>ERZ1107006.510-NODE-510-length-39052-cov-9.332641_pt1 | contig 39052 bp, 32 predicted proteins | sample MGYA00403696_ERZ1107006 | MGnify/ENA primary metagenome ERZ1107006 (study PRJEB35170, sample SAMEA104062441) | human gut metagenome | biome: human gut; feature: human-associated habitat; material: faeces | place: Denmark | collected 2012-08-13 ...
ACCGTATCATCGGTATGGGTGGTGCTTTGGATAGCTCTCGTTTCAAATATTTCTTATCTCAGGCTCTAGGCTGTAACGCTAACGAGGTTGAGGGTATGGTAATCGGTGGTCACGGTGACACTACAATGATTCCGTTGGCTCGCTTGGCTACTTACAAAGGTATCCCTGTTAGCAAATTGTTAAGCGCAGAAAAATTGCAAGAGGTTGTTGCTTCCACAATGGTTGGTGGCGCTACATTAACTAAATTGTTAGGTACTTCTGCTTGGTATGCGCCGGGTGCTGCTGGAGCATTCGTTGTTGAGTCTATCATTCACAACCAAGGTAAGATGGTTCCTTGCTCTGTTTACTTGGAAGGTGAGTACGGTGAATCTGATCTCTGCATCGGTGTTCCTGTTATCCTTGGCAAGAACGGTATCGAGAAGATCGTTGAGTTGGAATTGACAGCTGAGGAGAAAGAATTGTTCGCTAAGAGCGCTGTAGCTGTTCACAAGACTAACGAGGCTTTGAAAGAAGTGGGTGCTCTTTAATTTGAATTTCTATTAAAGCGATAAAAGAGGCTGATCCTTCGGGGTTAGCCTCTTTCTTTTTATGTGGATACGGACAGTTACGACGGAATGAAGATAATATTCGTGTTTTTCAATCTCTGAAGATACATACGTATCTCCATTGATTTATTTCAAAAGATCACGGTAAAGCATTTATGACAAAAGTACAGTTTTTGTTTGAATATGAAAAGCCTTCACTAGTTCAATACGAGCTTCACTAAGTTTATTCGTTTCATCCCAAACCGGTAATTACTACTTCAACTTTCCAGCCTCATTCAATACTTTCAGGAAGTTGCTCCAAGCTTTCTCTATCTTTTGCATGTTTTCGTCCCTTTCCTCTTGGTTACTTACCTCATTTTGTAGAACATCTACAACAGGATATCCATCATATAAATAATATCTCTGATAATCCCCTAATAAGACTGGGGCATTATAGATAACGGAACTTATCGAAGAGATACTGCCTACCGTGAAGTGACCGTTTCCAGCTATCCGGAATTCAACCTTCTCATTGCCTCGCACGTCTTGCTTGATAGAAATATTCTTCTCGAAAACGATTTCTTTTGTAACTGAATTAAAAGATTTGATATCATCCGGGACTTTGATCACTTGTCCGGTAGTAGCCGTATCAAAATTTTCCTCATCATTATCGCAAGCGCAATAACCGATGAGAAATACAGACATGATAAGATATAATAAAAATGACTTTTTCATATTAAACCTCCTTTATTGGATTTCATTGCGTGTTGTCTTATTAGAAAGACACTTAAAAAGAGACAAATGCTGCACGTTTACCATTATTTAACAAACATTATTAACCAAACCGTCCTTCCATTATATAAAAAAAGCCGGAGGAAATGATTTCCTTCGGCTTTTACCTATCGTTTGTTATTGGTATTTATTTGACAATACCTAATTTAGACTCACCAACGAAATCTATAATATGTTGGATCTCCTTACTCATCGGAACCTGATCCTTTATCATTAACAAGGCATCCGTAAGGCTGCTGTTTCCTTGGAAGATGATCCGGTACGCATGACTGATGTGCTTGATAACCTTTTCACTGAATCCCTCATGAGACATGATGAAAGAGTTCACGCCATAATACGTGGTAGGCTCTTGAGCCGCTACGATAAAAGGAGGTATATCCTTACGGAAACGACAGCCGGTTTGAATCATCGCCCAAGCCCCAACCCGGGATCCTTGGCTCATCAATACATTGCCTCCGAAGATCACATAATCTTCCAAGATACAATTTCCGGAAATCTTACTACCATAGCCGAATACACTACGGTTTCCGATCCGCGTATCATGAGAAACATGTACCCCCTCATGCAAGAAATTACCATTACCGATACTAGTACGTCCTTCCGCTGTCGAGGAACGGTTAATCACCACATTCTCACGAATCACGTTGTCATCTCCGATTACGGCGATCGTATCACCTCCCTTATAAAAGAAATCCTGAGGCTCAGCAGCGATAACAGCTCCGTTAAATACACGGTTGCGATTTCCCATGCGTGTACCGCTCATCAAGCTGGCATGAGGCATGATCTCGCAATCATCCCCGATCTCCACGTTCTTATCAATGTACGCAAAAGGATGAATCGTAACGTTCTTCCCGATCTTTGCGCTTGAATCTACATAGGCTAATGGACTAATCATAACTTTACTACATTTAAAGGTTATTATTCTCTACCACCACCGATGGCACTGTATAAACTGACAACCGCTTGCATACGTTGCACATTGTCGGATACTTCCGTCAACTGAGCGCTCAAGAGGCTCTGCTGGGCGGAAAGGATTTCCAAATAAGTAGATTGAGCCGACTGGAACAAGGCGCTGGTATAAGCCACCGCTTTCTCTAGCTGCTCGATCTGCGCTCTATCTTGGACAAGCTTCTTGCTCGTGGCATCATACTGATGTAAAGCATCACTCACCTCCTTACCTGCTTCCAGAATTGTCTGCTGATAATTCATTTGAGCGATCTTCTCTTCTGCCTTCGATACCTTCAAGTTAGCGACCAACTTACCATTGTTGAAGATCGGTTGGGCCAACGAAGCCAAAGCTTGAAACATAAATTGGCCCGGATTGGCGACAGAGATGCCTGAACCATTCGTCCAGCCTGCTGTCGCCGTGATATTCAATCCCGGATAAAAAGCGGCACGGGCTTTGTTCGTCGTATAATAGGCACTAGCAAGTGTCATCTCCGCGATCTTCACGTCCGGACGATTCTCCAACAATTGCAAAGGCACACCCACCATGATATCCTCCGGCATTACTTGTTCCTCCAAAGTACCCCGATCAATCTGTTGAGGGGCCTTAGCCAATAACACGGACAATGAGTTTTCCACGCTACGCACCTGGCTCTCCAACTCGATCAACGAGCCGGAAACCTGATGGTAAGCGGCACGCATTTGCGTCACGGCAGCCTCGGTAGCCATACCCGCTATCTTCATAGCCTCCATGACACGAACATTCTCTTTATAGATATCAACCGTCTTAGCGGTAATTTCCACCTGCCGATCAAGCATCAACAAGGTATAATAAGTATTCGCTATACCACCGATCAATTGAGAGCGCACGGCCTGTCTTGAATACTGGCTCTGTAAGTAGGAGGCTTTTTGGCCACGGCTCGCGTTCAAGAGCTTTCCGAATAGGTCAACCTCCCAGCTAGCGGCCAAAGGCGTTGAGTAAGCCTTTACGTATTCGCTATTTCCAATCGATGTAATCGTCCCTTGGGGAGCGAAATTAATAGAAGGCAAGAAAGACAGACGGGCGGAAGTCAACAATACTTTCGCTTCCTCTACCCGAAGAACGGCTGCCTGCATATCTACATTATTGGCTAATCCCTCCTCAATTAACGCCTGTAACTTCGGATCACGAAAAACTTCCTTCCAAGGAAGGTTTCCCATATTGGTCGTATCCGCGGAGGCTAATGTATCAGTCTCGGAAACCGGATCACGATAAATTCCCGTCGCATCGATGGAATCCGGACGCTCGTATGCCTTATAGATATGGCAACTGCTTAACAAAGCAGTCGCACATACCATATATATAATTTGTTTCTTCATTGTCATCTCTTATTTTATTTTAGCGTACTGTTCTATTTCCGTATTCATATCGCTGTTATCCAAATCTTCCCATTCGATCGGCTTGAATTTCTCCTGTAAGTACTGGAATACCACGAACAAAACCGGAACAATAAAGATCTGGAAGATCATACCGATGAACATACCGCCGATAGCCGCTGTACCCAATGTACGGTTACCGTGCGCTCCTACTCCGAACGCGAACATCATAGGCAACAATCCGACCACCATCGCCAATGAGGTCATCAAGATCGGACGCAAACGGGCGGCGGCTCCTAATACGGCAGCCCATGTGATACTCATACCCATACGACGACGTTCCAAAGCGAACTCTACGATCAAGATAGCGTTCTTCGCCAACAAACCTACCAACATGATCAAGGCGATCTGCATATAGATATTGTTAGACATGGTTCCTACGATCATCTTCAACGCCGGGATATTTCCCAAAGCGGCCCAACCTTGAACGAACAAGAAGCTACCCATCAAACCGAACGGCACGGAGAGCAATACGGACAAAGGAAGGATGTAACTCTCATACTGCGCACTCAACAGCAAGTAAACGAATACGAAACACAGCAAGAAGATCAAAGCCGTCGTACTGCCACTCGTACTTGCCTCCTCACGTGCCATACCACCTAACTCATAGTCGAAACCTGCCGGAAGCGTTGTCTTAGCCACCTCGTCAATCGCTTTCAACGCCTGACCACTGGTATAACCATCCGCCGGGGCAACCATGACCTTGATGGCGGTATACATATTGAAACGGCTGATGATATCCGGGCCATATACCTTCTTCATCGTAATGAACTGGGAAATCGGAGCCATATCGTTACCACTCTTTACCTTGATGTTCTTCATGGACTCCATATTCTTACGCAAATCAGGATCCGCTTGCACCATTACACGGTACATCTTACCGAAACGGTTGAAGTTAGAGGCATATAAACCACCATAATATCCCTGCAAGGTAGACAAGATGTCCTTCGGACTGATACCGGCTTTCTTACAAGCGGCAGCGTCGATATCGATCTCATATTGCGGGAAGTTCGGGTTAAACGTAGTTTGAGCGGACTTGATCTCCGGACGTGCCGTCAAAGCAGCCATATATTCCTTGGAGATATCAAAGAAACGATCCAAATTACCTCCGGTCTTATCCTGCATATTCAACTCAATATCACTGGACGCAGAGTAACCCGGGATCATAGGCGGCGTAAAGAACAATACCTGAGCGTCTTTCACGATCTTTTGGGCACGCATGAACAAACTACCATATACGATATCCGAGTTCTGCATCATAGAACGGTCTTCCCAGTCTTTCAACTTGATGATAAATGAGCCGTAAGAAGGTCCTTGACCACCGATAAAACTGAAACCAACAACCGCCGTACGCGACTCTACCGCCGGATCCGCAGCGATCAAACTATCGACCTTATTCATCACCTCATAGGTACGCTCCTGGGAAGTTCCCGGTGGTAACGTAACGGCACCCATGATCGTACCCGTATCCTCGTTCGGCACCATACCGGTAGGCGTAACCTGCATCAAGAATACCAATACGGCGATACAACCGGCGACAATACCGAATGAAAGCCATTTCTTCTGGATAAAGAACACGACCTGCTTCTTATACTTAGCTAGCAAAGAATCGTAAGCCGCATTGAATGAGGTATGGAAACGGGAAATAAATGTCGTTTTCTTTTCTTTATGCTCCTCATCATGCGGTTTCAGGAATATCGCACACAAGGCGGGACTCAATGTCAAGGCGTTCAAAGCGGACAAACCGATAGCGATCGCCATCGTCAGACCGAACTGGCGATAGAACGTACCGGCCGTACCTCCCATGAAACTTACGGGAATAAACACGGACATCATGACCAACGTAATGGAGACGATAGCGCCACCCAACTCACTCATGGCATCGATAGAAGCTAGTTTCGCCGACTTGTACCCTTGGTCCAACTTGGCATGGACACCCTCGACGACGACGATCGCATCATCGACCACAATCGCGATGGCAAGCACCATAGCACAAAGAGTCAACAAGTTGATACTAAATCCGATCAAGGATAACATAAAGAAGGTACCGATCAAGGCAACCGGGATAGCGATAGCCGGAATCAACGTAGAACGCAAATCCTGCAAGAACACATATACCACGATAAACACCAATACGAACGCCTCCAACAAAGTCTTGATTACCTCATGGATAGAAGCGAACAAGAAGTCATTGGCATTCATGGAAATATTCACCTTCATTCCGGGAGGCATTGTCAACTGGGTTTCCTCCAGCAAGGTTTCAATGTTACTAATTGTTTCCGTAGCGTTGGTTCCCGGCATCTGGTAAACGATACAGGTAACGGCGTCGTGACCATTTACACGGTTGATAAAGTTGTAAGTCAAACGCCCCAACTCGATATCAGCGATATCTTTCAAACGCAAGACCTCACCATCCGGCAAAGCCTTTACAACAATCTGCTCAAACTCATTAGCCTCTTGCAAACGTCCTTTATAGCGGATCGTATATTGGAAAGACTGATTTCCTTGTTCGCCGAACGAACCCGGAGCGGCCTCTACGTTCTGTTCAGACAAGGCAACGGTTACGTCGCTCGGACTTAATTTATATTGGGCCATCACATCCGGCTTCAACCAAATACGCATGGAGTAGTCCGTACCCAACACGTTGGCATCACCGACACCCGGCACACGCTGGACTTCCGGGATCAAGTTAATCTTCGCGTAATTCTCAAGAAACTCTGAGTCATAACGATCATCTTCCGCATATACGGAGAAAACCAACAACATTGAGTTCTGACGTTTCTGGGTCGTCACACCAATCTGCGTTACCTCGGCGGGCAACAAACCTTGTGCCATAGATACACGGTTCTGCACATTGACAGCCGCCATATCCGGGTCCGTTCCTTGCTTAAAATAAATGGAGATATCCGCGGAACCATTATTAGAGGCATTGGAACTCATATACATCATGTTCTCAACACCATTGATCTGGTCTTCCAAAGGCGCAATCACACTATTCAATACCGTTTGCGCATTGGCACCCGTATAAGTTGCCCTTACCGAAACGGTTGGAGGGGCGATATCCGGATATTGGGTAACCGGCAAGGAAATCAAGCCTAGGAAACCCAAGATGACAATCAAGATGGAAATCACCGTGGAGAGCACCGGGCGGTTTATAAATCTATCTAATTTCATATCTTTCGTTTTTACTCGACAAAAGCGAATATTTGTCTTATTCTATATACCTATTAATTAAAAGCAGTCTGCAAATTACCGTCATGCTGGTCTTTCAAGGCCTGATCGTACTTTGCCTTTTGCTGCTCACGAGTAATCGGCTGGATTTCCTGGCCGTCTTTCAAGATCTGTACGCCTTCCACGACAATCTTATCACCGGACTTCAAGCCTCCCGTCACTAAATAATTTTTGCCATCATTCAAATTGGAAACCTTGATCTCGGTATTCTTCACGGTATTATCAGGCTGCAATACAAATACGAATTTCTTATCCTGGATCTCCACGGTAGCCGATTGAGGGATCGTAATGATATCGTTCATCGTATATGGGAAGATGATATTACCAGTACCACCGCTTCGTAAGACATTTCCCTCGTTAGAGAAAATAGCACGCATGCTTACAGAACCGGTAGATTGATCGATGACACCGCTCACGGCATCAATCTTACCCTCATGATGGTACGTAGAGCCATCCGCCAATTGCAGTCTTACGGCCGGCATCTTCTCTAATTGCTCTTTCAAGGTACCACCGGCTTTCGTCAATGCCAATAGCTCCTTTTCCGTCATAGAGAAATACACATACATATCACCGATCTCAGATACGGTAGTCAACGGTTGAGCGATCGAAGCGCTTACCAAGCTACCTACACGATACGGGAATGTACCGACAACACCGTTCGAGGGACTTGTAACCGTACAGAAAGACAAGTTCTGGTTAGCGCTAACCAATTGAGCCTCCGCCTGCGCCAAGCTCGCTTTTGCCGACATCAGCTGGTTCACGGCAGTCTGATACTCGAAATCACTGATGATTTTCTGATCAAACAAAGTTTTCTTATTCTTCTCGGTCAATGTTAAAGTGCTTACGTTTGCCTTCGCCATCTCTACCGCGGCCTTAGCCTGACCTACCGCGGCAGCGTACTGCGTAGGATCAATTTGGAACAACGCCTGTCCTTTACGAACCGTAGCTCCCTCATCCACACATAATTTCACGATAAATCCAGAAACTTGAGGACGGACTTCGATATCCTGCGTACCTTTGATGGTAGCCGGATAGGATGTTGTTTGGTCGCTAGTCGTTGAATTGACCGCCATCACAGCGAACTCAGCATCCCCTAATTTCATACCACTCTGACTGTTTCCACAGGCAGTTAATAAAGACATACCAACCGCAAACAATGCGATCTGCCTTAACTGAGTAATCGTAATTTTCAGCATTCGTTTATCCATATTTGTATATAATTATATATTCAAGGCTGTTTTTCAGTTACCTTCTCTTTCTAACCCAAGTGGAGATCTTTTACATCTATTCACACAATAGGGTCTTTACTCGCTGTTTCATCCTACAAATGTAGAAACTTTTTACACGATTTTCTGTTTCCTACTTATCTTTTTCACCTAAATTAATAGCACTTAGAAGGAAGCACCTGTTGAAATACTTCTCTTTTGGTTTCAAACGAAAATAAAATTGTTTTTTTCAACAATATATTTTACATTTGTGTCCACACACAATAAACAAATATTATACATTATGGAACCTAAATTTATAATATCAGAAGTATTCAGTACCGCATGGAAGGGAACGAAGTCGCAACTATGGATATTAGCCGGATTATTAATCGGATATTGTATCTTGTCTTTCACGCTGACAGCGTTCGCAATGCCCATGCAAAGTTCTATTATCGGTAAAATCATCGTAAACGTGATCAGCGCGTTATTCTCCATTATTTTCTCCTTAGGATATATGAAAAATATATTTCAGGCGTTGGATGGGGAAGAACCTCAGTTTTCCGCATATGGACAACAGACAAAGAATATCATCACCTACTTTCTAGCGAGTCTTATCACGGGATTTGTCGTATTGGCGGGTTTCTTATTTTTTATCATCCCCGGTATTTATCTGGCATTGCGCCTTCAGTTCTTCCAAGCCTTTATTATCGAGGAAAACGCCGGGATTATCGAGTCTTTGCATAAAAGCTGGGAGATAACGAAAGGACAAGTATTGCCTCTGTTCATTCTGGCGTTGGTTATGATCGGGATCCTGATATTAGGATGTATTTTGTTCGGTATCGGAATTTTCGTCGCCGTTCCTCTTATCTATATGATGTATGGCTACGTTTTCCGTAAATTGAATACTCCTCTTCAAATACTCGAATAAACAGAGAGGACGAATACACACTACAATCTATGCCATGAATAAAAATTACAGGATAAAAGATATCGCCGAATTATCCGGCGTATCAACCGGTACGGTAGACCGCATTTTACATGAGCGGGGAAAGGTATCGGAGGATGCACGGAAAAAGGTGGAGAAAGTCTTAAAAGAAATTGACTATCAACCAAATCTGATAGCCCGTTCTTTAGCGTTGAAGAAAAAATATCATTTCATCGCTTTGATCCCTTCTTTCCATGAAGGGGAATACTGGGCGAAACTAAGCCAAGGGATCGAGAAAGCGGAACGGGAATTGTTTAGCTATAATATAGATGTCGAGCAAATCTATTTTGACCAATACGATAGCAACAGTTTCGACGAATTAATCCCGAAGATTGAGACCGCGGATTGCCAAGGGGTTATCATCGCTACATTATTCAAGCAAAGTGTCTTGACCTTGACCCAGCGGCTAGACCTGAAAGGTATTCCTTATATATTAATCGATTCTTTTATCGACCACACGAATTGTATCTCTTACTACGGAACGCATTCATATGATTCGGGGTATATAGCGGGACGCCTTTTATTCGAGCAAATCCGTGAAGAGGACGATCTAGTGATTTTCCGTTTCACCCGTAAGGGGGATTCATGTTCTACGCAAGTGCAGAAGCGAGAGGAAGGATTCCGGGATTATCTCGCCAATACCTCATTCAAGGGAAAGATTCATTTGCTGCATGTGCACGCGGATGACCGAGAAGAGAATACGAGACTACTGAATACTTTCTTCGACAAATATCCTCAAGTAAGAATCGGTATCATCTTTAATTCGAGGGCCCATTTCCTTGGAGATTATCTAAGTAGCGAACGACCGGACTATCCTTTCAAGCTTCTTGGCTACGATGTGATAGAACCGAATGTCCGTTATCTGGAAAACGGCTTGATCACGCATTTGATCGCCCAGCGACCGGAGGTACAAGGATATCATTGTATCAAGGCACTTTTCAGGCATTTGATCCTTAAGGAGAAAATTGAGCCTGTCAATTATATGCCGATCGATATCTTGGTAAAGGAAAATATACAATACTACAATAATTATATCTGATGAACTCCTTATTTAGCGTAAAAGAGAAAGTGATTTTGTTGACCGGAGGCTATGGTATATTAGGAGCCTGCATGGCCAAGCACTTGGCGAGAGAAGGCGCGTACGTCGTAATCCTCGGACGAAACGAGCAAAAAGGATCTGCCTTGGTTGGTGAGATTAAAGCGGAAGGGGGCGAGGCCTTATTCTTGGTTTCAAACGTACTGGATAAAGCCTTGCTGGAGCAAAACAAGCAAGAGATATTGAAAGCATATGGGAAGATTGATGTTTTAGTCAATTTGGCGGGTGGCAACCAAGCCGGAGCGACGATTCCTCCCGACAAGACGATCTTTGATCTGGATATCGATGCTTTCCGGACGGTCGTGGACCTGAACTTATTCGGGACCGTACTGCCGACAATGGTCTTCGCCGAGGTCATGGTGGGACAAGGGAAAGGAAGCATTATTAACATCTCGTCCGAATCGTCCCTACGCCCATTGACTCGTGTGGTTGGCTATGGATGTGCGAAAGCCGCTATCAACAATTTCACGCAATACATGGCCGGGGAGCTAGCGATTAAATTCGGAGAGGGCCTGCGAGTAAACGCCATGGCACCGGGATTCTTCCTTACCGAGCAGAACCGGGCATTGATGAGCAATCCGGATGGATCACCTAGTGATCGTTGCAACACGATCGTCGCGCACACGCCGTTCCGCCGCTTAGGAAAACCGGAGGAGTTACTCGGTACTTTACAATGGCTGGCGAGCGACGCCTCCGCATTCGTAACCGGTACCGTGATCCCCATAGACGGAGGTTTCGACGCTTTCTCCATCTAAATAATGTGCCAATGTGCCAACCAGCCATGTATCAAACCGCATTGGTATATTGGCACATTGATAAATTTAAAAATTATTCATTATGTATCTATGTGAGCAAACTTGGCGTTGGTACGGACCGAATGATCCTGTCAGCCTTTGGGACATCCGTCAGGCGGGTGCCACCGGTATCGTAAATGCGTTGCACCATATCCCGAATGGGGAAGTTTGGACTACGGAAGAGATTCAAAAGCGGAAAGCCTTGATCGAATCCGCCGGATTACGGTGGAGTGTGGTTGAGAGTGTGCCCGTACACGAGCATATCAAGACGCAAACCGGGGATTTTCAAACCTATATAGAAAACTACAAACAAAGCATCCGTAATCTGGGAGCTTGCGATATCCGGGTAGTTACTTACAACTTCATGCCGGTATTGGACTGGACTCGTACCGATTTGGCTTATACGATGCCGGATGGTTCCAAAGCCTTGCGCTTTGAACGCGCGGCTTTTATGGCGTTCGACTTATTTATATTGAAACGACCGGCGGCGGAAGCCGAATATACGGAGGCGGACAAGGCGAAAGCCAAGGCACGCTATGACGCTATGAGCGAGGAAGACCGCCAGCTGTTGGTTCGCAATATGATCGCCGGACTACCCGGCTCGGAAGAGACTTTTACGATCGAGCAGTTTAGGGAAGCGTTAGACCGTTATAAAGATATCGACGCGGAGAGACTTCGCTCGAACCTGATCTATTTCTTACGGGAAATAGCTCCCGTGGCGGACGAGGCCGGTGTCAAGCTCGTTATCCATCCGGATGATCCCCCCTATTCCATTCTCGGGCTTCCCCGTATCTTGAGCACGGAAGATGATTTCCGGAAGTTAATAGAGGCCGTGCCGAATCCTAGCAACGGGCTTTGCCTATGCACAGGTTCTTTCGGTGTCAGAAGTGATAACGACTTGGCCGGGATCATGGAACGTTACGGGGATCGGATCGATTTCGTTCATTTCCGCAGCACGCAACGAGATTCCGAGGGTAATTTCTTCGAGGCGAACCATCTGGAAGGCGATGTGGATATGTACGGTGTCATGAAAGCCTTACTGGAATTGCAACAACGCCGCCAATGCTCCATCGCCATGCGACCGGATCATGGACATCAAATGATAGACGACCTAAAGAAGAAAACCAACCCGGGCTACTCCTGCATCGGACGTTTACGGGGTCTGGCCGAGCTACGGGGATTGGAGATGGGTATCGCCTTATCCCTGTTCAAAGGACATTAAAAAGACAGCGTCTTACAGTTAGCACAGTACTGTGTACGAAGTACCGCAGTACTGTGGCTAAAGTACTACAGTACTCTGTACGAAGTATTGCGGTACTCAGCACGTAAGTACTGGAATACTTCGTACACAGTACTGCCCTATTTATAGCACAAGGCTACCTCGACCCTATGGGGGAACATCACAAACCGAACAACCGGGGAATCAATAAACTTAAATCCGGCAAGAAGGCCACCAAGAACAAGACAATAACCATCGCCGCAAACATCGGCAGCAACGGACGGATCACCTGATCGATCTTTGTCCCCGCTACGCTACATCCGATAAACAATACCGAACCCACCGGTGGCGTACATAATCCCACACAAAGGTTCAATACCATCATGATCCCGAAATGTACCGGGTCCATCCCCAATTGCCCCGTCGCTATCGGCAGGAAGATCGGGGTAAAGATCAAGACAGCGGGCGTCATGTCCATAAAGATCCCGACAATCAATAGGATCACGTTTATAAGTATCAAGATGACCACCGGATTGTCGCTTATGCTCAGCAGAGCGGCACTTACCGTTTGAGGAATATTCTCATAGCTCATGATCCAAGACAAGCCCGTACAAGTCGCCACCAAAAGAAGGACGATAGCCGTAGTCTTGGCCGATCGCAATAACACTTGCGGCAATTTAGCCCAAGTAAGTTCTTTATAGATAAAAGAGAGGATTAACGCATACAATACAGCGATCGCCGAAGCCTCGGTCGCCGTAAACAGTCCCGCCAAGATTCCTCCGATCACGATCACCAATAGCATCAAACTAGGGATCGCCCTGAAAAATACCCTTGTCGCCTCCGAGAACGGAACACGTACGCCAACCGGATACCCCTTTCGTGCGGCAAACATAGCGGCTACGATCATGATCGCCACTCCCGTAAGAATTCCCGGTAGATAACCAGCCATAAACAAGGCGGATACAGAGACTCCACCACTCGCCAAGGAGTAAACGATCAAGACATTACTCGGAGGTATCGTCATGCCGGTAGTGGCGGAAGAGATATTTACGGCGGCACTGAAATTCGGATCGTAACCGGCCTTTTTCATCTCCGGTGTCATAATACTCCCGATAGCAGAGGCAGCGGCGGCGGCAGAGCCACTGATCGCCCCGAATAACATATTCGCCACGACATTGACTACCGCCAGTCCTCCGGGTAACCGTCCGACCAGCACCTTGGCGAAATCGATCAAGCGCAAGGCGATACCTCCGCTATTCATGATATTCCCCGCCAATATAAAAAACGGGATCGCCAGCAGAGCGAAACTGTCCAGACCCGAAGCCATACGCATCGCATAAGTCGTAAGGGCGGGAAGCGAGTCTATATTCACGAGCATCGTCAATATACCCGCCACACCAATGCTATACGCTACCGGAACCCCGACCACCAGCAGGAAAAAGAAACTTATCACTAATACGAGTATACCTATAATATCCATATCATCAGTCTTTTAAGAATTAGAGGAACGAAATAAGGCGATCGCGTTATCTATCGCATAATAAGCGGTAAGCAATCCCCCTAGCGGCAATGCCAAATACACATATCCTAAATTAATCTCTAAGGAAGCCGAAGTAACTCCCAAATGAAAACGAGTGTATACCAGCCAAGCCCCTCCTACGATCAATACAAATACAGCGAATAAAAATACGATCAAGAAGATAAACAATCGCAAGAGCTTTCTGCGGGAAGGACGCATATGTTGAAGCAATAAATCGATCGCTAGATGCTCATTTTTACCGGATACATAAGCGGCCCCCAACAATCCCACCCAGATCAATAAATATCCGGCCAATTCATCCGTCACGGAACTCGGGGAAACCAGAATATACCGGCTTAATACCTGCCATAGCACATCCACGACCAAGAAAGCCATCAAGAAAATCAACGATAGCTCCAATCCTTTATCAATTATCTTTCTCATGGGTATTCTGTATTTGATCGATTAAATCATGAAAAACCGGATCATTCTTAAACCGCTCGATCATCGGGGCGGCGGCATCCATAAACGGCTGCTTATCCGGGTAAATAATTTCCACTCCGTGCGCTTCCATCTCCTCTAGCGATTGCTTCTCTTGCTCCGCCCAAAGTTTCCGTTGATAAATAGCGGCGGCGTCAGCGGCCTGTCGCAGCCAATTACGTTCTTGTTCCGTCAGCTTCTGCCAAGTAGCCAAGCTAATGATGATCACGTCCGGACACATCGTGTGCTCATTGACTGAATAGTATTTTACCACCTCATGATGGAACGCTGTTGTCACGGAAGGCGTATTATTCTCGGCTCCATCCACGACATTACTTTGTAAGGCCGTATACAATTCACCCCAATCCACGGGAGTAGCCGAACCACCGAATGTCTTCATCATCTCCACGGCTATCGGGCTCTTTTGCACACGGATCTTCAGTCCTTTCAGATCCTCGGGAGTACGAATCTGCTTGTTTACCGTATAAAAGCTACGGGCCCCCGAGTCAAAATAAGCGAGTCCCCTAAACCAATAAGGTTCCGTTGATCCCAATATCTGTTTACCTACCGAACCATCCAACACCTCGAAAAACTGCTCACGGGAACGGAATAGATAAGGTATGCCAAATACCTTAAACGGATCGGCAAATCCTTCCAACGCGGCGGAGGAAACTTTCGTGATATCGAGACTTCCTATTTGAAGCAACTCTATACATTGATTTTCGGATCCCAATTGAGCGGAAGAATAAATGTCCATGCTCATCTTTCCTCCGGACAACTCTTTCAGACGCTCGTTCATATAGAGCAATCCTAAATGGACGGAATGGCTGGGGGGCAATCCGTGTGCCAGTTTCAGCACCCTTACTTCCTTTACTCCTTCCTTACAGGAGAAGGAGAAAGATACGCACATCAGGAATAGCAGGGCGGTCTTTAGAACTTTCATATTAGAAATGTTAACAATTCGTTGTTTATCGACAAATATAAAGGAAATAATCGAATTGTGCACGTACACAGAAGAAAAAAGTGGCCGCTTTCTTCCTGCCTATATTCACATACGGAACAAGAAGAGCACGGCCTTGATTTAACCTATTTCTCTAATGTTATGATGAAACATCGAGACGGTCAAATGTAGAAACAATCAAAGTGACCGGTCTTATATCGACCGTGATCTTATTTCACGAAAGCGTGAAACTTATTCACGCCTTTTCTCTAACAGCCATTTACGGATCTCCTCTATATCTTCCTTGTCCGCTTCTATAGTGATTGAATATCGCCGGGGTTCGTCCGCTAAATACACCTCCCGCAAGAAATCATAGGCTAAGACTTCCGATATACGCAGTAACAAATCCACATCAATACTGCTTCGCTTAAATATCTTATAAATATTGGTACGTTCATAATGAAGCGCATGGGCAAAATCGGAAACCGAAAGTCCCCGCTCTTCCATTTTCTCCTTTATTAACGAACCGATATGTATCTCCTTTTGTTCTTTCATATACAAAAGCCGTTTTTAAGGTAATCTTATCTCATAAATAAACCCACATCTGAGAAAAGGTGTGTTACACTTTACCTTAAACCCGTCAAACTGCGGCACGACCAAATGCCTTGTACACAACAGAAATAAGGCAAAGGAACACACCAAATACAGGTGTATTCGCATTGTCTATTTCTCTGTGTACTTTAAATTGGTCGTTTTCAGTTTAGAGAAATACCAGCAAATACAATATCGTCATCCTCTCTGACCAAAGAGACAAACTAGTCCCCTCAATCATCGTATAATATCTCCATTTTACCTTTACAAAGGTAGGCAAATTCAACTATCAGAAAAAACACAAAGAATAAAAAGAAGTATAAACATATCGGAAATATAGGCCATTGAAAGAGGCTTTTTTATACTTTTGTGGTAAAACAATATCTAATGGCATCTAAAATACACAATGGAATACTCATTCTTACGCTAATTTTATTTGCGTCTTGCCGTACGCAAAAGCCTGCTCCACGCCCGGCCCCTCCCGAAACTGTGGATTTCCCTACGGCAAATATTCCTCTTCCCGTCGTGGATTTCAATTTCATGTTGCCGGAAGCTCCGGAGCTAGCGGTTTGTCATTCTCCTAGAAAAGATATCACGGAAGCCTTTACGCCCCGTGATAAAAGCCAGATAGCGATCAAGGACCCCAAGCTATTCGATGAGAATAACACGGAAATTATTGATTTATCCTTAATCCCCGCCGGGGAATACGCATTTCCCCTTCCAAATGGAAACGTGATCTCTCCTTACGGGGGAAGGAGAAGACATCATTCCGGAGTAGATATCAAAACTTGTGCCAACGATACGATCGTGTCTGCTTTCGATGGTATTGTCAGGATGGCGAAACCATTCGCCGCCTATGGCAACGTTATCGTTGTTCGCCATTATAATGGACTGGAAACGATCTATAGCCACAACTCCAAGAACTTGGTTAAACCCGGAGATCGTGTTCTCGCCGGACAACCGATCGCCTTAACCGGACGTACTGGCAGGGCTACTACCGAGCATTTACATTTTGAGACTCGTATAAACGGAGTTCATTTCAATCCGAATATCGTCTTCAACATGGCTAAAAGGAAATTACGTTCAAAATGTCTGGTTTGTACCCAGAAAGGTAATAACGTAATCGTCAAATCGGTTGATATATTACCCCATCAAAAGGCTGGTCCATACGTACCGCCACCTCCTTATAAATGGGTTTACAATGAATGAAAAAAGGTCTTACGGACAATCCGTAAGACCTTTTTTCATTCCGTGGAGATGGAGAGATTCGAACTCTCGTCCAAACGAGGAATTAATTTGCTTTCTACATGTTTATCTTCGCCTTCATTGTCGGGGAAGAGCAAGACCGAAGCCACCCACTCATCCCTTATCCTCTAAAGTTTCGCCTGAGACCCGAGGCTTATCTCAAACTATCTCCGATATTGCTGCACCACCTGATCGGAACGCTTCGGAGCCACAGCATCCGGGTGATGTCACGTCCCCGCAACTTTTGCAGGGATTAAGCTTGAATCTACTATACTTCGATTAAGCAGCGAGAGCGTAATTATTTTCGCCAGTTAATTGTTCGTTGTCTGAGATTTAAGTGCAAGCCAACCACGCACTACATGCTTACAAACCACTTCTACCCGCTGTCAAAACCGGTCATCCCCATGGTTTTATAACTGATTAAAAATCAAAAGAAAGCGAACACATTTTCCGTTATAGGTAACAAACTGGTAACAAAATCAAAGAACTTCATTCTTCAAATGATCGCTTTCTTTGGTACAAAGATACAAATTATTCTCAATAATACAAAAGACACACATAAATCAACATATGATGCTAAGCGATTACGTAACTATAGCCTATACAATCAAACACCAAAAGAAAAACAAAGGGGGGTAAAGGACTCTCGCCGCCGTCCACAGGTACAAGGCCTCCCCCTAACAATCGAACCCCAGTTATCTACCACGCTCCATATTCTATGCATGCCGTACCCTTCTGGGGATCTATACGCATTGTGAAGAAGGTTCCATCTTCCGAAATCTCATTAAAGTAAAAACTACCGTCCTCCGACATGCTCCAATGAGCCGGGGGATTCGTCTTCATCCACCAATAGAATCTCTCCGTTTCACGACCCGGTTCAAACTTAATATCTATCCGATCAATATAGTCCAAAGTGAACGACTTTTTTCCATAGGTGCGATCTATAACCTCGTACGCTGGCAATCCTACACCTACCTTGTATGAGATCTCCATACGGCTCCCATACGGCTTATTGACGATATCTGATACAAACGAGCAAACATATATTAAGCTAATAAGAGAGATAGGGGATAACAGCGCATAAGAACACCTTCTCCAACTCGCCCGCCGCCATTTCCGCTCAATCCACACGTACAAAGGCGGACAACATCCCCATGAGACCCAAGTAGCCAACCAAAGGCAAAAAGACTTAAATGTCCATCGCTCCGGCCTTGCCCAAAATAGAAGGATTATGAAAGCCAGTAACCCACCACCCCAAACTATCACACTAACTAATAAAAAAAACATCATAACGCCTCAAATTAAGAACTACTATTTTACCTTATTCATACTCCTTCTTTATAATTATCATAATCTCGTATCCAATCCAATTCTTTTGCACTCGAAGGTTCTGTATAAAATAGATCTATAACACTTACATTTCTATTTAGGGCAGCTATCCCTTATAATTAAATCACATGGTCATATAAAGTTCCATTTCTTTCCTATGGAGTTGTTGTTCGCATTGCCAACATGATACATTCCCCAACAAGTGCTATTTCCGCTAGTAAATAATGTCGAGTATTGTTCCACATCACACTATGTCCTGCAATTTCCGCCGTACGTAAGAAATTATTACGTACTCTCACGTCATTGAAATATGTTGCTGCCCCCACAGCGAATGCTGTTCCGGATGGACTGAGGTTGAACAGTACCGGGCCTGCATCAATGTCAAATCCCAACCAACACGAATAATCATGATATTCCCGTATACCAGACAATAAACCTGATTGCAAAAAATGGGATTTGAGCCTATGATATTGCTCTCTTGCAAATACTGAATCTATCTGCGTGAGGTATAGACAGTTTAATGCGGAATACGAGCCTTTCACCGGGGCGGCTTTAAACGGTATGCCATCCTCACTCAAAAATGAGACAAGTAGGCCTGTTTCTTTGTCAAGCCATTCAGATTTAGCCTTTCGTACCCATTTACGTACCGTAGAAATATATTTTCCCTTGTTTAATTTCGAGTAATTATTCAGTGCGACAATCGCAACAAGCATATCAGGGACATATATACATTCGCTTGGATATGTTGGTAAGTTTAGACTTTTACTTCGAAGAAGCCGACGATTCATAGTTCCGCAAAGATCATCAAACAAGTTATTATATTTATCATTTCCTCCGGCCATCTTATACTCGCTTATCATCCACGCAAGATGACTGATATATGAAATATGACTCCTGTCACCATCCAATGTTTCCAGAGGATCCTCGCCCCAACGCTCAGCATCATATTTTCTCAACTCAAAGGAAAGTACCATCTCAATAAGATTATCTATGTTCTCTAGATTCTCTGTTTTTGTTTCGGGATAAAGTTTCGACATATTGAATAAGGCTGCCGCCAGCATTGAACAAGAATACAACGCCCACTCACCTTGAAATTGTGTTCCAATTCCTTCTGGCATTTCACACAACAACGCACGTGGTGAAGTTACTACACGATCGATCAGGAAATCCCGACGTTGAATGAGTTCCCCCTTCTCATCCTCCCATGTACCATTATCAGTACACGACCAGTAAACCCATAATATTTTGACCAATATAAATGCAACCATCACCACTGCGATTTTAATTGATTTGTGTATCAAATCAATATTGTCTCGTATAATATCTACATATTTCTCAGGCTCAACCGTTTCACGCTTGGGTTGCAAGCACGAACAGGGCAAACTAATCTTATTTTGCCATTCATTGTCAAGATAATCCTCAAAACGGATGACGACCTTCAACAGATCATCGGATAAACGTTTCTGGCACTCTTTAATAATGTATTCAGGAATTGGATAAACACAAGCCGCTATTGCGCCAGCTATAGCACCTTGCGTATCAGCGTCACCACCGAGTGACACGGCATTTCTTATCGCATCTTCATAACTATCGGCTTCTAAAAATGCGATGATAGCCTCAGGCACGCTACCTTGGCAAGATACATCAAATTCATATCGGGGCCGAATCTCATTCAATGTACGGTTCATGTTATATTCGAACTGATTGGTAACAAAATCTCTTATGTGTACTTTTAATTCGTCTATTTCCCCAGTCCAATGTAGCGCAATGAATATACTTGCAGCTACAGCCTGCGCTCCCTTTATAGCTTCCGGATGATTGTGTGATACTGCGGCTGTTTGTTTCGCTAAGCGCAAGCATTCATCCAAAGTCTTAGCAACAAGACCTACCGCACTAACACGCATAGCGGAACCATTCCCCCATGAGTTATAGGGGGTTGGATCATTACATAACCAATTACAGAAAAGGCCACCGTAGCCAACAGCCGGATAACGGTTGCCAAATTCACACATAGTGTCTACAAGCGTGTATTCTGAGCGGGTGACATCCTCCATTAGCCATCGTGCGATAGCTAATGTCATCACCGTATCGTCTGTAAAACAGGCACCATACGGAAACAACTCGAAGTCTTTGCTCTTGACAGAACGAAACTCATACATCGAACCTATAATATCACCAGCAATCGCTCCATAGATAGTTCTGTAAGTATTTTTCATCATGGCTAACTTCTCTCTATACATAAATTCTTTAACACAAAGATTGCAAAAAAACTCGATTTATCATCGGTAACTTGTTTCATTTTCGACCTACCACCAAGGATCTTGTATGGCGAAAATCATTCCGACTCCAATTATCGAAGTCCCTCCATATCACATATATGCCTTATTCTCTCTAGGATCTATATCCATAAAGAAGTAAATTCCATCATCTAATTCTCATCGAATGGGAAATCACCATCTTCCGATATACTCCAATGAGCCGGGGGATTCGTCTTCATCCTTTGTTGGAACTCTCCGTTTCACAACCCGAATCAAACCAAATGTCAACCTCATCCGTATCCCCATTTCGGCCATGAGAATTTACAATCTTGTATGCTGCCCCTATCCCTACCTTGCTTGAAAGATCTCTTCGGTTATAGAAAGGCTTATTGACGCACTTACATACCAATGAACAGATATATACTAAGTAAATAAGAGAGATTAGAGATAACAGCGTATCAATCCCTGTCCAGTCTCTATTAATAGCATTGAGATCTATTATCAGGCTATTAAGGCTATGGATGAAGCGATGCGGATCGAACGTACAGGCATCCACCAAGAAAAGAAAAGAGACTGGGGATAACAGCACAAATAGCACCCTTCTTAGACTAGCCTGCCGCCACTTCCGCTCAATCCACACGTACAATGGTGGAAAACAACACCACGAGACCAAAGAAACCAACCAAAGACAAAAAGACTTAAATGTCCATCGCTCCGGCCTTGTCTTGAATGCAAGGATCATAAAAAACGATAATTCAAAGATAATCAAACTTATACAAGCTAACACCAAAAACACCATAACGCCTCAAATTAGGAACAACTTATTTAATACCATAGTACACACTATCGAATAGAAGATCAAAAACCTCGTTTTTACCATATTCACGACCTTACTCCTTTCTTTTAATTAGTGTTATCTCGTATTCAGACCGTTTCTTTTGCCCTCTAAGGCACGATATAGGACAGATCTATAATACCCTTTATCAGTTGTCACCCCTTATTCACAAGGAATAGGCTTATGTTTCATATCCTCATCGCCAAGCACCACAATAGAAAACGGGGCTGGTGTCCCCGCCGCCGCCTTCCGCATCCACTCGCAGCCTCCTCCTTTGGTGCCGCCCCGATCCACGCCAAATAAAGCCATTCGTACCCCAAATACCCCCTAAAGATCATCCTTGAATATAGTAGGATTCAATTCAACCGGGGATCTCCACTCTATTCGATAGTCCTCCCATAAAAAACGTTTCATCACTTGCCAATACTCGAAACATGAGACCGGGGTACGAAACCAGCTACCAGAATCAAATTTTTTATCAGAGAAGTAAGATCGTAGCTTTTCCTCCAACTCCGTCTCTATAGACAAATAGGCCTCAGATTCCTCAACCGGATCATGTATTAAACCCGTAATCCGAGGTTTACAATCCCAGCTACAAGAAGCACGATCAAAGCATTTACTTGTTTTCATACCAAACTAATATCCGTTATCAACTCTTTTTCTTCACCTGTTTTTATTACCACAAAATAAGTACAAATCCTCCGATTTACCTCGGCCTTATGTTACCACCCCCAATCCAATAATATAAGGCCATATACTAAAATCATGATATCTCCAACTCCCTTCAAAACAAATTACCTGTTGCCACACTCTCTGAGACCTTATTCAAATTGCAGATTTCAATAAGCGTGGCACCGTTCCGTTTTAGACTATAAAAATCATTTTCACTTAACAATATATAAAGCCACTGTCGGTTCATTCTATATTGGGCTCTCAGTTGATTAATCTTATTACACCATTCAAGAGTTGCCAATTGTTTTTGTCGGACATTTTTGTCGAAAATCTTGTCTTGCCCTTTCGTTTCTATAATATAGATGTGTTGTGATGTACATACCATAAAGTCCGGATGATAGGTGGCCAATAGACCGTCCTGCCGGATATAATGGATTGATGCGAAGCTATGTTGATTCTCATTTATTTTGATAAAGCAGTTCACTTCCGAGTCGGCATCCAAAAATTCAAGGAAAGCTTTCTCGAAACCTCCTTTATTGGAAGGGTAGCCCACTTTTTCATAGATAATCTTTTCCAAATCAAGTGAAAAACTTTCTCGTATACGTAGTGTAGGTATGGAAGAAAAATAAATCTTCTCAACTATTGCATCTGTTATATCTATCTGTTCTTGCATATAATAGATCGCCTTACTGATCTCTCTTACAATATGCTGGGTCGCGACTCCCTCATTGTGTAGTAAAATCTTCCAATTATAATTCTCGAACGGATTGAATGAACGTGAAAATAACTTGGTTCGGATATATCGGTCGATGACCCGTATGATTTCTTGCTGATTAATTTGCAATGTAGGTAGTTCCTTAGGCTTGCTCCTTCCTACCTTGTCGAAGCGTGTTGTGACGATGCGTAATACCTTTTGCAAGTATTCATTGTAACTTTGTGCATTGCATAAGTCTGCGTTTACCTCATATTTGCCGAATTGAGTACCGACTAAGACGTCATGCGAGATAAAGGATTCACCGGGTTTCGCCAAAATTTCTTTTAGTTGTTCATACGAAAAGTCTGTAAAAGGTGCGAGTCTGTTTATATCTATTTCTGAAGGATGTATCTCCTCCTCTTGCTCTTTGATAATAAGAGGCCAGAATAAATCATAGTCTTGATAATTGTCTTTTAACCCTACCTTTATAATATCACCGGTTACATTGGAGCCATCCGGCAAATCACCTTCGTCTATACCGGCAAGCTCTTCGTTCATCAAATCATTGTAGAAATCAAGAAAGGCCGGATGTTCAATGATGGAAAGCATATCGATATAAGATTTAGGTGCTTTCTTTTTAACCAATACTTGCAATCGGTTTTCCCTTTTTTCTTCTGAATATTCAGGCTCTCTCCACATCAAACGAAGACCACGCCCTACGGTTTGTTCCAACAAAATAGCGGATTGCGTAGATCGTAACGGTACGATGACACATATATTGTTGACATCGAAACCTTCCCGAAGCATCAACACGGAGACGATGACTTTGGGTGATTCATATTTATCGATATTGAACAATCGTTCTTTGACTTGCATCCAATCTTTTTCTTTTACTTCGCCTTTAGCGTTGCTGTCAATACGGAGAACATCCTTTTCGGCTAATCCCTCTTCTTTTAGGAATGATTCGACAAACGGGGTGACATTGGTATCCTCACAAATCACCATCATCTTCGGTCGTTTCTTAGAATCCAGCTTGATAAAACCTTCTTCAAGGATTTGTAATTTTCGTAATCCGGCACGAAGCATTAAACGTTGTCCGTCGCTCAATCCAATCACTTTTTTTCGTTCATCACGTAAAGCGTTATAATCCAGATTGGCAAGATCTGTCAATTCTTGTCGGCGATCCAACAACAAGGTCTTAACCAATCCGCTTTTCATCGCTTGGCTTAAATCAAAGTCGGATATAATATGCGGGAAATAACATTTCATCTTTTTCTTCCCGGAACCGACCGTATCGTAGGGTGTAGCTGAGAAGTCGATTTGGATGAAGTGACCTCCTTTGTTGTGGGCAATCTTATTCAATCCTTTTTGCCATTCAACCTCTTCTATTTCTCCTTGCTTTTTATTCTCATGGATATGATGGGCTTCGTCATTGATTACCATTAAGTCCGATAGTTCGGATAGATAGTCCAATTCGCTTCCTCGTAGATATTTCCTATCCAGTGCCTCTAAGACATTACCACCACTCAGCCCTGGTGTAATAGGCAATAAATCTCTTATAATAGAGGGAGCGGAATCTGAGTCCATATTCTCTTTCTCTTCATCAGACAAGAACAGATGCCAGTTGGTTAAGGCGATCAGTCCGTTTCCGGTTATTTTTCGTCCGATTCCCTCTTCTTTGGTGACAACATTGTTTTGTATAAAAGAGAATACTTCGTCCCGATAAGCCGGAGGTATAAAAAGGTCTTTATGCAAATAAAGGTCATTCGTGAAAGGATCTCTTTCCGTGCAGTTCTCTTTCAGGCGTCCACAATAGGCATCCTTTAGCCGATCATAAACAATCAGGCCAGGAGCTACGATCAGGAAGTTTTGGGTGTAGCGTCCGCTTCGTTCTTCTTGTTCTTCATGTCGTGCGTTAAGGAGTTGCCATAAAAGTAAAGCGTGCATGACCCATGTCTTACCTGTTCCGGTTGCCATCTTTACGGCATATTTGGGAATACGATATTTTTCTTTAGCCAAATCACTTAGATTACATTCGGCTAATAGATCCGGCGCAACTTGCCGGTATATTTCTTCTACGGTTGTCACTTGTAAAACTTCATGCAGATAAATGATGTTTAGAATACTTTGTTTTTGTCCTTCATGAAAGTTCTTGGAGCGTTCTTCCGTATAAGGCCCCATGAACCAAAACTTCAGCAAATCTTGTGTTACCGGGGTAACGGCATCTAATAAACTGCCGTTTTCAAAGGCTGTTTTGACTTGTTCCGTTAACCGGCTTGCCAATTCCAAGGATATATCGTTTCTCATGTTGTGTGTCGTTTTTAAGAATGAATAGTCTCTGTTACCATGCTCTCAAAGCCGAATACATCGACCGCTTTCACGCAAACCGTCCGTTCTGCTTTTCGAGGAGTGATTAATGTAGCTGTATAGATACAATGAAGTGGATCGCTATCATTGTCCGTGTTTTCCCGATAGTCTTGCCATTGGCTGCGGAATGTGATGCCGTCGTAATCCGGATCGATGCTCCAATACTCGATCAAAGCAAGCGGATCTTTCTCCAATACCTGTTGCAATTTGGCTTTATCTTTATCATCCAACGGGATATTGTCGGGTGAAAGAAGCACATAATTATCCAATTCGATTGTTAGTTTGTCCTGTTCACCGTAATGCGGTTCTGTCTGAATAGGTTTTACCAATAGATATTGATAACTGCTGAAACGGACAGAGCCTTCCCTTATCAGTTTGTCATATCCTTTCTTGGAGAGTTTGTCCAACAGGTCTGGTGGAATCACCAAGACCTCAACATCCTCCTTGTATTGTTGGATAGCCGCAGAAATGTCAAAAGCAAAGTTCCAAGCTAATACGACCACCTTGTTCCATCCACCTCCCAACAGGTTCTTTTTGGCTTCGTATGCTCGGCGGATTGTGGCGGCTCCGGTTACTTTATTAGGACTATCTACCAGTACCAAAGTCCGTCCGTTCTTGATATATCCCCAGTTCCGATCATTCAGCTGTTCTTGGGTGAAAGGGATGGCACCATACAGTTGCATGATGATCTGGCTCAAATCTCCAATACGTTTGTATTGTTTATTGTTTTGGAAAGCCTCTTTTTGATAATCGCCGATAGCTTGATAAAGGAATGGTTTTACCTCTTGGTCGATAAAGCGTTTACGCATCACCAAGGTTGCCGGTTTGCCAATATCCGTAGTAATCCAACGACGGCCTAAACGTTCGGCAACGGCAGCGGTTGTTCCACTTCCACCGAAGAAGTCGCAAACGAGATCACCTTCGTCGCTGCTGGCTTTGATGATGCGTTCGAGAAGTTTTTCGGGTTTTTGGGTGGCGTATACTAAACCTCTTTCATGATTGATGTCTGTCCAAATATCAGTACAGCGAAGTCCGTCTGTTTTTTGATATAGTTTGCGTTTAGGACATTTTCCCTTTTCAACTATTAATTCTCCTGATTCAATCCACTTTAAGGCTGTTTCTTTGGGCATTCGATATCCATTTGTCGGAATATTTTCTCCATATCCTAAATCGTATATGTATCCACCTCCACCTGGATTATCAATAGGAACAAATCTGTAAGTCCCTTTTTCATCTTCATAACGATACGCATTTTTGTTTTTTTCTGAATACTCTTGAAATATATCATTCCATACTTGAATACCTTGTATTTTGTTATAAAAGAAAATAGTATCGTGAGATTTTATATATTTCTTATTTTTATTTGATGTATCTCCAACTGCACTTTTCCAAATAATTTCATTTTTAAAATTCTCTTTACCCAATACATCATCCATTATAACTTTTAAATACGCCCCTATATGCCAATCAATATGCACATAAATACTTCCTTTCTCCGAAAGCAACTCCCGCATCAACACCAACCTTGGATAAAGCATCTTTAAATAAGAAACCGTCCCATCCTGCCATGTATCCGAATAAGCAAATTGCTCAATTACCGTAGGCTTTTGCTCAATATCAACACCCGGCAAATTAATCTTTGTCCGATAATCCGCTTTGCTATCAAAAGGAGGATCAATGTAAATCAAATCCACCTTTCCCCGAAGCGAAGGTAATCCGGTCGTTTCATCTCCAGCTAACAGAGCTTGCATCACCAATAAGTTATCTCCATAGATGAGGCGATTCATCCATTCTTTGTTTATCACTTGTTCGTTTTTTCCTTTCCATAATCCGGAAGTGTCTTTGGCGGGAAGAACCAATTCATTTGTTTGTAATCCGATATGGGTGTTGCTGCTCAAACGTTCTAAGATACGTTGCGCTTCTTGTCTTCCTTCTTTTACGATTTTAGGAAGTTCTTCTATAAGGGATATTGTTGGCATAATTGAATATTGTAATTTGATGTTCGACAATGTTATATGTATTACAGGGGACTAGTGTTCCCCTTATTTGTTTTTTTTGCGAAGTAATTTTATGAAAAAGTCCTTATATATTTCTGCTTCATAATCGCTCATTATGTATGACTCTGTTATATTTAAATACGGGCTTTTTCTTTTTAATAGTTTTATTAGCAATGAAGTTTCAATGTTCAATATATTTGATATTTGAGATAGACTCTTATTGTATAGAATACTTATTTTTGATTTTCTTAATCCTCCAAATCTGAATCTTCTGTTTGACATTTGTTTTGCAATTGGCATTATAATATCATGTAATTTTTTATGCCAATAATGGAAATTCACATGAGATATATTACCTAGATAATAGGGTTTATCTTTCAAACTATAAGTTTCTATCTTATTATTGTTAATATAAAATTTGTTTTTTATTCCATTTCGTGTTGTATATATATATCTTATATCATTTTTAATTATTTGAATTTGATTTTCAAACTCATTTTCAGATAATAATAAAAATACATAAGTGGCGGTATAATTATCTGGCGATTCTAATACTCCAAAATATATTTTTTTACGTTTTAGCACATAAAATTTGGTATTACGAGTATTGTACGAGTACGAAAAAGGATCATAGGTAAAATTTTCATCCCATGTTTGATTATATTCAGAAATAGATACTCTTTCAAGGTAAGTTATGGTCGCTTCTCTTATGGGAAGGAGACTTAAATCTTCTCTATCTTTTTTAGGGTGAGCATTCTTTAAATCGTTTTGTGTTATCATGATGGAGATTGAATATTTGTCTTCCTGCTCCCCTATGGAAAGATTAACAAACAAAAAAGCGTGGGAACCGTACCTTGTCACTCGTTCCACGCTCTAAAGGCTCTCGCATTGCCCTATCTGTCGAAACGAGCAACGCCGAAAGCCCCACGCCGATGTGAATATATATGATACACCCAGTTCCCTTATGGATACACCAATGGCTACACAAGGTACAATGAGGGCTATATAATACACCCTTGAGGACATCCACCGTTGCTTTGTTTTTGACAGATAGTTGAGAATTTGCGAGATTCTTAGAACGTCAAAACCAAAGCGTAAAGTAAACGCCTTTTCTAATTTATGTCAGTTCCCGCACCACCCTGATCGGCGTGGTGCTATTGAGAACTATACAAAAATACAATTTAATTGAACAAATAGGTAACGTTTTCAGGAAAAATTTTAATATTGTTTATGCCTCCAATGATAATTTTATCACAGCCATTCACGGCGCATTTTAGAAAAAGACAAAACTCAGAAACAGAATTATATAACCTAAAACGGACTTAAAAACATCAACAGATACTATCAATAGTTATCTACCTAAGAGCATTAGATAGGTACTTTATTGATAGTGATCGCATTAAAAATGAGAGAGGCGAAAGATACCACCTCCTCGGAAATATCCCCCACCTCTCTAAATTTATTTGATATACCCCCCAATAAAGGGTTATTTTCTAAAACAATACATTGAGTTATTTACAGAGCAACCGTTCTATCTTATCCTTAAGCGGAAATAAATCTGTTTGAATGGTTCCCCACACAATCTCATCCCGAATCTGATAATACCCATGCACTAACACATGGCGCATGCCTATGACCTCATTCCATGCGATCTCTTGATGTTCCTCCCGAAATTCCTTTGTAATCAAATAAGCAGCCTCCCCTACAATCTCCAAATTCTTGATGACAGCAAAACGCAATATCTTGTTTCTGGAATACTCCTCAAAAGTCACATCTGTCGTGAACTCAATGATATTATTTATCGCCTCCAGCATATGCCGTAGACGTGTATTATCTTTAGGCTTCTCTCTCATATACCAATATTTTATCCCGATCTACAGAAGAAACGGCGAAATCCTTCAATTGTCCTTCCTCCACCAAATCAACCTTACGATGCAACAATTGGCTTAGAGCTTCCACCATACCCGCATACTTGAATAATGTAATACGAGCGTGGGAGTCAAAACGAACTAGAATATCAATATCACTATCTTTCGTCTCCTCTCCACGTGAACAGGAACCAAACACCCATGCTTTCTCTATTGGTTGCAAAGAGAAAAAGCCTCTTAGCTTATTAATTATCTGTTGTTTCATCTTTTAGTGATTACCTCACGCAAATATAACGAACATTTTCTAAATTCCGTTTTATCGTGATTCTTTTTTGGAAAATCATTTACAGAACAATATCCTCTAAAAACAAAAGAAGCGAGAGATACCACCTCCCCGGAAATATCCCCCACCTCTCTAAATTTATTTGACAGATCCCCGACAAGGGTATTATTTCCTACATTTTATTAGGAAAAAACTAAGCCTAAATACGTTGTAAGCCTCAAATATGGGCAAAACAATGATATTTAATCAAATCTCTTTAACTTCAAAAATGACCTGAATTTCACATCAAATTCTTCTATCTCTGGGCCAACGTCTTTTCCTTGAGAAGAGAAACAACACTTCTTGATCTTTTCTATAATAGACTTGCAGGCTCTTTGCGCTAATTCTCCATCACGTACACGAGCCTTAAATCCAGACCTCAACGGATCAAATCCATTACGATTAACATAATCACATAAGGCACAATCTTTCAAAATCTTTATCCTATTTATCTTATCAAGCGGTAAAGACTCTTTACTCACCTTGACTTTGGAATAACAAGATAAGAACCGATCCAGCAAATCATTCCAAAAGCTAGGATCATATAACATTGACGCAGTAACCGATCCCCCAAAGCACCTCCTAACTTTCTTTATCCGAAACTCGCATCGAGCTATATTCTTATTATTACTCCCCTGTTCCTTTCCTTTATCGTAAAACAAAAGTTCTTTCTCTGCTGTTTGAAACGTAATTCCTGTAGAATATGAATGACACCTAAAATAAGGTAAATCTAACATCCGATTGAAATATTCTATTGGAGACCGCTGTAACTCCAAATCCATTGCTAAATCCAGTCTAGTCACAATGACCTTATCCATAGGGATGTTTAAATCCTCTCCTATCCTCTCAATGGCTTTCCGTACGTCCTCTAAAGGGAAATCGTGCATGTTGATACCGTAGTAATATTTACATAAGCTACAAGCATTGATTTTTAGAATATGAGTATTTACATACACATTATACCCCTTATATTTCCCACGTACATAAGGGAGGCCATCATTACCAATACAATCACTTCTATTCATCAAATATGGCGACACTTCCGCTAACAAATCTATTTCTGGAACATCTTTCTGATTAAGAACAAAGTCAACCGTATCATATAACATATGACCATGTACCATATCATGCAACATACTACTATATTCAGTACATGAATCATGTCCTTTCTCACACCTTGATAGATTGACATAGATTTTAGAAGCTATCTCATCTTTCATACTCTCCCCCTTCCTTTTTTATTCATTACAACATGATTAATGGCGGCTTGCTCTATCTCTTCTACCGAATCAACACGATTTCGTTTAAGCCACTCCTCAATCTCCGAGCGATCAAAATAGACTTGCTTTCCAGATGGTTTGTAATGAGGTATCTGATGACTATATGTAAGCTTGTATATATGACTCTTACTTAAGCCAGTAAGAGTTGCTACATCATCAACAGTTAGTACTGTCTTTGTCGCAAGTAGAGTATTACACTCTATTCTTTTTAAGATATTTTTAATCGACTCCATTTTTTTTATTTTTAATTATCATATCTTAATGCTGAATGTAGGTAGATTCAGCATATTCACATATTGTCAATATGTACCTACTCAGTATTGACACAACAAAGATCATATTAAAAAACAACTAAAAAGGGTGATAATAAAAAGTATCACCCAAAATCACCTACTATCACCTAAAGAGTGTCACTTCTCTTTTAACCAACATGCAAATTTTTTTTCTATATTTTCAATATCATCTTCCTTACTGACAGCAGTAGTTAAGCTTCTATAGTTCAAAAATTTATCACCATATAAAAATATTTCACTTGCCTTTTTCCACCTATTTCGCTCTGACTTCCAAAACACATCTATAAGAACATGCAATTCCTTCAATGAAGCTAACCATTCAATATAAAAGTGCTCAGGCACATTATCGATATTCCCAAATAAATAAAGAAACGTATCTAAACTTGTATTACTATTAATATAATTTTCCTCTTTCAAATGAAGCCAGATAGCTTTTAATTTATCATCGTCATATTTTTTCGTAAACCGACTTTTGCAATTTTCCAAATATCTATCAATCTTCCCCGAAATTAAATCATTAAAATACCGCATGCTTTCTACTATATCTAAATCTAATTTTTTATCGGTTGAATCATCCCATCTGGCAGCCCCCGTTGTAGCATATCCTTCTTCTCTTTCTTTTATATAACCAGTATCAAATGCTATTTTTAATCGTGTGCTTGTTACTTCCATCACTTCCACGATTGCTTTCTTCAATAATAGAGCTCTTTTATATAACAAAGTATTAGCATTCATTCCTCTAACCTTTCTACAAGAGATATCATATTGATATAACAAATCATCAAGAATAAGAGAAATGTATATCCATCTATCTTTTGGTGTCATACCAGATAACAAGATAATAGTTTCCAATTTTCGACCTTCACTATAAATACTTCTCTCTAATTTATTTAGTGTTATTAACTCATTAATAGGATCACCTGATAATGAGTTATTCATGCTTATAATATTTTCAAATGGTCTTTCTTGTATACCCATATCGTATGATTAGTTTAAGATACTTATTATTCTATTTACTAAGGATCAATCAAATACGCCGTCTTGCTTATGAACAGCAGCCTTTTTATTTGCGTCAATAACTTTTGCATAAATTTGAGTTGTACTAATCTTAGTATGTCCTAATAGCTTACTAACTGTTTCTATCGGTACACCTAAACTAAGATTCAATGTTGCTGCTGTATGCCGAGCCACATGGAACAGAATAGCCAAAGCAAGCGGCAGCGAAGAGGTAAAGATTAAACGTAAACCGTTGGGAATAAGCGATATTTCGGTATTTTGCCAAGTTGGGAAAATGCAAACGGCAACGGAATATTGAGGTTGTTCAGTTACCAGACCGTTAGCCGGGCAGTTACCGAAACGGGAACAGGTAACGGCAAGCGATGAAAAGAAAATCTCACCGTTTTGTTTGCGTTCATACACAGTGTTTTGCGTATCAAGGGACGCTTATATGGCAAGTAAATTTGCACTTAAAAATATAAGCGTTATGAAAGTAGAAAAATTCAAGGTGCTGCTCTACCTCAAAAAGAGCGGGCTGGACAAGTCAGGCAAGGCTCCCATAATGGGACGTATCACGGTGAACCGCACGATGGCGCAGTTCGGATGCAAACTGTCCTGCACTCCCGAACTCTGGAATCCCCGTGAAAGCCGTCTGAACGGCAAGAGCAAGGAGGCGGTGGAAACCAATGCCAAAATCGAAAAATTGCTGCTGGCGGTGAACAACGCTTTCGACACCCTCATGAACCGCAAGGTTGATTTTGATGCCAACGATGTGAAAGTCCTTTTTCAAGGCAGCATGGAAACGCAGATGACCCTTATGAAAATGACGGATGTTGTCTGTGATGACCTCAAAGCCCGTATCGGCATAGACCGTGCGAAAGGGACTTATCCCGGCTATCTCTATATGCGCCAGACACTCGGCGAGTTCATCGAGCATCAGTACAAGGTCAGGGATCTGGCATTCGGGCAGCTTACGGAACAGTTCATCCACGACTATCAGGAATACGCCACCGGGAACAAGGGCTATGCGATAGATACCGTCCGCCATCATCTCGCCATCCTGAAGAAGATATGCCGTCTGGCATACAAGGAGGGCTATGCCGACAGAATCCATTTCCAGCATTTCGCCCTGCCCAAGCAAAGTGAAAGAACCCCGCGGGCATTGAGCCGTGAATCGTTCGAGAAAATACGGGACGTGGAGATACCTCCTTACCGCAAGACCCACATGCTGGCGCGCGACCTGTTCCTATTCGCCTGTTACACCGGGGTCTCGTATGCGGATGTGGTATCCATCACCGGTGAGAACCTGTACACGGACGACCACGGAGCTTTGTGGCTTAAATACCGCCGGAAGAAGAACGAGCACCGGGCGAGCGTGAAGCTGCTCCCGGAGGCGTTGGCCCTGCTTGAAAAATACAGGGACGACACACGGGAAACGCTCTTTCCGATAATCCACCACCCGAACATGAAACGCCACATGAAAGCGTTGGCGGCACTGGCAGGCATCAAGGACGACTTGTGCTATCATCAGGCGAGGCACAGTTTCGCCTCGTTAATCACTCTCGAAGCTGGCGTGCCCATCGAGACCATCAGCCGGATGCTGGGGCACTCCGATATCTCCACCACGCAGGTATATGCCCGTGTGAGCCCGAAAAAACTCTTCGGGGACATGGACAGGTTCATAGAAGCGACCCAAGATTTCAAACTGACCCTATAAACAACAGAACGATATGCGAAGCACATTTTCATTATTGCCCTACATCAACCGCGGCAAGGCAAGGGCTGACGGCACGACCGCCGTACTCTGCCGTATAACCATTGACGGCAAGCAGACCGTCATAAGCACCGGTATCTATTGTCGCCCCGAAGATTGGAACGGCAGGAAGAACGAGATAAAGACCATCAGGGAGAACAACCGCTTGCGGGAATACCTGCGTCTGACGGAGGAAGCCTATGCCGAGATACTGAAATCGCAAGGCGTGGTCAGTGCCGAGATGTTGAAGAACCATATATCCTTGAATAACATCCATCCGACCACCTTATTGCAAATGGGGGAATGGGAGCGTGAGCGGTTGAAGGCGCATTCCAAAGAGATAGACTCCACGTCTTCCTATCGGGCTTCCATGTACTACCAAAAGTACCTGACAGACTTTATAATTTCCTTAGGCAAAAAGGACATTCCTCTTGACGAAGTGACGGAGGAGTTCGGCAAGTCCTATAAAGCCCACCTGAAGAAATGCAAGAATTTCGGAGCGTCCCAGACCAACCACTGCCTGCGTTGGCTGAACAGACTGCTGTACTTGGCGGTCGATAAGGAGATAATCCGTGTGAACCCCTGCGAGGACTTGGAGTATGAATCGAAGCCGGAAGCAAGGCACAGGTACATCAGCCGTGAGGAGTTCAGGAAGATACTTTCCACGCCGATGTATGACAAGCGGATGGAACTGGCAAGACGGGCATTCATCTTTTCCACCCTGACGGGACTGGCGTATGCGGATATAATGCTTTTGCATCCTCACCATATCGGGACGAATGCGGAGGGCAGACGCTACATCCGCATCAACCGCAAGAAGACAAAGGTGGAGGCGTTCATCCCCCTGCATCCCATAGCCGAGCGGATATTGTCGCTGTACAACACGACCGATGACGAACATCCCGTGTTTCCTCTCCCCAGCCGCGATGCCTTGTGGTTCGAGATTCACGAAATTGGCGTTGCCATAGGCAAGGAGGACAATCTGAGCTATCACCAGAGCCGGCACAGCTTCGGAACGTTCCTGATTTCAGCGGACATACCTATCGAGAGCATCGCCAGGATGATGGGACACTCCAATATCCGGACAACCCAAGGGTATGCACGGATAACCGATGACAAAATCTCCAAGGATATGGACAGATTGATGGAACGTAGGAAGGAAATGTCGACTGGCGAGAAGAAAGACAAGCAGGAGAATCAATAAATAACCATCACTATATCAGCGTATATTAGAAGCATATTATGAATAGAGAAATAATAACAATCAGTGAAACGGGTGCGGTCACCATGCCGACCGCACCCATATGGATGACCAAGTTTGAGATAGCTGACCTGTTCGGCGTGTTCTCCTGCGACATACGCAAGGCGATACACGCAATCTACAAGAACAAGGAACTGAATGAAGCCGATACAATGCAATATGTCAGGCAACCCGACGGTGTCAGTTATGACACTTATAACCTTGAAATGATTATAGCCGTTGCATTCAGGATATGCAGCAGAGAAAGTATCCTGTTCAGACGGTTTGTAACAAGTCAAGTGAGCGCCACGAAAAGAGAACCTCCGGTTACATTGTTCTTTTCTTGTGGCAAGGGCGGCAACCTATGGTATAGCTGAGGTTCATCCCGTCAGCCACCCGTTCCCGCTGCTCGGATGCAAAGGTAGCGTGCGTCCCTGACGGCATTGGCAAGGTCGGGCGGCGGAGCCGTTCCGGGCGGAATCTTCCTCAAACGGGTTCGAGCGTATTCAGCCCGAAAACCTTGCCATTGCCGGCCATACGCTTTGGGGCATCCGGCAACGGAAACAAGCGACTGACGGGAAATCAGAAGAAAAAGAGCGGAACGGCTTACAGACGAAGCTAAACATTGATGCTTCATCAGTAAGCCGTTCCTTTTCTTTTTGCCGGAGTTCCATTGCTGCCGCAAACATAGAGCAGACGGCAAACTGCGCTCCCTCAAGAAAATCAGGGCGCTTTCAGCCGGTAGGCGGTGCGGTAGCCGTCAGCCAGCATTTTTTCGATGTCGGATTCACGGTAGAGGATTTTGCCGCCCAGCTGGATGTAGGCTATCCGTCCCTCGTTGCGGTAGTCCTGAAGCGTCCGGCGGCTCACCTTCAAACGTGCCGACACCTCCTTGTCGGTGAAGAAACGCTCCCCGTTCAGTGTCGGGCGATAATTGGCGGTCAGACGCTCGATATTGTCCAGCAGTCGGTCGAGACTGCCCATGAAGTGGATTATCCACCCGTTGTCCTTGTTGATCAGTTCATTCATATTGCTTCTTACTTTGGATTTAGTGTGATTGCTGTTATTGCTCCATCCGGTTATCAGATTGTCTTGCCCTTGAACTTCGCTTCCTTCCGCCTGTCCTCCACGACGGATACGATACGCTCCACATCTTCGGGACGGTAATAGGTCTTGTGGTTTATCTGCGAGTAAGCCAGCGTCCCGTTGTCACGTAGGGTCTGCAACGTGCGCGGGCTGATGTTGAGCATCCGGCACACGTCCTGATTGTCCATCCACCCGCCCATTCTCTTTTCGCCGTGCCGCAGGCAGATGTCATCCATGCGGCTGACGAAGCGGTCGAACTTGGCGACCATCGCCTCGAAGGTCTTTCTTTCGATTGATACGATTTCCATGTATTCCAGTTTTAACAGTTGATTATTCTGTTTTCAGTTCCCATGCGGATTTGACCACCGCATCCTCCGCTTGCATGATTGCACGCATAGGGCGGTTGTCGCATATCCGATTCTGTGGTGTGACACTGTTATGAACAGGCGAAGAATGACATCATGACGTCATGGCGTCATGGAGCAATTGAATATTTGCTTCATCGGATTGTCGGGCAACGGGGTTTCCGATGATCCGTGTATCCGTTTCGGCAAGTGTCCGCAAATGCGGTGCTCCGGGTTTCTTAATGTTCCGTTTCTCATGTCTTCAAACCTTTCGTTTATTGAATCACGCTGCAAATAAACAGTGATATTCCGGAGCATCTATCACTTCTCCGGCAAGTGGCAGCATGTGGCGCAGGTTTGCAGAGGTTGTCCGGGGTATAGATTTTCGCTATCACCTTAATTTCGGTTTTTAGAGGGGAGTCGAAACTCAAATAAGGGCTTAATTCAAATTTGCTCCTATTTGAACCTTTGCCCGCTGGAGCATTCATATCTGGCAAAACGGTGAAGTCCGCACCGTTTTGCCAGTCATCATAAAGCAAAACAACACAAAATTGCCGAAGCGAATCCAAGTCCTTGACTGACTGCACCGAAGTGTCTTACTTCGCTCCCGACAAACGGTCACCCATGCGCATGAGACCACCAAGTATTAACTTTCAAAATTCAACAAAATGGCAAAGAAAAGAAACTACGGGAATGACGAAGCGTTCAAGAACTTCAGGATAGAGGACTACATGCCTGAAATGAAATGGCGTGAGCCGGAGGCAAAGGCTTCCGTGCAGGAAGATACGGCCCTGTTCCCTTCGGTGGACGAGCCGGACACGCCTGCAATGCAGGATACGGTGTCCGATGCAGGCCGACCGGACAAGCCGGAGATACAGGATGCACCGGACGGAGAAACGGCAGAAAAAAACGCTGCCGAAGATGTCGGTGTTCCGGTGGAGCGGACTGTCGCCAGACATATCAGCGGCAAGCAGCGCAGGCTGTCGTTGGAGGAGTACCGCGCCACTTATCTGAAAGTCCCGAAGATTGTCAACCGCAAGCCCGTGTTCGTCAGCGAGGAGGTGCGTGACGAATTGGACAGGGTCATCGGCAACTTCGGGAAGCGCGGCATGAGCGCATCGGGACTGATTGAAAACCTCGTCCGCCTGCACCTCGACAGCTACCGTGAGGACTTCGGGCAGTGGCGCAAACTCTGACGGAATTTCGGAGAACCCGGATGAACCGGTGAATGCACTTCATCGGCTTAACCGATTCCTGAATTAAGTGATTACACTCAGAAACAAATCCGACAGGCGGAGGATTTTTGTGTCCTCAAAGACACAGCAAGATATATTTTCAGTTACCCGAATAATTCTAAGTAACTGAAAATGCCTTCACCGCCGTGGGCAGAATTATCCTCCGCAGTCGGATAATTTCGGGGTTCATTAATCAAAGATTAAGCAATGGACAAACCATAAAATTGAAAGAATAAGAAGAATGAAAAAGAAGACTAAGTACGGGAGAAATCCCAAGTTGAACCCGAAGACGCACTGTGTGATGGTGCGCTTCGATGATGTGGAATGGAACAGGTTCCTGACGATGTACGAGGAATCCAACGTGTATGCGAAAGCCGTCTTTCTCAAGGCGCATTTCTTCGGGGAGAAGTTCAAGGTGCTGAAGGTGGACAAGACGATGCTGGACTACTACACCAAGCTGTCGGATTTCCATGCCCAGTTCCGAGCCATAGGCACGAACTACAATCAGGTCGTCAAGGAGCTACGCATCCACTTCTCGGAGAAGAAGGCGATGGCGTTGCTCTACAAACTGGAGAAGTGCACCATTGACCTTGTGAAACTGAACCGGGAGATTGTGGAACTTTCAAGGGAGATAGAAGCTAAGTGGCAACAAAGACGGGATGATTCTATGGCATAGTGGGATGTCCCTCTGATACGCAGTCCGGCAAGTGAACGAAGTCCAACGGACAACTTCATTGCCGACCATATTGTAATCGGGCGTCCGGGGCTGTCTGTCAAGGATGAAAACCGATCCAAAGGATTGAAAATATAACCTTAGGAATTTTATCTGAAGTATTAATAAGGGCTATCCCAAAAGGTCTAAAAGTAAATTTTATCCTTTCTGCAAGTATCTATAGGATGGCAACTGCATTTTTTTCTTTTTGGGCAGCCCTTATTAAAATTTATTCTTATTTTAGGTTATATACATTCATGTCCATTTATGTAAAAAATTCCTGCTGACCTTGTTTATGTCTTGTCAGTCACCATTTGCAAAACCATATTTGACCCTCAAAGAGGCTGAATTTGATAAGTAACTTGCTACATACTCATAATAAGGAGCTAAATAGAACACGAATGGGAAATACACAAATGCTAAACTAAAGAAGATATTGGCCAAAATAAACGCTATACCGAGAGAGAAACTTGATTTTTCAACTTCCTAAAACGGTGTTGTTCAAACATTTCTACTTATTTGTACTTGCCAGTTGAACCTACGCTTCCCTAATAAAATGTCTATGGTAAAAAGTTAAAAAATCCTCCCACTTTTGTTAGATATATTTTTTTGTGTAATTTTGTAATCGTTATGCGGCAGTAATAATATACATATTAATACGAGTTAGTAATCCTGTAGTTCTCATATGCTACGAGGAGGTATTAAAAGGTGCGTTTCGACAATGCATCTACTGTAGTATATTATTGCTTAATCCAAATGAATATTATAAATTTAGGAATTCTTGCT
>ERZ1107006.524-NODE-524-length-38508-cov-7.772658_pt1 | contig 38508 bp, 30 predicted proteins | sample MGYA00403696_ERZ1107006 | MGnify/ENA primary metagenome ERZ1107006 (study PRJEB35170, sample SAMEA104062441) | human gut metagenome | biome: human gut; feature: human-associated habitat; material: faeces | place: Denmark | collected 2012-08-13 ...
CTCTTTGGAAACCAGTTCTTTGTCGTTGTGGCTGTCCACGTAACGTAAGAAGTACCAGGAAGAACCTGCCCACTGTGGCATGGTGTTGGTCTCACGTTTTGCAGGGCCGCCGCACTGAGGACATTTGCAGTTAACCCACTCGTCAATGGCAGCCAGTGGGGACTCACCGGTACCGGTTGGCTGATAGCTTTCTACCTCTGGCAGCTTTAATGGAAGCTCTTCTTCCGGAACCGCTACGTTACCACATTTTGGACAATGAACGATCGGGATCGGCTCACCCCAGTAACGCTGACGGGAGAATACCCAGTCGCGCAACTTGTAGTTTATCTTAGCGTGACCTTTCCCCTTTTCTTCCAGCCAGACCTTGATCTTTTCTTTCGCTTCTTCCACCGTCAGGCCGTCCAGAAAATCGGAGTTGACCATCACGCCGGTCTCACAGTCGGTAAAAGCCTCTTCCTCCACATGACCACCCTTGACCACTTCGATGATTGGCAGATCAAATTTTTTGGCAAAATCCCAGTCACGGGTATCGTGGGCCGGTACCGCCATAATGGCGCCGGTGCCGTAAGTCATCAGCACGTAATCGGAAATGAAAATCGGGATTTCTTTTCCGTTCACGGGGTTTATCCCCCTTACGCCTTCAATCTTCACGCCGGTTTTGTCCTTAACAAGCTCGGTGCGCTCAAAATCGGATTTCTTTGCGGCTTCTTCCTGATACGCTTTGATCGCATCCATGTTGGAAATCTTGTCCGCCCATTGTTCAATATAAGGATGCTCCGGCGAAATAACCATGTACGTCGTGCCGAAGAGCGTATCGGCACGGGTGGTGTAGACGGTGATATCGTCGCCGACATTGGTCTTGAACGTGATCTCCGCGCCGGTGGAGCGGCCGATCCAGTTGCGCTGCTGGGTCTTGACGCGCTCGATGTAATCCACATCGTCCAGATCGTCGATCAGGCGCTGGGCATACTTCGTGATGGCGAGCATCCACTGGCTCTTCTCCTTGCGCACGACCTCGCTGCCGCAGCGCTCGCAGACACCGTTGACGACCTCTTCATTCGCCAGCACGCACTTGCAGCTCGTGCACCAGTTGACGGGCATGGTGGTCTTATAGGCCAGACCGTGCTTATACATCTGCAGGAAGATCCACTGCGTCCACTTATAGTAGCTCGGATCGGTCGTATCGACCGCACGGTCCCAGTCAAAGCTGTAGCCGAGCATTTTGAGCTGCTTGGTGAAGTTGGCAATGTTGTTTTTCGTCACGACGGCCGGGTGGATATGGTTCTTGATGGCGTAGTTCTCGGTCGGCAGGCCGAAGGCGTCAAAGCCGATCGGGAACAGAACGTTGTAGCCCTGCATCCGGCGCTTGCGGCAGATGATATCCATCGCCGTGAACGGGCGCGGGTGGCCGACATGCAGGCCCTGGCCGGAGGGGTACGGGAACTCGATCAGGCCGTAAAACTTCGGCCGCGGGTCGCCGGTGACGGCTGCGAAGGGCTTTTCTTCCTCCCAGCGCGCCTGCCATTTTTTCTCGATCGCCTGGAAATCGTACTTCATAGCATTCACTTCTCTCTGAAAAATCAAAAAATCATAAGTAGGTCAGTAGATCACGGGGCGGAACAAGCATCCGCCCCAGTTGGTTTTGTTTTGGCGCTCAGGCGCGCATATCGGAAATGTCCACGACCTCCGCGTCGCTCCAGAGCCGCTCCAGATCGTAAAACTTACGGGCCTCGTCCTGAAACACGTGCACGATCACACAGCCATAGTCGAGCAGGACCCAGCTGCCGCTGCGGTGCCCCTCCCGGCGCAGGACGGGTTCGCCCACGTCGTCCGCCGCCACTTCCACGGCGTCGGTCAGGGTCTTCACGTGCGTCGAGGAACTGGCCGTGCAGATGACAAAATAGTCTGCCAGCGTCGTCAGGTCCTGGGTTTTGAGAAGCTGAATGTTCTCGCCCTTTTTTGCGTCCAGCGCCTTGACGATGACCGCAGCAAGCTCGTTAGCAGGCATCATAATGCTACATCCTTCCTTTTTGTTACCATTTGTTTGGGCCCTGAACCGTGCCGGAAGTGGCCACGACCTGCCCATTGGATTCATAGAGAATGTCCACATCCGCGGACGTGATCTCCTTCGTATAGGGGTTGAGCCAGGTGTTGAGATAATCCAGCCACTCGTCCACGTGGATGAACACGTAGGACATACCGTTTTTGGTGCCGCTGTAATTAGCCGGGATCGTCTCAAACGAGATAGCGCTCTCATCGAGCTTCAAAAACTCCTTGACATAGAACATCACATTGCCTGCCGACAGGTTCGTGGTGACGTCCTTTTCATAGATGTCAATGAGTTTGTTGAGATTTGGGATGTTGTGCAGCTTCAAAAACTGGCTCGTCATGGCCTTAAGCAACTGGTGCTGCACGTCGATGCGGCCGATATCGCCGTTGGCATACGTGTTGCGGAAGCGGAACACGCCCATGGTCTGATAGCCGTTGAGGTGCTGATAACCCTTCTGGACATGGATGCTCAGATCCTGACCGGGGTCGTCATAGTCCATATCGACCGGGACGTCAAAATCGATGCCGCCCATGGCGTCAATGAGCTCGACGAACACCTCCACGTCAAAGAGCGCATAACTGTCGACCCGGTAGCCGAGAATCTGCTCCGCGCCGCCGATGAGCGCCTCCACGCCGTCCTTGCCGTTGTTCTCGGCCGCGGCATAGTACTGGTTCATCTTCTTGGGCTTATAGGACACGTTCACGGCCGTATCGCGCGGGATGCTGACAAACTTCAGAGACTTGTTCTCCGTGTCGAGCATGCCGACGAGCACCGTATCCGTCAGACCGGCCGCACGGTCCTTGCCGGCGATGAGGAACGTGTAGCACCCTTTCTTGCGGCCGTCTGTGCTGACGCTCACATCGTCCGAATCGCCGTCGCTCAGGCTCGGCGGGCTGACCCAGTGGTTCATCAGGATCGCAAACTCGCCGATGAGCAGCGCCAGCACCACGACCACGATGACCGTGATGCGCACTTTTTTCTTTTTCCTGCGCTTTGCCTGCGACTGCTGCGCCTGCACGCGGTGGTTCACCGCCGCAGATGCCTCGGAAAACGGGTCGTCCTGAAAGCCGCTGCCGTCGTCGTAGGAATCGTCATAGCCGCCGTCGTAACGGTCGTAACCCTGATCGTCATATCCGCCGTAATCGCCCGGATAGCGATCGTCACTCTGTCGTCTTTTCATATTCTTTTTCCCTGCCCTGATACCAGTTTAATGCCTGCACCGTGTTCTCGTGCGGCGTGATGCCGCCGGCCTTCAGATCCTCCAAGCTCATCTTCAGCCCGAGCACCATGGCCGCGTCCAGATCGGTGTAAGCGAGCCGCCGCAGTTCGTCCACGCCGTCAAAATCCCGCGACGGCTCGATATAGTCGGCCATATACAGGACCTTTTCGAGCGTGGTCATATCGGGCTTGCCGGTCGTGTGCCAGCGGATGGCATTTTCTATCTCAAGTGGTACGCCGAAACGATCCCTGGCCACGGCAGCGCCGGTTTTGGCGTGCAGGAGCTTGGTGTTGGCCGTTTCGACCGTATCGTTTATGATACCATATTTATCAGACAATAGCAATTGGTCAGATAGCTCTAATTTTTTCGTGCAATCGTGCAAAATTCCGGCCTCTGCGGCAGCATCCGGATCGCAGCCCCAGCGCTCGGCGAGGTGGCGCGCCTCGTGCTCGCAGCCCCAGACATGGGAGATACGCCGCGGCTTGAGCATGGGGTAAGCCTGCTCGCGCAGCCAGTTGAGATCGGGCTTTGCGCCGTAGAGCCGCTGCTGGATGATGTGCGCATACACATTCGGCGCGAGGTACTCGCTGCCCCGCCGCTGCGGCAGCAGCGCACGAACGGCCGTGCTCGTGACCGGGACCGGCTCGGCCGGCAGGGCGATGACGCGCGCATCATACGTCCCGCGCAGGTAGGCGCTGAAGCGCTCGACCTCCGCATGCTCATCGCCCGTGCGGGCGAGCGCGACGAGCGTCACCTGAGCGAGCAGATACCGAAAATCGTGCCACTGCTCAAACGTCGTGAGCATATCCGTGCCGATGACGAGATACAGCTCCGCGTCCGGATTGCACGCGCTCAGCTCGCGCACGGTGTCGGCCGTGTAGCTCTTGCCGGAGCGGTGCAGCTCCATGTCAGAGACCTCCACGCCCGGCTCGTCTGCGAAGGCCATCATCGTCATGAGCAGGCGCTCCGCCGGCTCCGGGCTGCCCGCCGTGAGCTCCTTGTGCGGCGGGATGCGATCCGGAATGACGAGCGTCAGATCCGGCCGGATGGCCGCGCGCACCGCGCGCAGCGCGGCCGTATGTCCCAGATGCGGCGGGTTGAAGCTGCCGCCATAGATGCAGATCTTCATTTGCGCGCCTTTTTCACGAGCTCGATCTTCGGCTTCTGCTCGTTGCGCTTATAGAGCACGAACTTCGAGCCGATGACCTGCACGGGTTCTGCGCGGCAGACCTCGGCGAGCCGGTCGCACGCCTCGCGCGCGGACAGGAGCGAGTTTTCAAGCACGCGGCCCTTGACGAGCTCGCGCGCCTTGAGCGCGTCGCTCATCTGGGTGATGATGTTGTCCGTGATGCCGCCCTTGCCGATGTGGACGATGGTGTCCTCCGTCGCGGCGAGACCGCGCAGCTGGGCGCGCTGTTTACTTGTCAGCATAGTAGTTCCTCAATTCTTCTTTCAGGATTTTGAGCGCATTCCCGCGGTGGGAAATGGCGTTTTTCTCTTCCGGGCGCAGCTCCGCCATGGAGCAGGCATAGCCGTCCGGCTGAAACACGGGGTCATAGCCGAAGCCGTTTTCCCCGCGCGGCGCAAACAGGATGCTGCCCTCGCACGTGCCGCGGGCGCGCAGGACGTCGCCGTTCGGGAACGTGCAGCAGATGCACGACACGAACCGGGCCGTGCGGTCGGTGCGGTCGCCGAGGTTATGGAGCAGGAGCGTGTAGCGCGCGGCGTCCGAATCCTCGTGCCGGCCGGTATAGCGGGCCGAGTGCACGCCGGGCGCGCCGCCGAGCGCATCGACCATAAGGCCGGAATCGTCCGCGACGGCGGGCTGCCCCGTCGCGCGGGTCACGGCGATGGCCTTCAGGTAGGCGTTTTCCTCGAAGGTCTCCCCCGTCTCGTCCACCTCAAAGTGGCAGCCGGCCGCGCTCTGCGGGATGATCTCGATGCCCATGTCCGCAAAGATGGCGCGAAACTCCTCGAGCTTATGTGCGTTGTTGCTTGCAAGGATCATGACAGCAGCGCCTCCACAAATTCCGCGGGCTTGAACTCGAGCAGATCGTCGATCTGCTCGCCAACGCCGACATATTTCACCGGCAGCTGCAGGTCGTTTGCGATGGCAAAGACGATGCCGCCCTTAGCCGTACCGTCGAGCTTTGTGAGCACGATGCCGGTGAGGTCGGCCGTGTCGAGAAACTGCTTGGCCTGGATGAGGCCGTTCTGGCCGGTCGTGGCATCGAGCACCATGAGCGTTTCGATATCGGCCTCCGGCAGCTCGCGGCGGATGACGCGGGTGATCTTATTGAGCTCGTTCATGAGGTTTGTTTTGTTGTGCAGGCGGCCGGCGGTGTCGATGATGACAACGTCCGTGCCGCGGGCCTTCGCCGCCTGAATGGAGTCGAACACCACGGCGGCGGGATCGGATCCCTCCTCGTGTTTGACGATGTCCACGCCCGCGCGCTGCGCCCAGACGGTGAGCTGGTCGGCCGCCGCGGCGCGGAACGTGTCCGCCGCCGAGAGCAGAACGCGGTTGCCTTCTTTCTTGAGCTGGGCGGCAAGCTTGCCGATCGTCGTCGTCTTGCCGACGCCGTTAACACCGACGACGAGCACGACCGACGGCTGCGTCGTGAGCAGGAGCATGGTGTCCTGCACTTTGAGGATGCGCGTGAGGATCTGCACGAACTCCTTTTTCACCTCCGCGCCGGTGCGCAGCTTCTTGAGCTCGATGGCCTTGCGCAGCTGCGCGATGGCCTTGGTCGTCGTCTCCACGCCGGTGTCGGCGAGGATGAGCGTCTCCTCAAGGTCCTCGAAAAATTCCTCGTCCCCCGGCTCATAGGCGGCAAAAATGCCGGTCAGCTGGGCGTCCATCTTCGTCTTGGTCTTGGTCAGGCCCTGTTTGATCTTATCAAAAAATCCCATAGAACTATCTTCTCCGTTACGATATGGTTTTAGCCGCTTCATCCAGCGAAAGCTCGATGACGCGGGACACGCCTTTTTCCTGCATGGTCACGCCGAACAGATGGTCGGCCTCCTCCATGGTGCCGCGGCGGTGCGTAATGACGAGAAACTGCGTGTTCTTGGCGAGGCGGCGCATGTACTGCACATAGCGCGTGACGTTCGCCTCGTCGAGCGCAGCCTCAATCTCGTCCATGACGCAAAACGGCGTCGGCCGCACCTTCAAAATGGCAAAATAGAGTGCGATGGCCACAAACGCCATCTCGCCGCCGGACATGAGGCTCAGCGTCGAGAGCGCCTTGCCGGGCGGCTGCACCTTGATCTCAATACCGCTGTCGAGCACGTGCTCCGGGTCTTCAAGCACGAGCGCGGCCTTGCCGCCACCGAACAGCTCCAGAAATGTCTGGCGGAACGCCTGGTCGATCGCCTGAAACTGCGTGGTGAAGATGCCCTCCATCTCCCCCGTCACGTCGGCGATGATGCCGGTCAGCTCGCGCTTGGCCTTGAGGATGTCGTCCCGCTGGCCGGTAAGGAAGGTGTAGCGCGTGTTCACGCGCGTGAATTCGTCGATCGCGCCGAGGTTCGGCGTGCCCAGCGCGCCGATATTGCGCCGCAACTCGGCGATCTGCCGGTTGGCCTTCGTCATGTTCTCGATCGGCTGGCGCAGCGCCTCGGCCGCCGTGCGGCTGAGCTCATAATTGTCCCAGAGTTTATCGAGGATCTGCTTTTCCTCCATGTCGGCCGAGAGCTTTTTCTGCTCGAAGCGCGACACGAGCCCCTGCATATCCAGCAGGTCGCGGTTGCGCGCCTGCGCGTCACGGTCGGTGCGGGTGCGCTGGCCCTCGAGCTCCAGCTTGCGGCTGCTGCACGCGGCGAGGTCGCTGCGCAGCGTTTCGGCGCGCTGGCGCAGTTCGGCCAGGCGGCGCTCATGCATCTGCAGGGTCTGCTGCAGCTGCTGCGTGCCGGCCTCGGCCTGCTCGATCTGGGCGAGGCGGGCCGTGCGGTCGCCGGTCATTTCCTCAAAGAGGTCGTGGATCTGTTGCGTCGTGCGCGTGATGGTCTCGCGCTCGGCGTCCAGAGACGCCGACTCCGCCCGCAGGCCGGCCAGCTGATCGGCCAGTTCCTGACGGCGGCGGTCAAACGCGCCGCGGCCCAGCTCGCTCCGGTCGCGCTCTGCGCGAAGCGCGGCGAGCGCCCGCTCCGCCGAAAGCGCGTCGGCGCGGGCAGCCGCGATGCGATCCTGATTCGCCTTCTGCTGCGCGCGGCAGGCGTCGATGGACGCATTCTGCCCCGCAATGGTCTCCTGCGCGGCGTTTTTCAGCAGCGCGACCTGCGCGGCTTCGGACTCCGCCTTGTGCAGCGTCTCGATCGCCTGCTCCAGCTGCGCCTGCACGGTGTCGAGCTGCGCATGGGCCGCGTCGAGCGCCGTCTGCGCGTCCTCAAGCTCGGCCTCGCACTGCTTTTTCTCCAGCGTGAGCGTGTCGAGCGCCGCGCGCAGGCGCTTGAGCTCGTTTGCGCGGGAAAGGATGCCGCTGCCCTTGGCGGCGCTGCCGCCGGTGAGCGAGCCGCCCGCGTTGACGAGCTGCCCGTCGAGCGTGACGATGCGGTAGCGGTGATCATAGCGCCTGGAGATGGCGATGGCATCTTTCATCGTCTCGGCCACGACGGTGCGGCCGAGGAGATTGCTGACGATATTGCGGTAAGCGGCGGCGCAGGTGACGAGCGTATCGGCCACGCCGACATAGCCCGGCTCCTGATCCGGCACGCTGTTTAAGTGCATCGGACGGATGGTATCGAGCGGCAGGAACGTCGCGCGGCCGGTCTCGCGCCGGCGCAGCAGCTCAATGGCCTGCGCGCCGCAGCTTTGCGTGTCGACAACGATGTTCTGCGCCGCGGCGCCGAGCGCCGTCTCGATGGCGAGGGCGTAGCGGTCGCCGGTCTTGATGAGGTTTGCGACCGGTCCGCGCACGCCGCGCAGCGTCCCCTTTTCGGCCGCGTGCATGACGGCCTTGACCGCGCGGTTGTAGCCCTCGAAGTCCTTTTCCATCTCCGTGAGCATACGGATGCGCGACTCGGTGCTGCGCAGGTCGACCGTCAGACCGGACAGCCGCTCCTGCTGTCGGGTGAGCGCCTGCTCACAGGCGGAAAGGCGCTGGGCCTTTTCCCTTTGCTCCGCGCGCAGGGCATCGCACGCGGTGCGCGCCTGCTGCTGCGCGGTCTGCTTTTCCTGCTGCTGCGTCTCAAGCGCCGCCAGATGCTCGGCCGCTTCCGCGGCGGCGGTGGCGACGGCGTTTTCCTGATCGAGCAGCTCCTGCGATTTATCCGCCAGGAGCGTGATGCACGTGCGGCACTCGGCCAGCGCGCTGCTCTGCGCGCTCTCTTTGGCGAGCAGCTCCGTGTACGCGCGCTCGGCCTCGCCGGAGGAGGCCGCGTTGCGGTCGATCTCGGCGAGCACGGATTGTATCTCCTGTGCGTGCTGCGCCTTTTCGGCCTCAATCTCCTGCAGGCGGCGCTGCTGCGCGTCGATCTGTGCCTGCAGAGCGTCCGCACGGTCAGTCTGCTCGGACACCTCCACGCGCAGGCGCGCGATGCTGTCGGCACTGTTTTGCAGGTTCGTGCGCACGACGGCCGCGGCGCTCTCGCACTCGGCAGCGGCGCTCTCGGCCTCGGAGATCTGCTCGCGCGTGCGCTCGGACTCAAGGTCCTTCTCGCGCATCTTCTGCGCGATGTTTTCCGACGCGGCATAGAGCTGCTCGAGCTCACGCTGCGCGCCGGCGAGGTTTTCCTTCGCGGTCTGGTAGTCGTGGTTGACGGTCTCGGCCTGCGCGTGCAGACGGTCGAGCGTCTCCATCCAGACGGAGACCTCCGCGCTCTTGAGCTCGTCGCGCAATCGGAGATACTTCTTCGCCGTCTCGGCCTGCTTACGCAGGGGCTCGACCTGCAGCTCCAGCTCATCGATCTTGTCGTTGATGCGCAGGAGGTTTTCCTCCGTGCGGGCGAGCTTGCGCTCCGACTCCTCCTTGCGGTAGCGGTAGCGCGAGATGCCGGCCGCTTCCTCAAAGATCTCGCGGCGCTCGTTGCTCTTGCCGGAAACGATCTCGGCGATGCGGCCCTGCCCGATGATCGAGTACCCGTCGCGGCCGAGGCCGGTGTCCATGAGCAGCTCGTTGATATCGCGCAGGCGGCAGGCTTCGCGGTTGATATAATATTCGCTCTCGCCGCTGCGGTAATAGCGGCGGGTGATCATGACCTCGGTGTTCTCGGTGTCGAAGATGCCGGTGCTGTTGTCAAGGATGAGCGACACCTGCGCAAAGCCCATTGGGCTGCGCTTTTCCGTGCCGCCGAAGATGACGTCCTCCATCTTGCCGCCGCGCAGCGTTTTCGTGCGCTGCTCGCCCATGACCCACAGGATGGCGTCCGATATATTCGACTTGCCGCTCCCGTTCGGGCCGACAATCGCCGTGATCTCCTGGTCAAAATTCAGGCGCGTCTTGTCCGGGAAGGACTTGAAGCCCTGGATCTCCAATGCTTTTAAGTACACAAAATCCCTCGCATATCCGGCGTCTGCGCGTGCAGAGACGCCGCTGATATCTCAAATCAAAGTAATACAAAGTAGAGTATACCGCCAAAAATGCCATTTTGCAACGGCCGGAGCGCATTTTTTCAGATGTGAAAAAATGCAGCCGCCTGCGTTTTCGCAGGCGGCTGCATGCCGTTATTGCGGCATCTGTTCGAGCGCGCACCGGGCGGCGGACTGCTCCGCCTCCTTTTTCGTGCGGCCGGTGCCGCGGCCGATTTCGCTGCCGTTGAGCAGCACGGCCATGGTGAATGTCTTGTTATGGTCCGGGCCGCTCTCGGCGCAGACGGTATAGGAAAGCGTCTGCCCGGCGCGGCGCTGCACGCGCTCCTGCAGCTCGGTCTTATAGTCCTCGACGTGGTGGATCTCCCCCTCGGCCAGACCGTTGAGGATGTGCGTGAGGATAAAGCGCTGCGCGGGCTCCAGCCCGCCGTCAAGATACATGGCGGCGATGACCGCCTCCACCGCGTCGGCGAGAATGGACGGCCGCTCTCTGCCGCCGCTGCGCTCCTCCCCGTGGCCGAGGCGGATATAGTCGCCCAGATGCAGCGTAAGCGCCACGCCGTGCAGCGCCTGCTCGCAGACGAGCTCGGCGCGCAGGCGGCTCATTTTCCCCTCCGGCATGTCGGGATAGAGCGCATAGAGCCGCGCCGCCGTGACCATGCCGAGCACGGAATCGCCCAGAAACTCGAGCCGCTCGTTGCTGGTATAGCCCCGCGCGCGGTTTTCATTGGCATAGGAGCTGTGCATGAGCGCATTCTCCAGCAGCGCCCGGTCGCGGAACGTGTAGCCCAAGCGGGCCTCCAGCGCCTCCATCAGTTGCTCTCCTTCGCCGCGTGCTTGTCCACACGCATATAGGAGATGTTGGCCGTGATGTCGTCAATGATGCCGGAATCGACAAAGGCGATCGCCTGACGGATGGCATTGTAGATCGCGCGCGCATCAGACGAGCCGTGGGCCTTGATGACCGGCTTGCTGATGCCGAGCATGGCCGTGCCGCCGACCTCGTTCGGGTCGAGCGATGCCTTGAGCGCGTGGAACTCGTCCCTGATGGCAAGGGCAGCCATCTTGGTCTTGAAGTTTTTCATGAAAATGCCCTTGAGCTGGCGCGTCATGTACTTGATGCTGCCCTCGATGCCCTTGAGCAGCACGTTGCCGGTAAAGCCGTCCGTGACGACGACGTCCACATCGCCGCTGAACACCTGCGACGCCTCAACGTTGCCGATAAAGCGGATGCGACCGGCGGCGTCCGCCGCCTTGAGCAGCGGGAACGTCTCGTGCTGGAGCTCAGAGCCCTTGTGATCCTCGGTGCCGTTGCTGAGCAGGCCGACGCGCGGCGCGGCGATGCCGAGCATGGTGCGGGCATAATAGCTGCCCATATAGGCAAACTGCAGCAGGTACTCCGGCGTGCAGTCGGCGTTGGCGCCGCAGTCGATGAGCATGACGCCCGCGTCGCCGTTCGGCAGCACGGGGGCCAGCGCCGCGCGGCGGATACCGTGGATGCGCTTGACGATGAGCGTAGCGCCGGTGAGCAGCGCGCCGGTGCTGCCGGCAGAGACGACCGCGTCGCCCTTGCCATCGCGCAGCATATTGAGCGCGACCGTCATGGAAGCGTCCTTCTTGCGGCGGGTGGCTGTGCTGGGGTCGTCGTCCATGGTGATGACTTCGCTCGCGTCGATGATCTCGAGCTTGGCCTGCTCATTGCGCAGGCAGGCCTCAATGGCGGCGCGCTGGCCGACGAGCACGATCTCCGCGCCCAGCTCCTGCTGCGCGTGCACCGCGCCCTTGACGATCTCGTCCGGGGCGAGGTCACCGCCCATTGCGTCCACAAGAATTCTCATAGATGAAAAACCTCCTTTTGTTTCAGCCCGTCCAGGATCTGGAGGCTGCGCGCCGAGATCTCCGCGTTCTTATTGCGCTTGCCGCGCACGCGGTGATCCAGCGGTGTGATGATGCCAAAATTGATGTTCATGGGTTGAAAATCGCCGACGCTGCCGCCGGAAATGTACAGCGACAGCGCGCCGATGGCCGTTTCCTGCGGGAAATTGACCGGCTCTAGGCCGAGCAGCTGCGCGGCCGTCTCGATGCCGACGAGCGCGCCGGACGCGCACGACTCCACATAACCCTCGACGCCGGTCATCTGCCCGGCGAAGCGGATGCGCGGGTCGCGCCGGAGACGATAATACCGGTCGAGCAGCTGCGGGGAATTTAAATAGGTGTTGCGGTGCATGACGCCGTAGCGGACGAACTCCGCATTCCGCAGCGCCGGGATCATGGAAAAGACGCGCTTTTGCTCGCCGAACGTCAGGTGCGTCTGGAAGCCGACAATGTTATACAGCGTGCCCTCGGCGTTGTCGCGCCGGAGCTGCACGACGGCATAGTTGTCGCGCCCGGTGCGCGGGTCGCGCAGGCCGACCGGCTTGAGCGGGCCGTAGCGCAGCGTGTCCTCCCCGCGGCGGGCCATGACCTCGACCGGCATGCAGCCCTCAAAGACTGCACCGTCGTCAAAGCCGTGGATGGGCGCTTCCTTTGCGTTGCGCAGCTCCTGCACGAAAGCGGTGTACTCCGCCTGATCCATGGGACAGTTGACGTAGTCGGCCGTGCCCTTGTCGTAGCGGCTGGCGAAAAAGGCGCTGTCCATGTCCACGCTCTCGAGCGTGACGATGGGGGCAACGGCATCGTAAAAATGCAGGTCGAACTCCGGGCAGAGGCGCTGGATCTCGGCCGCCATGGCATCGCTCGTGAGCGGGCCGGTCGCAATGACGACCTCACCGTCCGGGATGGCGTCGGCCTCGGCGCGCTCGACGGTGATGTTCGGATGCGCGCAGATGCGCTCCGTGATCTCGCGCGCGAACGCCTCGCGGTCCACGGCGAGCGCGCCGCCGGCGGCGACGCGGTTGTGATCCGCGCTCGCAAGCACGACGGAGTCGAGCCGGCGCAGCTCCTCCTTGAGCAGGCCGACGGCGTTCGTGAGCTCATCGCTGCGCAGGGAGTTGGAGCAGACGAGCTCGGCAAAGTTTTCGGATACGTGCGCGGGGGTCATTTTCTTGGGTTTCATCTCGATCAGGCGCACCGGGATGCCGCGCCCGGCCAGCTGCCACGCGCACTCGCATCCCGCCAGGCCCGCACCGATCACGGTCACTGGGGTCATAGCGTTCCTCCTCGAAAAAGGCGGCCGGTCAGGCCGCCTTTCCAATTATGCTTCCTTCTTGGGTTTCGTCGTCTTTTTGGCTGCCGGTTTTTTGGCGGCCGTTTTCTTTGCCGCGGGCTTTTTGGCAGCGGTTTTCTTTGCAGCGGACTTTTTTGCCGCCGGCTTCTTGGTCTCCGGCTTCGTCTCCTTGGACTCCGACTCAGCCTTGGGCTCGGCCGCGTCGTCCGCCGGTTTCGGCTTGCGCTTGTAGCCGCGCTTGTCGGGCGGCAGATAATTCGGGCACTCGGGGTTGATGCAAAACGGCTTGTTTGCGCCCTTGCCGGCGCGTTTGAACATGGTCTTGCCGCACTCGGGGCAGTAGTCCTTCGTCGGCACGTCCCAGGTCATGAAGCCCTGGATGCTCTCGCCGCCCTCACCCTCGCCATGTCCCGGGCAATCATGCCCGCGCTCACAGGCGTAGTAGGCAAAGCCCTTGCGGGACGTGCGCTTGAGCAGACGGCCGCCGCAGGCCGGACACTTGCCGGGCATCTCGACGACGATGGGCATCGTAAAGCTGCACTCCGGGTAGCCAGGGCAGGCAAGGAAGCGGCCGAAGCGGCCGTTTTTATACACGAGCTTGCGCCCGCAGTTCGGGCAGACCTCGTCCGACTCCTCATCCGGCACCTTGAGATGCTTACCCTCGAGCTGGATCTCGGCGTTGTTGAGGTTCGCGTCAAAGTCTTTATAATACTCGCGCAGCACGTCCTTCCACGCCATCTTGCCGGCCTCGATCTTGTCGAGGTCCGTCTCCATGTTGGCGGTGAACTTCAGATCGACGATGTTGCGGAAGTACTCCTCCATCATCTCGGTCACGACGATGCCGAGATTCGTCGGGCGCAGGTAGCGCCCCTCCTTGACAACATAGTTGCGGCTGAGGATGGTCGAGATCGTCGGCGCGTACGTGGACGGACGGCCGATGCCCTTTTCCTCCATGGCGCGGATGAGCGTCGCCTCCGTGTAGCGGGCGGGCGGCTGCGTGAACTGCTGCTCCTTCGTGACGTTTTTAAGCTCCACGGCATCGCCCTGCTTGAGCGACGGCAGCGGACGGCGCACTTCGCTCGTCTCCTCGTCCTTCGCCTCTTCATACACGGCGGTGTAGCCCGCGAACTTCTGCTCGGAGTAGTTGGCGCGGAAGAGATAGCCCGCGCTGCCGGCATCCACGACGACGTTGTCGTACACGGCGTTGGACATCTGGCAGGCCGTGAAGCGGCCCCAGATGAGCCGGTAGAGCCGGTACTGCTCCGGCGTAAGGTCGTGGCGCACGCGATCCGGCGTGAGCGTGACGTCCGTCGGGCGGATGGCCTCGTGCGCGTCCTGTGCGCCGGCCTTGGTCTTATACGTGCGCGGCTTGCCGGGGTGGTACTCCGGGCCGTAATGCTCGACGATGAAGGACTGCGCGGCGGCGAGCGCCTCATCGGACAGGCGCTGCGAATCGGTACGCATATAGGTGATGAGACCGATCGTGCCGCGGTCGGTAATGTCCACGCCCTCATAGAGCTGCTGCGCGACCGACATGGTGCGCCGCGGCGTCATGCCCAGGCGACGGGAAGCCTCCTGCTGCAGGGTCGAGGTGATGAACGGGGGCGACGGGCTGCGCTGCTTTTCGCCGCGCTTGACGCTCGCAATTTTGAACGGTTCGGCCGACACGGCGGCAATGATCTTGTCGGCCGTGGCCTCGTCCGGGACATCCATTTTCTTATCGGCCGTGCCGTAAAAGCGCGCTGTGAACGTGCCCGCGCCGCAGTCGAGCAGCGCGTCGAGCAGCCAGTACTCCTGCGGCTGGAAGGCGCGGATCTCGTTTTCGCGGTCGACCACGATGCGCGTGGCCACCGACTGCACGCGGCCGGCGGACAGGCCGGGCTTGACCTTGCGCCAGAGCAGCGGGCTGAGCTTATAGCCCACGATGCGGTCGAGAATGCGGCGCGCCTGCTGCGCGTCGACCAGATCCTGATCGATCTCGCGCGGGTGCTGGATGCTCTCGGTGACGACCTTTTTCGTGATCTCGTTGAACGTCACGCGCTTGGCCTTGTCATCCGGCAGATTCAGCAACTCCTTCAGGTGCCATGAAATGGCCTCTCCTTCGCGGTCCGGGTCGGTCGCAAGATAGACGGTGTCGGCCGATTTCGCGCGCTTTTTCAGGTCGGCGATCACGTCCGCGCGGTCTTTCACGGGCAGGTACTGCGGCGTAAAATCACCGTCAATGTCCACACCCATGGTGCTCTTGGGCAGGTCACGCAGGTGGCCCATCGAGGCCACGACCTGATAATGATTGCCCAGATATTTTTCGATTGTTCTGGCCTTCGCCGGAGACTCGACGATCACCAGATCGGTTTTTGCTTTTGCCATCGGGTCTACTCCAACTCCTTATGATTCTGCGCAGTGCCTGCGCGTATATTTAATGAAAAGCGTTTGCCCGGCTCCTGCCGGACGACGCCGCGGATCTGCAGCACGGTCAGCTCCGCGAGCACCTTACTCGCCGGCAGCTGCGTCTTTTCGATGATGAGGTCCACCTGTGTGCCGGGCGCATCGATCGCCGCGACGATCTGCAGCTGCTCGGTCGTGAGCGACTTCAGCTGCGCTTCCAGGTCAATATATGCCTCCGGCTGCGGCTTGTCAATCCTTTTCTCCGCGACCGGGCGGCGCACCTGTGCAAAGCCGCTGCCCGTCTCCGGCGGCGGTTCAGGCGCCTGGGTCTCGGGCGCGGGCGCGATGTTTTCCCGCAGCGTGCCGGGAAACATGCGGCGAAAATCGCTCAGCACATCCCACGCGCACGTGGCCGGACGGGCGCCGTCCTTGAGCAGCGCATTGCTGCCGGCCGAGGCGCGGGAGTCCGCGTTGCCGGGCACGGCAAAGACCTCCCTGCCCTGCGTGACGGCATCGTCGGCAAACAGGAGCGCGCCGCTTTTCTCCGGTGCTTCGACCACGACCGTCGCCACCGCGAGACCGGACGTGATGCGGTTGCGCAGCCGGAAGCCAAAGCGCGGCACGGACATATTCGGCGCAAACTCGCTCACAACGGCGCCGCAGCGCGCGACCTCCTGCGTGTATGCACCCGCAAAATCCAGGTTGATCGCCGTACCGGACACGCCCACGCAAATGCCGCCGGCGTGCAGCGCGCCCTCGGCGGCCGAACGGTCGATCCCGGCCGTGAGGCCGGAGAGCACGATACCGCCGTGCCGCACGATCTCGAAGCCGAACTTGCGCGCGGTGCGCACGCCATACGGCGTTGCGCTGCGCGTGCCGACCACGGCGACGGCCGCGTGGTCGTCGAGCTGCGGCAGCGTGCCGCGCACGTAGAGCACGAGCGGCGGGTCGTAGATCTGCAGCAGGCGCTGCGGGTAGGCCGCGTCCTGGATCGTCAGGATGCGGATATGCTCCCGGTCACAGATGGCGAGCGCGCGGTTGGCATCCTTCAGGTCTTTATCCAGCAGCAAACGCAGCTCCTCCGGGCGCAGCGGCACACGGACACGGTAATCCGCCTCCGTGGCAAAATATACATCGCGCGGCGTCCCGAAATGCTCCACGAGCGCGAGCTTCATCTTCGGGCGCACGCCAAAGCGCATGGACAGCCAGACCCAGTATTGCAGCTGCGACATTTGTGCGCCTCCTCACATCCCGGTGCGGGCGATCTCCCACATGACGACCGCCGCGGCCACCGCCGCATTGAGCGACTCCGCCCCCGGCTGCATGGGGATGATGATCTGCCCGTCGCACTGTGCGAGCAGCTGCGCGCTCAGGCCGCGCCCCTCGCTGCCGATCGCCACGGCGGCCGGCGAGAGCGGCACGCGCCGCAGGTCCTGCGCCGTGTCCGTCAGCGCCGCGCCGTAGAGTTTCAGCCTGCGGGCATGCAGCAGCTGCAGCAGCTCGTCCGTCGTGCACGTCAGCACCGGCTGGCGGAAGAGCGCGCCCATCGCAGCGCGCACGGTCTTGGGGCTGTAGAGATCGGCGCACGCGCCGGTGAGTACCACGGCATCCATGCCAAGGGCGTTCGCCGTGCGGATGACCGTTCCGACGTTGCCGGGATCCTGCACGCCCTCAAGCACGATGACGTGCCGCAGCGGCTGCGGCAGGCGCATCTCCGGGAGGCGCACGGTAAAGACCGGGCCGGGCGAATGCATGAGCGGCGAGGCATAGGCGACGAGCTCCGCGTCGGCCGTATACTGCGCAGCGCCGTCCGGCAGCGGGAACGCCGCCGCATCGCGCCAGAGCACGGACGTGACCTCCGCGCCGAACTGTAGCGCCTCGCGCAGCAGCTTTTCACCGTCGCAGACGTACTCCCCCGCGTCCCGGCGCACATCCTTATCCCTGGCCAGCGCGCGCAGGTGCAGGATATATTGATTTTTCCGCGACCGAATCTGCTCCATAAACCTGTTCTCCGCATATTCCATTACAATGTAATTCAAATATGTTCTTCATCTTATAACATCGCTCCACAATTTTCAAGTCCCGAGTTTCAGGAATTTGCAAAGCGCTGCAAATTTTCCGCCGCATACCCCAGCAGCGCGGCCCTGTCGTTCGGCAGCGTCTCATCCATGACCGCGTCCAGACACGCCTGCAGCGCCGCGCCGACCGCCCGGCCGCGCAGGCCGAGCGCGAGCAGATCATCCCCGTTGACCGCGAGGTCTTTAAGCGAGAAGCAGGCATCCGCCGCGAGCAGCTCGTCGAGCACGCGCTCCGCCTGCCGGTACGTCTCCACCCGGCCGGCACAGATGGCCGACTGGCCGCAGGTATCGGCAATGTGCAGCTCAAAAAGCTGCCGCACGGTCTCAACGCCGAGCTTGTTCATCAGCCGCCGGATGGGCTTTGCCTCCGGCGCGATGGGCAGGTCGTGATAGCGGATGAGCTGCGCGATGCGCGTGCGCCCGGCCGTGTCAAAGCGCAGGCGCGTGAGAATGCCCTCCGCCAGCTCGGTGCTCTTGGCCGCGTGGCCGTAAAAATGGCCGACACCATCCGGCCCGAGGGAAAAGCACGGCGGCTTGCCGACATCGTGCAGCAGCGCCGCCCAGCGCAGCACCGGCTCCGGCGGGATGTGCTCCACGACCGCGGCCGTGTGCAGCCAGACGTCCCGGTCATGGTGCGGGTTGTGCTGCGCAAAGCCGAACATCGGCCGCAGCTCCGGGATCGGGACGGCCAGCACATCGGAAAATTCCCGCAGCACTGCGTCCACGTTCTGCCCGCAGAGGAGCTTCGTCAGCTCGCTGCGCATGCGCTCCGCCGCAAGATACTGCAGCAGCGCGCGATTGCGATGGATGGCCGCCGCCGTCTCCGGCGCAATCTGAAAGCCGAGCACGGACGCAAAGCGCAGCGCGCGCAGGATGCGCAGCCCATCCTCCTGAAAGCGGCGGTCCGGCTCGCCCACACAGCGCACAACGCCGCGCGCAATGTCCTCCGCCCCGCCGCAGACGTCGACCAGCCCCGTGCGCGGGTTGTAGGCCAGCGCGTTCATCGTGAAATCGCGGCGCAGCAGATCCTCGCGCAGGCTGCGCGTAAAGCGCACGGCATCCGGCCGCCGGTGGTCGGTATAGTCCCCGTCGACGCGGTAGGTCGTGATCTCAAGCGGCAGGCCGTCGAGCAGGACAGTCACGGTGCCGTGCCTGAGCCCCGTCTCGATGAGCCGCTCGCCGGCAAAGACGCGCTCGACCTGCGCGGGCTCGGCATTGGTCGTGATGTCCCAATCCCCCGCCGCGCAGCCACGCAGCGCGTCGCGCACAGCCCCGCCGACGACATAGGCCTCCCAGCCCGCCGCCGTGAGACGATCGAGTGCCGTATGCACTTGTGACGGCAGGGTCAGCATGGACAGCCTCCTCAGTTGTGGTGATAGATCTTCTTTTCCAGCGCAAAAATGCGGGCACTGAAGCTGCCGGCCGGCACGGTCGGCAGCGTTTCCGCATAGATCTCCATGCGGCTGTCGATGAGGTCAATGTATGACAGCAGCTCCGCCTCCGCGCACATGGGCCGCACGGCCGCGCCGAACTCCGGCTCGCCGTGGTGCGAGAGCAGCAGGTGCTGCAGCAGCATGGACTTTTCCTCGGGAATGCCAAGCTCGCGCGCGGCATCCGCGACCTCCTGCGCCCCCATGACCAGATGGCCGAGAAGCTGCCCGGCCGTGGAGTACTCCGTCACGATGCCGAGATCGGAGAATGCAAACTCCCGCTCCTTGCCGAAGTCGTGCAGCAGCGTGCCGGTCAGCAGCAGACTGCGGTCAATGACCTCCGGATACAGGCCTGCGAGGAAATCCGCCGTGCGCAGCATGTTGTAAGTATGCATCAAAAGGCCGGACAGGAAACTGTGGTGCACGCTCTTCCCGGCCGGGATGCGCCGGAACGCGTCGAGGTGCCGTGTGAGCATCGTCTCGGCGACGCTGCGGTAATCCGCGTCCGTGATCGAGGCGACCAGCCGCTGCACATCCGCCAGCGCGGCGTCCGCGTCGATGGGCGCCGTCGGCACGAGCAGCGCCGTGTCATAATCGTCCGCCGCTTCGGCCATACGGATGCGGTGGACGCTGATCTGCAGCGCACCGCGGTATTCCGAGACGCTGCCGCGGATCTTTACGACGCGGCCGGTATCGTCCGGGCGCGCGCCGATCGGGCCGCTGTAGTCCCAGAGCTTGATCTCCACGCTGCCCGTGCGGTCGCAGATCGTACCGCTGAGAAACGGTTTGCCGTTGTTGGTCGTCTTGAGCGCCGCCGCGCGCAGAATATAAAAGCCCTCGACATCCATGCCGGGGAGCATATCCGCAATGGGTTTATTGAATTCCATGGCTCCGCCTTTCCGCCCGCAGAGCGGGTCGTTCGTTCTATAGGATAACTATACATTGCCGTGATTTTGCCCGTCTGTCAAGCCTTTTCCCGCAAAAATCCGCCCCGCCGCCGATGGCTCGGCCTGCGGGACGGAGGCATTCAGTGTTCGGCGCGGGCGATCCGCTCGGCCGCCTGCCGGCCAGTCGGCGTGGCGGCAAGGCCGCCGAGGCCGGTCTCGCGCAGGCTGGCCGGGAGCGCATCACCGACCTCGCCCATGGCATCGATGACCTCATCGACCGGGATGCGGCTCGTGATGCCGGCGACGGCCATATTCGCCGCGCTCACGGCATTGACCGCACCGATGACATTGCGCTTGACACACGGTACCTCGACCAGGCCCGCGACCGGGTCACACACCAGACCGAGCAGATTGCCGAGCGCGATGGCGTACGCATCCGCGCACTGCTGCGCCGTGCCACCAAGGATGTGCGTCAGCGCGGCCGCCGCCATGGCGCTGGCCGTGCCGATCTCCGCCTGGCAGCCGCCCTCCGCGCCGGCCACGCTCGCGCGCAGCGCCGTGACCTGGCCGAACCCGGCCGCGATATACAGCGCCTGCAGGATCGTCTCCTCCGCAACATCGCGCACCTCCGCAAGCGGGATCAGCACCGCCGGCAGCACGCCGCAGCTGCCCGCCGTGGGCGCGGCGACAATGCGCTTCATGCACGCATTGCACTCGGCCACCTTGAGCGCCTCTTCCGTCACGCGCTGAAAATACGTCCCGCCGAGGAGGCGGCCGGCCTCCGCCGCCGCGCGGAATCTAGCCGCGTCGCCGCCGATGAGCCCGCTGTTGGAGCGGTCGGATGCACAGTACTGTCGGCTCGACTGCTGCATCGCCGTCCAGAGCGCCGCGATCTGGCGGTAGGACGCCGCAGCGTCATAGCCGTTTTCCTGACAGTCCGCATCACGGATGACGGCATAGAGCGGCTGCCCGCTCTCCTGTGCAGCCGAAAGCATGGATGCAATGCTCGAAAAGCTCATACCGGTTCCTCCTGATTAAAGATCGTGATCTTCTGAATGCCCTCGATGTGCGACAGCCACTGCTCGATGTCCTTCGGGATTGGCTGGTCACACTCAAGGATCATGACCGCGTAGCCGCCCTGCTCGCTGCGGTAGAGCTGCATGGTGGCGATGTTGACGTGCCGCTGCATGAGCGCCGCCGTCACGGCCGCGACATGGCCCGGCGTGTCCTGATTGTGGACAATGAGCGTGTTGTGCTCACCGGAAAAGTTCGTCTCGATACCGTCGATGGAGCGGATGCGGATGCGCCCGCCGCCGATGCTCTCGGCCACGATATCCAGCGTGCGGCCCTTGGCGCCCGTGAGCTGCAGGCGCGCGGTGTTCGGGTGCGCGTTGCGCAGCTGCACGTTCCGGAACGAGAACGTCAGCCCCTGCTCCGCCGCGACGGAAAAGCTGCCCGGAATACGCAGATCGTCCGGCTGCATACCGAGCAGGCCCGCGATCAGCGCGCAGTCCGTGCCGTGGCCGTGACCGGTCAGGGCGAAGCTGCCGTGCAGCGAAATGTCCGCGTGCACCGGCCGGTCGCCGAGCAGTTTGCGGGCCGTCAGGCCGATGCGCACGGCCCCGGCCGTGTGGCTGCTGGACGGGCCGACCATGACCGGCCCGAGAATATCAAATAAACGCATGGCGCGCCTCCTTGGGTATACGAATCTTTTGCAAAATGAAATATGCGGTATTATACGCGCTCGGCGCGCAAAATGCAATGCCGATCCTCCGCCGGTGCGAAAATTCGGCGCAAAAATGCCGGCCGCCAACCGGCAGCCGGCAATATTCGGCGGATCAGTGCTCCTGGATCATCATACGGATGATCGTGCGGTCGGTCTCGCGCATGCCCTCGCTCGCAAGTGTGCCGATGTTGCGTATCGTGTTCTCCACGCCCTTGACGACAATGCCGTCGCCGCCGTAGAACTGGCTCTCGTGCATCTGCATCTGCATACCCAGCAGCCCCGCCTCGACCGCCGAAGCGATCTTGGCCGCGCAGCTCGCCTTCGCACCGTCGCAGATCATGCCGGAATCAATGGCGATCGCGTTGACGATGGTGTGTGCGATCTCGCGGAACTGCCCGCCATACAGATACGTCACGCCCGCGGCCGCGCCGCAGCCGGCCGCCGTAGCGCCGCAGTAGGCGGACAGGCTGCCGATGCCGGTTTTCAGATGGATGGTGACGAGGTTCGACACCACGAGCGCGCGGTAGAGCATCTGCTGCGTAACGCCCAGTTCCCTGGCGTAGACGATGACTGGCAGCGATGCCGTCAGCCCCTGGTTGCCACTGCCGGAGTTGATGACCACTGGCAGGTCACAGCCGTTCATGCGTGCGTCCGACCCGGCCGCGGCGTAGGCCTTGGCGCGGTTGTGGATGCTCATGCCGTAAGACTGCAGCAGGATGCGGCCGATGTTCGCGCCGTAATCCCCACGCAGGCCCTCCTCGGCGATGGCCCAGTTATAGTCGATCTGCCGCTGGAGCGTCTCCTGCACGTCGGCAATGTCCACCTCGTTTGCAAAGGCGATGATCTGCTCGACCATCAGCAGACTGCGGTCGGTGGCGTGCTGGCTGCCGGACTCCTGATAGTCCTTGTGAAACTGCACGACGCCGTTTTTCTCGATACGGATCACGTTCGTGTGATAGCCCGCGATCTCGACGGACGCGCTGTCCGCCCCCGCCGTGACGCGCACCTGAATGTCGAACACGTAGTCGTTGTCCGCGCGCCGGACAGTAAAGGCCGCCTGCCGCAGATAGGCGCCCACTGCGTCCACCTGCTCCGGCGTGAGGCTCGCGAGCACCTGCAGCTGCGCGTCGGCATTGCCAGAAACGATGCCTGCCGCCGCGGCCGCCGCAATGCCGCGCTGGCCGTTCGTATTCGGCACGATGACGCTCTTGACGTTTTTGATGATGTTCGCGCTCGCAAGCACCTCGACCGTTTCCGGCAGCGAACCAAGCGTCTTGCGGGCCAGCGCCGCGCAGTACGCCACGGCGATCGGCTCGGTACAGCCCATGGCGGGCTGCAGTTCCTCTTTCAGGATCGCGACGTATTCGCGATAGATCCGCTCGTCCATGTTTCTCTCCTCCGATTTTGTTTTTTCTCCGTTTTTGACCGTAAAATTCCGCTTTTTGTAATAGTATAACGAAACAGCAGCACATTTTCAACAAAAAAGATACCGGCAGTACGCCGGTACCTCAAGGCTGGTTAATCTTTACGTTTTTTCCGGCAGGCGTGCACGATCGCCCAGAGCGCATAGCCCAGCACGCCGCCGGTCGTGTTCGTGATGACGTCCGTAATGTCCGAACTGCGAAACGCATGCAGCAGCGGCTGCACGACCTCGATGCCGACGCTGAGCGCCAGCGTCAGCAGCAGGCAGCGCCAGAAGCTGCACCGCCTGCCGCGGCAACTGCGGCACAGCGGCAGCAAAACGCCGAATGGGACAAACAGGGCGATGTTCAGCACGATCTGCCGGACATAATCGCCGTGGCGGAGAATGACATCCTCAAACGGCGCCATGTGCATGGGGACATACGGATGGTCAAAGCAGTACGGCAGCGCCGTGAGCACCGGCATGAGCGTAAAGCGCACGATCCCGGCGAGGCAGCCGTACATGAGCGTGTAGACCGCGAGCGTTCTGCGCCCCAGCGGCCGCCACTTCGGCAGCAGCCAGATGCCGTAAACGGCCGCGAGCACGGCCAGGTCGATGAGTATTTTTGCGTTTCGGCTCATGTACGGTCTCCTTCTCTCTGCTGCCCGGAACGCACACGTTACCCGCGCAGCCACTGCTCCAGTTTCGGTTTTGCGCTGTCCACCGCGCTGCCGCGCAGGGACAGACCGGGCGCGACCCGCGCACCCTTCGCTGCGCGCCGGATGTCCTGCTCCGTGTTCGACAGGCCGCTGCCCTCGTTCGTGCAGAACGGATGAATGGTTTTCCCCTGCCAGTCATAGTGCTCGAGGAAGGTGTAGACCGCCATCGGCATGGTGCCGCAGTAGTTCGGATAGCCGAGATAAATTTCATCATAGTCGTCCAGGCTCTCCGGCAGCGCCGTCAGTTCCGGACGGGCGTTCGCGCGCAGATCGCGCCGCGCCTCGGCGACGCAGGCATCATAGTTGTCCGAATACGGCGCTTTCTGTTCGATATGGAATAGCTCCGCGCCGGTGAGTTCGGCAAGCAGCCGCGCCGCCTTCTCCGTGTTGCCGACGGCGATGGTGCGGTGCGTCCCGGAAAAATAGTTCTCTCCCGCACGGGAGTAATAGGCAATGAGTTTTTTCATGATCCGTTCGCCTGAAAAACAGGCGCTCCTTTCTGGGAACAATGCCAAAAGCATACCGCAGTTTTCCGCATCCGTCAACCGGCCTGTGCGGATGGGAAGCTGCTGCAGCGGCTGCTAAGATGCCGCTAACATTTCCGCCGGCCGATTGATGCACTGTAAAAAATACGATACGCTTTGTGCAGGAAATGACATTTTTACGAGATGGGAATGCACATGAACATTCACAAAACCGCAGCGCCTGCGCGCATACTGGCGCTGCTGGTCGGTCATGGTTCCGCGTTCGCCGCTGCACCGGACACCGCGCCCGGCAATGCACAGTGCGCAAAATACGGCCGCACCAAGGGCACGCGCATCGGCGAACAGCGCACACCCGAGCCGAACGCCTCTGATGCCGTATACTGCTACTGCGACGCGATTTATCCGGAGTATGCGTGCGGGTGCTGCGGCGAGGTCTGGGTCACCAGTGCCGGGATCGTCGAGCGGCAGACGCACGAAAAGCTCTATTACCACTTTGAAAACGGCATGTGCAAAGGCTGGTACTGCAAAAACTGCCACACCTATAGCTGGAAATAAGCGCGCAAAAAAGCTCCCCCGCCGGGGGAGCTTTTTGCTGCCTTAGCGCACGCGCAGACGCTCCACGAGCGCCTCGTCGCTCTCGGCCATGCAGGTCTGGTAGTCCGTATAGAGCACCATGCCCGGCAGCGCGCCGGACGGCTTGCGCACGAAGCGCGCCATGGTGTAATCCACCGGTGTCTTCCCGCCGCCGCGCGCCTGCGAATAGTATACGGCGAGACTCGCCGCCTCGGCGATCGTCTGGTCGTCGGGCGTCGTGTCGTGCGCACGGATGATGACGTGCGCACCGTGTACCTTCTGCACATGCAGCCAGATGTCCGTGCGGCGGGCGGTGCGGTGCGTCAGCTCGTCATTTTGCGTGTTGGAGCGGCCGACGAGGATCTCATACCCGGTGCTCGAAACGAAGGCGAGCGGCGCGCGCTGCGCCGTCTTTTCCTTTTTGGCATTGCGCGGCTGGCGCAGATACCCGGTCGCGCGCAGCTCGGCGCGGATGTCGGCAAGGTCGCGCTCGCTCTCGGCGCGCGCGAGCTCATCGAGCACACTGTTGAGATAGTCGAGGTTCCGGCTCGCCTCCGCGATCAGGCCGGTCAGGTGCTGTTCGGCCGTTTTGGCCTTGCGGTAGGACTTATAGAGTGCGGCAGCGTTCTCCTGCGGGCTCTTGCGCGGGTCCAGCTCGATCGTCACGTCCGGGCAGCCCTCGGCATAGTAGTCCTGCACCGTCACGGTGCGGTCACCTTTCTGGATGCGGTAGAGGTTGGCCTTGATGAGGTCGGCCTTCTGCCGCAGGGCCTCGCGGTCGGCGCAGCGCAGCAGGTCCGACTGCTGGATGGCCAGCTTTTTGGTCGTGCGGTCGCGCAGGGTGCGCACCTGATGCGTCAGCTCCTGCGAGCGGCGGCGCATGGCCTCCGCCTTGTCGCGGCGGAGATAAAATTCGTCCAGCAGCTCGGAAAACGAGCCGCAGCCGCGGCATTCCAGCGCGCCCTGATACTGCAGGATCGGCACGGCGGAAAAATCCTTCGGCCGGTCGCCGTCGAGCAGCATGGTGGGCGCGAGATTGTTCGTCTCGACCGAGAACACCAGCGCATCCAGCTCGTGCTCCAGGCGCGCGCGCTGCGCATCGTCCAGCCGCTCGAGCCGGGGGCTGGCATCGCCGAGCGCGCGGAAGCACACCTCCCGGCACAGCAGGGGCGACACGCCGGAAAACAGACCCAGCAGCCACTTATCAAGCGTCGCCGCAGTGACCGGGCCGGAGAGCAGCTGCGCGCGCTGCTCCGGCGTCGTGTCAAACAGGACCGGCTTGTCCTGCCGCAGCGGCAGGCGGTAAAACAGGCCCGGCTGCACCTGGCGCGTCTCGCTCATGGAGGAATCCACGCGGCGCATGCAGTCGATAATGTGCCCGTCGGCGCTGACGAGGATGACGTTCGACTGGCGGCCAAGCATTTCAACAATGAGCTGCTTTTTGACCGGCGTGCCAAGCTCATCGCGCCCATCGAGATCGAGCACGAGCATGCGCTCGAAGTCCGGCTGGGAAATACCCGTGATGCGCGCGCCGACGAGGTGCTTGCGCAGGAGCATGCAGAACATCGGCGGTTCGGCCGGATTTTCAAACGTGCCGGCCGTGAAATGCACCCGCGCGCTGCCCACGCCGCCGTGTACGAGCAGCTTCGCGTTGCCGCTCTGCGTGCGCACGGACAGCAGCAGCAGGTCGCGCTCCGGCTGCTGCACCTTGTCGATGCGCGCGCCGGTCAGGCTCTGCGCCAGCTCCTGCGTCAGGCCGTGCAGAAAAACTGCGTCCATTGGCATGTTACAGCACCTCCGTGATCTTGCTGAAGAGCTCGCGCAGCCGCTGCGTGCGGCCGAGCAGATACAGCCAGCCAAAGAGCGTCTCAAGCCCCGTGGCCGCGTGATACTGCGCGACGTCCGCGTGCTGCGGCACCGAGTTCACCTTCGCGTTGCGGCCGCGCTTGTAGACCGCGCGCTCCTCGTCCGTGAGCGCGGGCTGAATGGCCTCCGCCACGCGCGCCTGCGCGGGCGCGTTGACGCGGCGCACCGTCTCGCGGTGCAGGTCGGTCACGGCCGTGAGCCCGGCGGCACACAGGGCCGTGCGCATCATGAGCTCATATACCCCGTCGCCAATGTGCGCGAGGGCGAGCGTGCTGTAAGCGCCGACCTGCGCCGGCGTCATTTCCGGGGCAAAGTCCGCCCCATCCGGAAAGGCAATCGTGCCGACGGGGCGGCGCTCCGGCCGCCCCGTGTGGAGATCATGATTCATCGTCTTCAGGTTCCTCTTCGTTGTCATCGGCAAAGTCCGTCTGCGCCTGCAGCACCTCGCTCGGCGCGGTACCCTGCACATACTGCATCTCCTGCCACTGCTGCTTCGTGATGAGGATCTTGCGCGGCTTCGAGCCCTCAAACGGGCCGACGATGCCCATCTCCTCCATCTGATCGACCATGCGCGCGGCGCGCGAATAGCCGAGCTTCAGCCGGCGCTGCAGCATGGACACCGACGCCTGCTTCGTCTCGAGAATGACGTCCACGGCCTGCGGCAGCAACTCGTCATAGTCGCTCTTGGCGGGCTTGTCCGCCTCGGGCGCGGGTCCGGACTTCTTGTCGGCCTCGGCGGCGGATTTCTCGATCTGCGCGATGATATCGTCGCTGTACTGCGCCTCGGAGTTCTGCTTGATGAAGCGCACGACCTCCTCGCGCTCCTCGTCCGACACAAACGAGCCCTGCACACGCAGGGGCTTGCCGGTGCCGATGGGCGCATAGAGCATATCGCCCATGCCGATGAGCTTTTCCGCGCCGGAGGTATCGAGGATGATGCGGCTCTCGAGCGAGGACGAGACCGCAAAGGCAATGCGGCTCGGGATGTTCGCCTTCATGAGGCCGGTGATGACGTCCGCGGACGGGCGCTGCGTTGCGATGATGAGGTGCATGCCCGCAGCGCGGCCCATCTGCGCCACGCGGCAGATGCTCTCCTCCACCTCTTTGGCGGCGCAGAGCATGAGGTCGGCCAGCTCGTCGATGACGATGACGACCTGCGGCAGCGTCTGCCCGTCGGGCTCGTTTTTCTGGAGGGCATTGTAGCTGGCGAGGTCGCGCACCTGCGCCTCGGAGAAGAGGCGGTAGCGCTTGAGCATCTCCACGACCGCCCACTGCAGCGCGCCGGCCGCCTTCTTCGGGTCGGTCACGACGGGGATGAACAGGTGCGGGATGCCGTTATAGATGCCGAGCTCGACCATTTTCGGGTCGATCATGATCAGGCGCACCTCGTCCGGCGTCGCCTTATAGAGCAGGCTCAGAATGAGCGAGTTCATGCACACCGACTTGCCCGAGCCGGTCGTGCCGGCGATGAGCATATGCGGCAGCTTGGCGATATTGCCGATGATGCAGTTGCCGCCGATGTCCTTGCCGACGGCAAACGAGAGCTTGGACTTCGCATTGCGGAACGCGGGCGAGTCGATGATATCGCGCAGGCAAACGGCGCTGACGACCTTGTTCGGCACCTCGATGCCGACGGTCGAGATCTTGTCCGGGATCGGCGCGATGCGCACATTCTCCACACCGAGCGCGAGCGCAAGGTCGCCGGAGAGGTTCGTGATCTTGTTGAGCTTCACGCCCGCCTCGAGCTCGAGATCGTAGCGCGTGACCGTGGGGCCGCGCGTCACGTCGCGGATGGTCGCGTTGACGCCGAAGCTGCTCAGGGCAGTGTTGAGCCGGTCGCGGTTGAAGCGGATCTCCTCCGTCGCGTCCGTCTGATCCTTCTTCCCCGCGCGCAGGAACGACACCGGCGGGAGCTGATAGGACGAGTGGTCGGCATTCTCGCTCTCGATGGCGGAGGTGATCGCGGCCGTCTCCGCCGCGACGGCGGCGCTGGCCGCCTTTTTGGACGGCTTCGGCGGGTCCTGGATCTCCTGCGTGACCGGGGTGACGCCGCAGATATCGGCCGCCTCCTCCACAGACAGCGGCTGGACATTTTGCGTGGCATCGGCCGGCGCGGCCTTTTTCGCGCCGCGGGCAGGCTTTTTGACCGGGATCGGGTCGATCGGATCGTCGTCCGGCTCCGTCATGGTCTCCTCGACCGGAATGTCGATGAATTTTTTCTTGGCGACCGGCTTGTCCGGCACGGCACGGCGCGCACTGCGCCGCGGCTCGGGCAGCGGCTGCGGTTCCGGTTCGTCCTCCTCATCCTCCGCAAGCGGCACGTCTTCGTCCGGGATGTACTGTGCCTCGCGCCGTGTGCGCACCCAGGCCGCGATCTTGCCCACCGTCAGGTCCATGCTGCCCAGCACGCAGGACACGAACGCCGCCATCGTCAGCGGCAGCGCCGCATAGACGCTGATGCCGGCCTTGAGCAGATAGCCAATGCCGCCGGAGATCACGCCGCCGGACGTGAGCGCCTTGCCCCCGTCATAGAGCTGGCCGACGATCGCGCCGAACGTCTGCGCCGTGAACGCCACGCGGCAGACCATCAGGTGCACGATCGTGCCGAACAGCGGCGCGATCAGCAGCGCCGCCGTCACGCGCAGGCCAAAGCGCTCGCGCGGGTTGCGCACAAAGGTCCACGCCAGCAGCAGCATCGCAAACGGGAACGCCCAAAAGCCCCAGCCCATGATGCCGCACAAGAAGCCCGCAAAACCGTCGATCACGACGCCCTCGGCATGAAACAGGCCCAGGAACGCCAGCAGCGACAGCACGATGCACGCCAGCGCATACGGCCATGTCGGCGCCGTCGGCGCGGCGGCCGGAGCCGCCTTGGCAGCCGGCTGCTTTTTCGGCGCGGCGGCCGGCTTTTTTGCTGCCGGGGCGGATTTTTTCGCCGTGCCGGTTTTCTTTTTGGATGATGAAGTTGCCATGTTATATAACGTCCTCTCAGAAAATCAGAGACAGAATCATCGTCAGTGCGCCCGCGCCCCAACAGTAGTAGGAAAACGCGCCGAAACGGCCCTTCGACGTCAGGCGCTTGACAAGGCCGATGGCCGCGACGCCCGAGACCATCGCCACAAGCATGCCGGCCAGATACGCCGGCAGGAGCGACACATCGATACCCGCCTTGGCCGCCTTGGCCAGCGACAGGATGTTTGCCCCCAGCACCGCGGGCAGCGACATCAGAAACGAGAAGCGCACCGCAAAGCTGCGGTCCAGTCCCGTGGCCATGCCGGCCGCGATCGTCGTGCCCGACCGGGACAGGCCCGGGATCGTCGCCACGGCCTGACACACGCCGATGACCAGCGCGTCGCGCACGCGCATGGTTTTCTCCGTGCGCGTGCCCTTGGGCATTTTATCGGCCACGAACAGCAGAAAGCCCGTGAGGATGAGCATGAGGCCGATGAAGAAGGTGTGGTAGTACAGCTGCTCGACCAGATCGTTGACCGGCAGGATCAAAAACAGCGGCAGTGTCGCCAGGATGATCATGAGCACCATGCGCGCGGCGGGAAGCTGCTGCCGGCGCTGCTCGGCCGGTAGCCGTGCGCTGCGGAAAAACGCGATCGTCTCGCGCACCATGGCCACGATGTCCCGCCAGTAGACGATGCAGATGGAAATGAGCGTGCCCAAATGCAGCAGAACATCGAAAAACAGATGGCCGTTTTCCGCCGTCGACATATGAAACAGGTTTTGCAGGATCGACAGATGGCCGGAGCTGGAGATCGGCAGAAACTCTGCGATGCCCTGCACCAGACCGAGCAGGATCGCGTTCCAGATGGTCACGGATGCACCTCCCAATACGCAGATAGGAATGTTGATTATACCACGGTTTTCTTTGCGTCACAAGGGAAAACGGTCACTGTCCCCGTTTTCCCTGCCGCATCCGGTCACGCCTGCGTGTCGCAGTAGGCAGCCAGCACGCCGCGGTACGTCATCCAGCAGTCGAATTTTGCCACGAGCTCAAACGGTGCGTGCATGCTCAGCACCGGCACGCCGGCGTCAATGGTGTCAATATTCCGGTCGGCCATGAACTTGGCGATCGTGCCGCCGCCGCCCTGATCGACCTTGCCCATCTCGGACAGCTGCCAGACGACGCCGTTGTCGGCAAACAGACGGCGCAGATAGGCCACGAGCTCGGCCGAGGCGTCGCTCGTGCCGGACTTGCCGCGTGCACCCGTGAACTTGCAGATGCCCATGCCGTAATTGAGCTTGGCCTCCGTGCGCTTGGCGCTCACCTCGGGGAAGCTGGGGTCAAAGGCCGCGCAGACATCCGCCGAGAGGCAAAAGCTCCTGGCAAAGCAGTGGCGCAGCGCGACGTCCTGCTGCTCGCAGAGGTCGGCCATGAAGGCCTCGAACGCCTGCGACTGCATGCCGGACACGCCGTCGGAGCCGATCTCTTCTTTATCGGCGAGGATACACACGGCCGTGCGCTCCGGCGCGCCGTCGAGGTCAAGGATGGCGCGCAGCTCGGCATAGGCGCACACGCGGTCATCCTGACCGTAGGCGCCGATCATGCTGCGGTCAAAGCCGATGTCGCGCGCCGGGAACGCCGGCACGGCGGCAAGCTCCGCCGACAGGAAGTCCTCTTCCGTGATGCCGTATTCATCATGGAGCAGCGACAGCACGGCGAGCTTCACGCGGTCGCGCCCCTCGCCGGCATACGGCATGCTGCCGATGACGATGTTGAGCGCCTCGCCCGTGATGCCCTCTTCCATGGTCTTGCGCATCTGATCCTTGCCGAGATGCGGCAGCAGATCGGTGATGACAAACTGCGGCTCATCCGGCTCGCGGCCGATGGCAATATCGACCGTGCTGCCGTCTTTGAGCGCGACCGTGCCGTGCAGCTCCAGCGGGATCGTGACCCACTGGTACTTCTTGATGCCGCCGTAATAGTGCGTCTTGAAATACGCCAGCTCCGAGTCCTCATACATCGGCGTCTGCTTGAGATCGAGACGCGGGGAGTCGATGTGCGCGCCCGCGATCACGCAGCCGTGGTCAAGCGGCTGCTGCCCGAGCACGGCCAGCATGAGCGCCTTGCCGCGGTTGTTGACATACACCTTCGAGCCCGGCTGCAGCTCCATGCCGAACGTATACGGCACAAAGCCCTCGGCCTCCGCCATGCGGATGGCCTCCTTGACGGCCTCGCGCTCGGTGCGCGCGGCGTCGAGAAACTGCTTATATCCCTCGGCGTAGGCAAAGATCTCCCCGGTCTGCTCGGCGTCGATCCGATCGTAGCCGTTTTTCGGCTGATAAAACAGCTTTTCCTTCCACTGCTTGAGTTCCTTATCTTCGCTCATGAGAGCACCTCCTGTATCAGTTGATGGCAGCGGCGCTGAAAATCGGCGAGCGTGCCGCCGTTATCCAGCACGTAGCTGCAATGTTGGGCAAACCATTCGTTGGGCTTCTGCGCGTCGATGCGCGCCTCGGCATAATCGCGCGTCACGCCCTCGCGCGCGATGAGCCGCTCGATGCGCACCTCACGCGGCGCCGTCACGCCGATGGTGACAGTGCACAGCTCCGCCAGCCCGCTCTCGATAAGCGCGATGGCGTCGATCGCCGCGACCGTGCCGCCCTGCCGCGCCCACGCGCGCAGGCGAGCGCGCACCTCGGCACGGACATACCGGTGCGTGATGGCGTTGAGGTCGTCGAGCGCCGCCGCGTCCGCGAACACGACCGCGCCGAGCCGCTTTCGCTGCAGCGTCCCATTTTCTATTGTACCCGGAAAACGGGCATTGATCTCCGCGAGCATGGCGGTATTGGACGCCAGCAGCTCGTGATACACCGCGTCGCAGTCGATGACGAGCGCGCCCTGACGCTCCAGCTCCATGAGCGCGGTCGTTTTCCCGCAGCCCGTGCCGCCCGTGATGCCGACAATGTGCATTTTCCGCACGAGCGCGTCCCAGACGGCATCGTCCGGCACGGCGGCGGAGCGCAGAATGCGGTACGGCGTGTGCGAGAGATCGACGAGCGTGGACTCCCGGCCGATGCCGCAGGGCCCGCCGTCGATGACGGCCGCGATCTGCCCATTGAAATACGCCAGCACATCGTCTGCCGTTTTCGGGCTCGGCGCGCCGGAGGGATTGGCCGACGGCGCGGCCAGCGGCAGCTGCGCGGCCTCGATGAGCGCCAGCGTGGCCGGGTGATCCGGGCAGCGCAGGCCGACGGTCTGCCCACCCGCGCGCACGATCTCGGGCACGCAGTCCTGTGCCCGCAGCACGATCGTGAGCGGGCCGGGCCAGAACGCCTCGGCCAGCGTGTATGCCGCCGGCGGCACATCGGCGCAGTAGCGCGCCATGGCGGATGCGTCGTGCACCATCAGCGACAGCGGCTTGACGCTCGGTCGGCCTTTGACTTCATAGATCTGCGCGACGGCGGCGGGATCCAGTCCGTTGCCGGCAAGGCCGTAGACCGTCTCCGTCGGGACGGCGACGAGCTGCCCGGCGCGGATGGCATCCGCTGCCTGCGCGATCTCGGTTGTGATTCGTTTCGTGTTCATGTTTCCTCCGCGGATGCGCGCAGCTTTTCGGCCTGATCGGCCAGTGTGAGCGCATCAATGATCTCATCCAGATCGCCGTCGAGCACCTGATCGAGCTTATAGAGCGTCAGCCCGATGCGGTGATCCGTCACCCGCCCCTGCGGGAAGTTGTAGGTGCGGATGCGCTCGTTGCGCATCCCTGTGCCGACCTGGCTGCGCCGCTCGGCCGAGCGCGCGGCATTCTGCCGGGCACTTTCCGCGGCATACAGGCGTGAGGCCAGAATCTTCATCGCGCGATCCTTGTTTTTATACTGGCTGCGCTCATCCTGACACTCGACGACCGTGCCGGTCGGCAGGTGCGTGATGCGGATGGCGCTCTCGGTCTTGTTGACGTGCTGACCGCCGGCGCCGGAGCTGCGGTAGGTGTCGATCTGCAGATCCTTCGGGTCGATGTGCACCTCCACGGCGTCCATCTCCGGCAGCACGGCCACGGTGGCGGTGCTGGTGTGGATGCGGCCGCCGGTCTCCGTCTCCGGCACGCGCTGGACGCGGTGCACCCCGCTTTCAAACTTCAGGCGGGAGTACGCCCCATGTCCGCTGATGAGCAGACTCGCCTCGCGCACGCCGCCGAGCTCCGTCTCGTTGAGGTTGGCGATCTCGGTCTTCCACCCGTGCGCGTCGGCGTACATATTGTACATTCGATAAAGACTATGCGCAAAGAGCGCCGATTCTTCCCCGCCGACGCCGGTGCGGATCTCCAGAATGACGTTGCGGTCATCGTTCGGGTCGCGCGGCAGCAGCAGCACACGCAGCTGCTGCTCGAGCTCCGCGCAGCGGGCACGGCCGAGATCGATCTCCTCGCGCGCGATCTCGTGCAGCTCGGGGTCGCTCAGCAGCGCCTCCGCCTGTGTAATCTGCGCCTGACAGGCGGTATACGCCCGGTAGGTCTCCACGACCGGCTGCAGCTCGCGCTGCTCGCGGCAGAGCTTTGTGAACACCGCGGGGTCGGAATAATACGCGGGGTCGGCCAGCTTGCTCTCCAGCTCGCTGTACCGGTTTTCAATTTGTCGCAGCTTTTCGAGCACGGCGCCGCCTCCCTTGTTGCGATATTCGCTCAATGTATCAGTTTACCACAGTGGCGCAAAAATGTAAACAGGCGGTGCGTCTGCGCGCACCGCCTGTCAGAAGATCTTCGGTTGTTTACCCGCGCGGGATGATCGCCTGCGCCGCATTCTCAAGCGTGCCCAGGTCGAGCACGTTCACCTGATCGGAACCGACGACATAGAAGTAGTCGCCGATATACAGGCCGCGGTTGTTCTCGTCCCACTGCGAGACGGGGATCTCCTTACGCAGCGTGAAGCCTTCCTCCGCCGAATAGCCGTAGACGAGGTAGCTGTTCTCGGCCGGGAAAGCGATCAGGTTCTTGTCGCTGTCCACCAGGATTGCTTTGTGATTATTCAGTGCCTCGCTATAGTCGGCATCAAGGGTCTGCGTGTGCAGATCGTGCAGCTTGGCAGGATCAGACGTGTCGATCATGACGAGCTTCATGCCGTCCACGGTCGCGCCGCCATCCACGGCCGTCGTCTCCATGCCGAGGCCGAAGAGCATCCCGTCTGACCAGACGTGCAGATAGTCGGAATAGCCGCTGAGCTTGAGCTCACCGACGACCTTCGGATCGGTCGGGGCGGTCAGATCGACGGCAAAGACCGGATCCGTCTGGCGGTAGGTGCACAGATAGCCGTAATCCCCGTCGAAGCGCGCGGAGAACACCGTCTCCCCTTCGGCGATCCCGGCCACGCTGCCGACGGTGTTCAGGTCACGGTCGAGCACGTACACATCATTGCTCGTCTGCGTGGCGTCGTCATTGGTTTTCGTGTTTTCAAAGTCATGCTTTTCATCGCGGTAGACGCTGTAGGAATACGTCTGCTCGGTCGTGGCCATGCGCAGATAGCCGTCGCGCTCGTCGAGCGAGAACTGGTTGTTGAGCGCGCCGGGCACAGTGCCATTGGCGGCAAAGGTGAGCTTGCCGTCGGCGATCGCAAAGCGGTTGACCGCCGTGTTGACGCTGGAGGTATAGTCCGTGACCGTGTAGCTGCCGTCCTTATGGCTCTTGCCCGCGCCGTCGTCATAGACGCTCGCGCACAGGTAGAGATTCTCCGCCGTCATGTACACCGTTTCCCCGCCGCCGAGCACGGACTGGCTGGAGAGCCGCGTGCCGGCCGCAATGTCATACGACGCCGCGACCGCGTAGGTCATGGAGTTGTTGTACGGCATGAGGCCGATGCTGTCGCACGGCACGACCGACGCCGTGTCCCCGTCATACAGCCGGGGAGCAAACGTAGTCTCGTCGCCCTTTTCCGGCGCGCCGGGATAATACGACGTGCACAGGTAAAGTACGCCGCCGACCATGCGCGAGGCGATCTCGTAGCCGTCCTGCCCGAACGACTGGACCAGCGTCGGGTCTGCCGGGTCGGAGACGTCATAAATATCGACTGTGACATAATTATTGCCGCTGCCGGAAGGCTCATCCGAGGACGTGCCGCTGCCCGTCCAGTCGGTATACGACGAGAGGACGACCGCGCGGCCGTCGGCCAGATACAGCTCCAGCGGCAGCTTTTCCTGCGTGTGGGTCTGACCGTCCTCGGTCGTCGTCTGCTCCCAGTCCTGACCGACAAAGATATTGGACACGTCCGTGACGTCCGCGCCGTCCGCCTGCATGACGATCAGTTCGCTGCCGCGCAGGATGTAGATATACGTGCCGTCGGTCTTGACGATATCGCCCTCGTCGACGCCCGCGACCTGCACGTTCGTGCCGGAGTAGAATGTGCCCTCGCCTTCATCGTCGCCTTTGCCGCCGGACTCCGGGTCGTCGGAAGCGCCGTCGGTCATATTGATGGACTTGTCGCGGTCCGCGATCGCTTTCTGCGCATCGGTCAGCGCGGAGTAGACCTCGCTGTAGCTCTTGGCAAAGGTCAGGCCGCCGGCCGCCACCGGCTTGCCAGTCTGCCCATTCTTTCCGCAAGCGGTCAGCAGTGCGAGCGACAGGCACAGCACCAGAAATCCTGAAAAAAACTTTTTCATAGCACACCTCTATGGTTCGATGGTTTTCAACTGCATTGTACAGGATTAGACGCGCGCGGTCAAGAAATGTTCCGAAAAAACGGAAGGGCGCCTGCGAGCGTCCTTCCGTTCGGGTCATCTATGCCGTTATGCGCCGAGGTACGCCGCGCGCACCGCGTCGTTCGTCAGCAGTTCCTCACCGCTGCCGGTGAGCGTGATGCGGCCGGTCTCGAGCACGTAGCCGATATCGGCGATCTTGAGGGCCATGTTTGCGTTCTGCTCAATGAGCAGGATCGTCACGCCCTGCTTGTTGATCTCCTGAATGATGGAGAAGATATCGCGCACGACCAGCGGCGCGAGACCGAGCGACGGCTCGTCCATCATGAGCAGCTTCGGGCGGCTCATGAGCGCGCGGCCGACCGCAAGCATCTGCTGCTCGCCGCCGGAGAGCGTGCCGCCGGCCTGCCAGCTGCGCTCTTTCAGGCGCGGGAACAGGCTGTAGACCCACTCGAGGTCCTCTGACAGATCGTCCTTGCGCAGGTAAGCGCCGATCTTCAGGTTTTCCAGCACGGTCATGTCCGGGAAAATGCGGCGTCCCTCCGGCACGAGCGTCACGCCCTGCGTGACGATCTGGGTCGGGTCCTTGCCGGTGATGTCTTCCCCCTGGAAAGTGATCTTGCCGCCGCTCGGCTTGACAAGACCAGAGATCGTGCGCAGCGTGGAGCTCTTGCCCGCGCCGTTGGAGCCGATCAGCGTAACGATCTGCCCCTGCTGCACATCGAACGAAATGCCCTTGACAGCCTCAATGCCGCCATAGCGCACCTGCAGATCTTCAATTTTCAGAATCGTTTCACTCATCTTCCACAACCCCCAGATAGGCGTCAATGACGTGCTGATTGTTCTGGACTTCCTGCGGGATGCCCTCGGCGATCTTGCTGCCGAAGTCAATGACATAAATGTAATCGGAGATCCGCATGACCAGATCCATATGGTGCTCGATCAGGAAGATCGTCAGGCCGTATTTCTCGCGCAGCTCGTGGATGAACGCCGCGAGCTCGAGCGTCTCCTGCGGGTTCATGCCAGCCGCCGGCTCGTCGAGCAGCAGCAGCTTCGGATCCGTCGCCAGCGCGCGGGCGATCTCCAGCCGGCGCTGGATGCCGTAGGGCAGGCTCGTCGCGATGTCGTCGCTGTATTTCTCCAGCCCCTGCTCGACGAGCAGAGCCATGGTCTCGTCGCGCATGCGCTTTTCTTCCCTGGCGTTGCCGCGGAAGGTCGCGGAAAACACGTTCTGCTTGGCGCGCATATGCTTCGCCACGAGCACGTTTTCAAACACCGTCATGCTCTTCCACAAGCGGATGTTCTGGAACGTGCGGGCAATACCGAGCTTCGTGATCCTGTCCGGCGTCGGCGAGACGATCTTGCCCGTCCCGGCCAGCGGGTCGCGCGCGAGCATCTGCTCTTTCGTCTCATCCGCCGGATGATACTCCGCCGTGTAAAGCAGCGGATTTTCGCCCTTGTAGAGCTTTTTCATCTTGCCGGTCGGATGGTTGCGAACCATCGGCTCGTCGAGGAATTTGACGAGGCCGTTCGTCGGCTCATACACGCCGGTGATGCAGTTGAAGGCCGTGGTCTTGCCGGCGCCGTTCGGGCCGATGAGCGCGATGATCTCGCCCTTCTGTACTTTGACGGAGATATCGCGGATGACCGGCACCTTATGGTAGCCGATCGTGAGATCGTCGATCACAAAATAGGGCGTATCCGTCATTTCCGTCCTCCCTTCCGGCGCAGCATCATGTAGATAACGACCGGCGCGCCGAAAATGGACGTGACGGTGCTGATGTTCAGCTCCGTCGGCGCGAAGGCCGTGCGCGCGATGAGATCGCACAGCATACAGAATACGCCGCCGCCCAAGAATGTGGCCGGTATGACCACGAGCGGCTTGGATGTGTTCAGACAGTGCCGGATGAGGAACGGCACGGCGATGCCGACAAACGAGATCGGTCCGGCAAACGCCGTCACCGTGGCGGAGAGGATGCTCGAGAGCACGATCAGCGCCGTGCGGAACGCCTTGATGTTCACGCCCATGCTCTGGGCATACGCCTCGCCGAGCTGGTACGCGCCGATGGGCTTGGCCATGAGAAACGTAGCGCCGCCGGTGATGCCGACGACCGTGGCCGCCACGCCGACGTTGCTCCAGTTCACGCCGGAGAAGCTGCCCTTGGACCAGTTGTGCAGGTTCACGATATCGGAATCCGCCGCGAACGTCACGGTAAAGTCCGTGATGGCGGTGCAGATGTAGCCGATCATGATGCCCGCGACGAGCAGCGTGGACATGCTCGGGATGCGCCGCGAGAAGAGCAGGATGAATCCCACTGAGAGCATCGAGCCGACGAACGCCGCAAGGATCAGCGTATAC
>ERZ1107006.559-NODE-559-length-37082-cov-158.729630_pt1 | contig 37082 bp, 33 predicted proteins | sample MGYA00403696_ERZ1107006 | MGnify/ENA primary metagenome ERZ1107006 (study PRJEB35170, sample SAMEA104062441) | human gut metagenome | biome: human gut; feature: human-associated habitat; material: faeces | place: Denmark | collected 2012-08-13 ...
AACATGGGGAGCCCGACTTCGGAGAGGCTACCAACCCGGCAGGGCAAGGTCTTTGGAGAGTAACTCCAAAGGTTTTGAGTAACTCAAAACATACCTTGCTATGTCTTTGAGGACATAAAAATCCGCTTAGGGTGGATTGAAGTTAGCCTTCGTAAGAAGCTGTCCCCATCCCGAATGGAAACTGTTCGGGAAATCCAGTCCTTTGCGGAACATCAAGCCTTGTTCTTCTCGGAACGATATGGATTCGCTATCCATCGCTTTGCCTTTCGAGTGCAAAATTACAGCAATAAAGTGTTGGAAATGAACGTTTTCGAGTGCCACGGACGACACTTCAGTGCCACGGACTGCCACTTGATTTGAAAACCATTGTTTTTCGGATTTTTCGTTGTTATTTTGCAGCGTGATTCAGATGAATCGGTGTTCATTGGGATGCTTAATTTACTGTATGGAAGACTATGCGGAGGAACATTTGGATGTTCGGAGAGACACGCAATAACAACCGCACAGAACCACTTGAATAATTCATAGGATGAACAAGTATTTGAATATTCATTTGAACACTTATGTGAACAACAATACGTTCAAACGCTTAAACGGAGAGGTGGACGTTCAGAACGGCAACCAACCCAACAAAACAATGTATAATAATCCAAATAGGAAAAAAATGGAAAAGACAAAGCATGTGGCATTCTCCACCCAAAAAGGAGGCGCAGGAAAGACGACACTCACGGTACTCGTGGCAAGTTACCTGCATTATGTGAAGGGCTACAATGTGGCAATCATTGATTGCGACCACCCTCAGTACAGTATCAGCGGTATCCGTAGCCGTGATACGGAAGCAACTGTCAAGGACTCACATTACAAGAAGATGGCTTATGAGCAAATCAAGAAGTTGAACAAGAAGCCATATCCTGTAACAAAAAGCAAGGCGGAGGATGCTTTGGAAGTTGCAGAGAAGATGAAGTCAAAGCACCCTGATTTGGATTTCATTTTCTTTGACTTACCGGGAACCGCAAACAACAACGATGTGATTTGCTTGGTTTCCAAGATGAATCATATCTTCACGCCGATTATAGCAGACCGTGTGGTATTGACAAGTTCCATCGGATATGCCAAGACTATCAATGAGGCGTTCATCACCATCGGAAGGGGCAACGTCAAGAGTATTCATCTTGTCTGGAACATGGTGGATGGTCGTGAAAAGACGGAACTGTATGATACCTACGAAAAGGTATTCGCAGAGCATGCACTTTCTGTATTGAAGACATTTTTGCCAGACAGCAAGCGTTTCCGCAAGGAGACTGCCAATGAGAGAAAAGCGGTATTTCGCTCTACAGTGTTTCCCGCAGACAAGAGCCTTGTAAGAGGAAGTAATCTTGACAAGTTGGTGGACGAAGTATTAACAATCATCAAAACATAAGTAACATGGCAAAAAAGACAAAAGCAGAGGAAGAGTATGCCGACCTTGTCATACAGTCCTTGGTTCAAGAAGACTACAGCGTTTCAAAGCCTGTTGAAAGTGCTGCTACATCCAATGAGTCGCAAGACATGGAAGACAAAGGTGATGCACAAGAAGCAGATGGCGCAAAAGTGGATAAAAAATCTACCTCCACAGAAAAGAATGTGGCGATAGCAACTCCACAAGTTCCACAAAATAGAAAGAACAAGACGAAGGATATTGCAGTAAACAAGGAATGCATTGTGAAACGTGACTATGAGGAATCCTTTATGCGAGAGTCGGGAATGACGGCACGCAAAGGAAAGCAAGTCTGCATCCGCAGTAACTTCCATGACCGCATCATGAAGTTGATACAAGTCATCGGCAAGAACGAGGTGACGATAGCCAGCTACATCGACAATGTGTTGGCATCTCATTTCGAGGACTATCAAGAGGATATTGCCGAGTCTTTCGGCAAGCATATCAAGACATTCACTAACATATAAAAACAAGAGACATGAAACAGATAAAGAAGAATTATGGTAAAAAGCCAACGACAGCAGTAAGCAAGCAGTCCACTAATGGAAACAAGGGAAATGCACTCCGTAACAGATACACGGAGAAGTTCATACGTCCTACCGAGTTTCCTGCTCGTTCTGGAAGAATGACCTATATTCGCAAGGACTATCATCATATTATTGCGAATATGATACCTCTCATCAGTGATGGAACCGTGTCCATATCAAGCTACATTGACCATGTTCTGACGGAACACTTCAAGCAATATGGCACAGTGATAGACGAGATGTATTTGGAAAAGCAGCGAACATCTACGAGCTTTAGTGCTTTTGTGGGCAAATAACCTATCGAAGTGTAAGCCTATGGAGAATGTTTTTATCATATTGCTGGTATTGTTCAACTTTTGGACAATATGGTTCTTTATGAGAGAGGAAAAGGAGCGATGTCTGCCGAAAGAGGGAAAAGGTGAAGAAACAAAACCACCGATAGACCCTTATGAGTTTGTTCCCAAGAGCCAGTATCAGTATAAGCCTCCCTTGAAAGAAAATAAGGACGAGGATAAGACAGAAAGCAATATATCCGAGCCAGTGAAAGAGGAAGATGTAACTTTTGAGGAAACACTACAAGATACAAAATCCTCTGCTCAGATTCCTGATGAAGACTTGGATGAAACTTTCAAGGATTGTCGAATAGAGGATGTACCGACAGAATATTCTGACGAGGACGAGGCTGATGTACCACAAGCCAAGGGTAAATCCTTTGAGGACATAGACCTTGCTGTCCGCACGGTGAAAAAGCCAAAGGCATCCAAGGCAGAAATGGTACAGGCTGGAGAAGTGTTCAAAGATTTGGATGGAACGGAACTGTTCGCACGGATGATCAATGACGAGAAACTGTTTATGCAGATAGAGGAATCCATAAACATTGCCGTCCAAGCGATGAATGAAAAAGATACGGTGGAGGAAAACATCAGTTCCCGATTGCCTGACAATTATGAGGACTTCAATATCCTCGATTTTGTGTAACATAAAAAAAGTACAAGACAATGAAAAAGAAAGATTACGGCTAAAATCTCAGCTCGCCACTGAATCCACAAGTCGGCATCATGCCGCATGAGTAAACAAAAGTATCAACCGCCAGCCGGGATCATCCAATCCCCAAGGCACAGAAAAATAAACGATTTATGAACAAGAAAAACAGAATCATTCTTCTCGCTGCGATGATTGTCGCAGCCGTATCACAGACATTCGCGCAAGGCAACGGACTTGCAGGTATCAACGAGGCAACAAGTATGGTGACCTCCTACTTCGATCCAGGCACGAAGCTCATCTACGCCATCGGTGCCGTGGTGGGTCTCATCGGAGGCATCAAGGTGTATGGCAAGTTCTCGTCAGGCGCCCCGGACACGAGCAAGACTGCCGCAAGCTGGTTCGGAGCCTGCATCTTCCTCATCGTGAGCGCAACCATCCTCCGCTCGTTCTTCCTATAATATAATAAGGTATAAGACTTATGGCTGACTACCCAATCAACAAGGGCATCGGTCATTCGGTTGAGTTCAAGGGACTGAAGGCACAGTACCTCTTCATCTTCGCAGGTGGACTGCTTGTCGTCTTCTTCCTTGTGGTAGTCCTCTATATGGCAGGTGCGGACCAACTGGTCTGCATCGGCTTGGGTCTCACGCTCGGATCATTGCTTGTATGGGGAACATTCCATCTGAACAACAAGTACGGAGAGCATGGACTGATGAAGCTCCTTGCCTCCAAGAGTCATCCACGCTATATCCTCAACCGAAGGAAAACAAACCGAATGTTCAAACATAAAAAGAAAGAAGAATGAGAAATATCAGAAAATCAAGCACCCTTGAAAGCAAGTTCCCGTTGCTTGCCGTGGAGCAAGGCTGCATCATCTCCAAGGATGGCGAAATCACGGTCGCCTACGAGGTGACACTCCCCGAAATCTTCACGGTAACATCGCAGGAGTATGAGTCGGTACATGCCGCATGGTGCAAGGCTATCAAGGTGCTGCCCGACTACAGCATTGTCCACAAGCAGGACTGGTTCGTGAAAGATAACTATGCGCCGGACTTGCAGAATAGCGACATGAGCTTTCTGTCAAGAAGCTATGAGCGACACTTCAATGAGCGTCCTTACCTGCATCACCAGTGTTACCTGTTCCTCACCAAGACCACCAAGGAGCGCATGGCACACCAAAGCAATTTTTCCACTTTGTGCCGTGGGCATATCATCCCCAAGGAAATCAAGGACAAGGAAACGGTAGCAAGATTCCTTGATGCCGTGGAGCAGTTCGCCAGAATCATCAACGACTCCGGCTATATCTCCTTACGCAGACTGACAGATGAGGAAATCACAGGTACGGAACGGACAACCGGGCTTGTAGGTAAGTACCTCTCGCTCTCCACGGAGAACGTGCAATGTTTGGAGGATATGGAATTGTCTGCAAGTGGTATGCGTATCGGAAACAAACATCTTTGTCTGCATACGCTTTCACTTATAGAAGGACATATATAATTACTTTTATCACTAAAAACTTATTTTACAACGAACTTCTTGCCATTCACGATACAAATGCCCTTCTGCTGCATACCTTGCAGATTATATATCTTGCCTGCCATCTTGCCTACCTCTGTCACTTCTTTGATACCAGTATCCACACCACCCAGAGCAAAGCCCTTGGCAGCACTTGCCTCTCCTGCTACTACAAGATAAGCCTTGTTGGCACTATTGGTGAAAGCAGCACCATTATCAGCACCCCAATAGAAACCTATGCCTTTGTCTTTATCATTGGCAAACTTATAAAACTTGGCACCAGCCTCATCCGAAGTTGTCAGCGACTCATCGCTTGTACCCTTCAACAAATTGACATCCTCGGAAGTTTCCTCTAATTTCAATGCCACCTCGTAGTCATTCTTTGCACCATTTAGCAAGAGAGCCGACTTAGCTGGCACAACGCTTCCCGGACCATACTTGTAATCAACAACCAAGGTTCCTTCTACTTTTGCATCAGTCACTACGCCACCCTTTACTCCTTCTGGCATAATGTAACCGAAGTCATGATAATATGTTGCATATTTAGCATCCGTAATTTCAAATCTTCCCTTCAAAGGATCTGCCACTACTGCTCCAGGAACAGCAATATCACCACGAGAAACGCCATTGATATCCTGTTTCAAGTTTTGACCAAGGCTCCAATCTTTCGCTATTGCCTCCATCTGCACTTGGGTTGCACCATAAGGTGCTGCCACAGGACCATTTGTTACAGTATTGCTACCAAAGATGCTACTCAAGGTGTTGTTGTCACTTACAAAATCAGAAGTTTTCCATGCTGGGGCAGAAGCTGTTTTGCCAACATATTTACCTATTATATTATAACCGCAAGACAGACTTTGGCCAGATTTAGGATTACTTACATTATTTTTATTATCGGCTATTCTGATGGCAGGCGTATCGACATCACCGACAATGATAGAGTTAGCTATCATTATATCTGCACCATTTCGTCCCACTACTTGCGCACCACCTTTATTACCAGCAATCGTCGAATTCGCTATTCGTAACATATTTTTATAATTACCTGGGGTTACAACAAAAACAGCACCCAACTCACCAGATTCATCCGTTGCATTATTACCTTCTATGATTGTATTGACTATATTCATTTCTTTGCCATGATTCATGAATATTGCACTACCCATATAACCTACAGAATTTTCCTTAAACAAGCAACCGTCGAAAGTTGTTTCTCCAACACCAGTAACAGTTCCTTTCAACTTTACAGCGCCACCTCTACCGTTGGAGGAATTTTTGAAAAACTGGCAATTTCGAAATACGACTATACTTGACACGCTCAAAGAAGCAGGACCTCCCGTATCTCCTACCGTCTTATCGGCTTTAGAAACATTCTCATAGATACGACAATTCTCTACTTGCACATCTTTACAACGTATAAGCTTTAAGGCTGATTGGTTTTTTCCTCCTTTCACTATCGAAACACCAGTAAACTCGATACCCTGAATCCTTACAGAGGAAGTTATAGACCAACCACTTGTGCCATCAGTACCAAATGTCAACAAACCACTTTTCTTGTTTTCTCCATTAAATACAGTCGGCGTTACAGAAGGATAACTGGGCAATTCATGATTCGTACCTTTCATTGTAGAGGGAAAGCCTCCAATAAAAGTGTAACCTTTTGTTATACCTATTGCATCTGAAGGAACATACGTTCCTCCCTGAAAATAAAAAACATCTCCATTCTTATATTTAGTGTTGATGTTACTATACATCTCGGTAAAGGCAATGGCATTTTCCCAAGAAGAGCCATTTTTTTCACCAGAACCATCAACGCTGACATAATAATCAGTTGCGAAACTTGCAGATGCACAAAGCACACCTGCCAACATCAAAGTAAATCTTTTCATATTCATCCAATTTAGGTTGTTAGTAAAAAACTTTAGTTATTTACCTAATATGTCGCAAAGAAAAGAAAAAGATATAGGTGAAATATATAAAAATATATATCTATATTCCTATCAACGATTCTATAAGCTATTTGACATGCTAATAAGGAAAGGATATTATTTGCAGGAAGAACAGAGAAAAAACAAGACAAGACTTAAAACTTATTGAAAAAACAAAACTATAAGATAATGGGGTAAGTCTTAGAATCAACTATTCTAAAAAGGCATGATTTCGGATATTTAAGTATAAGCGGCTCTGCGATTATACCCTATATATTCAAAAAAGCAGTAACAGCAATAAAATGATGCTGTTACTGCTTTTCCGTATGGTCAGAAAAAAAATCTGTGTTTTAATGGTCTATCCGACGGCCATTCTGTCGCATAAATAAGTCGTTCAACGACATTATTCTACTATAGCTGTCCAACCACCACCTGGTGCAAGATGTATCTGGAGCTTATCGTCAGAAGTTACCTGTCGATAAGTATGTTTGTAATCTGTGGCCTCACGGTCTGCATTGATACCATCGGCAAAGATATTGGCCTTGCCATTCAATTTTTCCAAATTATCTGTTGTGTCATTCGGTGTTACTAAACGGGAAAGATCGACAGTAAGATCACGAGCCTGCCAATTGTTCATCGCGGCTATATACCATTTATTGCCTTTCCTCTTGGCTACAACCACGTATTCACCGAGTTTTCCATCCAAAGGAACCACCTGATCAAAAACTGTAGGTATCTGCGAGATAAAGTCGGTACACTCCTGATTCTGCATATACTTGGTTGGACTATCAGCCAGCATCTGCAAAGGTGCATCAAAGATCGTGTACATCGCCATCTGATGTACTCTCGTACCCTGACTCATCGGATGGTCGTTGTTGCCAAAAAACTGCGAGCGGACGGCATTCACCATAGCTCCAGGAGTATAGTCGAAGGAACCAGGAAGAGCACGGAGGAAAGGAATCGTCACATCGTATCTTGGCTGATCATGCAGTGGACCAACACCTGTACGAGGTTCCCATTTGGAATTCTCCAAGCCTTTCACTCCCTCGATATTCACGATGTTAGGATAAGAGAACTGTACGCCAAACGGACGCATGCCGTGCAGGTCGAGCAGAAGATGATGCTTTGCTGCACATGCAGCGATTTCATAAACAGAATTGATGGCCTTCTGGTCGTCACGGTCGAAGAAATCTACCTTGAATCCCTTCACACCCATATCGCCGTAATGCTTCATGATTGCCTCCATTTTATCATGTCCACGCTGTACGAGATTACGCCATGAAGACCAGAGAATCACTCCCACTCCATTTTCTTTGGCATAATTGATGATGCCTGCCATATCCATCTTATCGGAGAATACCAGCAAATCTTCCGGGTCACTCCATCCTTCGTCGATGATGATATATTCCAGATGGTTGTTCCTGGCAAAATCCACAAAGTACTTGTAAGTCTCTGTATTGATACCCGCACGGAAGTCTACACCTGTTATATTGGTATTATTCCACCAGTCCCAAGCTACTTTTCCCGGCTTTATCCACGAGGTGTCCTGGACACGGCACGCAGGGCCGAGAACTTTGGCAATATCATTACCCACCAGTTGCTTGTCCTCATCCGTAACAAGGACTATACGCCAAGGCAACTTGGTTACTTTTTCTGCTATATAATTAGCCCTTTCGGTAGGAACTAAGTTCAGACGGGCATAGCCTCCTATCTCCTCTTTTAATGGTAATGGAGGAAAGGCTGCATGTATCGAATAATCCGTAGATGCATCTGAAGAGAATACTCCTGAAGCTGTAGAGGAAGATGTTCCTTTCAAGAGATACATACCAGGATAATTTTCCACATCAGCTTCCATCACTACAGCCTTCTTTCCGTCAGGTAAGCAAACAGCAAGAGGGGTGATGGCAAGAGAATCCTTATACATCTTAGACAGTGGGGCCTCGTCATAATATGACTCGAAGGAATAGCACCAACGTTCCCCTCCCCGGTTATCATTCACGTAGGGAACAAATGCCTGATAATCGCCATCGAAGCGATATTCCGAAGTTTCATTAAGCACCTTGTTGATCGTCTTTTTAGGGATGATGCGATAAGCTGCTGCATTCATGAAGGCCCGGAATTCCACATCGTACCCATTGCAGGAAAGGAGCAGTCGCTGATAACCACCATTATCATCGTTTTTCCAGTTGGTGACAGATGCTTTATGCACTTTGGGATTCACACCAAAAGTCTGCTTATCAGTCTGTAAGGAGATAACTGATGGCTGCAGCACCTGAGTTTTTCCCTTGGTTACAGCCCATGTTATAGACTTATCCACATGGACGTTGACAACCAAATCTCCCAATAATGATTGAATCGTATATACTTTAGCCGTTATTGGCAAGCCGCAGACGAGGGCTAACATGAAGGATGTAATAAATTTAGTACGCATCATAATAAATGGTTTTAGTGACACATGTACGGAAGTTGAGTTGTTTGATCTTATCTTTTTTATCGAAGACCCTGCAAAGTTACGATAATATCATGAAACTGCAAACAAAAGGGGGAAAAAAGACTAACTGATCACACCTTTTCGGAGATGTTATGCCACAAGATGCCAAGCGGCTAAGTGACGGTAAAAAACATACCAATTTATTTTTTCACCGTCACTAAATAGAAAAACGGATTTCAGCTCTCGTGAGCCAAAACCCGTTTCCATTTCTATAATCTCTCTAATAAATTGTTCTTTAGAAAAAGGTGGAGTGCTTAGTCAAGCTTGTTCTCCACATTCACTGCCTGGGCAATCATTACTGCCACAACGGCAAAAGTCATCATGAATACCATAATCTTTTTACCTTTAAACTGAATTAATACTTATTGAATATATATAGCGTAATGCTTTATTATCCTTTTGACGATGCAAAGGTACGGCATTTTCTGTGTGTGCGCAAACATTTTGAATAATAAAGTGTTATTTCTACTTTTTTTTTGACTCAGGTCAAGTTTTTACCCTTGTATACCACACGCCACCTCTATTCAAAAAGAATTCAAGTGGTTGAAGTACGGGGCTGAAGACCCAAAAGCTCTTAGCCCAGAGGGCGTGCTGCATGAGTCCATTTGCCTTGGGTTATCCGTCTATAGACTCGCAGCGGTGAAATCCAGTCCTTGCACCGCTGCATCTCCCTCAAATATGACTTCAACAAAAGCACAAGACGAATGAAGCTGCCAGACTCTAACGAAATCCGGCAGCTTCGAAATGTGTGTATATTTGAGGTAAATGGGATTGAGGTGTATATGTAGAGTAGCGATTTTGGCTAAAATTGTCAAATTTCTAAAGAAACTGTCTTCCTTTTAAAAGAAAAGCATTACCTTTGCTCCGAAAAAGTGGAACATGTACCACTTTTTCGGAATGCATGATAGTTAACAGAAGTACTTATATCGACCAATTGATTCGTTCTAAAGGCAACGGATTGATTAAAATTATAACAGGATTAAGACGTTCGGGAAAGTCTTTCTTGCTAAAGAAGCTTTTCCGACAGCACCTGTTGGATGATGGTGTAAAGGAAGACCATATCATAATTATTGATATGGAGAGTCGAAAGAACAAGCCATTCAAAGACCCTGACTATTTACTTGATTGGGTAGAAAAGGAAATGAAAGACGATGAAACATACTACATCATTATTGACGAGGTACAGGAAGTGAATGATTTTGTTGAGGTTCTTTCCACTCTCTCGGTAACTGAAGGCACTGATGTTTATGTTACAGGCTCTAATTCACGCTTCCTTTCATCTGATGTGGTGACAGAGTTCCGTGGGCGTGGTGATGAAATCCATGTTTGGCCTTTGTCATTCAAGGAATTTATGTCTGTTTTTCCTGGTTCAAAGGAAGATGCGTTGTCTGAATACATTATGTTTGGTGGACTTCCACAACTCTTAACTCAAATTGGCGATGATAAGAAATCCGATTTCTTGCGTAGGCTATATCGTACCGTGTATCTCCGTGACATATATGAGCGTAATGACATTACCTTAAAACCTGAATTTGAAGAGCTTTCAAAGACTGTGGCTTCAAGCATAGGCGCACCTGTCAATGCTCTTAATATTGCCAACACTTTCAAGTCTGTAAGCAACGTTCAGAATATCACGGACAAGACGGTTTCCGTATATCTTGAATATATGCAAGATGCTTTCCTTATTGAGAAGTCTGAGCGATATGACATTAAAGGACGCAAGTACATCGGCTCGCTATCAAAATACTATTATCAAGATATCGGTTTGCGCAACTCTATCATTTCTTTCCGACAAACAGAGCCAACCCACATCATGGAGAATGTCATCTATAATGAAATGCGTATGCGTGGTTGGCTCGTTGATGTTGGCAACGTTGCTCAAAGGGTTAGAAACGATAAGGGACAAAATATCCGTGTCACACTTGAAGTTGATTTCGTCTGCAATAAAGGTAGTCAACGCATTTATATACAATCGGCTTGGAGAATGCCTGATGCCGACAAAATGGAGCAGGAGAAACGTTCCTTGCGCTTAGTGAGTGATTCTTTCCGTAAACTCCTTATCGTTGGTGAGCATACAAAATCGTGGAGCGATGATGATGGAATTCAGATTATCAGCATCTATGATTTCTTGCTTGATTTGTCGTCGACAGATTAATATTGACTTTCACAATACAAACTTTAAGCTTATGGGAGATTATGAAAAATTTGTAGAGTGCTAAACGTTTGTATGGCAAGCTGTTCGCTGACAAAGGCTATATTTCACAGAAGCTGTTTGACTTCCTCTTTGAGGATGGAATACAGCTGGTGACAGGGTTGCGCGTAAACATGAAAAACAAGCTGATGCCGTTCTATGACAGAATGATGCTGCGCAAGAGATACATTATCGAAACCATTCTTTATATACAGCCCATGTCAGATGGCATGGGAAGAGAATTCACGTATCTGTCTTCACATGCAACTAATCGCTATTTTATCCCGAATTGGGGTGTATTTTAAAGCTTCTGCCCCTTCAGGTCGTGTGGGGAAAAACTTGCGAAACTTGAATTACAAAGAAACCCTCAATCGTTTATTTATGCTAAAAAAATCCGAGATAATACACTTTTGACGATAAAATGATTACCTTTGCATGAGTTATGGACATAAAAAAGATAGTAAACAATACATGTAAGGTGGCTTTCTCGCTCATTTTGGGCGGTGCCATTCTTTACTGGATGTATCGTGGGTTCGATTTCAAACAGGTGGAGCACGTGCTGTTTCACAAGATGAACTGGACCTGGATGCTACTGTCGTTCCCCTTCGGCATCCTGGCCCAGCTCTTTCGTGGCTGGCGATGGAAGCAGACTCTCGAACCCGTTGACGAGCATCCTCGTACCAACGTATGCGTCAACTCCATCTATCTTTCCTATGCGCTGAGCCTTGTCATTCCCCGCATAGGCGAGTTCGCACGGTGTGGAGTACTGAAGCGATGGGACAATGTGTCATTCCCCAAGTCGTTGGGCACCGTAGTCACCGAACGTGCCATCGACTCGCTCTTGGTAATGATCATTGCCATACTGGTGTTTCTGATGCAGATTCCGGTATTTCTCAATTTCTTCAATACTACAGGAACGAGTCTCGACGGCATTCTGTCTAAGTTCAGCGCTACTGGCTATCTGGTATGCGGGATTTGTGGCATTGCCGTACTCATCCTGTTGCATGTGCTGCTCAAGAAGCTATCTATATATAATAAGGTGAAAGCCACTCTTGGCGGACTGTGGCAAGGTGTCATCTCGCTGAAAGGTGTCAGCAACGTACCGCTGTTTGTCGCCTTCACCCTGGGCATCTGGGTTTGCTATTTCCTGCACTATTTCCTCACGTTCCAGTGCTTCGAGGCAACCTCGCACTTAGGGCTGACATGCGGCCTCGTCACCTTTATCGTGGGAAGCATAGCCGTGATAGTGCCCACACCGAATGGTGCCGGTCCATGGCATTTCGCCGTGAAGACAATGCTCATACTCTACGGCATACAGTCGGACGACGCGCTCTTCTTTGTGCTCATCGTTCACTCCGTACAGACGCTCTTGGTCATCCTTCTGGGCATATACGCCTGGTTGGCCCTGGCATTCACTAAGAAAACAAACAACATTCATTAAAATAATCATATTATGGCTGACATTAAGAATCTTAAGCCAGAAGAAATCTGGCGCAACTTCGACGCACTCACACAGGTGCCACGTCCATCAGGACATCTTGAAAAAGTACAGGCTTTCTTGCTCGACTTCGCCAAGAAGGCTGGCGTAGAGGCTTTCCAGGATCCAGCAGGCAACATCGTTATGCGTAAACCCGCTACTCCTGGTTTCGAAAACAGAAAGGGAGTTATCCTGCAGGCCCACATGGACATGGTGCCACAAAAGGCCAAGGACAGCAAGCACAACTTTGAGACCGACCCTATAGAGACTATCATCGACGGTGACTGGGTACGTGCCAACCGCACCACTTTGGGCAGCGATGACGGTTTGGGCGTAGCTACCATCATGGCTGTGATGGAGGCCAAAGACCTGCAGCACGGTCCGGTAGAAGGACTTATCACCCGCGATGAGGAAACCGGTATGTATGGTGCCAACGAATTGCCAACAGGTGAGCTCAATGGCGACATCCTGCTGAACCTCGACACCGAGTCATGGGGCGAGTTCGTGATAGGAAGCGCCGGCGGTATTGACATCACTGCCACACTCGACTATAAAGAGGTGGAAACCGATAAGGAAGATGCAGCCGTAAAGGTAACGCTGAAAGGCCTGAAGGGAGGACACTCCGGTATCGAAATCAACGAAGGCCGCGCCAACGCCAACAAGTGCATGGTTCGCTTTGTACGCGAGGCTGTCGCCGAACTCGATGCTCGCCTGGCTTCATGGCAGGGCGGCAACATGCGCAACGCCATCCCATTCGAGGCTGAGGTAGTGCTTACCCTGCCAAAGGAGAATGTAGAGGCTCTGAACGACATGATTGCCGACTGGAAGGAAGAACTGAAGGACGAGTTCAAGGGCATCGAGGATGTAGAGAAGATAGAATTCTTTGCTGAGAACGTAGAGACTCCTAAGATGGAGGTTCCTCAGGAGATACAAGACAACCTCATTGACGCTATCTACGCTTGTCACGACGGAGTACTGCGCATGGCTCCATCCATGCCCGATATCGTAGAGACATCTTCCAACCTGGCCATCATCGCCATAGGTGAAGGCAAGGCTTCTGTCAAGATTCTGGCACGTTCCTCACACGACGGCTACAAGGAGTACATCGCCACCATGATGGAGAGCTGCTTCTCTATGGCTGGCATGAAGGTAGAGTTCAGCGGAAGCTATGGCGGCTGGAATCCCAACCCAGAAAGCGACATCCTGAAGCATGTACTCAAGGTTTACAAAGAGCAGAATGGTGTAGACGGCAAGGTTCAGGCTGTTCATGCCGGACTGGAGTGCTCTATCATCCTGAGCAAGTATCCTCATCTCGACGTGGTATCATTCGGTCCTACCCTGCTCAGCCCTCACACCCAGAACGAGCGTTGCCAGATTAGCTGTGTGGCTCCTTTCTGGAACCTCATGAAGCAGCTGCTTACCGAAATTCCTGAGAAGTAAGGACGGAAGAGGGAGACCTGTTCTCCCTTTTCAACCTGACTTTTGTTACATTTATGATAAAAAGATAGCCGAGGAAGAAATTTCTCGGCTATTTCGTTTATAATTTCAATATTTTTAGTTACCTTTGCACGCGAATTTGCCAATAGAGTGTTTTTCTTTTGGCACATGTCAAATCAAAATAAAACAAAAATGGACGATTATCACGCGGAAAATAACCAATTTCAAGCGTGGAGATTCATAGGATAAAGCCTCACCAACAGGCAGCCTCATGCCAATCTCCATAGCTCAGAGTTTATTATTTTTTTTGGAGATTAGCACAATGAGAACATTCTGGAACATCGAAAAGAACCTTACTGCCATCAATGAGTGGCAGCCCAACTGTTGGATACAAGTAACTTGTCCCACCGACGAAGATCAGAAACTACTGGAAGAGAAATTCAATATTCCCGACTACTTCCTTTCCGACATCAGCGATACCGATGAGCGTGCCCGCTACGAATATGACGACGGCTGGATGCTCATCATTCTGCGTATTCCTTATGTCAAGGAGATAAGAAGCCGAACTCCTTACACTACAGTCCCTTTGGGCATCATACACAAGCGTGATGTCACCATAACTGTGTGCTATTACGAGACCAATATGATGATCGACTTCGTGAGCTATCAGCAGAAACGAGGAGAAGGATTCACCGACTACGTCGACATGATCTTCCGACTGTTCCTGTCGTCTGCCGTATGGTATCTGAAACGACTCAAACAGATCAACTCACTCATAGAGAAGGCTAAGCGCAACCTCGACCACGGTGTCAACAACGAGAGCCTGATAGGACTGAGCCGCCTGCAAGACTCGCTCACCTACTTCATCACCTCCATCCGTGGCAACGAGAACCTGCTGTCGAAACTGAAATTCAAACTGCAGGTAGACGAGTTGGACGCCGACCTCATTGAGGACGTCAACATCGAGATGACACAGGCTCGTGAAACCACCAATATCTATTCCGACATCTTGGAATCGACAATGGACACTTATTCGAGCATCATCAACAACAACATGAACACCACCATGCGTACGCTGACCTCCATCAGTATCGTGATGATGTTGCCTACGCTGATCTCTTCTCTGTTCGGTATGAACCTCATCAACGGAATGGAGAACAGTCCCTACGGATTTATGTTCGCACTGGTCATCTCATTCATCGTATCTGGACTCACTTGGGGCTTCCTGCGCTACAAACGACTGCTCTAAAACACAAAATATATTAAAAATATACCGTTTTATTAGGAATTGTCGTTTATTTTGACTAAGTTTGCAACTTATAATACAAACATTTTTGTGTGGCGGGCTGACTCTATGACAGAGCCACCCCCAAGGAACTCGAATCATAAACTAAATCAAGTGACATGATGGACTCTCAAGAAAATACCCTCAATCAGGGTACCATTGATGAACCACAGGTGGAAGCCACAGTGGCTGAGACACCTGCAGTAGAGAACACTTCAGAAGCCGAGACAAAAACCTATGCTACCAAACAGGAAGTACTCGACCGTGTAAAGGAAATAGCGCACAGCGACGAAGCTCCTCAGAAAAACGAGCTCGACCTGCTGAAGACTACTTTCTACAAACTGCATCTCGCTGAAAGAGATGCACAGATGAAAGAGTATCTGGCTGGTGGCGGTGACCCCGAGAAGTATGTTCTCCTGCCCGACGAGGCGGAGGAGGCTTTCAAGGCGGAGATGCAGATCATCAAAGAGAAAAGAGCCAAGATCTTCCTCGCACAAGAGGAAGAGAAACAGGCCAATCTGCAGAAAAAGCTCGACATCATCGAAAAGATAAAAGCCATGGCTACGTCGCCCGACGAGGCCAACAAATCATATCAGGAATTCAAAACCCTGCAGCAAGAATGGAAAGAGATTAAGGCCGTTCCTGCCGACAAGGCCAACGAGCTCTGGCGCAGCTATCAGCTCTACGTAGAGCAGTTCTACGACCTGTTGAAGCTCAACAACGAGGCTCGTGAATACGACTTCAAGAAGAATCTTGAGGCAAAGACCAAACTCTGCGAGGCTGCTGAGAAACTCGACGAGGAAGAAGATGTCATCTCTGCTTTCCACCAGTTGCAGGAACTCCACGCACAATATCGCGAAATTGGCCCTGTAGCCAAGGAGTTGCGTGAGCAGATTTGGAGCCGGTTCAAAGCTGCCAGCACGGTTATCAACAAAAAGCATCAGCAGCACTTCGAGCAGTTGCGTGCCAAGGAAGAAGAAAACCTCGAGAAGAAGACTGCACTCTGCGAGAAGATAGAAGCCATCAACCAACAGCAGTACAAGCTCGCTTCCGAATGGGAGAAAGTCACTAAGGAGGTTATCGGGCTGCAGAGCGAATGGAAGAAGATAGGCTTCGCTCCTCAGAAGATGAACGTGAAGATCTTTGAACGCTTCCGCACTGCCAACGATGAGTTCTTCGCCAAGAAAGCTGAATACTTCAAGGTGCTGAAAGAAGAATATGCTGCCAATACCGAAAAGAAAAAAGCGCTTATCGAAAAGGCTAAAGAACTCGCTACAAGCACTGAATGGCGCAAGACGGGTGACAAGCTCATCAACCTGCAGAAGGAATGGAAGCAGATTGGTGTTGTGCCTCGCAAGTTGGGCGATCAACTGTGGCAGGAGTTTATCAATGCATGCAATCAGTTCTTCGAGGCTCGTAACAAGGCTAATGCCGGTACACGTAGCACAGAGCACACCAACTTAGAGAAGAAAAAAGAGGTAGTGGCAAAGCTCAACGCCCTGCTCGAGAATGCTGGCGACAACGTACAGCAGCAGGTACAGTCACTCATCGACGAGTACAAGGCGATAGGTCACGTGCCCTTCAAAGAGAAGGATGCTATCTACAAGCAGTACCACGATGTGCTGGACAAAATATACAAGAACCTGCATATCAGCAACGCCAAGCGCCACCTCGACAACTTCAAGAACAACTTGAAGAACGTGGCTGAAAAGGGATCGGATGCTCTCGACAATGAGCGCGGACGCCTCTTGCGCCGCTTCGACCAGTTGCGCTCCGAGATTACTACCTACGAGAACAACCTTGGTTTCCTCAATGCGGCCAGCAAGAAGGGAAACAGCCTCGTAGAGGAGATGAACCGAAAGGTGCAGAAGCTCAAAGACGATCTCGAACTCGTAAAACAGAAAATAAAGGCTATCGATGCCGAGAACAAATAAAAAAGAACAGCCGAAGTGCAACCCAAGCACTTCGGCTTTTTTATTGACGAGAAAACAACAGAACCTTTACTGAAAGTCGTACCGAATATTGATGGACGGGAAGGAAATGACTCATCCACAAAACTCCCTAAAACAAAAAAGCATCTTTCTAAAAGAAAGATGCTCTTGGTTGGGATACCCGGATTCGAACCAGGAATGACAGGACCAGAATCTGTAGTGTTACCATTACACCATATCCCAATGTCTTTTTGTTGTTGCAATGTCATTTCTTAATTGCGAGTGCAAAGGTAACACTTTTTTCTGAACCCACAAAATTTTTCTCAACTTTTTTATCGAAAAACGTTATTTTTTTCATTTTTACGGCTTTTCCATCCCAAAACACGTGGTTTTGCGCCATACCAACCTTAAAAAAACAGAAAAGTTGGAGGAAAGTAACGCATACTCATTTTTTTGCACTATCTTTGTAGTCGAATAAACATAACAACAACTCAATGAATACAGCAAAACAATTAGTAGAGACAATTAAAGAAGGAATACAAGAGAAAAAAGGCAGCAATATCGTCATTGCCGACCTGAGCGAGATAGACGGCACCATAGCCAAGTACTTTATTATCTGCCAAGGCGGTTCACCCTCCCAGGTAGAGGCTATTGCTGAATCAGTAGGCGACTTCTGCCGTAAGAAGTTGGGTGAGAAACCTGTCAACGTAGCAGGATTAGGAAACGACCAATGGGTAGCCATCGACTTTGTGGATGTACTCGTACACATCTTCCAGCCTGAAGTAAGACAGTTCTATGATCTGGAACACCTCTGGGAAGACGCCAAACTGACAACCGTGCCAGACGTGATGTAACAGTCGCGCACGTACATTATTATATATAGATACATAATTATATATAGATACATAAGAAAGAAAGCAAGAAACAAAAGTCTTTTTTAAAACAAAAAAAAGGAAAGGAAACATTCAATATGGAACAAGGCAACAACAAGAACAATCCCGGCGGGCCCCAACCCCCCAAGATGCCTAAGTTCAACATGAACTGGCTCTATATACTTATCATCGTCGGACTGATGGTAGCCTACTTGAGCGGAGGCACAAACTCTTTAGGAGGAAGTGCCACACAAGAAGCCACCTACACACAGTTTAAGCAATACGTGGAAAAAGGTTATGTGCTGAGCGTTGTAGCCAACAAGACCGAGAACACCCTGAAACTGTATATCAACCCCAAGTACTCACGCGAGGTGTACAAAACCTCAGCCAAGAACTTAGGCTCCAACCCTTATGTGGAGGTGCAGTTCGGTTCGGTAGATGAGGTGGACAGGTTTGCCAACGCCATGGTGCAAGCCAAGAAAATCAATTCGTTCAGTTATAAGAACGAGTCAACGGACGGTTTCCTCAAAATCTTGTGGAATATCTTCCCGCTGATTCTTTTCTTCGTCTTCATCTGGTGGATGTCGGGACGTATGGGCGGCATGGGCGGCTCAGGCGGAGGAATCTTCAATGTAGGCAAGAGCAAAGCACGCATGTATGAGAAAGGCAATGCCATCGGCATCACCTTCAAGGACGTGGCAGGACAGGAAGGTGCCAAACAGGAAGTACAGGAAATCGTAGACTTCCTGAAGAACCCCAACAAATATACCGACTTAGGTGGTAAGATTCCTAAGGGAGCCCTTCTCGTAGGACCTCCGGGAACTGGTAAGACTCTCCTTGCCAAAGCCGTGGCAGGCGAAGCTGGCGTACCTTTCTTCTCGATGAGTGGTTCCGACTTCGTAGAGATGTTTGTCGGCGTAGGTGCATCACGTGTGCGCGATCTCTTCCGTCAGGCTAAGGAGAAAGCACCTTCCATCATCTTCATCGACGAGATTGATGCAGTAGGACGTGCCCGCAGCAAAAATCCATCCATGGGAGGTAATGATGAACGCGAGAACACGCTCAACGCCCTGCTTACCGAGATGGACGGATTCGGAACAAACAGCGGTGTCATTATCCTGGCAGCCACCAACCGTGTGGACATGCTCGACAGCGCCTTGCTGCGTGCAGGACGATTCGACCGTGAAATACACGTCGACCTTCCTGACCTGAATGAGCGAAAAGCCATATTCCTGGTTCATCTAAAACCTGTAAAGGTAGACAAGAGTGTAGACGTAGACCTGCTGGCACGACAGACACCAGGATTCTCGGGAGCCGATATTGCAAATGTGTGCAACGAGGCAGCCCTTATAGCAGCACGCCACGACAAGAAGAGCGTAAGCAAACAAGACTTCCTCGATGCTGTAGACCGCATCGTAGGCGGACTGGAGAAAAAGACCAAGGTGATGACAGCAGAGGAAAAGCGAAGCATCGCACTCCACGAGGCTGGCCATGCCACCATTTCATGGTTCTGTCAGTATGCCAATCCACTTATCAAGGTAACTATCGTACCACGCGGACAGGCTCTCGGAGCAGCCTGGTATCTGCCCGAAGAACGACAGATCACCACCAAGGAACAGATGCTCGACGAGATGTGTTCGCTCATGGGAGGACGCGCTGCCGAGGAACTCTTTACGGGACATATATCATCGGGAGCCATGAACGACCTGGAAAGAGCCACCAAGAGTGCCTATGGCATGATAGCCTACTTAGGTATGAGCGACAAGCTGCCTAATATATGCTATTACAACAACCAGGAATATTCCTTCCAGCGTCCATACTCCGACACCACTGCCCGCATGATAGACGAAGAGGTGCTCAAGATGGTGAACGAACAGTATACCCGAGCCAAGAACATCCTCATAGAGCACAAGGAAGGCCATAACGCCCTTGCCGAGCTCCTCATCCAGAAAGAGGTGATCATGGCAGAAGACGTAGAGAAGATCTTTGGCAAGCGTCCATGGCTTAGCCGTTCACAGGAAATCATGGAGGACGAGCAGCCCAAGATTGACGACAAACTGAAGGAACTGCCCGAGGTTCAGGCAGCCATCAAGGCTCACGAACAGGCACAAAAGGAAGACAACTCGTCTGAAAGCACAGAAAACAATGATACCGACGTGCAGAACGACGAGAACTCAGAAGAAACAAACAACAAATAAAATAAGGATTCACAAATGACCGACAAACAAAAGAATCTTATCGTGAGGTCTATCACGGGCATCTTGTTCGTGGTGTGCATGGTGTCTTGTTTCCTCAACCCAAGAGCCATGATTTTCCTCTTTACCATCATTACAGGACTCAGCATCTGGGAATACTGCGGACTGGTAAACAACGAGAAGGAAGACGTCACCGTCAACCGTCTGATCTGCACCATTGCCGGAGTATACTTTTTCCTGGCCGTGGCAGGACTGCGAATGGGCATCGTAGGCAATTTCATTGTCTTTATTCCCTATCTGCTCACCATCGTCTACTTGTTTATCAGCGAACTGTATACCGGCAACAAAGACGCCATCAACGACTGGGCCTACACCATGCTCTCGCAGATGTACATCGCCCTGCCCTTCTCTATGATCAATATTTTGGCTTTCGAATACTCAGCTTTCGACGGCCAGATACACTACGACATGCTGTTGCCACTGAGTATTTTCATATTCCTTTGGACAAACGATACCGGAGCCTACTGCAGCGGTTCGCTTTTTGGCAAGCATAAACTCTTCCCACGCATCAGTCCTGCCAAGAGTTGGGAAGGAAGCATAGGCGGAGGTATATTCGTTCTGATTGCAGCTGCCGTGATTGGTTACTTGGCAAATGACGGCGAGGCTCACCGACTCAGCATTGCCGGATGGATGGGTTTAGGCCTGGTTGTCGTGTTCTTCGGAACATGGGGCGACTTGGTAGAGAGTCTCTTCAAACGCACGTTGGGAGTAAAGGACAGCGGCACACTGCTGCCAGGACATGGCGGTATGCTCGACCGTTTCGACTCTTCGCTCATGGCCATTCCCGCAGCTGTCATCTATCTCTATACACTGCAGCTTTTCGTATAAAAAAGAGGCTCATGAGTTTTCCCTTTAACTCATGAGCCTTTTTTTTAGGATTTTTTTTGTCTTAGTAACTTATTGAAGTTTCGCATGTGGTTCAAGTACGGGCTGAAGGCCCAAAAGCTCCTATAAGCAGCACGCCCTGAAAGGGCAGAAGCTCTTAGCCCAGGGCATCGCCCTGGGTATAATAGCAATCAACAAGGCGCCCTGTAAGGGCAAAAGCTTTGTATATTGCCAGGTATTTGAAAGCTTTTGCCCTTACAGGGCGACAGGTTTGCGTCCATAAACACCCAGGGCGATGTCCTGGGCTAAGAGCTTCTGCCCTTTCAGGGCGTGTGGGGCTTACTTGCAAAACTTGAATAACTTATTGATAATCAATAGCAAGTTTTCATATAAATAATTGGCTTTTTAATTTACTACGGCTCATTTATTTCCTGCTGACTCACCCGCTCTGCCTCTTCAGCTTTCTGTCGAGCGATGGCAGCTTCCTGTTCAGCCTTGACACGAGCCAGTTCTGCAGCTTTGGCGGCAGCCTTGGCGACGGCCTCAGCACGTTCTTTAGCCAGACGTATCAACTCAGCACGATGCTTTCTCAACAAATCTACCATGATAGAAGCAGCTTCGTCGGGCGCCACCTTACTTCCCAACTCTCTCAGCACTTCCTGATATTCAGCAAGCATTCTTTCGCGTGCAGGCTGCCCTGGCATAATCTTATACAGTTCGTTGGCTATTCCGTCTATCGTAAACTTATCGGCGAACATCTCTGGAACCACCTCCTTATTGGCCACCAAGTTGACAAGAGAAATATAGTCAACCTTCAGCACGTGATTGAAGGCAAAACGAATCAGTTTTGGCAAGGGAGTTTCATAGCACACCACTTGCGGAACATTAAACAGGGCTGTCTCGAGCGTGGCTGTTCCACTGGTTACAAGAGCCGCCGTGGTGTGAGACAAGAGCTGGTAAGTCTTATTCTTCACCACTCTGACAGGAGTACCTTCCAGGAATTTATCGTAATATTCATCCTCTATCGACGGAGCTCCAGCCAACACCATTTGATAATCTTCAAAACGTTCAGCCACCTCTATCATGGCAGGAAGATTGTCCTTAATTTCCTGTAGTCGGCTACCAGCTAAAAGAGCGATAATCGGCTTACGACTGTCAAGATTATTTTCTCGGCAAAACTCCTCATGCGTCTGATGATATCCTGCTCTGAACTCTGCCACTTCCTGAGCTGTGGGATTGCCCACATAGTGAACGGGATACTTATGTTTCTGCTCATAGAAAGGCACCTCGAAAGGCAGTATGGAGAACATCTCGCTCACATCACGTTTGATGCTTTTAATACGCCACTCCTTCCAGGCCCATATCTTAGGCGAAATATAATAGTAGACAGGTATCAATGTATTCTTTTTCAAGAACTTGGCTATATTGAGATTAAAGCCTGGATAATCGACTAAGATCACAACATCGGGTTTCCACGCCACAATATCCTCCTTGCATCTTTTCATGTTCGAGAAGATGGTGCCCAGATGCAGCAGCACAGGTACAAAGCCCATATAGGCCAGTTCCTTATAATGCTTGACACGAGTTCCTCCCTCAGCAGCCATCAAGTCGCCGCCGAAGAATCGAAACTCAGCCAATTCGTCATATTTTTTCAACGAGCGCATCAATCTGCTGGCATGCAGATCGCCACTCGCCTCACCTACTATCAGATAATATTTCATCCTTATTGTCGAATATTCTTAGTTAATCGTCAAGTTCAGAAGTTTCCGTGTTGAGCGACCTGTTGTTCTCAAGCCACTCATAGTCGGTCACATCTATTCTTGTAGGCGTAATGGCAATGTAGCCATGACTGAGCGCCCACTGATCAGTATCTACAGCCTCGGGCTCATCATTGCGATATTCGCCCACCATCCAGTAATAGTCATATCCCCGAGGATGATGCTCCTTCACCACTTCATTGATCCACGAGCCCCATGTCATACGGCAAACCTTAAAGCCCTTGAAAGGAGGATTGACGGGAAAGTTGACATTAAGACAAGTTCCCTTGGGCAGTCCTTCACGAAGCACTCGCTTCACGATGCTTACCACGCTGTCGCGCAAGGGTGACAGATCGGCGTTCACATCATAGTTGCAACTACTGAACGCCACCGAGGGAATATACTTCATGCAGCCTTCCTTGGCTACGCCCATTGTGCCCGAATAATGATTGTTCACACTCGAGTTGTCGCCATGGTTGATACCACTGAGTATCAGGTCGGGAACCCGAGAATCCAACAACTGGTCGAGAGCTATCTTCACACAGTCGACAGGCGTTCCTGAGCACGACCACACTTCCACCTCCTCACCCATGTTGTGTCTGCGTTTCAACAGCAGTGGTGATGTTACCGAGAAGGCGCATCCATAGCCCGACCGTCCACTCTCAGGAGCCACCACAAGCACCTCACACCAGTCTTTCAGAAATCCAACAAGCGTCTTGATGCCATTGGCATGATAGCCGTCATCATTGGATATTAATATTAAAGGTTTCTTATTTTCCATAAAAATATCGCTCTTTTTGGTGCAAAAGTACGAAAAAACCTTTAAAGTAACGTCTTTCTCGCATAAAATATGTATCTTTGCAGAAATTTTGTGATGATTTTTAATATAGAAAATTAAGAATATGGGAAAAATAATCGCATTGGCCAACCAGAAAGGCGGTGTCGGCAAAACGACAACCACCATCAACTTGGCAGCATCATTGGCCACACTGGAGAAGTCGGTTCTTGTAGTAGACGCCGACCCACAGGCAAATGCCTCCAGCGGCTTAGGAGTAGACATCAAGGAGGTAGACTGCTCTCTGTACGAGTGCATTATCGACCATGCAGATGTTCGTGATGCCATCTATACCACCGATATTGATGGACTCGACATCATCCCCAGCCACATCGACCTTGTCGGTGCAGAGATAGAAATGCTCAATCTGCAGAACCGCGAAAGGGTTATCAAGAATCTACTCGCCCCTATCCGAGACGAGTATGATTTCATCCTTATCGACTGCTCGCCATCTCTGGGACTCATCACAGTCAACTCGCTGACAGCAGCCGACAGCGTCATCATTCCTGTTCAGTGCGAATACTTTGCCCTGGAAGGCATCAGCAAGTTGCTCAACACGATAAAGATTATCAAGAGCAAGCTCAACACCAAGCTCGAGATTGAGGGCTTTCTGCTCACCATGTACGACAGCCGTCTGCGTCTGGCCAACCAGATTTACGACGAGGTGAAGCGCCACTTCCAGGAGTTGGTGTTCAAGACCGTCATCCAGCGCAACGTGAAGCTGAGCGAGAGTCAAAGCCACGGCCTTCCCGTCATCCTCTACGACACAGAGTCGAACGGCGCCAAGAACCACTTGGCATTGGCAAAAGAAATTATCAACAAGAACTCATAAAGTAAGAAAAAAGAGTGAAGAATGACTCACTCCTTACTAAGAAATAGAAAATGGCAGTACACAAGAAATACAATAACGGAACCAAGAGCAATGCCCTGGGACGAGGTCTCGACGCACTTATCTCTACCGAAGGAGTGCGCACACAGGGCAGCAGTACCATCAACGAGATTCCTCTCGACCAGATAGAAGCCAACCCCAACCAGCCTCGTCGCGAGTTCGACGACGAAGCACTCCATGAGTTGGCAGAAAGCATCAAGGCCATAGGCATCATTCAGCCCATCACCTTGCGACAGGTGGCAGAGAACCGCTTCCAGATTATCGCAGGTGAGCGTCGCTGGCGTGCCTCCCAGTTGGTTGGCCTAAGAGCCATACCAGCCTATATCCGTACCATCAGCGATGAGAGTGTGATGGAGATGGCACTCGTCGAGAACATCCAGCGCCAGGACCTCAACGCCATAGAAATAGCTTTGGCATACGAGCACCTGATGGAGAACAACGAGATGACTCAGGAGAAGATAGCCGAGCGCGTGGGCAAAAGCCGCGCTGCTGTAGCCAACTACCTGCGCCTGCTCAAGTTGCCAGCTCAGGTACAGATGGCACTTCAGAAGAAAGAAATCGACATGGGTCATTGCCGCGCCCTCTTGGCACTCGACAGCCCTTCACTTCAGATCAAGCTGTTCCATGAAATTCAGAAGAACGGCTACTCTGTGCGCAAGGTAGAGGAGATGGTACAGCAAATAAAGGACAGCGAGGACAACGAGACAGCCAAAAAGGTAATCAAGGGAAAAGCCGAACTGCCCGAAGAGTTCGCCCTGCTGAAGAACCGCCTCTCGCAGTTCCTCAACACCAAGGTTCAGTTTACCTGCTCACCCAAGGGCAAGGGAAAAATCAGCATTCCCTTTGCCAACGAGGAGGAATTAGAGCACATCATGAACGTTTTCGACCAATTAAAACAAAACTAATTAGGTGAAATCGAAAATATCACATATTTGTATATCAGTCTTGTTGGCCAGCCTACCCTGGGCTGCTCAGGCACAGAAGGCTGTCACAGCCAGTCAATCCACTGCAGACGAAGATCAGCCTGCCGTAGTGGCACCTGCAGATACAACATTCTCTGCCAAAGACAGTCTCAAGCTCAACAGTATGCTCCAGGTTGCGACCAAGAAACCCAAGCGCGACTGGTCCACATGGCGTCCTGACACCAAGCGTGCCATGTGGCTTGCCATCGTTCTGCCAGGAGCAGGACAGATATACAACCGCAAATACTGGAAACTACCTATTATATATGGTGGTTTTGTAGGCTGTGCCTATGCCATCACCTGGAACAACCAGATGTATCACGACTATTCACAGGCCTATATGGACATCATGGACAATGACCCCACTACCGACAGCTACAACCAGTTCCTGCACTTAGGAGCCACCATCGATGCCAGCAACATGGACCGATACAAGGAAATCTTCCGCAAGCGCAAAGACCGTTACCGCCGCTGGCGCGACATGGGTGTGTTTGTGATGATTGGCGTTTACGCTTTCTCCATCATCGATGCATACGTGGATGCATCTCTCTCCGAGTTCGACATTTCCGACGACCTTACTCTGAGAGTTGAGCCTGCCTTCATGAACAGCAACCCGCAAAGCCGCAACCCCTTCCGTTCAGGAACATTGGGACTTCAATGCTCACTCACTTTTTAAAGTGAGGAACACAATTGTGTAGAATCTTAAAGAAACTTATAGAAAAGAAAGAATAACATAAATGAAAAAAATACTATTATTAGCAGCTGCAATGTTACTTGGTATGCCAGTACAGATGCTGGCGCAAACCGACGACACTGAAGAGAAAAAAGAAGATGTAATCACAGTCACCGACAAACAGGGAAACGAGGAAGAGATAGAAGTCCCTGTAGGACTGGAGGACAACCTCGACAGCCTGCTGCATCTTTATAATGCTAAGGCCTATATGATGCAAGACACATCTTGCAACTATCGTGATGTCAACCCAGTCTTCGACAAGGAGGTTTACATCGACCGACTCAAGCGTCTGCCCACCATCATCGAGATGCCTTACAACGATGTGGTGCAGAAGTTCATCGACCGCTACAGCGGCAAGCTCCGCCGCTCTGTGAGCTATATGCTGGGCGCAGGCAATTTCTATATGCCAATCTTCGAGGAGGCTTTAGAGGCTTACAACCTTCCCCTCGAGCTCAAATATCTTCCTGTCATCGAGTCTGCCCTCAACCCTACTGCCGTTTCACGCGTAGGAGCCACCGGCCTCTGGCAGTTCATGATAGGCACAGGCAAGCGCTACGGACTTGAGGTCAACTCGCTCATCGATGAGCGTCGCGACCCAGTGAAATCCTCTTATGCTGCCGCCCACTATCTGAGCGACCTCTATAAGATTTTCGACGACTGGAGCCTGGTCATCGCTGCCTACAACTGTGGCCCCGATAAGGTCAACAAGGCCATCCACCGCGCCAAAGGTTCTGCCGATTACTGGAACATCTATCCCTACCTCCCCAAGGAGACACGCGGATATGTGCCAGCCTTCATCGCAGCCAACTACATCATGAACTACTATTGCGACCACAACATCTGTCCTATGGTGACCGAGTTGCCTCTTAAGACCGACACCGTGGTTGTCAACAAAGACCTTCATCTGGAGCAGATTGCCCAGGTGCTCAACATCAACATCCAGCACCTTCGCAGCCTCAATCCACAATACCGTCGCGACATTGTCAATGGTCTCAACAAACCTATGACAGTACGCCTTCCCTCAACTCTCGTTGGCCCCTTCATCGACCAGGAAGACTCCATCTACAACTTCAAGACCGACGAACTGCTGCTCAAGCGCTCTGTCGTAGAGGTAAACCAAGAAGAGCCTAAGGTAAGCCGCCACAGCTACCACAGCAGCCGCCATCGCTCCTCAGCAACACGCAGCAGGAGCCGCAAGAGCAGAAGCAGAAAGAGTAAGCGCGGAGGAAGAAACGTAACCATCAAGAGTGGTGACACCCTGTCGGAGATAGCAGAACGCAACCACACTACCGTGGCTAAACTGCGCAAGCTCAACAAGATTTCGGGCAACCATATCCGTGCCGGCAAGAAACTCAAGGTGAAGTAATATACACATTATTATATATATAGTTATTAATCTGACTAACACAAAGCGCAGGAGGCAAGAACTATGGACGATCAGAACCTCAAAGACTTAGAGAGAGAACAGGCCGACAACAAACTCATTGGCGATGCATTCCAGCATCTGCTCGACACCTATGTAGCTTCACGTCACCGCAAGAAGGTAGACATTGTCACCAAAGCATTCAACTTTGCACGCCAGGCACACAAGGGCGTACGTCGCCTCTCGGGCGAACCCTACATCATGCACCCTATCGCCGTGGCTCAGATAGCCTGCGAGGAAATGGGACTGGGATCCACCAGTATCTGTGCCGCACTCCTGCACGACGTGGTTGAAGACACCGACTATACAGTAGAAGACATCTCCAACATCTTCGGAGAGAAGATAGCCCAGATTGTAGACGGACTAACCAAGATCAGCGGTGGAATCTTTGGTGACAAGGCATCGGCACAAGCCGAGAACTTCAAGAAACTGCTGCTCACCATGAGCGACGACATCCGCGTCATCCTTATCAAGATCTGCGACCGTCTGCACAACATGCGCACACTCGCCTCGCAGCCTGCCAACAAGCAGTACAAGATAGCCGGCGAGACACTTTACATCTACGCTCCATTGGCCAACCGTCTGGGCCTTAACAAAATAAAGACCGAGCTCGAAGACCTCAGCTTCCGCTACGATCATCCACAGGAATACGCCAACATCGAGCACAAACTTGCCGACACCGAGGCACAACGCGACACCCTCTTCTCGCAGTTCACACAGCCCATCAGGGAGGAACTCAACAAGATGGGCATACAGTATAAGATCAAGGCACGTGTAAAGAGCCCTTATTCCATTTGGAACAAGATGCAGAACAAGCACGTGAGCTTCGACGAAATATACGACATCCTTGCCGTCCGCATCATCTTCACACCCAAGGAAAGAGCCAACGAGGTCAACGAATGCTTCAATATCTATGTGGCCATCAGCCAGATATACAAGAGTCATCCCGACCGTCTGCGCGACTGGCTCAACCATCCTAAAGCCAACGGCTACCAGGCACTCCACGTCACCCTCATGAGCAAGCAGGGACGCTGGATAGAGGTACAGATAAGAAGCGACCGTATGGACGAGGTGGCCGAACAGGGATTTGCTGCCCACTGGAAATACAAAGAAGGCGAAGACGCTGAATACACTGAGGACGAGAACGAGCTCAACGAATGGTTGGGCACCATCAAGGAAATCCTCGACGATCCACAGCCCGACGCCATGGATTTTCTCGATGCCATCAAGCTCAACCTCTTTGCCTCAGAAATCTTTGTCTTCACCCCTAAGGGCGAGATCAAGACCATGCCAGCAGGCTGTACAGCCCTCGACTTCGCCTTCCAGATACACACCTTCTTAGGAAGCCACTGCATCGGAGCAAAGGTAAACCATAAGCTGGTGCCACTGAGCCATAAACTGCAAAGCGGCGACCAGGTGGAAATCCTCACCAGCAAGAGTCAGCACGTACAGCCTTCATGGATCAACTTCGTGAGCACAGCCAAGGCCAAGAGCAAGATTCAAGCCATACTGCGACGCGACAACCGCGAGATACAGAAGAAGGGCGAGGACATTCTGAACGAATGGCTCAAGAAGAACAGTCTGGAGGTCAACAACTCCATCCTCGACAAGCTCTGCGACTATCACCACATACAGAAACACGAGAACTTCTTCCAGGCATTGGGCGACCACTGCATTCTGTTGGGCGAGAAAGATCTTGACGAACTGCAAGGCAAGAACAAGAAAGACAAGAGCTCAAGCAGTTGGCGCAACTATATCCCCTTCCTCGGCAAGAGCAAGGACAAAAAGGCTAACGAAAAGGACAACAAGCCGCAACAGCTCATGGTGGTGGGCAAGGACTTCAACAAGAAGAAACCCCTCATCATCACCGAGGAGAACATCTCGCAGTTCATCTTCCCCTCATGCTGCCATGCCATTCCTGGCGATGACATCATGGGCTACATCGACAACAAGAACCGCATCGAGATACACAAGCGCTCCTGCTCTGTGGCAGCCAAGCTCAAGTCGAGCTATGGCAACCGCATCGTCGACGCCAAGTGGCAGATGCACAAGCTGATGTACTTTGACGCCACCATCGAGATAAAGGGCATCGACCGCAAGGGAATGCTCCTCGACGTGAGCCGTGTCATCAGCGACCAGCTCAATGTCAACATACACAAGCTCACCATCAGCAGCGACAATGGCATCTTCGACGGTTGTATCGAAATCAGAATTCACGACCGCGAAGATGTAAAGGTGATCATGGATAATCTGAAGACCATCGACGGCCTGCAGGATGTACAGCGCATCCTGTAAGCCATAGGACAGAAAACTATAAAACAAATATCAACCTACAAAAAAACAACGACAATGAAAAAACTAATCCTGTCTATCCTCACCACGTTGGCAGTCCTCCCAGTGCTGGCAGCCAACAAGTACGACAACTCCGACACACTCTTCGTTTCACGCGACGGCACCTGCGAGTTCCGCACCATCGACGAAGCTATAGAGGTGTGCCGTGCCTTCATGGACTACACCAAGGTCATCTACGTCAAGAAAGGCGTTTACAAGGAGAAACTCATCATCCCATCATGGCTCACCCACATCACCATCTGTGGCGAAGACCGCGACCAGACTATCATCACCTGGGACGACCATGCCAACATCAAGATGCCAACAGGCGGACTCGACTCCGAGGCTGCTGTCAAGGGCAAGCCCATCGGCACATTCCGCACCTACACACTGAAGGTTCAGGGCAGCTACATCACCCTGGAGAACATCACTATCGAAAACAATGCCGCACGATTAGGACAAGCTGTAGCCCTGCACACTGAGGGCGACCACATCCTGGTACATAACTGCCGACTCTTAGGCAATCAGGACACCGTATATACAGGCGTTGCCGGCACACGCATCGCCTTCTACGACTGCTACATCGAGGGAACAACAGACTTCATCTTCGGTCCTTCCATCGCCTGGTTCGAGAACTGCGAAATCCACAGCAAGTCCAACAGCTATATCACAGCCGCGTCCACACCAGCCGGTCAGCAGTATGGCTACGTGTTCCATAAGTGCCGCCTCACCGCCTCGCCCGAGGCCACACAGGTTTATCTGGGCCGTCCATGGCGTCCATACGCCTACACACTCTTCATCGACTGCGAAATGGGCAGCCATATCCGTCCTGTAGGCTGGGACAACTGGCGCAATGCAAGCAACGAGAAGACCGCCCGCTACTTCGAGTACGGCAACCATGGTCCTGGCGCCTCAACCAAAGCCCGTGCACCCTGGACACATCAGCTCAGCAAGAAGGAAGCCGCACGCATCACCATCGCCAACGTCTTCGGTGAAGACTGCTGGTAAATAAGTTTTCCAACGCTATAACAAAACGAAGAGACAATGGACATCAAGAATATCAAGAAAGAATGGAACGCAGCCATACTCGACATACTGAAGACATTCATCAGTATCTGCCACACACACAACCTGCGCTACTACTGCTGTGCAGGAACAGCCATAGGGGCTGTGCGCCATCATGGTATGATACCCTGGGACGATGACATCGACGTCATCATGCCACGCCCCGACTACGACCGCTTTCTTGAGATAGCACGCCACGAAGACTTCGGCAACTACGAGGTGGTAACGCCCTACAACAACGAGCGTTACCCTCTCTATTTCTCCAAGCTGGTCAACAAGAACACCACACTCATCGAGGAGAAAGAGCGCCCTTGCATCATCGGACTCTTCGTCGACATCTTCCCACTTGATGCCACTGCCGACGATGTGGAACAGGCCAAGGCATTGCAGCGCAAATATGTGAAGCACATCAACTGCCTCAACGCCATTTCCACCCGAAACACCTTTGGCGAATACCTGACATTGCTCACCCATCGTAAGACCTGGGGACGTTTTGTCGTTAAGACGGCAGCCTTCTTCTTCCGCAACCTCATGCGCAGACATTTCATTGCGAAAATGGATCATCTGAGTCATCTCTACGACTTCGACAAAGCACAGAACGTACAGGTTTACACAGGCTCCTATCATGAACGCGAAATCTTCCCTAAGGCATGGCTTGGCAACGGCAAACCATTCCCCTTCGAAGACACCACCGTACTTCTGCCTGCAGAATACGACAAGTATCTCAGTCACTTCTTCGGCAACTACATGCAGTTGCCGCCAGTAGAACAACGGGTAGAGAAACACCTGCGCTATTATCTCAACATGGAGAAAAGAGAGACCTGGCAGGAGATTTCAAAGAAACTTCTATAACTTTTGGGCAAACGAAACTTCTATCGTGTGCCCGAAACCACTCTCCACATCCCAGAGCGGTTTCCATCCCAATGCCTTCAGCTTATCGGTATTGAAGGTTGCCTTGGTGACTGGGGTCGTATTCCCCCTCATCATGTCGTCTTCGGCAATGTCGAATACCACCTTGCGGTCAGCCTTCCTTGCTATCAACTCAGCCAACTCACGGATAGATATATTCGACTCCGAATGCGCCACATTATAAGCATTTGCCCTCTCGCCGTCGAGCAGGAGGCGCAAAATGGCATGGGCAGCATCCACTACGTAAAGCCACGACCGGAAAGCCTCACCACGACTCTTCAGCACAATATCCTCACCGCGCAACACGTTGCGGATAAACTGCGCATACACTCTGTTGTCGCTCTCCGTAAAGCCAGGACCGTAAGTATGGCTCAACCTGGCTATAACGACATCAGCGCCACACTCTGCCCCATAAGCCATACAGAGCGTCTCGGCTGCACGCTTCGACGAAGGATAACAAGCCCTCACCGATGCACAGTCCACGTAACCGCTGCTTGTCTCTGAAAACTCGCTGCCGTCGCCCTCGCCGTAAACCTCGCCCGAAGAGAGGTACACCATGCGCTTCATGCCATGCTGCAGGCCAAACTCTATCAGATGAGCAACACCATCAAAATTCGCCTTCATCACCTCCACAGGTTTCTCGCGGAAGAAGTTGGGACTCGCATTACTTGCTGCATCGATGACAAAGTCTATACCCTGCGCTGACAGACCATGAGCCTCACACTGTTCGTCCATAGGCTGCGTAACATCCATTTCGACAAAGCCAAAGTCGGCCTCGTCCCAGTAAGCAGCAAACTTCGTTTTGGCACGCAGCCTGTTGCGTCCTGCCGCCACAACCCTGTAACCTCTGTCAGGATTCAGCATCAGCACGTCGACCACACAACTGCCAATCAGTCCTGTAGCACCCACTACGAGAATCGTCTTCCCATTGAGACGCTTCAAGTCGAGCCCCTCATCGAAGAGGCGGTCTATATCTTTCCTGTATATTGTTCTTTCCGACATTGCTAAATGATTTTTCGCAAAGTGAGGAGTTAACTTGAGTAACTTACTTAATCCATCCCTCGGGCTGCACCTTCATCAGGGCCTTGAGAATCTCAAGGTCTTCTACGGTTGTAATCTTGATATTCTTCTCCGATCCCGGCACGATGTGCATCTTTCTTCCACCCAGCTCAGCCATCAGCGTACACGATGCCACCGAGTTGTCGATGCCTTTAGCCTTAGCCTCCTCGTGCGCAGCTATCAAGTTGCCCAGCCTGAAAGTCTGAGGCGTCTGCGTACGGATCAGCTTGTCGCGCGGAATACTTGTCGTTGTCGTAAACCCGTCCTCACTCTCCAGGATAGCCTCACGACACTTGATGCCCGTAATCGCATAACCATACTTCTGGCAAATGGCGATGTTGGACGAGATAATATCCTGCGAGAGCAGAGGCCGCACGGCATCATGCACCAACACGAGGTCATCGTCGCTGCATCCAGCCTCTTTCAGACCATAGATACCATTGTGTATCGACTCCTGCCCATTGGCTCCACCAGGGAAAATCCACTTCAGTTTCGTAATACAAAACTGGTTGGCGTACGACTGCAGCACCGTTTCCCATCCTGCCAGGCACACCACGGCGATTCCCTGTATGTCGGGATGCTTCTGAAATGCCATCATCGTATGGATGATAATCGGACAATTATCCACGTGCATAAACTGTTTGGGAATGTCCTGTCCCATTCTGTTGCCAGAACCACCGGCTATAATAAGAGCATAGTTCATATCAATAATTCTTTTATCTTGTTTCACACAAACACGCACCATGCATGTTGTCGTGGTGCAAAGATACAAAAAATAAAACAACTATTCCCTTTTTCTCGAAAAACTATCAATCATTTCGCCAATTTCTTCTTCATCCACGGCCTGCTGTCACATCCAACGAAGGACGGAATCGGGTTCACGCCCACCTCAGCCTTAGTGAATTGAGCACGACACTCAGACTCGAGCAAGCCATAAGTCCACTTGCCCACATCGGAGTAATCTGGAAGTCGATGCCAAAGATGTGGAGCGCACCTGCCGCCAGGGGAATGCACACGATATTGTAGACAAAAGCCCAGAAGAGATTCTGCCAAATCATGCCCACAGTCTTGCGGCTCAGCGCGACAGCATCAGGAAGAGCCATGAGGTCATCGCCCATGAGCGTTATCTGAGCCACATCCATCGCCACATCCGTTCCCCGCCCTATCGCGATGCTCACATCTGCCAGGGCAAGAGCCTGCGTGTCGTTGATGCCGTCGCCCACCATAGCCACTCGCTTGCCTTGCTGCTGCAACGTCTTCACCAAAGCCTGTTTGTCACCAGGCAGCACCTTGCTGTGATAGTTGCCGATGCCTGCTTCCTGCGCCCAGTAACGGGCAGCCTCCTCCTTGTCGCCACTCATCATGTACACCTCGATGCCTTCCTGCCGAAGTGCCGTCATCGCTTCCTTGGCATGGGGTTTGAGCGATTCACGCTCCTGCAGAGACAGTTGGTCTTGTCGGGTGAAATCAATATTGGGATTGGGAATAGTAAGTGTTCCCGTCTTGTCGATTACAAGTGCATCCACCTTTCTGAGATTCTCCAAAGCCGATGCGTCCTTGATGAGGATTTGCTTCTGAGCCGCCTTTCCTATACCTACCATCAAGGCCGTGGGAGTGGCCAGTCCCATGGCACATGGACAGGCAATCACCAAAACGGCAACAGCCGACAGGATGGCTTGCGGCAGCGCCCCGTTGCCACCCACAATCAACCACACCAGGAAGGTAAAGAAAGCTATCGCTGCCACTACGGGCACAAACACCACGGCAGCCTTGTCTACGATGCGCTGCACCGGTGCCTTACTGCCCTGTGCTTCCTGAACCATTCGTATGATGTGCGCCAGGGCGGTGTTCTCGCCAATCTGCTTGGCTCTCATGCGGAGCTTTCCCTGGCTCGGAATAGTGCCAGCCAGCACGTTGTCGCCAGCCTTTTTCATCGCCGGAGTCGGTTCGCCGCTTATCATCGCCTCATCCACATAGGCAGCATCGGCAGTCATGAAACTCTCAGCCTGGGTCACCACGCCATCCACCGGAATCTTCTCGCCGGCTCTTACCTCTATCATGTCGCCTATCTGAATGGTAGAAATCGGCACTTCCTCCATCTTGTAGTCATTGGTGCCTTCCATCTTCTCGCGAGTCACCAGTCGGGCGGTCTTCGGCTGCATGCCCATCAGCTGTCGGATGCTGCTCGCCGTACTGTCCTTCGCCTTTTCTTCCAGGCATCTGCCGGTCAGCACGAAGGTGATAATCATCACGGAAGCATCGAAATAAGTGTGCCATTCTATGCCTCTCGCTCCCCAGACCATTTCTCCGAAGAAGGTATTGAAGGTGCTGAAAAGGAAGGCGATGAGGGTGCTGAGCGCCACGAGTGAATCCATGTTTGCCGTATGATGCAGGAGCTGCTTCCTGGCGGAAACATAAAACTGTTTGCCACAATAGAGCAGGTTGGCGAGTGTCAGGAGCAGACAAATCTGGTTGGCGAAGGAACCGGTATGTGAAATCCATCCCATGGAGAAACACATCGTCAGGATGGCGAAGAGCCATGAAGCAAGGGTTCGGCGGCGCAGGAGGGTGAACTCACGGCGGTTGATTTCCTCCACGCTTCTGTCGTTTTCGATGACGAGGTCGTAGCCGGCGTTGCTGATTTCCCGTTTCATATCTTCCAGGGAGATGATGTCGGGGTTATAATCTACCAGGGCAGTTCGGCTCGCCAGGGAAACCGAGGCGGAGTTGATGCCTTTTAGCGACTGTAGTTTCTTTTCAACATTGGCAGAGCATACGCTGCAAGCCATGCCTATTACTGGAATTGTTTTCTTCATTTTTGTCTTTTTAAATGCGTAAGATACTTATAGTGTGAGCACTAATGCCCACAAGCTTTTCGCTTTACAAAAGTACAAAAATAATTCGTGATGCTAACAATATGTAATATTTTATTAGAATAAATTAGGAGAATGTGTCATCTTATCTAATGCAAAAAGGGCAGACTCCAAACCCACTTGGAATCTGCCCTCATCATTTATGTAAAATCATCAACTTATGAAAATTCACATTACTTTACTTCGATCTTCTTGGTTGTCTTAGCCTCTTCTTTAGGAGTAAGCTTTGGAATCTCAACCTCAAGAACACCGTCAGTTACCTTTGCTGAAATATGCTCACGATCGGCATCCTCAGGCAAGGTGTAACACTGCTGGTAGTTGCTGTAAGAGAACTCACGACGCAGATAGTGCTCGTGCTTGTCTTCATCCTTATGTTCCATCTTGTTCTCAATGGCGATGCAGAGATTGCCGTCATTGTCGAGATTGACGCGAACCCATTCTTTCTTCAAGCCAGGAGCAGCAACCTCCATGGTGTAGACTTTATCGTTCATCTTGATATTGGTGGCAGGAGCTGTAGCGACATTCATGCGTGGCATCAAGTCGGTATCAAAGAAAGTGTCATCAAACCAATTACTCAACCAATTAGAATCATTATTTCTACGAGCTAATAACATAATTAAAACCTCCAATTTTCTTTTACTCGTCCTCTCGGTGTCTTGCGACTCCGTCGGGATTTCTATTTGTTATACTTTTGTTTATTATTCACTTTTGTTTGATTGCCTCGAGTCTCAAGACTCAGCCAACTCATTGATTGTCATCGTCTTGTAGCTTTCCGCTTTCACGGATGGATAGTGCAAGATACGTGCCAGTTCACGATGCAGTCCTTTTGTTGCCAGTTCTGTCGCAGGCAAATGCCAAAGGTGTCAGCAAAGTTTAAAATAATTATACTTTGCTGACAAAGCTGTCGGCAAAGTATTAAGGTAATGATACAGCAGTTGACATTATTTACCCCAATTCGGGATAAAATAGCGATTAGTTGCATGTGAAGACAGATATGCGAGTTCTCTTCCCATGCCATCAGACATGGGCTGTATATAAAGAATCGAAAGAG
>ERZ1107006.572-NODE-572-length-36526-cov-8.636533_pt1 | contig 36526 bp, 34 predicted proteins | sample MGYA00403696_ERZ1107006 | MGnify/ENA primary metagenome ERZ1107006 (study PRJEB35170, sample SAMEA104062441) | human gut metagenome | biome: human gut; feature: human-associated habitat; material: faeces | place: Denmark | collected 2012-08-13 ...
GGGGCGGGGTTTGCTATTATCAGCGGGCCGCAGCCCCTCCAACGAGCGCCCGGCGCAGCGTGGCTCGTTTGCCCATGCTTATTCCTCCGGCGCGGGCTCCTCGGTCACTTCGACCTCGATGTCCTCCGGCTCGACGACCTCGGCGTCAACGGTGTGCAGATCCGGCGCGGGGCGGTACTCCTTAGCGGCGGCGCGCAGCTCGTCCATCTGCGCCTCCAGCTCGGCGACGCGCGCGTTGGCGTCCGTCACCTGCTGGCAGAGCTCGGCGAGGAAGGCGTCGGCCGTGTCGCGGTAGTTTTCGTAGTACAGGCGGCCGATCTCGGTGTACGTGCGCTTGACGCGCTCGAGCTCAGCGTTGCAGTCCACGGTCATGCGCGTCATGCGCGAGGCGTACTTGGCGCGGTCGCCCACGGCGTGGGCTGCGCCGGCGACCTTGTCGCGCATCTCGTCGCTGACGACCTTGTTGGCGGCATTGGTCACGGTCTCACCGGCCTTGCCGGCCGCGTCGACGACCTTGTTCTTCAGGCTGTTGAGCATATCATGATAATCTTTCATGGGAAAAAACCTCCTTGAAATATGAAACTGCAAATGCTTTATGCGTCCGGCTGCCCGCCCGCGCCGCGGTCGACATAGCGCGGTGCGTGCCGGAGCTTGCCGGTGTAAAACAGCGCGAGCACGACGGCAGCGGCGGCCGCCGACACCCCGGCCAGCAGCTGGCTGACGCGGATGCCCGTGCCGGCGATGTACAGGCTGTCGGTGCGCAGGCCCTCGATGAGCGCGCGGCCGATGCCGTACCACACGGCGTAGAGCAAAATGAGCTCGCCGTCAAACTTCCGCTCGTGCTTTTGAAACCAGAAGTGCAGGAGCAGAAAGCCCACGAAGTTCCACAGGCTCTCGTAGAGAAACGTCGGATGTACGTACACGGTCTCCCGGCCGGGGAGCGTGAGCCCCATGCGGGAGAAGGCCGTGGTCTCGCGGCCGAAGGCTTCGCGGTTGATGAAGTTGCCCCAGCGGCCGATGCACTGCCCGATGAGCAGGCCGGGCGCGCACACGTCCGCCATCGCGCCGAAGGGGATCTTTTTCTTCCGGCACCAGATGATGCCGGTCAGCAGCCCCGCGATCACGCCGCCGTAGATGGCGAGCCCGCCCTCCCAGATCTTGAGCGCGTCGATGGGGTGGTCGCGGTAGTCGCTCCACTGGAAGATGACGTAGTACAGCCGCGCGCCGATGATGGCCAGCGGGATCATCCAGATGAGAAAGTCATAGAGCGTGTCCGGCTCGATGCCGCAGCGGCGGCAGTGCCGCGCGCAGTAGAGCATCGCCAGAATGAAGCCCACGGCGATGATCACGCCGTACCAGTAAAACGTGCGGCCGAAGAGCGTGAACGACGCGCTGGGGTCGATGCTCCAACTGCCGAGTAGGGGAAAGCTGATGGCGGCGTCACGCATCATCGTCGGCATCATCCTCGCCTCCTTTCGGGGCCACAACCGAGAGCGCCAGGCGCTCGGGCGCGAGCGTCTCGGTCAGCCACTTGGCGCACTCTGCCGCCGTGATCTCGCCGAGCAGCGGGAAAGCGTCCATGTGCTCGTACCCGCCGAAGAGCCCCTCGGCCATGGCGATGCACACATCGTCGAACCGGTCGAGCCCGCGCAGCCAGCCGCCGTACACGGCGCGGCGCGCCCGCTCGAAGGCCGGGCCGTCAAAGCCGTCACGCGCGATCTGCGCGACGGTCTCGCTCACGCGCGCGCACACGGCGTCGGGGTCTTTGCTCTCGCCGCCGAGCACGGCCATGGCGATCGGGCCGCAGTAGTCCGCGCTGCAGCCGAAGTCGTCGCCGAGCAGCCCCGCGCGGTAAAGATCGTTGTAAAACGCCGTCGCCTCGCCGAAGGCGGCCTGCAGCGCGAGCTCCGCCGTGAGCGTCTGGCGCAGGCGGGCCTCGCCTTTTTCCGCCGGGCGGAACTTCGCGCCCAGCAGCATCTGCGGCGCGGACACCGCGAGCTCCACGCGCATGCGCGCCTGCGCCGGCGTCATGTCCTCCGGCGCGCCGTGGTCGGCGGCCGGGACGGGAGAGAGGTCCGGCGGCAGGATCTCCGCCGCGATGGCGGCCACGCGCTCGGGCGTGTCCTGACACACGGCGCACAGCACCATGTTCGACGGCGCGTAAAACGCGCGGTGGCAGGTATAGAGCGTCTCGGGCGTGATCTGCGCGATGCTCTCGACCGTGCCGGCCACGGCGTCGCGCGCCCCGTCGCGCGCAAGCAGGCAGCGCATGAGGTCGCGCCACACGGCGCGGTCGGGGTCGTCCTCGCCCATGCGGATCTCCTGCCCGATGATGCCCTGCTCCTTGGCCACGCTCGCGTCGGTGAAATACGGCGTCGAGACAAAGCGCAGCAGCGTGCGCAGGTTATCCTCAAACCGGTCCGTGCAGGAAAAATAGTAGGCCGTCATGTTCGTGGACGTGAAGGCGTTCGGGTCTGCGCCGTTTTCGCTCAGCGTCAGCAGCGCATCCGACCCGTCGGGCATGTCAAAGAGCTTGTGCTCGAGATAGTGCGCCACGCCGGCGGGCGTGTCCGTCCAGGTGTCGTTCACGCGAAAGCGCCGGTCCGCCCCGCCGTAGCAGGTGGCAAACACGGCGTAGCTGCGCTGAAAGTCGGGCTTGCAGAGCACGCGCACGCGCAGGCCGTTCGGCAGCGTCGCCGCCCAGACGTTTTCGGGTCGTTCATTCGTCATCGGCAGTCTCCTCCGTTCCCTTGAGCAGATACACACAGTCGCACACGACGCCGGCGGCGATGTCCGTCACGTCCGTGCGCGTGACCTCTTCCACGAGCGCGGCCATCTCGGCCGGGTCGATGTCCAGCCCCTGCACCGTGCGGTTGAGCCAGTACCACGCCAGCGCGTCGGGCGCGTCGGCCGTGGCGCGCAGGTCGCTGGCCACGCTGCGGATGGCGGAGCGAAGCTCGCCGTCCGTAAAGTCGCCGGTGCGCACGGCGTCGAGCTGCGCCGTGATCTCGGCGAGCGCGCGCTCGTAGTTTTTCACGTCGATGCCGCTCGTCACGGTCAGCAGGCCCTTGTGCGTGCTCAGGCGCGAGCCGACGTAGTAGCACAGGCTGAGCTTCTCGCGCACGTTCAAAAAGAGCTTGGACGTGACGCAGCCGCCGTAGAGGGCGTTAAAGACGAACAGCGCCGGGATGTCCGGCTCGGTCATGCACGCGCCGAGACGGTAGCCCACGGCGAGCTGCCCCTGCGCGACCGGGAGCGTCTCGGTCACATAGCGCGGCTCGGCTTCGAGCGCGTTCATGCGGATGTCCGTGCCGATGTCCTCGTCGATCTCGCCGCGCGGCATCGTCGAGAGCACGTCCGTGAGGATGCGCGCGACGCGCCCGCCCTCGAGCGAGCCGCAGTAGAAGATCTCCACGGGGCTCGTCGAGAGCACGTCGTGGTAGCGCATCGTGAGCTTGCGGTAGTGGATGCGCTCGGCGTCCGCCTCCTCGCCGAGGCGGGGCACGGCGTAGTCCTCGCAGCAGCACATGTGGGTGTACAGCCGCTCGATAGCGTAGGCGCGCTTGTTGTTCATGCCGGCGCGGATGCGCTCGAGCAGCTTCTCGCGCTCGCTGTCCACGATATCCGGCCGCAGCAGGCCGCCGCGCGTGTTCGGGTGCAGCAGCAGGTCTGCCACGTCGGCCGCGAGCCGGGGGAAGATCTCCTCGCCCACTGCGCCGTCGTCGGCAAACTCGGCCTCGAAGCCCACGGCCTGGATCTCGCCGAGCTTGCGCACGCTCGGCGTGATGCTCGCGCCGTAGAGGCGCTCGAGCTCGGCCGCGATCGTCTCCAGATCGGGCAGGCGCGTGCTGCCGCGCCGCAGCACATACGGCAGCACGGCCGTGCACGCCGCCGTTTCTCGCCGCAGCTGCGTCAGCAGGTTCACGCTCAGCCACGCGGTTTTGAACTTGTCCGTGCGCAGGGCGGTCAGCCACACGCCGGGGAGAATTTCCGTGCGGATGCGTTCCATAAGATACGCTCCTTTCGCCTATGGTGTGTCCATATTTTTTGAATACTTTATTATATCACGCCTTACCTATCTTGGGAATAGGGTTTCGGGCGCTTTTTGCCGATGCCGCTGCCGTCGTAGGGCGCATTGTCCACGGTCACGCCGTCGGGCCGCAGGCGGACGGTGTGCAGCAGACCCGCTCCGTCGCGCCAGCGCACGGTACACTCCGGCCAGCCGGCCGGCAGGTGCGGCTCGGGGTAGAGCACGCCGCCGCGCAGGTGCAGCCCCAGCAGATCTTCCGCCGCGATGCGCAGGTACCACCCCGCCGCGCCCGTGTACCACGTCCAGCCGGCGACGCCCGCGTTGTCCCCGCCCGCAATGTCGGCCGCGAGCACGTACGGCTCGCCCTCGTAGCGCGCGGGGTCGTGCGCCGCGGGCAGCACGGCGTGCAATATTTCTGCGCCCTCGGCCGTGCGGCCCGTGCGCAGCAGCGCCATGGCCAGCCACAGCGCGCCGTGGGTGTACTGCCCGCCGTTTTCGCGCAGGCCCGCGCCGTAGCTGCGCACGTAGCCCGTCTCGGGCGTGCGCCGCGTGATGGGCGGGTCGAACAGCCGCACCACGTTGTGCTCCCGGTCGAACAGGTGCTCCACCGCGATCGTGAGCGCCGTGTGCACGCGGCCGGGGTCGGCGTGCGTGTCGAGCGCGGCAAACGCCTGCGCGATCGCGTCGATGCGGCATTCGTCACTTTCGGCCGAGCCGAGCGGCCGCCCGTCGTCATAGTACCCGCGCCGGTACCACGCGCCGTCCCACGCGTCCTCGGCCGCGCGCGTGCAGTGGTCGGCGGCGAGCGCGAGCTGTTCGGCCGCGTGCCCGCCCACGAGGGCGGCAAATTTCCGCGCTGTGATGGCAAAAAACCACGTCAGCCACACGCTCTCGCCCCGGCCCTGCGCGCCCACGCGGTCAAAGGCGTCGTTCCAGTCGCCCGTGCCGATCAGCAGCAGCCCGTGCGCGCCCACGCCGCGCGCGAGCACGCGCATCAGCGCCCGGCGGCAGTGCTCGAGCACCGTGCCGGCCTCCGCGCCCGGCTCGAGCGGCTGGTAGCGGTCGTGCTCGTTTTCCTCCAGCTCCTCGCCCGTGAGGAAGGGGTACTCGGCGCGCAGGATCTCGGCGTCGCCGGTCTTTTCCACGTACTCGCACACCGCCCACGGCAGCCACAGCAGGTCGTCCGAGATGCGGGTGCGCACGCCGTGCTCGGGTCCCGTGCCCGCGTGCCACCAGTGGCACACGTCCCCGGCGGCGAACTGGTGCGCGCACGCGCGGCCGATCTGCTCGCGCGCAGGCGCGCTGTCGAGCAGCAGGAGGTTCACCGCGTCCTGCAGCTGGTCGCGGAAGCCGAACGCGCCGCCGTTCTGGTACAGGCTCGTGCGTGCCAGCAGCCGGCAGCACAGCGTCTGATACGCCGCCCAGCCGCCGAGATAGCGGTTCATGTCCGCGTCCGGCGTCGTCATCCACAGGCGCGACACCGCGCCCAGCCACCGCTCGCGCGTTGCGCGCAGGGCGTGCGCGGCCTCGTCCGGCTGCGTCAGGCGCAGGAGATTCGCGCGCGTGTCGCACCCGCAGACGATCACGCCCTGCCGGTCGATCACGCCCTCGAGCGCGAAGCAGGGGCTCAGCCCCGCACCGGCACGCGCGTCCATCTGCCCGCGCAGGAACGAAAACCGGTCGCACGTCCAGCCCGTGAGCGGCATGCCCGCCGCCGCGCAAAAGAGCGTCGGCGCGTCCGCGCGCACGTTCTCTGCCGTGAACAGCCCGTCGGCGTACGCCGTCACGACGGCGGGGGCGTCCGCGTCGCGCCCGGCGCAGACGAGGTCAGTGTGCCACGTGATGCGCGCGCGCCCCGCGCACTCGATGAGCAGCACGCGCGCGTCCGCGTCCTCGGGCACGAACGCCGTCACGCGCACGGACATGCCGTCCACGCTGCGCTCCCACGCCGCCCAGCCGAAGCCGTACTCCACCCGCGAGCGTCCGTCGTCGTCAAAGAGCGACACCGCGCCCGCGCGCGATGCCATGCGCAGCGTCTCCGTGCCGCGCAGCACCCACGGGTCGCACAGCCAGCGGTTGATGCGCCCGGTGTGCGCGTTGCGGTGCCACATGTGGCCCGTGCCCGCGTCCGTGGCGAGGTAGCCGAAGCGCCCGTTTGTCAGCACCTGGCTCCACGCGCGCGGCGGCAGCCCGGTGAAGGACACCGTGCCGTCGTCGTCCCAGTGCACGTCGCTGCCCGTGGGCAGATACCGCCGGTCGCCCGGCGGGGGCAGCAGCGGCAGCGTGCAGCGCGTGCGCGCCATGCCGGGGCGGATGGCCGCGGCCGCCGCCACGGCGGGGAAGGCTTCCTCTGGCACAAGGTGCACGCCGCCGGGCGCGCCGAGCGTGTGCGCGAGGTCGAGCGCCGCGAGCCACCCGCGCACCTTTCCGGCCGTCGGCTGCCGGTAGTCCCCGCCGTCGCCGCTGCGCAGCGCAAGGTCGCACGCCACGCCCAGTGCGCGCAGCAGCGCCCACTGCCGCACCACGCCGCGCTCCGCCTGCGCGCACCACACCGGCAGGTCGCCCGAGATGCCCTGTGCCCAGAGCGCCGGGCGCTCGAGCTGCCCGGGCGCTGCGCCTGCCGCCACGCTCGGAAACAGCAGGGGAGAGACCGCCGCCATCGCGCCGTCGAGCTCCGCACCCGTCATGCCGTATTGCGCGGCGAGCTCGCCCGGCAGCGCCGCCGCCATCGCCGGCGGCAGCACGAGCGCGCGCTGCGCCGCCGTGAACGCATCGTCCTCGCGCGCGCCCACGCCGAGCGCAAAGCGCACGCGCCACGGCGTGTCCGGCGCTGTGTGCACCGGCACGCTCAGCTCCACGCGCCCCGCGCGCAGCCACCCCGGCACCGGCCCCTCGGCCCGCCACGTGCCCGGCCGGTCGCACGCGGCGCACAGCCACGCCTCCGGCTTCTCGCCGCGGCCGAGGTGCCGCAGCAGCAGCGCGTCGCGCCGCAGCACGCTCTGAAAGCCCAGCCGCGCGAACGCCGGGTGGTTGACATAATCCTCCCACGGCGCGAGCACGGCCTCGAACACGAACCGCACCGTGCCCTCAATCCCGCTCGGGGACGAGAGCGTCAGCGCGCGCACCTCGCCGTTGGCGCGGCCGGGCACGGTCAGCGTCTGCACGGCGGTCACGTCCCCGTGCCGGGCGGTGAACTGCGCTGCGCGCACCGTAAAGCGCCACTGCGCGCCCGCGGCCGTGCCCGGCAGCAGTGGGCCGGAGAAATCGTCCGTCTCCAGCCGCACGACCGGCCCGGCGGCGGGGTCTGAGCGCGTGCCGCGGCGGCAGACGCTCAGCGCGTGCCAGCGCGCGAAGCTCTGCCAGGCCTCCGATACGGCGAGGCAGTACGTGCCGTTGGAGAGCAGCGCGCAGCGCGGGGCTTCGGCGTCGATGCCCGTGCCCTCGACCGCATAGTCCGGCAGGGCGCGGCGGCGCGCCTTTTCGGCCGGCTGTTCTGCGCGCCGCCGCAGCGCCGGCGCGCCCAGCGGCAGCCGCTCGGACAGCAATGTCGCGTGCGCGCGCATGGCGGGGTCGGCGAAAAACCACCGCCGCACCTGATCTCCGCACAGCGCGTTGCACGCCGCCAGCAGGCTCATGCCCTGGTGGTGCGCCATCACGCAGCGCACGATCTGCCCGCCGCCGCCCGTGCGCGCGCGGGTGCAGTCGAGCGCGTCGAAAAATCCGTGCTGCCCCAGCAGCCCGAGCGCCGCGAGTCTGCGCAGGTTGCGCATCGCCGCGCGCGGCTCGACCGCCAGCGCGAGAAAGCTGCTGTACGGCGAGAGCACCAGTTCCCTGTCCATGCCCGGCTGCAGGGCCAGCACCGCGCAGCCGTGCGCCTTGTAGCGGTAGCTCAGCGCGCTGTCGAGCGCGAAGTACGCGCTCTCCGACACGCCCCACGCCTGCCCCGGGCGCACGCGCCGCCGCTGCACGTACAGGCAGAATTTCGCGCTCTCCCACAGCAGCGAGTCGCGCACCGGCGGCAGAAACAGCTCCGGCATCAGGTACTCGAACATCGACCCCGACCACGACACGCAGCCGCGGTAGTGGTCTTTCTGCACCTGCGCGCGCGACAGGGCGCGCCAGTGCTCGCGCGGCACGTCGCCCCGCGCCACGGCGAAGTAAGACGTCAGCCGTGCCTCGCTCGAGAGCAGATCGTAATAGCTCTCCGACCATTTGCCGCTGCCGGTGTCGATGCCGATGTGCATCAGCCGCCGCTGCGGGTCGTAGAGCGGGCCGAAGTCCATGCCGTCGCAGAGCATCTGCGCCCGCGCCGCGAGCTCGTCCTGCCCCCAGCCGCGCAGGGCGTTCGCCGCCGTGAGCAGGGCGGCGGCGCAGTTGCCGCTGTCCACCGTGGACACATACAGCGGCGGCATCGGCCGCAGCGTGCACGTGTGATACCAGTTGTAAAAGTGCCCGTTCCAGCGGGGTAATTGCTCCATGGTCGTGAGCATCCGCTCCGCCAGTGCCAGCCCCTGCCCGTCGTCGATGCCCAGCGCGTGTGCGCCGAGGGCGGACACGAGCGCGAGCCCCATGTTCGTCGGCGACGTGCGGTGCGCCGTGCCGGTCGGCGGCTGGGACTGCACGTTGTCCGGCGGCAGGTAGTGATCCTCGGCCGTGCAGAACGTCTCGAAATACTGCCACGTCGCCTTCGCCCAGCCCAGCAGCTCGCGCTGCGCCGCGTGCGATAGCGGCGCTGCCCCGGCCGCGTTCGGCGCGCCGAGCGCCGCCAGCACGAAGGGACTGAGCATCCACACGATGCCGGCGGCCAGCCCCGTCGGGCTCGGCGTCAGGACGGCCGTGAGCAGGCCCAGCGCGCTCGCCGGCCAGATCGCGCGCCAATATGCGCCCAGCCCGTCGCGCCTGCCCGCGCGCTGCGCCGCCGTCTGCCACTGCAGGAGGTTTCGGTGCGACACGGCCATGCGCCACAGCGCCGTCACGATGGCGGAGGTGTTCAAAATTGCCTCCCACGGCAGCAAAATCAGCCGCAGCACCGTCTGCGCCACGGCGCTGGCCAGCCCGTGCAGCACGTCGCTGTGGTAGCGCACGCGCGTGTCCGCCGGGTGCACGATCGGCTGGCCGAGCGCGCGGATCAGTCCCTGCGCCAGCGCCAGCAGCGCCGCATACGCCGCCAGCCGCAGCCCCGGCCAGCGCAGCACGCAGCCGAGGAAGATGGAAATCCACGTCGCCGGGGCGACGAGCGACCGCCGCAGGTTGTCCGCCAGCCGAAACCGGTCGATCGGGTGCAGCGCCCGCGCGCGCCGGGAGAAGATCCACGGCGCGTTCTGCCAGTCGCCGCGGATCCACCGGTGCGCCCGCGCGCCCCAGGCCAGCGGGGCGGCGGGGAAGGTGTCCGTCAGCTCCACGTCGCCGAGAAAGCCGCCGTGCAGGTACGCGCCCTCGAGCGCGTCGTGGCTCAGCACGCGCCCTTCGGGGATGACCCCGCCGCCGCAGCAGTCGAGCAGCGCGCGCACGTCGAGAATGCCCTTGCCCGGAAAGCCGCCGCGGTCAAAGCAGTCCATATATAATTCCCCGCACGCGCCGCCGTAGGGGTCGGCGCCGCCGGGCCCTGCGAACACGCGCGCCCAGTCCGTGGCGTTCGCGCTCTGCAGCTCGGTGGCCATGCGCGGGTGCAGCAGGCCGTAGCCGCGCGTGACCACGCCGCGCTGCGCATCCACCACGGCGCGGTTGAGCGGGTGGAGCATCGCGCCCACGAGCGCGCGCGCCGCGCCGGGCGTCAGGCGCGTGTCGGCGTCGAGCGTCAGCAGGTATACCGTGCCGCTCAGGCCCGCCGCGTCCCCGGCGGCGCACTGCAGCGTGCCCGGCCGGTCGAGCACCAGCCGCGCCAGCTCCAGTAATGCGCCGCGCTTGCGCTCCCACGCGCTCCATTTCCCGTCGGGGGTCTGTACGCGAGGGCGTGTGAAGAGATAAAACCGGCTGCCCCAGCGCGCGTTGAGCGCGGCGATCTCCGCGCGCGCCGCGCGCAGGATGGCGGGGTCGATGGGCGCGTGCGCCATGTCCGCCTCCGGCAGGTCGGCCAGCAGGCCGAACGTGAGCTGCCCAAGCGCGTCGCGGTTGCAGAGGTAGTATTCCTCCAGCCGCGCGCAGAGCGCGTGCGCATCGTCCGGGGAGGTGAGCAGCGCCGCAATGACGCACAGCGTCCGCCCCTCCGGCGGGATGCCCCGGCGCAGCGCCAGCCGCGGCACGAAGCGCGGCTTCGTCACGCGCAGCAATACCGCATCGAGCAGACCCTTGACCACCTCCGACACCGGGATGAGCAGCAGCACCGCGCCCGATACGCTCTTTGTCGCAAAGCTCAGCAGCAGCGACAAAAACAGCGTCCCCACCACGACGGCCGCGATGTACCACCCGCCGTCGCGGCGACGTTCCGGCGCGCCGAGCACCTCGCGCAGCAAAAACCAGCCCACGTGCCGCCGCGCGCCCTCGCTGCGCTGCGCGCGCGCGAGCACGTCCTCGGCGATCTCGATCTCCGTCCGGCCCGTCCGCCGCGCCAGCCGCGCCACGGTCTGCCGGTAGTGGGCGCGCGTGGCCGCGTCCATCGCGGGGTAGACGCCCACCGGGTCGCGCGCGAGGATGCGCCCCACGCGGTCGCACCGCTCGGAGAGCATGCCCCACGCTGCCGTGCCGAGCGCGCGCAGCGACGTGAAGAGCGCGGGCGCGGCCGCGCCATCCCCGGCATAGCTCTCCGCCAGCGCGCACACCACGGCCGCCTGCAGCCCCGGCACGAGCAGGGCAAGCTCCGCCGTCTCGAGCGGCAGCGCGTCCTGAAACCCCTCCAGATACGCCTCCGCCGCCTTGACCGTCAGCGCCCCCCCGCACGCGCGCAGCAGCCCCGCGCAGCATGCGCCCAGCGCGGTCTGCCTGCCGGATGCGCGCACGCGCGCGTGCCGCAGAGCGGCCACGGCATCGCCCGCCGCGGCGCAGGCAAAGCTCCGGTTGTCGTGCAGCCACTGGCCGTTCGGCGTCTCGGGCGTGACGGCGCGCGCCATGCGCGCGAGCGCTTTTGCCGCCCGGCGGATGCGCCCGGTGTCCGCGCGCCGCCGGCCGGTCACGGTCAGGGCGCGGGCGTCGCGCTCGCCCTGTGCGCGCAGGGCGGCAGTGTTGGTTTCGGCCATGAAGATCCCTCCAGAAACGGTTTGCAATACCGGAATTTTTCCCATCCGGCGCGAGAACTATGCGGTGACAAGAAAAAATACTTGACACCCGCGCGGAATGCGCGTATACTACTCGTGCTGTAAAGGAAAAATGGTTTACAGCGAGGAGGGACCCCACCATGCCGGACGAGACCGTGTGGCGCACGATGCTGTTCGATTTTTACGGCGATCTGCTCACGGACAAGCAGCGGGAGTATTACGACCTCCATTATAATCAGGACCTCTCTCTGGCGGAGATCGCCGCCAGCAGCGGCATTTCGCGTCAGGGCGTGTGGGACAACATCCGCCGCGCGGACGCCGCGCTGCGCGATACGGAGGCCAGGCTCGGCCTGGTGCGGCGCTTCGCCGCGCAGCGTGCAGCCGCGGCCGCGCTGGAGGATACGCTCACGAAGCTGCGCGACACCGTCGGCGGCGACGCCCGACCCTTGGCCGAGCGGGCGCTGCGGCAGCTTCAGGATCTGAAAGGATAGATACCATGGCATTTGAATCCCTGTCGGACAAGCTGACCGAGGCGTTCAAACGCCTGCGCGGCAAGGGCCGGCTCACGGAGGCCGACGTGAAGGAGGCCATGCGTGAGGTCAAGCTCGCGCTGCTCGAGGCGGACGTGAATTTCAAGGTCGTCAAGGACTTTGTGCGCAAAGTGACCGAGCGCGCCACGGGCGCGGATGTGCTCGAGAGCCTCTCGCCCGCGCAGATGGTCATCAAGATCGTCAACGAAGAGCTCACCGCCCTCATGGGCAGCGAGAACCAGAAGCTGAACATCAGCTCCCAGTCGCCGAGCGTCGTCATGCTCGTCGGCCTGCAGGGCGCGGGCAAGACGACCAACGGCGCCAAGCTCGCCGGCCTCATGCGCAAGCAGGGCAAGCGCCCGCTGCTCGTCGCGTGCGACGTGTACCGTCCCGCGGCCATCCAGCAGCTTGAGACCGTCGGCCGCCAGCTCGACATTCCCGTGTTCCAGATGGGGCAGGGCGACCCGGTCGAGATCGCCAAGGCCGGCATCGAGCACGCGAAAAAGCACGGCAACGACCTCGTGTTTCTTGACACGGCCGGCCGCCTGCACATCGACGAGGCGCTCATGACCGAGCTGCAGAACATCAAGGCCGCCGTCAACCCCGCGGAGATCCTGCTCGTCATCGACGCGATGATCGGCCAGGACGCGGTGGCGACCGCGCAGGCCTTTGACGATGCGCTCGACATCACCGGCGTCATGCTCACAAAGCTCGACGGCGACGCCCGCGGCGGCGCCGCGCTGTCGATCAAGGCGCTGACCGGCAAGCCCATCAAGTTTGCCGGCATCGGCGAGAAGCTCGACCAGATCGAGCCCTTCCACCCCGACCGTATGGCCAGCCGCATCCTCGGCATGGGCGATGTGCTCACGCTCATCGAAAAGGCCGAGCAGAACCTCGACCAGAAAAAGGCCGAGGAAATGGCCGAGCGTCTGCGGCAGAACCGCTTCACGCTCACGGATTATTACGACCAGCTCCAGCAGCTCAAGGGCATGGGCTCTCTGCAGGACATCGCCGGCATGATCCCCGGCATGGACGCCAAGGCCCTCTCGGGCGCGAACGTCGACGAGAAGGCCATGGGCCGCATCGAGGCGATCATCCAGTCCATGACCCCCGGCGAGCGCGACAACCCCGCCATCTTAAACTCCAGCCGCAAAAAGCGCATCGCGGCGGGCGCGGGCACGAGCGTGGTCGAGATCAACAAGCTGCTCAAGCAGTTCGAGCTCATGCAGCAGCTCGTGCGCCAGATGTCCGGAAACAGCAAGGCCATGAAGCGTATGAAGCGCGGCGGCCGCGGCGGACTCGGCGGGCTGGGCAATCTGTTCGGCGGCGGCCGTCCGTACGGATTCTGAAACCGATTCCATGCTCCCGCAGGGAGCTGGAGATACAGAGAACTTTGATGGAGGTGAAGATACATGGTCAAGATCAGACTTCGCAGAATGGGCGCCAAGAAGGCCCCGTACTACCGCATCGTGGTGGCGGACTCCCGTTTCGCACGCGACGGCAGATGCATTGAGGAGATCGGCACGTACGATCCGCTGAGCACGGATAAGAAGATCGTCGTCGACGCCGAGCGCGCCAACTACTGGCTCGCCAACGGTGCACAGCCGACGGATACCGTTCGTGTGCTGCTCAAGAAAGCCATCGCAGCGGAATAAGGAGAGACCCCAAAGATGAAAGAGCTTCTGACCTATATTGTGCAGAACCTCGTGGAAAAACCGGACGAGGTCTCTGTGACCGAGCGCGAGGCCAACGGCGAGACCGTGTTTGAAGTGCGCGTCGCCGACGGCGATATGGGCAAGGTCATCGGCCGTCAGGGCCGGATCGTCAAAGAGATCCGCATCCTGATGAAGGCCGTCGCCCAGAGAAAGGGCAAGAAAGTCTCCGTGGAGATCATGGATTGACGCAGGAAACGCGCTGCACCCGTGCAGTGCGTTTTTTGCACCTACACCCAAAAAGGGGGACAACCAACGATGCAAAAACCGTATCTGGAGGCAGGAAAGATCGTCAACACGCACGGCGTGCGCGGCGAGGTGCGCATCCAGCCGTGGGCGGATGACGCGGCGTTCCTGCTCGGCTTCCGGACGTTTTATATCGACGGCGCGCCCGTGCACGTCGCGCACAGCCGCGTGCACAAGGGCATGCTCGTCGTGAAGTTTCAGGGCGTGGACGATGTCAATGCCGCCATGACGATGAAAAACCGCGTCGTGTCCATCGCGCGCGCGGACGTCACGCTGCCCGACGGACAGTATTTCCAGCAGGACCTGCTCGGCATCGCCGTCGAGACCGACACGGGCGAGACCCTCGGCACGCTGCGCGAGATCCTGGACCTGCCGCGCGGCAGCGTCTACGTCGTGCAGGGCGACCGCGAGGTGCTCATCCCCGACCGGCCAGAGTTCGTGCGCAGCATCGACCCCGCCGCCGGGCGCATGGTCGTGCACCTGATCGAAGGGATGTGAGCGCGTGCGCATCGACATTCTCACCCTCTTTCCCGACACGATGCGCGCCATGCTCGGCGAGAGCATCCTCGGCCGGGCGCAGGCGCGCGGCCTGCTCGATATCCGCTGCCACCAGATCCGCGACTATACCGAAAACCGGCAAAAGCAGGTTGACGACTATCCCTACGGCGGCGGCTGGGGGCAGGTCATGATGGCGCAGCCGCTCAAAAGCTGTCTCGACGCCGCGCTCGCGGACAGCACCGTGCCCAAAGCGCGCCGCCGCGTCATTTACCTCTCCCCGCAGGGGGCGACGTTCACGCAGGCGAAGGCCCGCCAGCTCAAGGCCGACTATGACCAGCTCGTGCTCGTCTGCGGCCACTATGAGGGCGTGGATGAGCGCTTCATCGAGGCGTGCGTGGACGAGGAGCTGTCCATCGGCGACTTTGTGCTCACGGGCGGCGAGCTCGGCGCCATGGTCGTCACGGACTGCGTCTGCCGCATGGTGCCGGGCGTCCTGTCGGACACCGAGTGCTACACCGGCGAGAGCCATTGGGCCGGCCGGCTCGAGTACCCGCAGTACACCCGCCCCGAGACGTGGGAGGGCCGCACCGTGCCGGAGGTGCTGCGCGGCGGCAACCACGCGGAAATTGAAGCCTGGCGCACGCGCCAGAGCCTGGAGCGCACGCTCACAAAGCGGCCCGATCTCTTTCAGCAGACGCCGCCGACGCCGGACGAGCAGCGCCTGCTCGATAAGATCCGGCGCGACCGCAGCCGCCCGCAGCTTGTAGAGCCGCCCATCTGCCGCCCGGCGGCGGAGGACGACCTCCCGGCCATCCTCGCCATCGTGCAGCAGGCGCGCAACTACCTGCGCCGCCACCGCGTTGACCAGTGGCAGGGCGCGTACCCGAACGAGGACACCTTCCGCGCCGACATCGCGGCCGGCACGTGCCATGTGCTCACGTATCAGGGTGCGGTCGCCGCCGTGTTCACGCTCACCTTCGCGCCCGAGCCTGCTTATGACGCGCTCACGGACGGGCGCTGGCGCTCGGATCGGGAGCACGCCGCCGTGCTGCACCGCAACGCCGTCAGCGCCGATTGGCGCGGTACGGGCCTGTCCGACCTGCTCATGCAGGAGGTCGAGCGGCTCGCGCGTGAAAGCGGCGCGCACGCCGTGCGCGTCGACACGCACCGGCACAACGGCGCGCAGAAAAAGCTCCTCGAGCGCCACGGCTACCGCTTCTGCGGCAACATCCTCTGCGATGAGCCGGGGCACGACCCGCGCCGTCAGGCGTTTGAAAAGCTGCTGAAGTGAGGGCCTGCGTATGAATCTGACAAATCTCGCGGACATCCGCGCGCTGCTCGCGCGGCACGATTTCCGCTTTTCCAAGTCCCTGGGGCAGAACTTTCTCACCGCCGCGTGGGTGCCGGCCGACATTGCCGACGCCTCCGGCGCGGACGCGCGCACCGGCGTGCTCGAGGTCGGCCCGGGTATCGGCTGCCTGACCGAGCAGCTCGCGCAGCGCGCCGGGAAGGTCGTCTCCGTCGAGCTCGACGAGCGCCTGCGCCCCGTGCTGGCCGAGACGCTCGCCGGGTATGAAAACGTGGAGCTCGTCTTTGGCGACGTGCTCGCGCTCGATCTGCCGCAGCTGGTGGCTGAGCGCTTCGCCGGCCTGCGCCCCGTTGTGTGCGCGAACCTGCCGTATAACGTCACGTCGCCGCTGCTCACGGCGTTTCTCACCGCCGGCTGCTTCGACACCGTCACCGTCATGATCCAGCGTGAGGTCGCGCGCCGCCTGTGCGCCCGGCCCGGCACGGCGGATTACGGCGCGCTGACCGTGTTCGTCCAGTGGCACGCCGAGCCGGAGCTGCTCTTCGACGTGCCGCCGCACTGCTTTGTCCCCGCGCCGAAGGTCACGAGCACCGTCGTGCGCCTGCGCGTGCGCAAGTCCCCGCCCGTCGCCGTGCAGGATGAAAAGCTGCTGTTCACCGTCGTGCGCGCGGCGTTCAATCAGCGCCGCAAGACGCTCGTCAACGCGCTCTCGGCCGGCGTGCCCGGCTGTGACAAGGCGCGCGCCGCCGCGGCCGTCGCCGCCTGCGGGCTCGATGCGCGCGTGCGCGGCGAGACGCTCAGCCTGGCCCGGTTCGCCGCCCTGAGCGACGCGCTCGGCAGCGAGCTCGGCAATGACGCGGGTTGACATAACGAAATGAAACAGGCCGCTCCATATCAGGAACGGCTTGTTTTCTATGCATTTATGTTGATTTACAGTTTACATAATGTAGAGCGCCGAACGCACAGCAAACAACCGGCAGCGATGTTGGAAAGCGGGGGAGCCCAAGGGGGCAACGCCCACCTCGGATGAGATCATGCATCGCCGTAAGGCGCTGCCTTCTCCTTGCTGAGAGGGTGCTGAGCGCAGGGAAGCGGATGCCGTGGAAAGGTTCTTTCACTGCCGGTGCCGCCGGTGCCGCCCACCTCCCCGCATACCGCCCGCCATCCCCGCATACGCTGGTAGCAAACCAGAACCGGGAGGGTAGCCTATGCCATACGAGGACAAGAAGGCCGCGCCGCAGCGCCGGCCGCACGCGGTCACGCTCGACGAGCGCAGCCATCTGACCGTCACGGGCGTGGACGAGGTCGTGCGCTTCGACGACACGGAGGTCTCCATGCGCACGTCGCGCGGGATGCTCACCGTGCACGGGGAGGGGCTGCGCGTCGGCCGCCTTGCGATCGACACGGGGGAGCTGGCCATCGACGGCGCGTTTGACGCGCTCGACTACACGGAGGAGACGGCGTCCGGCGGCGGCTTCTGGTCGCGCCTGTTCGGCGGATGAGCCTGCACCCGCTCGCCCAGCTCGGGCAGGTGGCGCTGGCGCTGGGGCTCGGCGCGGCGCTCGGGCTGCTGTTCGATGTGCTGCGCGTGCCGCGCCGCCATGCGCACCGGGCCTTTCTCCGCGCGGTGCTCGACGCCGTGTTCTGCCTGGCGGTGGGGCTGACGGTGTTCGCCTTCGGCATGGCGGCCGGCTCGGGGCAGGTGCGCCTGTTCATGTTTCTCGCCATCGCGGCTGGCTGGACGGGCTACTTTGCCTGGGTCAGCGGACAGGTTTTGCCGCCGCTGGAGCAATTTTCCCGCCGCTGCGCGCAAAAAACGCGCCAATTTGCCGCCCCCGGACAGAAATTTGCAAAAAAAGTTTGGATTTTTGCAAAAAAACGCTTCCAAAATCGCCGCGGATGTTTTAGAATAGACTGTATTACTGGAAGCAGATACGATCCGGGGGGAGGTTCTGCAGACTGTGAAATTCAAAAAGGCAAGCATCTTTACAACGCTGGTCATCGCGGTGCTGATGGTGTACGCGCTCATCAGCCTGTTTGTGGTGCACCGGCAGACCCGGCAGCTTCAGGATCGCGCGGCGACGCTGCAGCAGCAGGTGTCCGAAATGACCCAGGCCAACGCCGAGCTGCAATATCAGATCGACCACAGCGAGGACGACGACATGATCGAGTCGGTCGCGCGCGAAAAGCTCGGTCTGGTCAAGCCCGGTGAAAAGATTTTTTACGACACGAGTGATTGAGCAAGGAGAAACGAACCGTATGCAGGTGGAAGTCGGAGCAGTTGTGGAGGGTACCGTCACCGGTATCACGAAGTTTGGCGCGTTTGTGAGCCTGCCGGACGGCAGGAGCGGTCTGGTGCACATATCCGAGATCGCCAACACCTACGTCAACGACGTCAACGAGTTTTTGAAGCTGGGTGATAAGGTGAAGGTGCGCGTGCTGGCCGTGACGCCGGATGGGAAGATCAATCTGTCCATCAAGAAGGCAGAGCCCGCGCCCGAGCGTCCGAACAACCGCCCGATGCACGGCGGCCGTCCGGGCGGCAGCCGCCCGAATAATAACGGCGGCGCACCGCGCGCCGCGCGCCCGAACAACCGTCCGGCCCAGCCGGCGGGACAGGTCAGCGGCCCGAGCGGGGATGCTGCGTTTGAAGACCGGCTCAAGCAGTTCATGCAGGAGTCGGACAGCCGCATGGCCGGCAACCGCCTCTATAGCGACCGCACGCGCGGCCGCCGCCGCGGCAGCGGCCGCGGATAAAACCAAAGACGGCATCAGGCCCCACCGCGTTTGCGGTGGGGCCTTTTTCCGGAGGAAGGAGCCCATCATGCAGGTCTACTTGAGTGAACACATCGCGCCGTCGGCCTATGCCCGGCTCGCGCGCCATTTTGAGATCGTGGACAATTTCGACCACCCCGAGCAGCTCGCCGCCATGATTATCCGCCGCGCGGTCGTGCCGCGCGCGGTCATCGCGCGCGCGCCGAACCTGAAGGTCATCGCCATGCACGGCGTCAGCCGCGACACGATCGACACCGCTGCCGCCGCCGAGTACGGCGTGCCCGTGCCGAATGTGCCGGGCCTCGGCGCGCCGGCCGTCGCGGAGCTGGCCGTGGCGGATCTGCTGGCGCTCAACCGGCAGCTGAAATTTGTCAACAACGGCCTGTGCGCCGGCCGCTTCGACCACTTCGGCGCGGAGGAGTTTGTGTGCCACGAGATGACCGGCCGCACGCTCGGCCTCGTCGGTACGGGCAACATCGCCCACCGCGTGGCGGACATCCTGCGCGCGGCGTTCGACGTGCGCGTCCTGTGCTGGAATCCGCGGCGCACGGCCGCCGAGTGCGCCGCCTGGGGCTATGAGCAGGTGGCGACGCTGCCGGAGCTCTTCCGCCGTTCGGACTTCGTGAACGTGAGCATCACGCTCTGCGATGCCACGCGCGATCTCATCAACGCGCCGGTGTTTGCCGCCGCGAATCCGGACCTGCTGCTCGTCAATACTTCGCGCGGCGGCATCGTCAACGAGCACGATCTCTATATCGCCCTCACCACGGGGCAGATCCGCGCCGCGGCGAGCGACGTGTTCGTGCACGAGCCCCCGGCGTGTGATGACCCGCTCATCCACCTGGATAACTTCATCGCCACGTTCCACATCGGCGGCAGCACGTATGAGTCGCTCGAGCGCGTGAGCAACCGCGCCGTGGACTACGTGTTCGAATATACCGGCGTGCCCGAGCAGAAGGAAGTCATAGGATCCTGACGGGGTCTCCCCGGTGTAAGGGCCGCGGCAGAAAGCCCCGGAGCATTTCTGCTCCAGGGCGGCTGCAGCCGTTTTCTGTGCGCTTCGATGCTGCGGGCTGCGTAGGGCACGCGGGAAGCATCCGTTTTTCTGACAGAAAAACCCCGGAGCCGAAGCTCCGGGGTTTTCATATGTTCGCAAATTACATGGCGAGCCAGTTCGGCAGCGCATCGGAGATCGCATCAACGATCGCCTTCGCCTTGTCCTCACCGCACTTGCCGAGGATATCGGAAGCGATGCCAAGACCAGTCTGAATAAGACCCATGTTACTTTACCCCTTTCGTAAGATTTCCAACGCCGTCCCACACAATAGACGACATCGGATGGTTGGTATTGCCGGTTACAAGTGCATTATACGCAAGAAACGGCCAAAACTCAAGGGACACATACCCACGATGTGTAACAAATTGATTGAATTTGTCATGAACTTTGATGTCAAATTGTTGTCAAATGCAATCACCGTTCTGCCGCTCGTTTTTTCGACTCCGATATGGATACCTGCGCGCCGGTTGCCGGGTTTCGCGGCCAAAATCGGCGTTATGGAAACCGTTTTTCCACATTGCCAACAGACTTTTCAACATAAATGCGGTGCAATTAACGATGTTATGTAAACAAGCCGCCGTTTCCCATGGCCTTTCCCGGCTCTCCGCGGCGGCTCTGCCGGCCGGGCACACCTGTCCGCCGCAGCCGCACATTTTTGCCTGTCCGCGCCGTCCCGCACCGCGCGCTCCGCCCGCGCCGTCTGCCCGCGCTGCCCGCATCGCACCGTCCCGCCCTGCACCGCGCCGCGCGCGTCCCGCACCATCCCGCGCCGCGCGCAAAAAGCCCCGGGAGCGTTCGCTCCCGGGGCGGGGTGCTATGGGGCGGCAGTGCCGGCTCACGCGCCGATGAGCTGGCAGTAGCGCATGATGATGGTGGCCGTCTGCGCGCGCGTGGCGCTGCCATTCGGGTCGAGGTAGTCCAGGCCGTTGTCGTGCGCATTGCCCACGATGAGGCCGTTGCCGACGGCCCAGGACATCGCGGCGTAGGCCCAGTTGGCCACACTGCCGGCATCGGGGAAGGCGCTGACCGGCGCGGCGTTCCCGGTGAATTCTGGCGCGTACTTGACCGTGTACCGGTACAGGAACGTGACCAGCTGCTGGCGCGTGATGGCGGCGTTGGGCGTGAACGTAGTCGCGCTCGTGCCGGAAGTGACGTCGTTGCAGTACGCCCAGGCGACGGCGTTGTAGTACCACGCGCCGGGGGCGACGTCGGTGAACGGCAGGTAGTAGTAGCTGTAGTCGGCCTGATTGCCGGAGCGGTTATAGAGGATCTTCACGATCTGTGCGCGCGTGCAGGCCGTGCTTGGCGAGAACGTGCCCGCGCCGACGCCGTTCATCAGCCTGTTGCGCACGCAGTAGTCGATGCCCTTGTGCGCCCAGTAGTCTGGCCCGGCCACATCGCGCAGGCCGTAGCTCGGGCAGCTCGGGCCGCCGGTGCAGGTGCTCGCGCCCGTGGCGGGAATGGCCTCCGTCCGGGTCTGGCCGCAGACGGTGCAGGTGAAGGTGCGCACGCCGGGCGTGGTCTCAGTCGGCGCGGTGGTCACAACGCCGTCGTCCCAGTCGTGCGTGCCGGTGGGCGGGAGCTCTCTGGTCGAGATGACCTCACCGCAGTTGCCACAGATGGTGTCGACGCGGCCGGCCTTGCCGCAGGTGGCGGGCACGGTGCGCTCCGTCGTGCCGTAGTCGGTGTGCGTGCACGCGCCCTTGTCGCTGACGGTGTAGCCCTGCCACTTGCCGTCCGCGTCGAGCGTCCAGTTCATGGCGGGGTTGTAGTGCACGGTGACGGTGGCGGGCTCAAAGCTGTGCGCTTCCGAGTTGCCCGGCTCGACCGCCGGGGCCGCGCCGTAGCAGCGCACGTCCTTAAGCGCGGCGCAGCCGGTGAAGGCGTTGTAGCCGACGTGCGTCACCGTGCCGGGCAGGTCGATGTCCGTCAGCGCGGTGCAGCCGCGGAAGCAGTCCTCGGGGATGGTGCTCACGCCCGCGGGAATGGTGACGTCCGTCAGCGCGGTGCAGCCGGTAAAGGCGGCCTTGTCGATGGCGGTCACCGTCTCGGGGATGGGCGCTGCGGTGAGCGCCTTGCAGCTTTCAAATGCGAGGTCGCCGATGGCGGTCACGGTGCCGGCGTATTTGACGTTCAGCAGCTTCGTGCAGTCGGCAAAGCACTTGCCGGGCACGGCCGTGATGGCGGCGGGCAGAGTGGTGTTCGTGAGGCTGGCGCAGGAGTCGAACGCGCCGCGGCCGAGGCTCTGCAGCCCGTCGGGCAGCGTGACGGCGGTCAGGCCGTTGCCCGCGAGACCGAAGTCGCCGATCCCGGTCACGCCCTTGGGGATGGACAGACCCGTGAGCGCGGAGCACATGGCGATGCCGTAGCGGCCGATGCTCGTCACGCTGTCCGGCAGCGTGACCTGCGTGGCGGCCGGCAGGAAGAACAGGGCATAGTTGCCCACGTTCGTGACGCCGTCCTTGATGACGACCTTCTTCAGCTCGCCCTCCAGCTTGAAGTTGCCGAAGCTCGTGAGCATACCCAGCGCTTCATAGTTCCACCACGGGGCGAGGTTGCCGTTGGGGAAGTCGAAGTCGGGCATGGCCCCGGTGCCGGAGATGGTCAGCGTCTGTCCGCCGAGCAGAGAGCCCTTCACTTCCCAGTGCAGGCAGCTGTTCACACCGAAGTCGCCCGAGGTGGCCGCGTTCGTAAAACTGCTGAGAATGGCATCCGTGTCGAGATCGGGGATCTCAAACTCCTCCTTGAGCTGCTCGATCTTCTCCTTGATGAGCTTCTCGGCGATCTCCTTTTTCAGATCGTCGAGTCTGCCGGCCGATGCGTTCACGGTCAGGCCGGAGAACAGCCCCACGACCAGAACGAGACACAGCGCCAGCGAGAGCACGCGCTTTTTCATCCTTTGTCCTCCTTTGTTGTGATGCGTGTGTACAACCGTAATACCTATCTGTCGAAAATATACCATATGCCTGGGAAAGTGTGCAATGGGGATCGCCGAAAAAACGTTTTGAACGTTACATTTTGTTGCATTTGTGTAAACAAAATGTGCATTTTTTCGCGCCCAAGCGCGCACGACCCGTTGCAAAAGCGGGGCGCGTCCTGTATACTGGCCGTGTAGACATTGTTACCGGAATGTCCATTTCGGAGGGAGGAACCATATGAAAAAACGAGTGTTGTCGCTGCTGCTGTGCTTTGTGCTCGCGGCCGGACTGCTGAGCGTGTGCGCCCCGCCGGCGCAGGCGGGCACGATCGCGGATGCGTTCGAGGACTTCATCAAGCAGCCGGATCAGATCAAAAAGCTCTTCGGCAACGAAGTCGCCCACGGCGACTGCGGCCCTGCCGGGGACGAGGCCAGCGTACATTATAAAATTTACGAGGTCACGAACCCCACCGTCGTGCAGGACAACCCCCTCCTGCAGCAGATCTGGCAGGAGCACGACTACCGCGAGGACGCGCAGTATTACGGCGTGTATATCTTCGGCAACGGCCCGATGGCGGACTACGCGGTCAAGGGTCAGAAAGCCCCGTGGATGGGCAACGTGGAGGTCACGGAGTATAACGACAAGGGGCAGAAGCTCGGCACGACCGTCGTGGAAAACCTCGGCGAGGAGTATCTGGCTCTGGCCTATATCGCCGGTGCGACCACCGAGAAGTGGGATGGGAAAAAACAGTCGTTCACCGGCGTCACGAACGTCGGCGACCGCGCCTTCAAGGACTGCCAGTACCTGACGTGCATGTTCCTCGACGACGGCATCACCACCATCGGCGACCATGCGTTTTATGCGGACGAGTACCTCTCGGCCATCAACATGCCGCGCAAGCTCGAGCTCATCGATCAGTACGCCTTCTACGGCTGCGACACGCTCACCTTCGTGCGCGCGGGCGCCTGCAGCCGCCTCAAGCGCATCGAGGATCATGCGTTTTACAGCTGCACCATGCTCGCCGAGCTGCGCCTGCCGGACTGCCTGACGTATATCGGCCCGTGGGCCTTCGCGTGGGACCGCATCCTCGGTCAGGAGGACACGACGCTCGGCCTGCCGTCGAGCCTGCAGGTCATCGACACGGGCGCGTTTGCGTTCGTCAACCACCACAAGAACCTCAACATTCCGGCCAACGTCACGCGCATCGGTGACTACGCGTTCATGTGCGATTATTATATGAACAACCTCACCTTCAGCCCCGGCGATCAGAAGCTCACGATCGGCAAGGCCGCGTTTGCCGGCGATAACCACATGAAGTCCGTCGACCTCTCCAACCGCGTCGCGCAGATCGACCGCTGCGCCTTTGCCGGCTGCGAGCTGCTCGAGGAGGCTTACTTCGGCGACAAGATCGACACGATTCAGGCCCGCGCCTTCACCAGTGTGGACGCCGCGCTGCAGCTCGCCATCAAGACTGTCCTCAACGGGATTCTCGCCCCGGACGATCCGGATGGGAACGAAGAGCACGCGGATGATATTGCTGCGGGCCTGACCCAGATCGCAAAGGTCACGCAGCTCAAGCGCGCCATCTTTAAAAATGCCCCCGCCAAGAGCATCTACGGCGCGGCGGACACCAACAGCTCCTTCCCGCGCGACTGCGTGGTCTATTACCCGCAGGGCAGCTACACCTGGGCCGCCGAGCTCAAGGACGACGGCACGTGGCAGGGCTACAAGACCGGTCTCTGGCACGGCGACCACATCGCCCAGTTCGCCGACACGGTCGTCGACCCCACCTGCACCAAGCAGGGCTACACGCACCACGCCTGCACGGTGAAGGGCTGCACCTATGACGCCGTGGACGACACCTATGTCGCCGCCACCGACCACACCTGGGTCGAGGCGCAGACCTTCCCGGCCTCCTGCACCGAGCAGGGCACGGTGTTTTACAAGTGCTCTGCCTGCGGCGCGACCCGCACCGAGAAGATCGCCGCGCTCGGCCATGACCTGAGCCGCTGCGACCTCGTCCCGGACGCCACCTGCACGAAGCCCGGCCGCGTCGTCGGCACGTGCGCGCGCTGCGGCGTGAAGATCGACGAGGTCATCCCCGCCAAGGGCCATGACTACAGCTATGCCGACGTGCGCACCGACCCGACCTGCACCGAGTCCGGCCACTACAAGGGCACGTGCCCGCGCTGCGGCAAAGATTATAACGATACCATCCCCGCCCTCGGCCACGACTGGGGCGAGTGGGTCGTCACGCAGGAGCCGACGTACACGACCACCGGCTACCGCTACCATGTCTGCACCCGCACCGGCTGCAACACGCGCGTGGGCGAGGACATCCCGAAGCTGCGGGACCATACCTGGGATGCCGGCGTCGTGACCACGAAACCGGACTGCATTCATGCTGGTGTCCGCACCTATACTTGCACGGACTGCGGCGCGACGAAGACGGAGACAATCCCTGCAACGGGTGAGCATACGTTTGTTGCCAAGGAGATTCCGGCCACTTGCACGACGGGCGGTTATATCCTGTGCACATGTAGTGTCTGCGGCACGACACAGCGATATGACGCTTCAGAACCGCTGGGACACAAATGGAACAGCGGGCAAGTGACAACGAAGCCGACAGAAGATATGGCAGGTGTCCGCACCTATACCTGTACTGTGTGCGGGGATACCAAAACGGAGACGATTCCGGCGACCGGTGTGCATGTGCATACTTGGCAGCTGACAAAGCGTGCTCCTGCAACTTGCACGGAAGATGGTTATGACCTGTATACATGTGCAAAATGCGGAGCTGTAGAACACCGCAATGAAGTGGCGGCGCTTGGCCATAAGATGAATGCAGGAGAGGTCGTTATTAAGCCAACTGCAACAACATCCGGGGTTCGAGTTTATACTTGTTCCGTCTGTGGAGAGACAAAGGCAGAAACCATTCCTGCTACCGGTTTGCCGTCTGTCTGCCCCGGCGGGCCGACCTGCCCGGGCTACGCCTTCCGCGATATGCCCGCGCCGGACTCCTGGGCGCACGCGGGGCTGGATTACTGCATCTACCGCGGCTATATCAACGGCCTTTCGGCCACGACTGTCGCCCCGAGCGGCACGTGCACGCGCGCACAGCTCGTGTGCATCCTCTACCGCATCCAGGGCGAGCCGAAGGTCGTCGATGGCTATGAGCTCGACAAGCTCCGCGCTCCGTTTGACGATGTGCCGCGCGGCCAGTGGTATACCAACGCCATCTGGTGGGCGAAGCTCACGGGCATCGTCAACGGCACGGGCGCCACGACGTTTGACCCCAGCGGCCGGATCACGCGCGAGCAGCTCGCCACCATCCTGTACCGGTACACGGCCAAGTACGCGCCGGACGCCACCGGCAACGCCGCCTCGCTCGCCGCCTACCCCGACGCCGGCAGCGTGTCGGCCTATGCCCGCGACGCGATGGCCTGGGCCGTCGGCAACGGCCTTATCGGCGGCCTTCCGCACGGCAAGAGGGACTATCTCGAACCCGGCGGCAGCGCCACGCGCGCGCAGGTCGCAACCATCCTCATGCGCTATAAGCAGGCCACGGCCTGAGCGCAGACACAGCACGCAAAAGTCCCGGAAGCGTTTTCGCTTCCGGGACTTCTTTCCTTCACACAGTTTACATAACTATTTTTTCGGTGAAAGGCACGACAGCGACTGATTGCAGCGAAACCGGCGCAAAGTTTACATAACGCTTAACCCTTCCGCCCGCGCAGCATGGCCGCGATCGTCACGGCGCTGTAGCCGCTCTGCTCCCAGAGGTCGTTGGGCACGGTGCCGCCGTTGCGCAGGATGAGCGTGATCTGCCGCCGCGCCTCACTGCGCGCGGCCTTGTCCGCCGCTTCCTGCGCGGTCTTTTCCTCCTTGGCCTTCTTGTCGGCGGAGGCCTTGCGGCCGGCCGCGTCTTTGGCCTGCTGCTGCAGCTTGCTGTCCGCGCGGTCGTAGTCCGCGCCGTCCATGTCGAGCAGCGCGGCGATCTGCGCCTTCGTCACGCTGTCGCGGCTGTCGGCCGCGTCGAGCATCGCGTCGATCGCGCTCAGGCGCGTCTTGCGCTCGCCGTTGTAGCGCTCGTAGGCGAGCTGCGCCAGCTCCGGCAGCTTGCCCGCGAGCATCGCGCGGTAGTATCCGCCCGCCTGCTGCGCCGCCGCCACGGCCGCCGTCGAGGCCCGTCCGCCCGTCAGCGCGGCCGCCGCGCCGAGGGCGTTGGCCGATGCGAGATCCGCCTGCCGCTCATACTGCTGGCGGTAGGCGGCGTAGAGCTTGTCCGATGCCGGATCGTAGTCGAATTCCTCGCCGAGCAGCGCGTCGAGCATCTGGTCGATGCGCGCGCGCTGCCCGGTCGTGTCGCGCTCGGTCAGCAGGGACTCTGCCTGGCGGCGGTGCGTGTCGTCGTAGTCCGGCACGTCCTCGAGCGGCAGATACTGCGCGTAGTCGTTCGACTGCGTCACATCGGTCATGCCCTCGCCGCGGATCTTCGCGTTGCGCTGCTGCTCATAGATCGCGGCGGCCGCGTTGTCGCCGCGCTGCGCCGCCCGCTCCATGAGCGCGGCGTAGTCGGTGTCCTTGTCGTATTTGTATTTTGTGGCCATAAGGTCTCCTTTCTTCAGTGCTGCGGTCCGGCGGCGGTCTCCATGCGCGCGAGCGACAGCAGCCGCCACGCCCCCGTGCCCGTCAGCCGCAGGCGAAAGTGGTCGCACCGGCGCGGCAGCACCGGCAGCGTGACGGAGCGCTTCGCGCCTGCCGCCACGGTCGCCAGTGTGTGCCACACGCCGTCGGAGTCATACTGCACCGCCGCCGTGACACTTGCGCCCGCGTCCGCCTCCAGCCGCAGCTGCACGCGCAGCAGGCGCTTGCAGTCCGGGCTGCCGCTGACGAAATCGCCCGTCTCCAGCATGCTCTCCAGCTGCGCCGTGCTGCCCGTGCCGAAGCGCCAGACGCCGCTTGAATCCTGCGCGTAGAGCGCGCCGTCGTGCCGGGCGAACCCGGATGCGTGAAATGCGTCCTCGCGGCTCCACAGGCCGCTGCGCGTGTCGTATACGAACAGGTGCCAGGCGTTTTGCGGATCGTGCGCCGAGAGATACCAGCGCGTACCGTCCGTGCCCGCCGCGCCGGCCGTGAGCGTGCGCCCGAGCGCGTCGCCGATGCGCACCGGCCGTCCGCCGGAGGTGCGCGCCGGCCCGGCGGGGGAGAGGTAGTAGAGCGTCTCCGCCGCCGTCACGAGCGAGTGGCCGGAGTTTTTCTCCGTGCCGAGCGCCGCCGAGGCGATGAGCTGGAAATTGTCCGGCTTCGTGCCGTAGAGCCGCCAGAGCCCGTCCGGCTTGAGAAACACCACGCCGCTGCCCGTCGCCGCGCAGCCGGAAAAGTTGCCCGGCGTGCCGACGTCCACGCTCCATGCCGCCGTGGCGACCGTGCCGTTTTCGTCCGCCTCGTACCAGTACCAGCTCAGCGGGTCGCCGAGCTTTGTGCACCAGACGGTGTCCTGCGCGCAGGCCCAGATGCGGTTGGCGTATGTGCATGCGTGCAGCGCCAGGGGCATGCGCCGCGTGACCGTGATGTGCTCGACCGCTCCGACGGCAGAGAACGTGTCGGGGTCGAACACGAGCACCGCGCCCGCGATGGCGCGGATGATGTAGGTGCCGTTGTCCTCCGGCGTGGAAAAGCCGCTGAACGTCACGGCGTCGCCCACGCGAAAGGGCGTGTCGATGCCGCTGGCGGCGACGGAATCGGCGCGCGCGCCGCTGCTGTCGTCCGAGCGCTGGAGCGCCACCGTGCCGCTCCAGCTCGGCTCGGCGCTGCCGAACGTGCCCATATCCGGCCGGTACCAGACCTTGTCCGGCCAGATGAGCACCGTGCCGCCGAGCTCGGCGAACACCTTCGGCCCGTTGACGAGCGTGCAGCCGTCGACGGGCGTGCCGTTAAAATACAGCGTCTGGCCCGTGCACCAGAGCAGTCCGCCGTCGACGGCGAACAGTCCGTTCGCACTGCCGCCGCCGGTCGGATAGGTCAGCGTGCGGCCCGGCCGCGTGGAAAACAGCGGCGCGTCGGCGGCCGAGCCGTTCGTCATCTCGTAGATGCCGCCCTCCGGGCAGCCCGGCCGGTGGTCGTAGCCGCGAAAGTCGGTCTGTACGCGCCGCGTCACGGGCATGGCGCGGGGAAATGTGGGTAGATGCATTGCCTGCCTCCTTACTGGTTCGTGGTCTGCCCGCTGCGCAGCTCGGCGCGCAGCCGTTCGAGCGCGGCGGGGTTGAAGTTTTCGCGCCCGAGGTTCGTCAGCGTGTACTGCAGCGCCTCCAGCAGCCGGACGATCGTCTCCTCCAGCGCCGTCACGCGCGCGTCGAGCCCCTCGGCGCCGGTGCGCTCCGGCAGCGGGAAATTCAGCGGGGAAAAGTCCGTCATGCCGCGCCGCCTCCATCCCCGTCTCCGCCGCCGCGGTCGGAAATGCCGGCGCGCAGGGCGGCGATCGCCCGCATGAGAAACTGCGGCATCGGCGCGCCGAGCGCGCCCGCGTTTTCGGCGATGCTGCCCAGCTCCGTCAGCAGATACCACGCCGTCACGAGCGGGCACAGCAGCACGTCGTAGTCGATGCCCAGCCCCGGCACGCTGCCGAGCAGCACGCGCAGGGCAAAGTCCAGCAGCGCCGCCACGAGCACGCCCGCCACGCTTCCCGCCTTGTGCCACAGGCCCTCGCGGGCGGCGCGGCTGCTCCACGTTCCGGCGCGCAGGGCGGCGGCGCTGCCGGTGGCATAGTCGAGCAGCATGGCCAGAAACCATGCCGCCGCCAGCCAGCCCGTCCAGCCCCAGAAGGCCGTCAGCGCTGCGGCCGCCGTGCAGGCGGCCGCTTTGATCGTTGTGAGTCGGTCCATTTATGTCTCCTTTGCCTGATCGACCATCCGCTGGCACACGATCAGCGTGCGCAGCATGTCCAGCGAGAGATCCAGCTCGCCGCGTCCATTGCCCCGCAGTGCGCCGCGGTCGATGAGCCGCTGCGCATCGCTGCGCGCCCACGCGGGCACGTCGTCGATTTTGTTGTATCGTGTCATGGGTTCTTCCTCCTCTTCGTTCGGGTGTTCCGGCGTCAGCATGGCCAGAAATGCCGTCCACTGCGCCGGGTCATCCACCCACGGCATGGGGCAGCGCTTGCCCGTCACGTCGTAGTGCCGCACAATGTGGTCGGTGTCGATGCCATAGCGCTGCATGATCTCCCGCGCCAGCGCCGCGGCGTTGACCACGGTCTCCGGCAGGATGTAGTAGCTGCCGTCGGCGCGCTTGCGGCTGCACATCTCAATGCCGATGCTGTTGCCGTTGCGGCACTCGGGATGCCAGTACGCCCGCGCGCCGCAGTGCCACGCCGTGTCGCCCTCGCGCACGGACTGCATCGCGCCGTGCTCGTCGCAAAAATAGTGCGCGCTGGCCTGCAGGCCGCCCACGCGGTGGTAGTAGTCGCAGTTGTTTTTTGCCGTGTCGCCGTTGTTTGCCGTGTAGTGCAGCACAATGTACCGCACCGGCTGCGTGCGCCCGGCGCGGTAATTGGCCTTGTTGCAAGAAACAAATTCCATCAGCTCTCCGCCTCCCACGCCGCCGCGTAGTCTGCCGGGCCATAGGCCGTGTCGGCCGTGCAGCGGTACATTTTTGCGTTGTAGATCGCGTACTCACCCGCGTGGTACATATCGTGCGCGCCAGTCGGCTGCACGAACGGCCGGGCGGTCGCCGGGCTTGTCCCGTGCAGCGGGCGGTTAAACGTGTGCCACGCCGCGTTGCCGGGTTTGACGTCAGGATATGCCGCGTTGTCGTAGGCGGCAAAGCACGTCCACGTCTGCCCATCGGCATTGTAAACTTCACCAACCGCGTGCGCGCCCGCCGCCCAGTCGGGGAAGAGCACGCGGATGCCCAGCCGCGCGTTGTCCTCCGCCACCGCATCGCGCGCCGCTACGATTGCTGCACGATATGCCTTTGCTTCGCCGCGCTTCATGCCGTCACCCCCAGGATCACGTTCAAGGCTTCTGCATCTGAAAGCTCGTCGGCATCGCTCGGCTCGGGTTCGGGCGGCAGGTCGTATGCCTCCCACGTCAGGTCGGTTTTCAGCCAGTAGCCCTTGCCCTCGGCGGCCGGACGGTTTCGGATGACCGCCAGGATCGCATTGTACTCGGCTTCGGTGATCTCGGTGCCGCCCGCGCCGGTGCCGATGGCGATGATGTAATGATTGGATGTTTGTTTGTAAAATCTCATATTTGCGCACCTCACGCTTCGGCAAACCACAAAATAGTACGCACGCCGAACCCCTCTGTTACAACGAATTTTTGTGCATCAACGGCCTGCACGCGGTTTGAACCGCTGGTGCTTGCATCAAGCGCCCAATGGCCTGCAATGTTGCTCGCGCTATACGCTTTATAGCCTAAACTCGTATAATTGCTGTTCGCGCCGCCAACCCCAAAGATGGAGATACCGCCAACGTCTTTTTTTGCGATATAAAAAGCAATCGGATTTGTTTTATCAACCGCGCCTGTCGGCATCGGCACAACCACAATGACGGATGGCGCAACGCCAAGCCCATGCTCGACTGTAACACTGCTTAATCTATCGGCCGGCGTGAATGTTCCGGATGCAATGTTCCCACTTCCGCCACCGGCCGGGATGCTGTCGATCAGCGCCGCGAACGCATCGAGCTTTGCGCCGTCAGGCACGGTCACGCCCTTGTTTTGCATGGCGGTTTTCATGGCGGCCTTGGCGCTCTGCAGCCTTGTCAGATCGGTCGAAATGCTCATACCTTCGCCTCCTCACATCGCCGCGAGCGCGGCCGCCAGCCCCTGCATGGCCGCAAGGTCGGCGTAGAAATTTGCCTGCGTGTCCGTGTAGCCGCCGCTCTGCGCGGCGGCGTATGCGCTCTGACCGGCAGTACCCGGCGTGCCGGGCTCGCCCTTGTCGCCCTTTGCGCCTGGGTCGCCCTTGTCGCCTTTTTCGCCGGGATCACCCTTTGCGCCGGGGTTGCCTTTCTCGCCCTGCGCGCCCGGCGCACCGGGCGCGCCGTCCTTACCGGGGTCGCCGTCTTTGCCCGGCGTGCCCGGATCGCCCTTGTCCCCGCGGAACGCGCCGGAGTCCTTTGCCGCCTGCAGCGCCGTGTTCACGGCCGGGCCGAGCGCGGCGGGGGAGACCTTCGCGTCCCACGCGGCGGCCCGCGCGGCCGTGATGCCGTCGAGCACGCCCTTGTTTTCGTGCGTGTGCCGGGCGGCGCTGTTGGCGGCGATCTGCGCCGCCGCGCCGGGGGTCGCGGCCGCGGTACCGTTCGTGCGCTGATACCACTTGGCGTACTCGTCGAGCGCCGCGTTAAAGAGCATCATGCTGTCGGCGTAGTGCGCCGTCTCGTGCGCGGCGTAGTCGCACATGGCGATGACGTAGTACACGTACAGCCGGTCGAACGGCGCGGGCACGAGCAGCGCGGTGCTGCGCGCGGTGTCCGCGTCATAGGTGATGCACGCCTCGGGCGCAGTGCCGAGGATGCGCGTCTGGATCATGCTCTCGCATTCGTTGAGCCACAGCAGCTTTGCCGCGTCGTCCCATGCGTTGGGGCAGATCGTGTCGATGCGCGTGAGCGCCTGCTGAAGCGTCGCCATGGTCAGAGCCCCAGCGCGCCGCTCTCGGCGGCAAAGCGGGCGGTCTCGCGCTCGATGAGCGCGCCGGTGCGCGCGTCCTGCGCCTCACCCTGGGCGAGCACGAGCGCGAAGCGGCGCGGGATGATCACGTCCTCGCCGCGCGGGATGCGCACGGTCTCGCCGTTGACGGTCACGACCTTGTCCTCCTTGTAGCTGCCGTTGTCGCGGAACAGACGCACGGTCACGGGTTCGCTCAGCCAGGCCTCAGCGGCGGCGCGGTCGGTCTTTTTTCTGGTTGCCATAGTTGTTTCCTCCTTGTTGTAGGTGCGCCTCCCGCCGCGCGGGCGGGAGGCATGGGGTGGATTTCTTTACTCGGTGTAGGTGCTGCAGGTCTCGATGCGGCGGATGGCGCTGTCGTCGAGACGCACGGCGACCTTCGTGGCCTTCCAGCCGACGCTTGCGCGCTGGTTGAGCGGGTCGCCCGTGCCGGCAGAGCCGAGCTGCTTGACGATGTGCTCCAGACCGCCGCCGGTGATCTCGGTCGTGCCGTAGCCGTCGGCGCCGAGCACGAGCGTGACGTACACGTCGCGGCCCTGCGCGCCGGCCTCGCCGGGGTAGATGATGGCGTTGTCCTCGGCCGTGACGGCGGCGTCGACGGTCATGGAGCTTGCGGTGTTGGCCGTGACGGTCACGCACGCATTGCCGATGAGCACCTGACGGCCGACGAGTGCGCCGGCCTGGACCGTGCCGCCGTCGAACGGGAAGGTGGTCTTGCCGCTCACCGCGCCGTTCGTGAGCAGGGTGCGGCTGTCGCCGGCAAGATCGGCCGCGTGGAAGATCTTCGCCTCCGTGCTCTCGACGAAGCGGCAGCCCTCGATCTTGCCGATCTCGCCCTCGTACATGTGCTCGGTGTCGACGTACTGGTGGGGGGCGAGCCACTTCGGGTCGTTCATGAGGTCATAGGCCACGTCGGGGTGGATGATGACCGGGAACGCGCCGTCGATGCGGCGGCAGTTGGCGTTTTTGAGCGCGCGCACGGCGCGGCGGATGCAGTCGACGGTCAGGTAGTTGTTGTCGGCGGCGCTGGCGTTGCCGCCCTGCAGCAGGTAGCGCGCGGACACGGACTCGTCGGCATACTGCACGTTGTCGCCGCCGACGAGCACCTCGCGGGTGATCGTGTCGAGCGTGCGGCCGGCCTGCGCGCCGAGCAGCTTCGTGGCCATGGTGAGGTTGTTGTCGATGGCGGTCAGCAGCAGCAGGTCGCTCATCTGGATGTAGCCGCCGTACTGGCGCACGGCCGCCTCGACGGTGGTCATGCTCAGGCTCTGGCCGTCGGGGGTCACGCCCTCGGTCAGGGCGGTCAGCGCCTTGCCGAGCGGGGCGAAGCGGCGGAACTGGATCGTCTTGCCGCCGTTTGCGGGGATGGGGTGCTTCTGCGCGAACTGGTCGTGCACGAGCTCGGGCTCGGCCGCGTCGATGAGGTAGTCCGAGTAGAACGTCTTCATCTCCTCGGTCAGGCTCTGCTGGGTGGTCACCTGCGTGTTTGCGTCAAACAGGCGCAGGTCCATGTGGATGTTTTCCATACTCATGTCTCCTTTTTTCTCTGCTGTCCGCTTCCGGGGACAGCGCCGGGGCAGCGCCCGGCCGCTGCGCTGCCGTTGGGTTTTGTCTCCTGCGCGGGGACGCGGCCGGTGTCCTCCGCAACGTGGCCGGGGTAGGCCGCAGCGAGCTGCCGCAGGCCCGTCACGGCCACGGTAAACGCCGCGCGCACATCGGCCCGGTCGTCCGCTGCGATGGCTGCGTGCCCGGCGCAGAGCGTGCGCTGCACGCCCTGCGCGCCCAGCGCATCGAGCGCGCCTGCCAGCGCGCACACGAGCGCCGACGCCCCGGCGCACACGATGTCTCTGCCCGGGCAGAAGTCCGCGTGGCCGTCCGCGCGCAGCACGCACCGCCCGTCCCGGCGGATGTACGCGAAGCGGGTCACAGGCTCAGCTTCACGCGCTCGCCGCGCTCCGCGCGCGCGGCGAGCGCCGCGCGGTCGGCGCGGCTCATGCGCGACACGTCCGGCCGCACCACGATGCCGGCCCCGCCGCCGCCCAGGCCGTTTTCGGCCGGGCGCAGGCCGCGGGCGCGGATGTGTTCGGCCACGCGCTGTTCGGCGCTGCGGCCCGCGCGCACGCAGGCCGCCTCCAGCAGCGCCTGCGCGTGCAGCGCAAACCACGCCGTGCGCACGTCCACGCCGGCGCGCAGGAACTCCTCGACCAGCACCGGCAGGTCGAAGCGGTTCGAGTTGAAGCCGCCGAAGTCGCAGCCGCGGATGAACTGTTCGAGCGACCGGGCGATCTGCGCGAAGGTCGGACAATCCTTCACATCCTCGTCGGTGATGCCGTGAATGGCGGTCGCCTCTTCGGGGATGTGTATGCCGGGGTTGATCTTGCGGGTCTTGACGATCTCCTCGCCGTCGGGCATCACCTTGACCATCGAGATCTCGACGATGCGGTCTTTGGCGGTGTCGACGCCGGTGGTTTCCAGATCGAAAAAGACGATGGGACGTTTGAGGTTCAGTTTCATGCTTCGGTCTTTTTGCGGAACAGTCCGCGGATCAGGTCGAGCGCCTCGGCGGCGTTGCTGCGGAAGGTGTCGGAGGCGTCCTTCACCTTGTCCGCGACGGCGTCGCCCAGCACCTCTTCGAACGTGTCGAGTACGCGGGTGCAGACCTCTTCGGCATAGCCGGTGCGGCGGGCTACTTCGCCGATCAATTCACGTTTGTTCATCGTCGTCAGGCATTGATCATCATCGGCATGAGCAGCATCAGCGTGTCGCTGGACTGCTTTTCGTCATAAACGGGCTTGAAAACGCCCGCACGGGTAGAATCGGCCAGCTCGATCACCACCGTCGGCGTCTCGATGTTCGAGAGGATCTCGACGAGGAAGGTCGACTTGAACCCGATGGTGATCGACTGTCCGTCGTAGCTGCACGAGATCGTCTCGTTGGCCGACATCGAGTAGTCGATGTCCTGCGCCGTGAGGTTGATCTTGTTGTCGGCGATGTCCATGCGGATGAGGTTGGTCGCCGGATTCGAGCAGACGGCCACGCGCTTGATGCCATTGACCAGTTCGATGCGGTCGATGAGCACCTTGTTGGGGTTGGCCGTCGGGATGACGGCGTTGTAGTTGGGATAGCTGCCCTCGATCAGACGGCACACCAACGTGTGGTTTTTGAGGTTGAAGAGCACGTTTTTCGAGTCGAACGACACCTTGACAGGCGCTTCCTCTTTGAGCAGCATGCCTTTGAGCAGGTTCGCCGGTTTCTTGGGCAGGATGAAAGCCGCCGTCAGCTCGCTCGGCTGCTCCGAGGAGTACTTCACCAACTTGTGGGCGTCGGTGGCCACGAACGTGATCGACGCGGGCTCGATGTTGATGTAGACGCCGTTCATGATCGGACGCAGTTCGTCGTCGGCCGTGGCGAAGATCGTCTTGTTGATACCGTTGACGAGCGTGTCGACGTCGAACGTCAGCTCCTTCTTGTCCTCCGCGAGCGCGGGCAGCGCCGGATAGCTCACGGCGCTGGCGCCGGGAATCGAAAGCGAACCGCTTTTCCAGTTGAGTTTGATCTCGAAAGTCTGGTCGTTGCAGTCGATCGTCAGCGGAATTTCGGCGAACTCTTTGAGCGAGTCGAGCAGCTGCTTGGCGGGGGCGGCGATCATCCCTTCGCTCTCGACGTTGTCGACGGTGATTTGCCCGACGAGCGTGGTTTCCAGATCGGAGGTGGTCACTTTCAGTTGGTCGCCCTTCAACTCCATGAGGAAATAGTCGAGGATCGGCAGCGTGTTCTTATTGCTGATTACTTTACCGGTGGTCGCCAGCAGCGACAGAAGCGCGGAACTTGATACGGAAAATTTCATGTTGAGTCTCTATGATTTTGATAATTCTTGATATGCTTGCGTTTGTACGGAATCAGATCGTCGCCAGCTTGTCGAGCGCCATGCGGATCATCTGTTTGACGAACGGTTTGTAGTCGGTGCAGGCGTCCAGCGCGATGCGCTGTGCGATGATCGTGCAGATCGTCGCGGCGCGGTGCCCCATGAGCGAGGCCATGCCTGCGAGCGCCGAGCTCTCCATCTCGAAGTTGGTGATGCGGCGGCCTTCGTAGCCGAACGACTCGATCTTCTCGTTCAGCCGGGCGTCGTGCGGTTCGAGCCGCACCCAGCGGCCCTGCGGGGCGTAGAATCCCGGAGCGGCGATGGTGATGCCCTCGCGCGTGACGTCGCTGAAATGCTCGAACAGGGTCTTGTCGGCGTCGACGAAATAGGGGCGCGGCATCTTCTCGTACCAGCCCGTGTGCTTCACGAACGCCTCTTCGAGCGCCAGGTCGCAGACCGCGTCGCGGCCCTTGTAGTAGCTCAACAGGCCGTCGAAGCCGCACGAAGTGCGCGAGAAGACGAATTCACCGACCTTGATGTCGGGCTGAATGGCGCCCGAAGTGCCCAGCCGCACCAGCGTGAGCCGTTTTTTTTCGGCCTTCTCCTGCCGCGTGGCGAAATCGACGTTGGCCAGCGCGTCCAGCTCCGTGACGCAGATGTCGATGTTGCCGATGCCGATGCCGGTCGAGAGGACCGTCATGCGTTTTCCTTTATAGCTGCCCGTCACGGTC
>ERZ1107006.587-NODE-587-length-35857-cov-9.037763_pt1 | contig 35857 bp, 32 predicted proteins | sample MGYA00403696_ERZ1107006 | MGnify/ENA primary metagenome ERZ1107006 (study PRJEB35170, sample SAMEA104062441) | human gut metagenome | biome: human gut; feature: human-associated habitat; material: faeces | place: Denmark | collected 2012-08-13 ...
CAAACTCCAGCTCTTGCAGGAGGCGGATCGCCGCCATATTTGCCCGAAACTTTGCCTTTGCGCCGCCGACGCCGAGGGCATCATCGGTGATGTGAAAATTCTGTGCGTCGCGGTGGCTTGCCGCCTTGAAGTCAGCGTAAGCGGCCTGCTCCGCAGCGGCAACGCTGGGAAAGCCCTGCCACTCGCCGTCAACGGGGATAGATACCGCAGGACGGTGTGCGGGAGGCTCGTCGATCTCGGCCTGTGAGATGGCATCATCAAAATCAGGCACAAACTCGCCCATTTCCGAGAGTGCCGCGCGCCCTTCCTGCTCCAGAATCAGCCTTTCTTCATCGCTCATGGCGGGCGGTTCAGGCTCGGCGGGTTCCGCAGAGGGCGGGTCATGCTCCGGTTCCGGGATGTGCAGCGTTTGGATTTCTATGTCGTAGGGCAAGTGCGTTTTCTCGGCAGGATAGAACGCGACGGGTTTGGTGACAGGCTGCGGCTGCTCCCGTGCCGGTGCTTCCGGGGTAAACAGATGGGCATTGCGCTCGTCCCGGCGCAGCAGCGCGGGAAGCCGTTCCTTGCTTTCCACGCGGAAGATGGGATATGCCTGCGACGGATCGCGGAGATGTACGTCAAAAAGCCCTACCTCGGTGATCTCAAAGGGCTTGCCATCAAGATAAACGGTATCACCGGACTTGTAGGGCGGTGCCAGCGGATCATGGACGATGGAAACAGGCGCTTCCTGTTCCAGCACTGTCAGCGGTTCGCGCCCCTCTACCTGTGCCTGCGCCTTTTCGTCCGGGTAATTACCGAAGATGGAAAGATACCGGTTTTCCTGCAAATCGTAAATGGCAGCGCCGTCATACGCAAAGCCATCGCTTTCCATTGTGCCGTCCACATAACCCTGTGCGGCTTTTTCCGCTTCTTCCAGCGTCTGATAGTCCAGTTTTTCATCAAAACCGTTTTCAAAGTGATGATACACTACGACCTGATACTGTGGTGCCATCCGGTCGGCATAATCATCAATCGCTTCTTTCGTCAGCCATTCCGGTTTTTGGGGGAGTGCGTCATACAGCTCCCGCATTTTGACGATCTGCGCATAGACGCTGCCTGCCCATAGATGCTTTTCCGCGCGGTTGCCTGCGCCAAGGAAGTATTCGCAGTCTGCCCGCAGCCGGTCTAAAAGCCGGTAGTCCGGATTATGCTCCAACACAGACTTTTCCTGCTCTGTGAAGAATTGATCCTCGCGGATAAGCTGTGCGATACGCCGCTGCACCTTTGACCATGTCAATTCGGCGGTTTCCGGACTTCCGGCACGGACGATAAAGAGATTGTTGCCCTCCTTGCCGCCGTACTCGCGAGCAAGCCATGCAGCAGTTTCTTTTTCACGTCCGTGCTGCTGCATATACCGCACTACGGCGTGTTTGCTCTCGATATTTCCGTTCCATGCACGGAGTGCATCGTCTATATCGTCCTGCGAGAGCGGTCGCAGCAGATCGTGAAGCCGCTCATAGGTTCCTTCAAAAACCTCCTGATGCAAGTGGTTGCGGAATTCTGGAACATCCGAAAATAGCCGGATAAGCTCCATATCTTTTGAATTGAGAACGGCACGGCGCACGGCGGCATTACACTCGATTTCCGCATTTTCCCGGTCGGAGTGCCCGCAGGCGTTGCGATAGGCCGTATCCTCCGAAACCGCTGCCATCACCACCGGCCTGTAATGCTCCAAACGATCCTGCACCGTGGGCTGCGGCACATCGGCGGCAGGATCGCGGAACACCCTCGTGCCATCTGCACCGAACTCCGCTTCATAAGCATTGATGGCGGCTTCTGCTTCATGGTCAACGGAGCGCAGCGTGTAAATGTGGTACTCACCCCTAAAGTCTGGCGCTTCGGCAATCGTTACGTCGTACTTATCGCGCAATTTCTCCACATACATCTCTAAATTGTGCGACGGAAGGCCGCACATTTCCACGCGCCCAGCACCGGGAATATTGCGGGTAGTGAGGTTCATATCCAGAAGCGATGCCGCCTGTTTTGCGTCCTCGCCATAGATCTCAAAGAAATCCCCGACCTGATACAGTACAATATCATCCGGGTGCATTTCTTTGATAGAATTGTAGTCCAAAACAGGAGAAGCGGAGAACGTTTGCACGTTCTCCGCTTCAGGCATAAACGATATTTGCTCGCCTTGGACTGGCTCGGTTATGCGCAAATCAGCTCCGCGAGGATCACTTCCTCGGCTTGCGCCTTGCAGGTGTTCATCAGACCTGTCCACTTCAATGGGTCGGCTGCTTTCAGCGCTTCCGTCACTCCTGCCGACGTCATCAGCTCCGGCATCATCTGCTCCAACCTCCGGTTCGCTGCCTCGTCGATCTCCCGCAGGTGCGAAAACAGCGTTTCCGACAGAATCATCTGATTCCAGAGGATCGGGCGATGCTCCCGGAGATACGCCTGCCGCATCCGTCCGTATTTGCCGAGCGGCTGGCTCTGCGGATTCTCGCGCAGGCTCAGGTCGGGGACCTGAAATTCTCCGCTGGTCTTGTAAGTCAGGTTGTTCTCCATGTTCTTCCGTCCTTTCTGCGCGGCGTTCGCGCTCCTGTCTTTTTACGGTGATCTCGATTTGCCTTAAAACGCGCTGGCTGATCTCGCTGACGGCAGTGCCGAGGACGCTGACCGCGGCCGGGGTGTTGAAGTCAAAGACCGGCATAAAATCCTCTGGTTCAAAATAGCCGTCCGGGGAGAAGCCGCAGCGTGCCATAAGCGCGTAGGTGATGCTGGTGGATGCCGCTGTTTTGAACGCCATCCGTATGTTATCTTCATCATACCCGTTCAGAAACGAATCTGCAACGATGCCGCAGATGTCGCGTTTCTGCTCTGTCCAGTATTCCAGCGCCAGTTTGTCCGCAACGCGCTCAAACTGCGCGATGATTCCACCGTCTTGGGGAACGTCGTACTGTTCCGTTAGCATGGAGCAGACTTTCGCTTCATGCTCGGCACGCATTTCCCACAGCGTAAAGCTGCGGGCGGCATCGCGCGGCGCGGTGTCTGCCACGTCAAAAACGTACCGTAATCGCGGTTGATAGCCGCTGGTGTCAATGAGTGCGATGCCGGTGCTGCCGCGCTGCACATAGCGCCCCATGCGGTCTTTCCAGAAGTCATACTCCGCACACGCTGTCGCGTTCGGGCGCTGGGCATAGATCATAAGCTGCTCGTTGTAAGGGTACTTGTAGAGCCGCGCCGCCGTAGCGAGAAAAGCCGTCCAGCTTCGATAGCTGCCGGTGATCTGCCGCGCGGTGCGCTCGGCAAATTCTGAATAGAATTGTAGCTTGCTCGGCATATTCCAACCTCCTTTTCGTAAAAAATTAGCCAGTCAGTAAAAACTGACTGGCTATGCGTTTTCGCTATTCGGTTTTTGAAGTTACTTACGATGCAAACGTCGGTCGCACGCTGTCTGTCGGCGATCCCAATCGAGCCGCCCGGTCAAGTTCGTAGGTGACTCTGGTTACCTCTTCAATAAATGCGCGCTCTTTCTCGCTGGCGCTGCACCATCTGACATGGTATTTGCGGCACATTTCAAAGAAAACTTCATAAAACCGTTCTGCCTCCGGGTCTTTGCGGCAATACCACTCCGCGTCAGAAGCCGGTCTTTTCGGTTCGTTCATGCTAGTATTCCGCCTCGTTTGCTGAAATATGTACTTTGTGCGTTAACTTATTAACTTATACTGCCTTGCCAATTCTTGATTGAAAACACAAACGTCAATGCTCCATATTTTCATCCAACGACGAAGCCGATATTCCAAAATTGCCTTAATCGAAGCCAGCCACTCAATCTGAGCGGCTGGATTTGTAATAACCAACAGAAACGTTATCTTTTTATTCGCTAAATCAGGCACCTGTAAATTCAGTCCGATTTCAGAGCACTCCGAATATCGCTTTAGCAGAGCTGCGGTATAAATTTCAAATGAATCAACGAACTTTTGGGGAACTTCGGTATAAAACTCCTCGAACTTTTTTCGCTTCTCTGCGGAATCATCTCTGTTCTCTGGGTTCGGTGCATTTGTCTTTGCCTCAACAAACAAAATGGCTGGTTCCAGTTCATTTGCTCGTAAAACAAATTCTGTGGTTTTTATGCCAGCCCCTAAAGACTTATACAGATCAGATTTTTCAATATAAAACAGGTTATCTTCTGCGTATGGGCCGAAGTTCACACCCGACTCAACAATATCTCTCATTTGAAGCTTACCCCAATCTCATCTTCGTACAATTTCCTGAATGTCTCCATAATGGTATTATGCTCTAAAAGCTTAAAACTGGACGCTTGTTCCACGCAAATCTGTTCTTTGCCGGTTTCCTCTGTTGTTTTGTAAAATGAATAGTAATGCACAGCATCTTTATTGCCTTTCAGCACGTCGAAATACTTTGCGAGAAAATAGTCGTGTGTTGAAATGAACACTTGAACGCCATCCTCTTGGAGCATCAGAAGAATTTTTACAATTTCCGGAATGAATTTAGGGTTGATGTTAGCTTCGGGTTCATCCCAGAACAAAACTGCTCCCTTTTCAAGCGTTCCATTTTTAATCAACTGCCAAAGCAACGCTATTTTGCGCAGACCCTCTGCGACTAAGTTAAACTCTAATCTAGCCTGATTCCCCGGCTTCAAATAAAAATGCTCTTGTTGAACGGTTACTGTGCCCTTACTGATCTTTTTCAGCTCATCCAAATATTTCTTTTTCCTGCTGCTGTCGTTACCAGAGGCTACGTTAACCTCGGCAGCGGCAATAATATCAAGATAAGTGTCATCAAAGATAATGTTTCCTTGCCGCACAGCATTAGACAGATTCCAAGCGTTAGAGAGAATTTCTTTTGCTGGAATGAACACACTGCTTAGGTCAACCATCTGTTTTTCCCATGCGGCTTTTCCAGTGACCTCTGCGTCATACTTCTGACTCTTATGGGAGAACTTCATTGCGATGTTCGCATCATTCGAACTGACTTTCACAGAAGCTCGGTTTTCACTATTGACATCACGATTTACAAGTCGTCCAATGCTGGAATTGTCCGGGCGAAATACCATAACCGTCTTATATGGGAACGTCACTTCTGATTTTTTAGCCTGACACGCCGCATAAAGAAGTTTCATAATGTGTGTCTTTCCCACACCGTTCTCGCCAAGGAAAACATTGATCCCATTATTAAATTCTACGGACAACTCGTGAAAGACCGTTATATTATTCAACTCAATCTTTGTCAGCGGCATAGTAATAACCCTTTCTGCATTCTTCAAAAGAACATAAAGATATATTCTATTATACCCTTTGAAATTGACCTTTTCAACCGATTTTTCTGCACAACCAGAAAACAATTAGAAATCCGGGAACAGTTCCAGCTTTGTAAATTCCTCGTCGCTGATGTTCTCCAGCTTTTGCAGCGCGGAATCCGTCATCGCCAGCAGCTCCGGCTGATCTGCACCGATGTAACCGCGCATTTCGCGCAGCTCCCGCATCAGGCTTTCGCGCGAACCGGTGTTGTAAATGCACATCAGGTTCATTTCATCGTTTGTAAAATTCATATCATAGCTCCTTTTCTGCGCTCCGCTTGGGCGCGTGTTTTTCCGTTCTGTTTGTTGCCTCCACTGGCGCTTTTAGCTTGGCTAGAATGGATGACCGTTCTTCCTGCTCTGCGACAGTCTGTTTCGGACCGTTGTTGATGATACCGTCGATCATGCCATAATCATCCTCCATCGCCATCTCCGCATTTTTCAGATAGTTTTCCGGCTGCGTTTTTGCGGTATCATCGTGAAGATAGGATACCGCATCCGGCTGTTTCGGCGCAACGATGTCGCGCCTCGGTTGCAGCGTATCGCGAACGCTTTCCCATTCTGTGCGTTCAACGCCGAAAATACCGGAGTGTGCGCCTAAATCTTCTGTGTCCAACACCATATACTCGGTGTTGTCGCTGTTCAGCACAAAAATCGGAACACCCTGCAAAAACAGCTCTCTGGCGCGCTCTTTGGAGAGCGGCAGCATTGTGTTTCCGTCCGTATAGCCGAATTGGTACATCTGTGCAAAATCCACGGTGGGGTCAGGCATGGGATAGTCCTGCTCCAACTGCGGGAGATCCGGCAGCGAATTGGCGGTGGACGTTGCCTCTACGCCGGTGATTTGTTCGCCAGCACCAAGCAGCAGCTCGTTTGCCTCCTGCAAACCGTTCAGCAGCTCCAGCGGCGCGAGGCGGATCGGGGCGGCATCTCCGATATTATGGAGCTTGCAGACCGTAAGCGCCGCAGCGGATAGCAACTGTCCGGTATCGTCCAGTACACCGCCATCCAGCGCCTTTGCGGAGGCAGCATCATAAATGGTGTAATCAATGCCGGTGTCGCTGCGCTGCACATGAATATATTTTTCGTTATCTACCATGTAGAGTTTTTCGGTGTCCTGCCCTGGCTGTTTCTGTGCTGGCTGCGCCGGTTCCAGCGAAATTCCGCGCTCTTTGCAAATCTCCTTGAATTGCTGTTCCACACCGGAAATAAGATCACTGGATGTTTTGCGGATGGTATCAAGACTTTCTTTGAACGCTTTCAGGTCTTTGTCCTTTGACCACGTTGCCACATAGCCAAAGCTGTTTGCGCTTGTTTCAATGCCGAAGTAGGCGCAGACGGTGTAGGCAATGCTTTCTGCTTCAATTTCCTCCGTGCTGGAATCTTTCGGCTGGCTGTTCGGCTGCTTGGCGTAATCGTGGAGCTTCGAGTGCGCGATCTCATGGACGGCTGCGCACACGGTTTGCACCTCGCTCATCCCATCGCGCAGCGTAATGCTCTGCTTGGAGGGCGAGAAAAAGCCGTCGAGGTCGTTGCTTAGCGGTTTTATTTCAATGGGCACCGGTGATACGCGACGCAGCGCCTCCATGAACGCCTCGTAATGCTCCACGTTGCCGGTCAGCTCGGCAACGGGAGATTGCACGCGCTCCGGGAGCGGCTTGCCGTCCGTCTGGCTCACGTCAAAGACCTTGACCGGACGGAACATCGGAATCTGGACTTCCTTTTCTTCCGTGATGGTATTGCCGTCTGCATCCAGCAGCGGCAGTTTTGTATCGGGGTCGAGCTTTTCTTTTTCGACCTTGATTTTATATGGCGTCGGCGCAAGGATTGAAATGCCTTTCTCACCACGCAGCACATGACGGCTAAACTGATTTTGCCATTTCTGATACCCGGCAACGAGCGTCGCGTGCGGGCATTGCGAGAAAATAAGCATCTGATTGTTGACCGAGTAATGATGAAAGTGGCTCATTGTGCGCAAATACGCCTGGTACTTTTCTAAATCGCCGGACTGGAACAGCGCCTTGATGCCAGCCTCGATCTGATCGGTCAGCTTCTTGATTTGTTCTTTGATTGGTGTTTTTTCTGCCATAAACTTCTCCTTTGCAGACAAAAAGCAGCCTCCGCACAAACGGTTCGTTCATGCGGAGGCTGCTTCGTTATTTGATTCTCCGCTGGGGCGGGGTCAAGCCATTTTTCAGAGCGCGTTCACTGTCTGCCTTGCGTCTAGCGTCGCTGTATGGCGGCCGGATGCCAACGCAGCTTTTTGGCACAATGTACCGTGCTGCGCCGTTCGGCTCATCGAAGTCCGTGTACACTTTCTCCGGCGTTGCATCGTGCAGCCGCCGCAGTTTGGCAATCAGCTTCGGGTCATGCGTGTAGACCATCGCGTTCGGCTCTGCCTGATTGTAAATGATGATGGTTTCGCGCTCATATTTGGAAAGTGTCATGTGAAATCACACCTGTCACAGTACAGATCCGCGCATCGTTTGTGCAGCAGGCACGCCGCCGTGAAGCCAGCGGCCGCGCCGATCACTGTTCCAATGCCGAGAAACAGCCATTTCATTTCGTTCCCTCCTTTCCAAAGTCAAACCGATACGACGAGCGAACGCCGTCGTCCTCTAAGAGCAAATCCGTGCTGAAGCGTTTGCCGGTCTTTTCGGAATAAATATCGTCCACACGGACGCGACCGCGCTCCAGCAGCGCTGCGACCATCTTTTTGTCCAGCGTGATTCTCTTGGCAGTCAGGAACTTGTTGTCACGCCAGAGTCCAAATTTGCAGTCGCTTCGTTCGCAGAAAAAGCCTTTCTTGCTCTCCGTGACATCACTGCCGCAGCGCGGGCATCTGCCAATGACCTCTCGCCCGGAAGGGAACAGCACCTCCGCGCCGGGAACGACGCGGTAGCTGCGCGTCAGCTCTGTGAGCATGGCGGTAATGCCGCCGAGGAACGCATCCGCATCCAGCTCGCCGCGTTCCACCTGCTTTAGCTTATGCTCCCACTCCGCCGTGAGCAACGGCGATTGAAGCTGTTCCGGCAGAACGGTAATCAGCGAATTGCCGATCTGCGTCGGGATGAGATAGACTGCCTTTTTGAGCTTCTTTCGCTCTGCAAATCCGGCAGACACCAGCTTTTCCAGAATGGCTGCGCGGGTCGCAGGCGTACCAAGGCCGCGCCGCTCGGCGTCCTCCGGCGCATCCTTTGCACCCGCGTTCTCCATCGCTGCCAGCAGCGTATCTTCCGTATAGTGTTTAGGCGGTGCCGTCTTGCCCTCCTTGATGGATGCAGCGTCCACCGGAAGCGTTCCGCCCTCGGCAAGCTCCGGCAGCGGGGGTTCTACCGTTTCACCGCCGGAATACTGCTTCCATCCGATCTGAAGAACGGTCTTTCCCTTGGCGGTAAATTCCTGACCGCCGCACAATAAAGTGACCGTCGTTTCAGAATACCGATGTGCGTCGCTGACTGCGCAGAGAAGCTGCTTGGCCACAAGCCGAAAAACTTCGCGCTCTCCAAGCGGCAAATCCAGAAACGCGGATTTTGTGGCGCTTGCGGTTGGGAGCAGTGCATGGTGGTCGCTGACCTTTTTGCTGTTGCAGACCTGCTCTGCGTGAATCGCTTCCGGCTGCGGCGTTTCGCACAGCTCGGCTGCGACGGCGACATACGACGCAACACTGCTCTGCATATCATCGGTGAGGTAACGCGCGTCGGTGCGAGGATAGGTACAGAGCTTCTTTTCATAGAGCGCCTGTAAATAGTCCAGCGTTTGCTGCGCTGTGTAGCCAAGAATGCGGTTCGCGTCACGCTGGAGCGTAGTCAGATCGTAGAGCGCGGGCGGTTTTTCTGTCCGCTCTTTCTGCTCCACGCATTTCACCACAGCTGTCTGATCGGCGCAGGCGTCGGCAAGCTGCATTGCGGCAGCTTTGTCCTTGAATTTTTCCGACACGGCAGATACGCCGCCGCAATCAAGCTGCACCGTGTAAAAAGGCTCTGCGCGGAACGCGCCGATCTCCGCCTCACGCTGCACCAGCAGCGCCAGCGTTGGGGAGAGGACGCGCCCGACGTTCAGTGTGCGATGGTAAAGCACGGAAAAGAGCCGTGTGGCGTTGATCCCCACCAGCCAATCCGCCTTGGCGCGGCAGAGCGCCGACTGATGCAGACCGTCATAGTCGCTGCCCGGACGGAGGTTCTGGAAACCGCTGTGGATCGCGTCGTCCTCCATGGAAGAAATCCAGAGCCGCTGCGTCGGCTTTGTGCAGCCAGCCATGCAGTAGACAGTACGGAAGATCAGCTCGCCCTCGCGCCCAGCGTCGCAGGCATTGATGACGCTGCCTACATCCTCACGGTGCAGGAGGGTTTTCAAAATCTCAAACTGCATCCACTTATCGCGGCTGATTTTCCAGCGCCACGAAAACGGCACGATGGGAAGATCATCATAGCGCCACTTGGCGTAGGCTTCGTTATAGGTTTCAGCGCTGGCTAACTCCGCGAGATGCCCGAAGCACCACGATACGAGGTAGCCGCCGCCCTCCAGATAGCCGGTTTCCCGGCGCTTTGCGCCGAGAACGGCAGCGATGGACTGCGCCACGGATGGCTTTTCTGCAATAATCAGTTGATACATTCTATTCTCCTTTTTTGTCGTTGGTGTGTTTTTCACGGTCGCGGTAACAGGGGCGGACGCAGATCGCGCCGTACTGCCCGCAGCCGTAACAGGGATGTCCTTTGGGGGCAGCTTTCTGCGGCACAGGCTCCGGTGGCTGTGCCTTCGGAACCTCCCGCATCATGCGCTCAAATGGACTGTCTGTGAACCATGTCATACTGGCTCGTCCTCATCGACGGTTTCTTCCGGCTCATCCTCATCATCTTCTTCACCGAAGTCGTAATCATCGAGGTCGGCGGAGCCTTTGGTGTCCGGCTTGGGTTTGCGGAGCTTGAACCAGTAAAGCGCAAAGCCGCCGCCGAGAAGCACGAGCAGCAACAGGATCAGCGGTGCATTGCTTTTTTCCTGCGCGCTGTCTGCTTTCGTGTCTGCGGCCGCTTCCGGCTTGGAATCCGTAACCGGCTCCGGGTCTTTCTGAACGGTCTGCGTCTTTCCCATGCAGTCCGGCATACTGACCTTGCAGACAGGGCAATCCGTGTTGATCGCGCCAACCTCACAATGCGTCTGGCAGATGCACGTTGCATCTGCCTGTTCCGCATCGTCGCCCATCAGCGCCATCAGGTCGGCTTCATCGACGAGGTTCAGAAAATAGACGTTCTCGGTATCGCCGCTGCGGTCGATCACGATATAAAAGGTGTTGCCGCTCTTGCTCTGCACCGTGATAAACTGCTTGTTCTCCAAGCTATCCTCCATGCTGACGGAGGCGGCAGACTGCAAAATATCGTCAATTCTGGTCAGATTGCCGTCCGGCGTCAACGCTGGGATGCCGGACGCGCTGCTGTTTGCCGGGAGATTGACATTTTCAGTGGATACGGTAATGCTCTCAATCGCGTCAGGCGGTGTATTGTTGCCGTTTTCGTTCGAGGCGTAGTATCCGGCTGCAAAGGTGGGAATGGAAAAGGCGGTCATGCAGAGCACAACCGCCAGTGCGCAGGCAAGCAGCCTGCTGTTACGCTTCTTCATATTCAGATTCCTCCGTTTCTGTAAGCTGTGCGGGCAGCGGCGGCAAGGTCGCGCCCTTGCTGGCTCGGATCAGCACCGCAAGCTGTTCCGGCGTCATGCCGCAGCTTCGTACCATGCCGACAATATCCAGATTTTCAAGCTCGTGAATGGAATCGTCAATTTCGCGGTTTCGCTGCTGCAAGGTGGCAATCTTCTTGCTGTTTTTCTCGCGTTCTGCTTTCAGTTTGTTGATTTTCGGGTTCATAGTTCCTCCTTATGGTGGTGCCAGCCGCCCGAATTGCAGGAAGTGGCTCTGCCAATAATCGGACGAAATGCTGGTGTATTGAATGGGGTCGCCGCAGTGCAGCATGGTATGATTTCCCACATAAATGCCGATGTGCGACGCGCCGGTGGTGTTGTACGTTTTCTCAAAGAAGATCAGATCGCCGGGTTTTGCGTCTGCCGGAGATACATACGAGCAGATCTGTCGGATGCCCTCGGCGCTGAGTCTGCCGAAGCTCCAGCCAACGCCGCAGTTGTTGTAGACGTAGCTGACAAAACCGGAACAGTCAAACGAGGTCGCCGGGGAGCTGCCGCCCCAGACATACGGGAAACCAAGATATTTTTCTGCTTCTTTGATGATGGCGGCAAAGGCTTCATCCTCCAGCGCCTCCGGTGGAATATCATAGCTGCCACCGCTTCCGTTGCCGTAATATCTGTTTACATAATCCGAATCACCGAACAGGTCCGGGCGGTTTCCAAGCGTCGCCATATAGGAGGCGTAGAGTGCAAGCTGGTCCTCGCTCATCACATAAACCGGCACATGGGAGAGGTCAAAATTTTCAAGCGTGACCGTGCAGATCGTGTATTCATACGGCACTTGGACGGTGTACGGGTCGCCGTCCTCGTCATGCCTTGTTTCCGGTCGATAGCGGATTTCGGTTTCCACGGTTTCCGTGAGGATGTACTGCTTATCAAAAAGCATTTGCAGCTCGCTTTGTACCTCGTCAAGCGTCCACGCGCCGCCCTTGAGCGCTGTGAGCGCGGAGATCAGCACATACGGGTCATGCCCGATCTCATCAAGATCAAAGTGATACTCGTCGTAATCATGCGTCGCTTCGTAATTGTCGAGCTTGCTTTGCAGCGCTGCCTCCATTGCGCAGTATTGCGCTTCGGCGGCAAGCATATCGCTGTCCTCGCTGGGATAGGTCGATACGCCGAGCGCCGTTACGCCGCCCTCGACCAGCACCGAGCAGGACGAAGCGATGTTCAGAAGAAACACCGCGACGAGCAGAATCGCCAGCGCGATCAAAAAGCCTTTCTTGTGTTCCGCGATCCACTCAGACGCTTTTTTCGTGTCCTCCGCGGCACGCTTGGCGGCTTTGGCAGTGACTTCGGACGCACGCACCGTGCCGCCGCCAGCCTTTGCCGCGGCATATTCCTTTTTGATGGCGCGCTTCTGCTGCCAGCGGGAATATGGATTGCTTTGCAGTTCCGGGCTCTGCTGCTGTGCCTGCTTTTGCAGCGCGTCAAGGTTGGCGCTGTCGGCGCGAGCTTCTGCGCGGTCGGCGCTGCGGTACGGCTTGAGCTGGTGGGACCGGTGCGCGGTTTCTGCGGCACGGACGGTCTGCTCGGAAGCTTCTTCCAGCTTATGTGCGCTCTCCACGCCGACGTTATCATCCTCGCTTTTCTGGATTTCCCGGTGCACCGCTGAACGGACAGTCTTACCGGGCGCATCCCGAACGGCGTGCTGCAGCTTGGACGCTGGGCGCGGCTTTTCTGTGCCATTTTTCATTGGAATTTTTGCCTCAAGCCGTTCCAGCTTCTCAATACGCTTTGCTGCTTTCTTCGCCGCCTTGGAAACCTCCGGGACGGCGAGTTCTTCATCCGTAAATTGCAGTTTTGGGGCGCGTTTACTCATGCGCTGTCACCTCCGGGGCAGTATGGCACGCCGAGGAAATCCAACACCGCGCCGCAGCCAAGCTTGTGGATGCAAAACTCATATTGTTTTGGGTGCGTCAGCGCCATGCGCTGAAAGCGGTTCGGCTGCTTTTCCAGATGCACGCCGAACATACAGAACATACAGCCGGTGCGTTTCGCGCCGGTCGTTGCCAGCTTGCCGCTTTTTTCGACGATCTCGCCGTAAACAGACGCATACGGGATGCCCGTCATTTTGAGGTACGCCAGAACGTCCTGCTCTGTCCAGAACGACATCGGCTGTGAGGTCGGGTCGCGCTTGCTGTAAGCATTGCAGCCGTTTTTCAGATACGCGCTCTGGCGGCGCACACTTTCGCTTGCCATTGTTCCGAGAATCATATGCAGACCGTTGGCTCTGGCATATTTATGCAAGGGGTGCTCTTTCATCACGGAGCAACACCTATCTGATATGAGAAATGGCGCATCCAGCAGGACGCGCCATTTCATATACCTCGTGTTGAATTTTGATGGCGTGCCATCTGAATTGAAACCGTTCAAATGCCGCAGCGCCCATGAACTGCCTTGCCGCGCATAGTGGACGCGCCGTGCGACCTCTTTGGAAACGACAGGATAGCCATACGTTTCCAGAACCTTTGAAAACGGCATTTCAGGTCGCAGCCACGTCACATTCGGTACGGTCTTTACAAACTCCCGAATTTCGGGATATTCCAGTCCGGTATCTACAAACACGGCGGGCAGATCCGGGAACGCGCGCCGCGCAAGATCGAGAAGCACGGTCGAATCCTTGCCACCTGAAAAAGAAACGGCGACCTTGCCGCCGTAGTGGTGATGCCACTCCAGAATCTTTGCCTGCGTCACGCGGATTTTGCGTTCCAGCGGCCACGCCTGCATGACGCTTAAATCCTGCCGGGTGTAGACGTTCATTCCGTCACACCTCCGATCCGCTGCTCGGCAAGCGCGCAGTAGTCCGGGTTTAGCTCAATGCCGATGTAATGCCGCCCCATCTGCTTTGCAACAGCGGCGGTCGTGCCGGAGCCGAGAAACGGGTCCAGAACGATACCATCCTGCGGACAACCGGCAAGCAGGCACGTTTCCACCAGCTTGGGCGGGAACGCGGCAAAATGACCGCCCTTGTAGGGAAACGGATTGATCTGCCAAACGTCGCGTTTGTTCCGAACAGTTGGTACTGTGCCATCTTCATAATAGCCGCCGCTGCGCGTCTGATTGAGTCCTTGCACCTTATTCTGTCCGGGGATTTCTTCGGCGTATTTACCGCCAATGCGTCCGCGCTTGTAGCGCGCGATGGAGGACGGAGCCATCGGCTCTGCAATCGCCAAGGCGTCATAGTAATAACTGCGTGATTTCGTTAGCAGGAAAACGTGTTCATAGCAGCGGCTCGGACGATCTTTACAGCTCTCCGGCATGGGATTTGCCTTTTGCCAGATGATGTCTGAGCGCAGATACCAGCCGCAATCTCGCAGCGCAAATGCCAGCATCCACGGAATCCCGATCATATCCTTTGCCTTGACATTTTCCACTCGCTGCGCAAGCGATACACACTGTCCGTTTCTGCCGCTTGGATTCTTCGGGTCCAGATGGTCACCTTTGCTGCCGGTGCCGCAGTAGGTGTCTGCAATGTTGGGCCATAATGTGCCGTTCGGTCTGAGAACGCGCCAAACCTCGGAAAATACCTCCGTCAGCCGCGCCACATACTGCGTAGGCGTGTCCTCGCGCCCGATCTGCCCCTCCGCGCCGTAGTCACGGAGCGCGTAATAGGGCGGCGAGGTGATGCAGCAATGCACAAAGTTGTCCGGCAGCGTGCGCAGCACATTCAGTGCGTCGCCGCAGAAAATCGTATCAAGCTCCATCATGCGCCGCTCACCTCGTTCGGCTTGGTGGTCATCACTCGATACAGCTCGGTGTCCTTGGGGAAACGGTCTACGAAAGGCAAAATGATATTCCCATAGAACAGCAATCCCTCGCCCTCGCCGGAGTGGGTCACATACGAGAGCTGATGTGGGGAGATATTGAGCTGCTTGGCGAGAATCTGCCGGTCGCCGCTGGCTTGGTTGAGCATATAAATGTAGTCGCTGTTTTCAAAGATGTTTTCGACCTCGCGGGAGGCAAGCAGATCCTTGACATTTTGTGTGATACCGGTCGGAACACCGCCCCATTTTCTAAAACGCTTCCAAATCTCAACACTGTACGCGGCGGTTTGTTCCTCTTTTAAGAGCAAGTGGAACTCGTCAATATAATACCGCGTGGCCTTGTGCGCTTCACGGTTGACCGTGACCCTGTTCCACACCTGATCCTGTACGACAAGCATCCCAATCTTCTTGAGCTGCTTGCCAAGCTCTTTAATATCAAACGCGACGATGCGGTTCTGAATGTCCACGTTTGTCCGGTGATTGAACACATTCAGAGAGCCGGTGACGTAGATTTCCAGTGCCGTCGCCACATACTGCGCCTCCTTTTCCTCCTGACGGCGCAGCTCTTGATAAAGGTCCTCCAGCACCGGCATATTTTCTGGCTTGGGGTCATTCAGGTAATCCCGGTAGACCATACGCACGCAGCGGTCGATGATGGTTTTCTCGACCGGCTGCAAGCCGTCCTTGCCGCCGACGATCAGCTCGCACAAGCTGAGGATGAAATCCGACTTCAAGCTCAGCGGGTTTTCATCGTCCGAGTAATTGAGGTTCAAGTCCATCGGGTTGATATAATGCGGACTGGTGGGGGAGATTTTGATGACCTGCCTGTGCAGCCGCTCGACCAGCGGACCGTACTCCGCTTCGGGGTCGCAGATGATAATATCGTCGTTGGTGACGAAAAAGACATTGGCGATCTCGCGCTTGGCTGCAAAGGATTTGCCGCTGCCGGGTGTGCCGAGAATCAAGCCATTGGGGTTTTTAAGGAACTTTCGGTCCACCATGATAAGATTGTTGGAAAGTGCATTCAAACCGCAGTACAGCGCCTCACTGCCGTTCTGGTAAAGCTCCTGCGTGGTAAACGGCACAAAGATAGCGACGGCAGATGTCGTGAGGCTACGCTGAATCTCGACCTGATTCAATCCCAGCGGCAAACTGCTCATCAATCCCTCCTCCTGCCGGAAGTCCAGCCGGACAAGCTGGCAGTTATACTTCTGCGCGATGCTGGAGGCTTGGAACACGTTGTTTCGGAGCTTTGGAACGCTGTCCGCGATGTTGAGCACAAGGAATGTCAGCAGGAACATTCGCTCGTTGCGCGATTGCAGCTCTTGCAGCAGCTTTTTTGCTTCCGCGCCGTAGGTGGCAAGGTCGCTTGGAATAATGTCCATGTCGTAGCCGCTGCGGACAGCCTTTTTCTGTTCCTCGATCTTCATGCGGTCAAGGTCGGTGATCTTGCGCTTGATGGTCTTGATGGCGGAAACCTGATCGACCGACTGAACGTGCATCGTGACGATGAGCGAACTTTCCATATCCAGAAAATCCGCCAGCATCCGGTCATTCAGTTCTGGCGCGAGGATTTGCAGAAACGAAACCGCGCCGCGCTTTCGCCCGATGCCAAAGTAATTTCCTTTGGCAAATTCAAAGGAGCTTGGCGCAATGAAGTCCTTGACCGATAAGCCGGAGGATGCCAGCCAATCCCACGAGAAACGGAACGGTGCGGGATCGTCGATGCGGAGCATATCATGCAGCAGCCGTAACCGCTCTGTGCCGTTCAGCGGCTCGGCAGCAACGCCAAGGCGTTTGAAATTGTTGAGTACATCCGTTTCAATGCGCTCCAAGCGTGGCTTTGCCGTTTTCATTCCGTCCGCGTCAATGCCGAACGTCAGATACTTTGTCTTGATAAGTCCGTTGTTGCCCTTGGCGAGCTGGTCACGGAGCATCTGCGTGTACTCGGTTCGGATGGCATCATCCTCGTCGCCGCGCAGCGGAATGGTGATCTGCGTGCCGTAGGTGTCCTTGTTCGCAGCCATGTTGAGAAACGTTAGCTGAAAATGTACCGAGGCGTCAAAGTAGTTGAGGAAATCACACCAGCCGTCAAAGATGGCGGTTTTGTCCTCGTTCTGTGAGAGCTGATAGTTGATGTCCTGAAACTGAATCGTTTTTGTGTAATAAGTATCTGTCACACGGCAGATACCGTCTGGGAACATCCGCTGAAACGGAATGGAATCCTGCGCGGATTTGTGTCTTTTGTCTTGTCTTTTGGCGTTGGCGATTGCTGCTTCAATCTGCCGCTTGTCTGCTCCTGTGAGCCGCCTTGCCGTAGACAATGCGTTGTACCTCCTTGTCCAGTTTTTCCTGCCGCGCGAGGGCAGAATAGAAGTTGTTTGTTTCGTAGGGGCGGTGTTTTGGGCGGATGAAATACACCCGGATCATATTGCGAAGAATCTTTTCCAGCGGCAATCCCTGTTTTTCATACATGGCAAGCAGGAAACAGGGCAGCATGACAAAGATCATGCAGAGCGCGGCTGCGCTGGTGCTGATATGCTGCTTGAGCAGGAAAAACAGCGGAACGCCGATCAGCGCGCCGCCGCCGAAGCAAATAAGCTGCCGCTTGGTCAGATTCAAAAAGACCTTGCTTTTTACTGCCGTCAGGTCTTTCGGTACGGGTACATAAGCCATATTGTTCTCCTTTAATGTGCATGGAAGATGCTCTTGGCGAGGGAACTGGATTTGAACAGCGTGAAGCAGAGCAGCACCGTATATCCCATGCACGTCCAGATCGCATAGCTGATGTCGCTGCCGACGGCGATATTCTGCACCAGCACAGCATAGATGGCGACACAGACGATGATGAGGAATGCTTGAAAACCGAGTGCAAGCAGACCGCGCAGATAATTTTGCCCCGTCTGCCCCCATTCGCAGTTCATCATGGTCGCCATAGGAATGGGCGCGATGGAGGTCACGAGGTAAATCTCGATCATGCGTCCATACACGATGATGAAGATGCAGATGGTAAGCGCCCACATGGTAATCCCGACGAACAGGCTTTGAAACCACAATCCGAACAGCGGTCCAAGCTCCATCTCTGCAAGGCGTGTTTCCAGATCGGTAACAACGCTGCTGATGTCGATGGACGCATCGGAAACGATAACGCCGCCTGCGCTGTTCACGACGCTCTGCGCCGCGTCAAAAATCCCCATGACGATGTTCCAAGTGTTCGTCACAATGAGAACGGCAGCCGCCGTCTTGAACGACCATTTGAAAAACATCCATGTATCAATGTCATGGAGATTATTGCGATCTGTGACGAGCTGAATCAACTCCAATGTCATCACGAACGCCAGAATGACACCGGCTATGGGGATCATCACGGTTTCGGATAAATTCTGCACCATGTTAAAAATGCTGCTGTTCCATGCGGAGGGCGACTTGCCGACTTCGACAATGGCCTCACCGACCTTTTCATTTACGCTGTCAAACATTCCGGAAAGGTTGCTGATAATGCCGCCGATCAGAATTTCCCGCAGCCAATCCACAATTGCTTTTTTGATTACATCCATACGAATCCTTTCTCACACGCTCCCGCGCGAGGCGGGAGCGTGTGGATGCGTGTGATGGTGTCGTGCGGGCATCAGCCGAACAGACCCTTGAGCAGCGGAACAAGGATCAGACCGATCGTTGCAACGCCGCCGCCCGCCATGAGCTGTTTTATCCCCAATTAGGTGTAAAACTCTGCTCGATGGCGGGCGGCGGCGTTGCCCTTATCGGCCTTACCCTTGTCCCGCTGCTCTCCGGCCTGTTTGGATAATGCCACAAACTAACACTACCCGCCGCGCTCTCCCGCTTCACGCGGGAGGGCGCGGGAAAGGAGGGATTAGCTTTTGATATGGCAGATGATTGAAGATTGGTTTCGCGGCATTTTGACAGACGGAATACTCTCTAATCTCTCCGGGCTGTTCGACAGCGTAAATACAGAGGTTGGAGAAATCGCAACGCAAGTCGGCACAACCCCCGCCGGGTGGAACGCGGGCATATTCAATATGATACGCAGCCTATCGGAAAACGTCATTGTGCCGATTGCGGGCGTTATCATTACCTTTGTCATGTGCTACGAACTAATCCAGCTTGTAATTGAGAAAAACAATCTGCACGATCTCGACACTTGGATTTTCTTCAAGTGGATTTTCAAAACCTTTGTTGCGGTGCTGCTGGTAACAAATACTTGGAACATCGTCATGGGCGTATTTGACATTACACAGAGCGTCGTCAACGACAGCGCGGGCGTTATCATATCCGACACAAGCATAGATATTGCAACCGTTATCACCGATATAGAAGCAAAGCTGGACGCTATGAGCGTCGGCGGGCTTTTGGGGCTATGGTTTCAATCACTCTTTGTGGGGCTTACCATGAAAGCGTTGTCTATCTGTATCATGCTGGTGGTGTACGGGCGCATGATTGAAATATACCTTGTAACGAGTATCGCCCCTATCCCCGTTGCGACAATGGTAAATCGTGAATGGGGCGGCATGGGACAGAACTACTTAAAATCCTTGCTTGCCCTCGGTTTTCAGGCTTTTCTAATTCTTGTGTGCGTCGGTATTTATGCGGTTTTGATACAGACAATCGCAGCAACCGATGACATATCCGGCGCGATCTGGTCTTGCATGGGCTATACCGTCCTCTTGTGTTTTACGCTTTTCAAAACGGGAAGCCTTGCAAAATCCGTATTCAGCGCGCATTAAGGGGGTGCAGATGAAGAAATACAAAATCATTTACGCCGATCCCCCTTGGAGATACGCGAGAAGCAAGGTACAGGGCGCAGCGGAAAAGCACTATCCCACTATGAGTATTGAGGAACTTTGCGCTTTACCCGTCAAAGAAATTGCGGATAAGGACTGTATTTTATTCCTATGGGCGACGTTCCCGCAGCTTAAAGAAGCGTTGCAGTTAATCAAGGCTTGGGGATTTACCTATAAATCCGTTGCCTTTGTATGGTTAAAGCAAAATCGGAAATCGCCCACTTGGTTTTATGGCTTGGGCTTTTGGACGCGAGGAAATGCGGAAATCTGCTTGCTTGCTACCAAAGGACACCCGAAGCGACAATCAAACAAGGTACATCAATTTATTATTTCCCCTGTTGAGCAGCACAGCAAAAAGCCGGATATAACGCGGGAAAAGATACTTGCCCTTATGGGCGACCTACCGCGTATTGAACTGTTTGCAAGGCAGCATACCCCTGGTTGGGACGTATGGGGAAATGAAATCAAAAGCGACATACGGTTTGCCGGAAAGGAGGTTTGAAATGGCGTATGTAACCGTCCCAAAGGATTTAACCAAAATCAAGAGCAAGGTAATGTTCAACCTTACCAAAAGACAATTACTCTGTTTCGGCGCGGCGGTGGCTATCGGGCTACCGCTATTCTTTTTGACAAAGGACAGCGCGGGAACGACAACGGCGGCTTTGTGCATGGTGCTTGCCATGCTGCCCATGTTCCTACTCGCTATGTACGAGAAGAACGGGCAACCGCTGGAAGTGATTATACGGCAATTTGTGGAAGTGAAGTTTCTTCGCCCCAAAGAGCGACCTTATCAGACCAACAATTTTTATACCGCCCTTGCGCGGCAGGAGCGATTAGATAAGGAGGTACGGGCGATTGTCAAAGGAAAAGGGAAAGACCCAAAACAAAAAGCGTAAACTTACGCGGCAGGAAAAGAAACAGATCGACGCGCTTATCCGGCAGTCAAAGGGCGACGGGAAGCCCCATACGGCGCAGGACAGCATACCGTTTGAACGAATGTATAAGGACGGGATTTGCCGCCTTGCAAACGGGCGGTATTCCAAGTGCATTGAGTTTGAAGATATTAACTATCAGCTTGCGCAGCCGGACGACAAGACCGCCATTTTTGAAGCCCTTTGCGATATGTATAACTCTTTTGACGCTTCTATCAGTGTGCAGCTTTCCTTAATCAGCCGCCATGCGAACAAGGAGGATTTCAAGAGCAGTATCACGATTGCCCCACAGAATGACGACTTTGACAGTATCAGAGCCGAATACACCGAAATGCTGCAAACACAGCTTGAACGCGGCAACAACGGGCTTATCAAGACAAAGTTTCTCACCTTTACCATTGAAGCAAAAGATATTAAATCGGCGCGGGCGCGGCTTGCCCGTATCGAAACGGACACCCTCAACCATTTTAAGGTGATCGGCGCGGCGGCGCGGGTATTGGACGGGAAGCAGCGGCTTGAAGTGCTGCATGGGCTTTTCCACCCGGACGGGGAACGCTTCAACTTTGCGTGGGAATGGCTACCCGTAAGCGGCCTTTCCGTCAAAGACTTTATTGCCCCGTCCTCTTTCCGTTTTGGCGACGGGCGAATGTTTCAAATGGGCGGGAAGTTTGGCGCGGTTTCCTTTTTGCAGATTGCCGCGCCGGAACTTTCAGACCGTATGCTTGCCGACTTCATGGAAGCGGAAAACGGGATTGTCGTCAATCTGCACATTCAGAGTATCGACCACAACGAAGCGATCAAGACGATCAAGCGGAAAATCACCGACCTTGACCGTATGAAAATCGAGGAACAGAAAAAGGCAATCCGCAGCGGCTACGATATGGATATAATTCCGTCCGACCTTGCCACCTACGGCGGCGAAGCGAAAAACCTTTTGCGGGATTTGCAGAGCCGGAACGAGCGAATGTTTTTGCTTACGCTGTTAGTTTTGAATGTGGCAGACACAAAGCAGAAATTGGACAACGACGTATTTCAGGCCGCAAGTATCGCACAGAAATACAACTGTATGCTCACCCGCCTTGACTACCGGCAGGAACAGGGGCTTATGTCCTCTATCCCATTGGGCGAAAACCTAATCCAAATCCAGCGGGGCTTGACGACTTCCAGCACCGCCATTTTCGTCCCCTTTACGGTACAAGAGCTGTTCCAAAGCGGCGAAGCGTTGTATTACGGCTTAAACGCATTATCGAATAACATGATTTTGTGCGACAGGAAAAGGCTGAAGAACCCTAACGGCTTGATACTCGGCACACCCGGCAGCGGCAAGAGTTTTTCGGCAAAGCGCGAGATCACCAACGCTTTTCTCATTACCGCAGACGATATTATCATTTGCGACCCGGAAGCGGAATATTACCCCCTTGTGGAACGGCTGAAAGGGCAGGTTATCAAGGTTTCGCAGAACAGCACGCAGTACATTAACCCGATGGATATAAACCTCAATTACAGCGAGGGCGACACGCCCATAGCCTTAAAGAGCGATTTTATCCTTTCCTTTTGCGAGTTGATTATGGGCGGCAAAAACGGGCTGGAAGCGGTTGAAAAGACTTTGATTGACCGCGCCGTTATCAGCGTGTACCGCAGCTACCTTGCAGACCCGAAGCCGGAGAATATGCCGATTTTGGGCGACCTCTACAATGAAATCAAGAAGCAGCCGGAAAAGGAAGCGCAGCGTATCGCGTCGGCATTGGAACTCTATGTAAATGGCAGTTTGAACGTGTTTAACCACCAAACAAACGTTGACATTCACAACCGCCTTGTCTGCTTTGATATTAAAGAACTCGGCACCCAGCTACGAAAACTCGGTATGCTCATTGTCCAAGATCAAGTTTGGAACAGAGTTACCATAAACCGCAGCGAAGGCAAGGCGACGCGGTACTATATCGACGAGTTTCATTTGCTGCTCAAAGAGGAACAGACCGCAGCGTACAGCGTTGAGATTTGGAAGCGTTTTAGAAAATGGGGCGGTATTCCGACAGGTATCACCCAAAACGTGAAAGATTTGTTATCGTCCCGCGAGGTGGAGAACATTTTTGAAAACAGCGATTTTGTGTATATGCTCAACCAAGCCCAGGGCGACAGGGAAATCCTTGCAAAGCAGCTTAACATTTCGCAGCAGCAAATGACCTATGTAACCCATTCCGACGCGGGCGAGGGGCTTATCTTCTATGGCAACGTGATTTTGCCCTTTATTGACCGTTTCCCGCAAGATACGGAACTCTATCGTGTAATGACGACCAAACCCGGCGAGGTGTCGGCATGAGGATAGAAATGGACAAAATCTATTGCGGCGACAGCTTGCAGGTGCTTCAAACCTTGCCGGAAAATGCAGTTGATTGTTGCGTAACGTCCCCACCCTACTATGCCTTGCGGGACTACGGCGCAGACGGGCAGATCGGACGGGAAGCAACGCCGGAGGAATATGTTTCCCGTATTACGGCGGTATTCCATGAGGTAAAGCGGGTGCTTACGCCGGAGGGTACTTGTTGGCTGAATATCGCGGACACTTATTGCGGCACAGGCAGCAAAGCCGACCACCAAGACCCCAAATACCCCAAAGGCAGGAACGGGCAGCAAGTGGCGTTTAACCACCGCGCCCCCGGCTGCAAGCCCAAAGATTTAATTGGTATTCCGTGGCTTGTAGCCCTCGCCTTGCGGGGCGACGGTTGGTATTTGCGCAGTTCTATCATTTGGCACAAAACAAACCCCATGCCGGAAAGCACGCGGGACAGGCCGACCCGCTGCTATGAATATGTGTTTCTGCTTACCAAGTCAAAGAAGTATTATTACGATTGGCAAGCAGTAGCCGAGCCGATAGCCCCCACAACGGCGGGGCGGCTGAAAAGCGGAGTTAGCAAAGGAAATAAGTATAACGTTACTGTTCCGGGGCAAAACCAACCGCAGAAAATCAACCGCCCCCGCGAAAAGGGCGCATACGCCGACGAGTTGATTTCTCCCGTCCGCAGCCGCCGCAACGTTTGGCAGATTAACAATGTCGGCTATCATGGCGGGCATTTCGCAGCGTTCCCGCCGAAACTTGCGGAAACGTGCATTTTGGCGGGCTGTCCCATCGGCGGGATTGTCCTTGACCCCTTTTTCGGCAGCGGCACGACGGGCATGGTAGCAAAACGGCTTAACCGCCGCTATATCGGCATTGAGTTAAACCCCGACTATTGCGAACTTGCAAAACAGCGGATTGGAGGTGATGAAGATTGAGCAAGGAACTGAAAGCCCCCGACAAGGTAACGCAAAAAATGACCCGCGACGGTGCGGTTGCGGAAAACCTCACGACGGGCGAAACGTCCAGTATCAGCGAAAGGCCGCAGGAAGAAAACTATTCAGCCCCCGCAGGGGTGGCAGCGGAAAAGGTTGTGCAGCATATCGGCGCAGAGATTGAGCGACACGCAGCAAAAGGCGCGGAGAAAAAAGCCCTTGACGCGACGCAGCCTAAAACCCATTCTTCCCGCTTGCAGTTTTCCGAAGCGGAACGGGCAACGCCGGAACTTCAAAAAGCGATCAAGAAATCGGATAAGGCGGCAGACTGTTTAGACGCAGCGCGGGCGGCTATCCCCAAGCAGACCAAAATCAAGAAAGAGCGCGTTTTTGACGAAGCGAAAGGCAAGGCAAAGACGCGCCTTTCCTTTGAAAAGACGGATAAGCCCCCAAACGGCAAGTTGCGGCATAACCCCTTATCCCGTCCGGCACAGGAGTTAAACAGTACCGTACATGGGAAAATCTACGAGGTAGAGAAAGAAAACGTCGGTGTGGAAAGCGGGCACCGGGTAGAACTTGCCGGAGAGAAAGCGGGCGGCATGGCGGCGCGGGCAGTTAAGGGCGGCATACGCCGCCATAAGCTGAAACCCTACCGGGCAGCGGCGGCAGCGGAAAAACAAGCGGTAAAGGCAAACGCAGATTTTCTCTATCAAAAGGCGTTGCACGATAACCCCGCGCTTGCGCACTCCAACCCCATTTCCCGTTTTTGGCAGAAGCAGCGCATTAAAAAGCAGTATGCAAAAACGCTGAAAGCGGGCGGCAAAGCGAAAAAAACCGCTGAAGCCACCGCAAAGGCGGCGAAGAAAACCGCGCAGGAAACCAAACGGGCGACGTTCTTTGTTGTCCGGCATTGGAAAGGCTGCTTGATTGTGGGCGGGATTGCCTTTATCGTGCTGCTGCTTTTCGGCGGGCTGTCCTCTTGCTCCCTCTTTGGCGGCAACAGCGGCAGCGGCTTGATTGCGTCGTCCTATCTCTCCGAGGACGCGGATATAACGGGCGCGGAAAGCGCGTATGCCGCTATGGAAGCCGAGTTACAAGATATGCTGGACAATATCGAAAGCGAATACCCCGGCTATGACGAATACCGGGTAAACGCGGACGAGATCGAGCATGACCCCTATGTGCTAATTTCTATCCTTTCCGCGTGGCATGAGGGCGTGTTTACACTCGATGAAGTGCAAAGCACCCTTGAAATGCTCTTTGAGAAACAGTATATCTTGACGGTCGAGGAAGAAGTACAGGTACGCTACCGCACCGAAACAAGGACGGACAGCGAGGGCAACCCCTATACGGTTGAAGTCCCCTATAACTATTACATTCTTCATGTGGATTTGGAAAACTTCAACCTCTCCCATGTCCCCGTTTACATCATGGGCGAAGAACAGCTATCCATGTACGCTATGTATATGTCGTCGCTGGGAAACAGACCCGACCTTTTCCCGCAATCCGGCTATGTGTCTAAATACTATGAAAACCCGCCCGCCGATTATGAAGTACCCGCCGCGCTGCTGGGTTCCGATGAAAAGTTTGCGCGGCTCATGGAGGAAGCAGATAAATACGTCGGTTTTCCCTATGTGTGGGGCGGCAGCACCCCGGAAACCTCTTTTGATTGCAGCGGCTTTGTGAGTTATGTGTTGACGAACAGCGGCCTATACAATACGGGCAGACTTGGGGCGCAAGGGCTTTACAACATCTCAACCCCTGTTTCTAACCCGCAGCCGGGGGATTTGGTGTTCTTTACGGGTACATACGACACCCCCGGCGTTTCCCATGTGGGGATTTATGTGGGCGAGGACGGGGACGGAAGCCCCGTCATGCTGCATTGTGGCGACCCTATCCAGTATTCAAAGCTGGACACCAGCTATTGGCAATCCCACTTTTACGCCTACGGGCGGTTAAATTACAATTAAAAGGAGTTGAAAAATGAATATTGTATCTTTTGGCGGCGGCACGAATAGTGCCGCCTTACTTATTGGCCTATACAAGCACAAAATCCCGATTGACCTTATCACCTTTGCCGATACGGGCGCGGAACACCCGCATACCTATCAATTTATCGAGATAATCAATCAATGGCTTGCGGAACACGGTATGCCGCAGATTACCGTTGTGCAGTATGTTGACCGCTACGGCAACCGCCTATCTCTTGAAACCGAGTGCTTGCGCTCTCATACGCTCCCGTCGATTGCCTACGGGCATAAGCGTTGTTCGCAGAAACACAAAATCGCACCGCAGGAAAAGTTTTGCAACCACTATGCGCCTTGCCGCGAAGTATGGCAGCGCGGCGAGAAAGTCAACCGCTATATCGGCTATGACGCGGGAGAAGTGAAACGGTATGAACATTCCCGCAAGTACAACGAAGCCGACAAAAAATATCATAACCGCTACCCCCTCATTGAAGAATGGGGCTGGAACAGGGACGATTGTATCCGGGAAATCAAAGCGGCAGGATTGCCGCAGCCGGGTAAATCGTCCTGTTTCTTTTGTCCGAGCATGAAGAAACAAGAGATTTTATATCTCAAAGAACACTATCCCGATCTATTTAACCGGGCGGCGACTTTGGAAGAAAACGCTATGCCCTATCTTAAAACCGTTAAGGGATTGGGGCGCAGCTATTCATGGAAAGAACAGTTTGGAAAGGAGTAAATGACTATGGCGAACACGAAACTTGACCGTATCGAAAGGGATATTGAGAAAACGAGGGCAAAAATCCTTGAACAGCAAAAGAAGCTGAAAGACCTTGAAGCGCAGAAAGTCGAGGAAGAAAACGCGCAGATCGTGCAAATGGTAAAGGCGGTACACCTTGACGGGACGCAGCTTGCCGCGTTCCTCTCCGCTTACGCCAGCGGCGAAATCACCTTGCCGCAGCCGGAAGCCACTTACCCCGCCGAACAGGAGGACAACGACAATGAAGAATAAAAAGATAATCCGAAAGTTTACCGTATTGCTTGCCGCACTGGTTATCATGTGCGGCTTTTCTGTTACCGCTTATGCGGGCGGTGGCGATGAAAGCGACGACACGCCTACCCCCGTAACCGAGGAAACCCCCGCGCCGGAAACCGAGCCGGAAGAAACGACGGGCGGCTATGAGCCGCAGCCCCTTACCCCGGACGGGAATATGTCCCTTGTGGACGATATAACGGGTGAAGCGTCCGGCGACAAGCAGTTTATCACCGTCGTTACCAAAAGTGGCAACTATTTTTACATCATCATTGACCGCGCCGAGGACGGGGAAAATACCGTCCATTTCCTTAACCAAGTGGACGAAGCGGATTTAACCGCCCTTATGGAGGACGGGCAGACCGAAGCCCCCGTTTGTAGCTGCACCGATAAATGCGTTGCCGGAAGCGTCAACACCGCTTGCCCGGTTTGCAGCGTCAACATGAGCGAGTGCGCGGGTGTGGAAGCCGAGCCGGAGCCGGAAGAAACCGAGCAGCCGCCGGAAGAAGAAAAAGGCGGCGGCATGGGTATTCTGCTTGTCGTGCTGCTTGTTGCCGCAGCGGGCGGCGGCGCGTTCTACTACTTTAAGATTTTGAAGCCCAAAAAGGACGCGGCGAAAGGCAGCAGCAGCCTTGACGACCTTGATTTTGACGAGGACGACGAGGAAACGGAAGTAGTCGAAACCGAACAGACCGAGCAGGAGGACGATAATCTATGAAACTTGTAATTGCAGAAAAACCGAGCGTCGGGGCGGCGATTGCCGCCGTTATGGGCGCGAATGAAAAGCGCAGCGGATATTTTGAGGGCGGCGGCTACCTTGTGTCGTGGTGTATCGGGCATTTGATTAGCCTTGCAGACGCGGCGACCTACAATGAACAATTCCGTAAATGGAAGTACGACGATCTTCCCATTGTCCCGCAGGAGTGGCAGTTTATTGTTGCCAGCGGCAAGGAGCAGCAGTTTTCCATTCTCAAAGACCTTATGCACCGCAGCGACGTTACCGAGATTATCAATGCTTGCGACAGCGGGCGCGAGGGGGAACTCATTTTCCGCTTTGTCTATGAACAGGCGAATTGCAAAAAGCCCTTTTCCCGCCTTTGGATTAGCAGCATGGAAGCAAGTGCAATCCGCGAGGGCTTTTCAAATCTCAAAGACGGGCGCGGCTATGACAACCTCTATCAATCCGCGCTTTGCAGAGCAAAGGCCGATTGGCTCATTGGCATTAACGCGACCCGCCTTTTCTCTATCCTCTACCATAAAACATTGAATGTCGGCAGAGTGCAAACGCCCACCCTTGCTATGCTGGTAAACCGCGACTATGCAATCAGCAGCTTTAAGAAAGAGAAATATCATGTCGTCCGGCTGGACGTTGGCGGCGTTGCCGCCCTTTCCGAAAGGCAGGACGACGAAGCGGCGGCGCGGCAGATGAAAGCGGCTTGCGAGAAATCGCAGGCCGTTTGTACTTCCCTTAAAAAAGAGAAAAAGACCGCAGCCCCGCCGAAACTGTTTGACCTCACCGCCTTGCAGCGGGAAGCAAACCGTTTGTATGGGTTTACGGCGAAACAGACCCTTGACTATGCGCAAGCCCTTTATGAAAAACGGCTTTTGACCTATCCCCGCACCGACAGCAAATATATCACTTCCGATATGGAGGGCAGCACAAAGGAACTTATCACCGGCCTTTGCGCTGCTCTCCCCTTTATGCAGGGCGTGAAGCTGCAAGCCGACCTTGCGAGGATTTGCGACAACAGCAAAGTAACCGACCATCACGCCATTTTGCCGACAGCGGAGTTTGTGAAAACGGGCTTTTCTTCCCTTGCCGAAAGTGAGAAAAAGCTAATGACCCTTGTGTGCGCAAAACTGCTTTGCGCCGTTGCCGCGCCCTATGAGTATGAAGCGGTTACGGCGGTTTTCACTTGCGGCGGCTATACCTTTACCGCAAAGGGCAGGACGACGCTTTGCGAGGGTTGGCGCGAGATTGAAAGACTATCCCGCGCCGCGTCCGGGGAACAGGACGAGGACGCAGAGCCGGAAGCGGTTTTACCCCCGCTTGCCGAGGGGCAGACCTTTGACAATCCGGCAGCGGAGATCTCCGAACGTTACACGCAGCCCCCAAAGGCATTTACCGAAGATACGTTACTTTCGGCTATGGAGAGTGCGGGAAAGGAGGACACGCCGGAGGACGCGGAGCGCAAAGGGTTAGGCACCACCGCGACGCGGGCGGGTATCATTGAAAAACTCATTAGCGCGGGCTTTGCCGAGCGCAAGGGCAAAAAGCTAATCCCCACAAAGGACGGGTATAACCTTGTCGCTATTCTGCCCGACAGCCTTACGTCCCCGCAGCTTACGGCAGAATGGGAAACGCGCCTTACCGGGATTGCAAAGGGCAGCGACAGCCCCGCCGACTTCATGCGCGGGATTGAGGAAATGACAGCGGGGCTTGTCAAGACCTATTCCGCGATTTCCGAGGATAAAGCGAAGCTGTTTACCCCGCAGCGGGAAGCAATCGGCACTTGCCCCCGTTGCGGCGCGGCGGTTTACGAGGGCAAGAAAAACTTTTACTGCTCCGACAGGGCTTGCAGCTTTGTGATGTGGAAGAATGACCGCTTTTTTGAGCAGCGCAAAAAGGCTTTCACAAAGGCGATTGCCGCCGCCCTTTTGAAAGACGGAAAGGTAAAAATCAAAGGTATGTACTCGACCAAGACGGGAAAGACCTTTGACGGAGTTGTGCTGCTTGCCGACACAGGCGGCAAGTATGTAAACTTCCGCGTCGAGCAGAACCGAAAATGATAAGGCTTGATGAAAAGCAATACCGCGCCGTAAAGAAAATGACCCGCGCCGCTTGTGCAAACAACGATTGCGGGAATTGTCTGCTGCTGGACGACGGGGAAACTTGCGTTTGTGTGCAGAGTATCAGCTATTCGCTGCTATGCCGCTATTTCCGCGAAGCGGTATTACCCGCCGACAGGCAGCTTTGCGAACAGATCACCCGCAGCGGGGAAACCGATTTGAAGCGTTGCGCGGTATGCGGCAGCACGTTTGCGGCGGGCAGCAACCGGGCGAAATACTGCCCCGATTGCGCGGCAAAGATACGCCGCAGACAGAAAGCCCAAAGCGAGAGAAACAGGCGTTTACGGATAAAAACAACTACATAGCAAGCACAGCAAACGAGTACCCGTTTGCGAGAAATGCCCGCGCTTCCCATAGAGAGCGCGGGCATTTTGCTTGTTGGGATAGTCCCAAACCCTTATATGACCGAGAAAGGACGTGATGAAAGAATATGCCGTATTCCTCATACGACCATGACAAATTAGAAGCCGCCGAAACCATGCGGATAGAACGCCGGATATATTTTGAAGCAAAGGACAGGGAGATTGCCCCTTATGCTTCCTTGCCGATTGCGCAGCTACTTTCCATGCGCAGCGAAAGCGCGGCGGCAGAACAGGCGATTTTTGACGACCTTAAAGAACGCGCCGCCGCATGGGAAGAACAGGCGGGAAGAACGCTTTTGCTGGATAAAACACTTGAATATGTGAGAACGCCGCACGTCCAGCACACCGCTAACGAGTGGCAGACCACCGAGCATAACCGCCATATTCGCAGCAACCGGGTATATCAGATGAATTACTACATTTACGAGAATACCCGCTACGACAAAGAAGCGCAGAAATCTATCCCGTATTCATGGACGCTTACATGGAGCGTGCGCACCAACAGCCCAAGCAGAACCCAAGCGAAGATTGCCGGACAAGATAGAAAGGTTTTCACCGACAAGGCAGCTATGGAAAAGTATCTGAATGGGCGTATCAAAGCGTATGACCGCTTGTTTACGGAAATCTCCCCGCCTATCCCGCAGGAGTACGCCGACTATTTCAAAGTAAACGGTATGCTCATGCCGGACTACACCATAGAGGGCGAAGAACCCCCGCAGCAGCAACAGGCGGCAGCTATCCCCGAAAATACCGGGCAGGAAAAGGAGCGTGAACACATGAGCGAACAGTTTTCTATTATGATAGGCAACCGCAGCCGCTTTGACGCGGGCGACCCCGGCGGCTATTGGTTGGATATGCCCGCCACAAAGGAGCAGTTGCACGAAGCTATGCGGAACGTCGGCATTACCGCCGACAACCCGCAGGATTTTTCCATTCGCGGCTATTCCGACGACCCGGAGAAACATATTGCCTTGCCTTATGAAATGGTATGCGCCGCCGACGTGGACGAACTCAATTTTCTTGCGGCGCGGCTCGAACAGCTTGACCCCGCCGAGGTTGGCAAGCTGAACGCAGCTTTGCAGCAGAAAAACGGGCTTGCAAATATTGGACAGGTAATTGACTTCACCTACAACGTGGATTTTTACGTCCATATCCCCGAAGTACATAACTACCACGATTTGGGCGACTATTACTTAAATCAATCCGGCATGGTACAAATGCCCGAAGAATGGAAAGGCGGCATTGACCTTTCTACTTTTGGCAGGAACGCTGCCGCGCAGGAAAAAGGCGCGTTTACCGAGTACGGCTATATCGTGGAAAGCGGCGACGAGTGGGAACGGCAGTTTGAGGGGCGCGAAGTGCCGGAAGAATACCGCATTATGAGTTACCCGCAGCCGGAGCGCGGCGAACAGGACAAAGCCTATATGGACGCAGCCGAAACGCAGCAAGCAGACGCACAGGCCGCAGAGCCGCAGCAGCCCCGCCCCGTCGTCCCCATTATCCTTACTTCCGAAAAGCCCGCCGAAAAGGTAAAGGAGATCACCGCGCGTTTGGAACAGGGCGTACAGGCGATTTTTGACAGCGACCGCTACAAAGAGTTTCTAACCGCTATGTCAAAGTTCCATGATTATAGTTTGAATAACACTATCCTAATTGCTATGCAGGGCGGCAATTTGGTAATGGGCTTCCGTCAATGGGAAAAGGAGTTTGACCGCCATGTAAAGAAAGGCGAGAAAGGCATTAAAATCTTTGCCCCCGCGCCCTACAAGGTGAAAAAGCTGGTTGATAAAATCGACCCCGAAACGAGAAAGCCCATGCTTGACCGCGAGGGAAAAGTGGTAAAGGAAGAAAAGGAAATCACCGTCCCCGCCTTTAAGGTTATAACCGTCTTTGATATTTCGCAGACCGAGGGCAAGGAGTTTCCCGACCTTTCCGTTAAACCGCTGCTTGCCGATGTGGAGCAGTACGAGGATTTTTTCGCCGCCCTTGAAAAAGCGTCCCCCGTCCCGATTGCATTTGAGCAGATCACAAACGGCGCAAATGGGTATTTCAGTTTGACCGACAAGCGTATTGCAATCAAAGAGGGCGTGAGTGAATTACAGGCGGTAAAGACCGCCATTCACGAAATCGCCCATGCGAAGCTGCACGACGTAGACTTAAACGCCCCGCCGGAGCAGCAAAACCGCGTTGACCGCCATACCTGCGAGGTAGAAGCGGAAAGCGTCGCTTATACGGTTTGCCAGCATTTCGGCCTTGATACTTCCGATTACTCTTTCGGCTATGTGGCTGGTTGGAGCAGCGGCAAGGAAATGACCGAGTTAAAAGCGTCCCTTGAAACAATACAGACCACCGCAAAGGAACTCATTACCGAGATTGAGGGGCATTTTACCGAGTTGCAGCAGCAGCGGCAAGCCGAGCAGGAGCAGGGCGATACCTTTTCCATTTATCAGTTAAAGCGCGGGGACGAAACAAGGGACTTGCGCTTTGAGCCTTATGACCGTCTGCAAGCGGCTGGACTTACCATTGACCGGGTAAATTATGAACTCGTCTATACTGCACCGCTTACAAAGGATATGACGCTGGGCGACATTTGGGAAAGGTTTAATATCGACCACCCCGCCGATTTCAAGGGGCATAGCCTTTCCGTTTCCGACATTGTTGTGCTTCATCAGAACGACGAGGACACCGCCCACTATGTAGACAGTATCGGTTTTCAGCAAGTGCCGGAGTTTTTGCAGGAGCAGCAGACCCCCGTATTTGACAAGCTGCCGCCCGAACAGCAGCAAGCCTTGTCCGACACCGTACAAGACACTTTGCAAATGCTGGTTGACGCAGACAAGCGGATTTATGGCGACGTTACGGGCAAGACCCTTGAAGCAATCGCGGCGCAAGGATATTCCTACAAGGACGGGCAGCTTGAAAAGCAGCAGCCGGAAGCGACCCCCGACAGCCTTTTGACGGGTGAAACCGTTAGAACGCCGAGGGGCAATTTTCATATTACCGATATGAGCCGTGAACAGATCGAAGCGGCGGGATTTGGTTTTCACCATGCGTCGGAGGACGGGAAGTATCTCATTATGGGGAATGGCACACAGGCTTATGCCATAGCCGCCGAGCAGCCGCAGCGGGATAATCCCTTAAAGCACGTCGAGGACACCATAGAGCAGAACGACAACAATTTTGACGGGCTTATCAACAATACGCCGCAAACGCCCACCGTTGCAGATTTTGAGCAGCGGGCAAAGGCGGGGGAAGCGATTTCCGTTACCGACCTTGCAAAAGCGGTAAAAGCCGAGAAACGGGAACAGCCGCAGAAAAAACCGTCCATTTTGAAGAAGCTGGACGAATACAAGAAACAGGCGGCGCAGCAGCCGAAAGATAAACAGAAAGAGCATAAAAAGGATTTGGAGGTTTGATAGCATGAATACCCGCTTTACCATTGAGGAAGAAAACATTGTTGCGATCTACGCCGAGGACAGCCGGGAAACAACGCTTGAAAATATCCTTGCCGCCATGCCCTACATGGACGAGGATATGCGCCAGCTTGCCGCCGCAGCGGTGAACAAGCTGCAAGCCATGACGGACAGCGAGTTTTCCGAAAGGGAGTTTATCTTGACCGACGAGGAATAGCCCATAGAGAACAGGGGCGCGGTTGCCGATTTCCGGCACCGCGCCCCTGTTCTTTTTTTGTCCTTGCGTGGACAATTAGAAAGCCGTTTTTGCGGGTTTGAATATACTTTATCGTCTATGCTGTTTCCCCGCGCTGGAAGCCGCAGAAACACAGGCGTTTTCAGCCCTTAACATTCCACTTGCCACCCCATGTTTTGCGCCTTATCGCTCCTGCTCCCGCGCCCTGCTTTGGGACGGGTAAAGAATACTATCGACGTTCTTTTTGACAATGCCGTATTCTTGCATTTGCTTTTTCGCTTGGCGGTAATCCTCATACAATTTGCTTTTTCTGTCGTTTAAGCTGCTATACTCCTTGCGCAGCGCGGCGAGATCGGGCAGCTTCTTTATCTGCATTTCCTTTAATGCCCTTGCCGCAGCTTCAAACAGGATAATTTCGCTTTCATGCCCCCGCAGATACTTTTCCTTGTCCGGCGATTTTCGGTATTCATCGTAAATCGGTTTTAACTGTCGGTATGTGGTGGTGTGCTTGATAAGCAGCGACAAATCAGACATACGCTGTTCCACTTCCTTAACCGCCTTTGCCGCCGCGTCATGAGCGGTCATAATATCGGCTATCTTGCTTTCAAGTTCGCTATAATACTCAATCTTGTTTTCGGTTAGGAAGTTCATGCTTTTAGCAGCCTGTTTCAGATTATGGATTTTTGCCCACCGTTCATAGCCCGCCGACTGTTGGGCTTTGATACTGTTTTCAAGATCGACGACAAGCCGGATTTTCTTATCTTCCCGCAGCGTTTTTGTTTTGGCAACATACACGCCCTTGATACGCTCCTTTATCGCTTCTTCCGTATAGGCCGCGCCGAGCGTCTTTGTGCGGGTAAACCGTTCCTGTCCGGCAGCGCGAAAGGAAATGTATTTGCCCTGTTTGATTTCATACCCCATTTCCTGCAAGCGGCGCAGCAGTTCGTCAAAATCTTTCACTTGGGGAATGAGAGTATCTATCGCCGTTTTCAGCTTTGCTTTGTAGCTTGTCCCTTGCTTTTCGGCGGTGTATTCTGCATAGCTTTTTCCCTTGTCCTGTCCCGGTACGACGACGGATAGCCCATGCTCTTTACATATCCTGTCGCTGGTGCGCCGGATAAAGTGATAGCTTTGCTTGTTGGAATGGTACTTTTTGTAGTCAACGAAGCTAACCGCGTTGAAAATCAAGTGATTATGCAGATGGTCTTTATCGACGTGAGTTGTCAAAACAAACTCATACTTGCCGCCTAATACCGCCCCGGCAAGTTCCATGCCGATTTTGTGCGCTTCTTCCGGTGTGGTTTCTCCCACCGCAAAGGATTGTATCAAGTGCCGCCCTAAATGTGTGCCGCGATCTCCGGCAGCTTCCCGCGTCCATGCAAACTCAATATCGGCGGTTTCCAGCCCGCAGCCGAAAGAGGACGCAAGCAGCTTCCCGTCTGTCTTTTCGGGATTTAAGATATAGTCTATCGCAGCCTTTAAGGTTGATTTAATAGGGTGCGTCTTTGTAACCGCCATATCTCGTCCACCGCCTTTTTAATGTCCTCTATATCCTGCCTGTAAACCGTCCCCGTCGCATTGGCGCGTTTTGCAATTTGGTTGATGTTCCGGCTCACCGCTTGCAGTTCCCGGATATATGCTTTTGTGTCGCTTCGGTCAACGACAAGAATATACCCGTCTATCGCCATTTTACGGAAGTATGCCCCATACTGCTTTATGGGAAGCTGCTTCATCTTCTCGTCGATCAGCCGCTTTTCTTCTTCCGTAACGTAAAACTTCATCTGTATATTTCTCTTTCGGTTTTCCATTTCCGCACCGCCTTTCGGTATAAGGGTTTGGGATTATCCCAACAAGCATTTTCCGCAAACGGGTACTCGTTTGCTGTGCTTGCTATCTACTCCATACCCCCACCGAAAGGCGGTATTTGTTGCGCGTTCCTTTGATTTTGGACGCAAAAAAAGATTGCAGCCGCCATGCGCTGCAATCTCCCGATTTCTCATATTGTGAGGTTAATCCTCTGCTTTTTCGACTTCCGTTATCTCCCTTGCTGTTGCGGTTACAATCCGTATGCCTTTATCGCTCATACCGTCCAGCAGCGCGTCAAGCTGCCGCCGCCCGGTGGATTTCTCCGCATTGCTGTTCGGGAAGAAAAATTGATCTACCGAAATATGATACCGGGTTACAAGGTCATAGAATACCTGTAAACTCGGCTGTTGTCCCTTGTTCTCGA
>ERZ1107006.610-NODE-610-length-34897-cov-6.018283_pt1 | contig 34897 bp, 30 predicted proteins | sample MGYA00403696_ERZ1107006 | MGnify/ENA primary metagenome ERZ1107006 (study PRJEB35170, sample SAMEA104062441) | human gut metagenome | biome: human gut; feature: human-associated habitat; material: faeces | place: Denmark | collected 2012-08-13 ...
CCCGCGACGTCATCATGAAGGCACCCAGCCACGACATCATGAACTCCATGGCCCGCAGCGTGCTGACCCTGGCCTCCTACGACCCGCTGGCCGCAGACCTTTCCACCCCCAACGTGCTGCGCCAGAGCATCCAGCTGGCAGGCATCTTCCCCATGCTGGCGGTGTACGGCTACCACGCCTACAACCACTACGAAAAGGATGGCAGCATGTACATCCACCGCCCGGACCCGGAGCTTTCCACGGCCGAGAATTTCCTGCGGATGCTGCGCCCGGACATGAAGTACACCGCGCTGGAAGCCCGCGTGCTGGACGTGGCGCTGCTGCTGCACGCAGAGCACGGCGGCGGCAACAACTCCACCTTCACCACCCGCGTGGTCACCTCCTCCGGCACCGACACCTACTCGGCGCTGGCCGCAGCACTGTGCTCCCTGAAGGGCCCCCGCCACGGCGGCGCGAACCTGATGGTGATGCAGATGATGCAGAACATCCGCGAGAACCTCCACGACCAGGAGGACGACGAGGAGCTGGAAGCCTACCTGAAAAAGCTGCTGCACGGCGAAGCCTTTGACCGCAAGGGCCTCATCTACGGCATGGGCCACGCGGTCTACTCCCTGAGCGACCCCCGCGAGGTGGTGTTCAAGGGCTATGTGGAGCAGCTGGCCCACGAGAAGGGCCGCGACAAGGACCTTGCCCTTTACAACAAGATCGAGCGCATGGCCCCGCAGCTGATCGCGGAGGAGCGCAAAATTTTCAAGGGCGTCAGCCCCAATGTGGACTTCTACAGCGGCTTCGTCTACGACATGCTGGGCATCCCCATGGAGCTGTACACCCCGCTGTTCGCGGTGGCCCGCGTGATGGGCTGGAGCGCCCACCGCATCGAGGAGCTGCTCAGCGCCAACAAGATCATCCGCCCGGCCTACAAGAGCCTGGGCGGCACCCACGAATACGTCCGCCGCACCGAGCGGTAAAAAGGAGGCAGCACCATGCGCACAGAATGGACCCACGCACCGGAAGAATGGTTTTTCCTGCACAATTTTGACGTTGACAAGGTGTTCAGCACCATCCAGCGGGCAGATTACCTCGTGCTGTACTACATCCGGCAGCAGGCCGCGCAGCACCCGGGCAGCAAAGTTTATCTGGCCGACCTGGCCGCAGCCATGGGCCTGAAGGTGACCGAGCTTTCCAAGGCTGTGGAAAAGCTGCAGGACAAGGGCTTCGTTGCCTGGAAGACCGACAAGGAAGCCGGCCGCACCTATGTGGAGCTTTCCAGCAAGGCCGTGGAGCTCATGGCCGAGGAGCACGATTTCATGAAGCGCTGCTACGAACGCCTGCGCACGGAGCTGGGCGTCGACGAACTGCGCCGCACCGTGGACACCATGCAGAAGGTGACCGCCATCCTCAAAGAGGAGCGCAGCGCCGACTGAGCCGCCCCGCCAAAAAACGACCCCCGCATCTGCGCTGCTGCAGGTGCGGGGGTCTTGCTTATGCTTCAGGGGTCATGCGCGGGGGATGGGGGCTCACCCCTTCGGGAACGCCTGGTTCCAAACCTGGATGACGCGCCACTTCGGGGTCCAGCCGTCCGGCTCGAACTTGCCGTCCTCGGCGGTCAGCAGGCCCTGCTCCACGCACCACTGGGCCGCCTTGGCCAGCTCGGTGTCGGACACATCGGTGAAAGCGGGCTCTGCGGCGGGTTCGGGCTTGCCCTTCTGGGTCCAGATGAGCATTGCCAGTTCACCGCGGTTGGTCGGGATAGCTGCGCCCTCGGGCAGCAGGTCGTTCAGGATGACGCGAGTGGTGATCTCGTAGCCGCCCCAGATGGCTGCACCGGCTGCGGCCACACCGATCACGGCACCGGATCCGTCTGCGGGTGCCTCGGGCTCAACGACAAAACCGGGGTCAAGAGGCTCCGCGGGGGTAACGGTGGTCGTGTCTTTCCAATGAGCAATCAGCTTCACTTCGCATTCCGGGACCTCAAAGGTGATGGTCTCGCTGTTGAGGCCGCTGGTCACGTTGAGGTTTTCCGGCGTAACGATCTCCCAGTAGTTGAAGGTCATGCCGGGGAAGGTGCCGATATCGTCCTCATCGGTGCTGTTGTCCAGCACAGCGGTGATGCTCGCGGTGTCGCCCACTTTCTCCCACACAATATCCTCGTGCAGGCCAACACCTTCGTCGAAGATGGCGGGGTCGTTGGAGTAGGTGATCTGTGCCTCATAGTGGGCGGTGAGCTCCACCGGTGCGTTCACCATCTCAAAGGTGGCCTTCTCGCCGCCTTCCACGTTCACCTCCTTGTCGGAGTTGACCTCCCAGTAAGCGAACCGCAGGCCGTCCTTGGAACGGTCTTCCGCCACGATGACGATGGTCTCGCCTGCCTTGGCGGTCTCGACGGGGGTGCCGTCCATATAGTAGGGCGCACCGCCGTTCACGGTGATGCCCTGCAGATGCTTGTACTTCGCGTCCACCACCACGGCCTCGTCCGGCATGGTGAAGGTAGTCTCGGGGTCGTTCTTGCCGGCCAGAGTGCCATTATCCGGGGTGATCACCCAGCGGTTGAACTCGTGGTCTTCACGGTCCTTTGCCTTGATGGTGATCACATCGTCCTGCACGGCACGGGTGATCTCCTCACCCTTTTCGTTGTAGGCAGTGCCCTTGTCGTCGGTCATGGTGATGGTGTGGTACTCATAGTACACAGCCTTCACGCTCACGTTGCCGCTGGGCATGGTGAAGTGGGCTTCGGATGCAGTCGCATTGTCCAGATGTGCATTATCGCCGACTTCCCAGCGGATGAACTTCCAGCCTTCGCGTTCGGGCGCAACGATCGTCACGTCCTCGCCGGACTTCACTTCCACCTTGCCAGACTCGCCGTTTGCCGTGGTATCGGCATCTGCCAGTTCAACGAAGTAGAGCTGCTTGGACTTTGCCTCAATGGTGATGTCGAAATCACGCATCTTGAAGGTCAGCTCCTGGGTCTTGCGCTGTTCTTCGTTCAGGTTGATGTCTCCACTATACCAGCAGTCGAACTCCTGGTCATCGGGCAGATTCGGGGCAAGGGTGATCTTCTCGCCCGCAACGGCCTTGATGGTGGTCTCGCCGTTTGCGGTGCCGTTGATGACGGTGACCGTGTGCAGGGTCTTGTACACAGCCGTCAGAGTCACATTGCCCTTGGGCACCTTGAGGGTGAAGCTCTCAGCACCCTTCTGCTCCTCGGTCAATGCCCAGCCATCGGGGCCCTCGGCCTCCCAGTGGTCAAAGACCTGCTCCTCCGGGTCGTACACGGCCTTGATTTTCACGTTCTGTTCACGCAGGGCGTCAGTAATCGTAGTTTCACCGTTCACGGTACCGCCGTTCACCGTAATGGTGCGGTACCTTCTGTAGTTTGCGGTAATGGTCACATCAGTGTCTTTGGGCATCGTGAAGGACTGGCGCTCTGCCTTGGTCAGGTTGAGCTGCTTTGCAACGTCCTCGTTGTCCACAGTCCAGCCGATGAACTCCCAGCCATCGCGGCCTGCAGCCTCAAGATAGAACGAATCGCCTGCAGCAACTTCCGTCTTCTCGCTGGGTTTCAGCTCGTTACCTTCGTCATTGACCGTAACGTAATAGCGCTGGCTGGTCGTAGCATTCAGCGTAACATTGTGGCCCGGCATGAGGAGCTTAAATTCCGCGTTATTCTCGTTGCCATGCAGTTCATTCGGCAGGGTATCGGGACTGGTCCAACCTTCAAACTTCCGATCCTCGGGGACATTGGCCTTGATCGGGACCCATTCGCCCTCAATGAAAGCACCCACGATCTCGTCGTCCACAGTGACGGTGTACAGCTCGTTATACTTTGCCGTCAGCGTAATATCGCCCTCGGGAACGGTGACGGTGATAGTCTTATCCGTCAGCTTTTTGGTACCGTCGGGGCCGGTCACTTCCCAGTAGGCGAACCGCTTGCCATCCACCTCGTCGGCAGTGACGGTGATGCTGTCGCCGTGCAGAGCCTTCTCATTCACGGTGGAGCTGTTGCCATTGTTGATGGTAACGGTGCGGTACTCCATCTGGACGGCTTCCAGCGTCACATTGCCCGAAGGCATCTGGAACTGGACGGTGGACTGGCTGGTGTCAAGGGTGAAGTTCTCCGGGCCGGTGAGCTTCCACTCAATGAACTTCCAGTCGTCACCCTTGTTTTCGGCCTTGATGGTGACCCAGTCGCCAGCCTTCACGCGGGCAGTGGTGCTCTGGCTGTTGACCGTGCCGCCAGTCACCGTGATGGTGAACAGGGTCTTGGGCACTGCGATGAGCGTGACGTTCTTGTCCACCATCTTGAAGGTGAGGGTCGGGCTCTGCCTCTTATCGGTGGTCAGGCGGATGTCATTGCTTTCCCAGCTGTCGAACTCGCCCGCCGGGATGCCGTATTTTTCGGCGTTGACGGTGACCGTGTCGCCCTCAATGTAGGTATCCGGCAGCACGGTACTTGTACCATTTGCACCGATCACGGTAACGGTGTGCAGGGTCTTGTATTCGGCCGTCAGAGTCACATTGCCTTCCGGCATAAAGAAGGTGATGTGCTTACTCTGCTGCTGGGCGGGCGTCAGGGTGATGCCATCGGCCTTCCAGCCCATGAACTTCTTACCATCAGGCACATCGGCGTCCACGGTGATTTCTTTGCCTGTGAGGGCAGAGGTCACATCGGCATGGCCGCCATCCACCGTGATGGTGTACAGCTTATTGTAGCGCGCCTTCAGCTCCACATTCTCGTTCGGCATGATGAAGGCGGCTTCCTCGTTGTTCACACCGGTGATGGTCACATTATCGGGGACGACTTCCCACCGCACGAACTGATAGCCCGGGCGCTCGGCTGCCTTGATGGCGATCTTGTCGCCTTCCACAGCCTGCTTGTCGTCGGTACCATTGACGGTGTAGGTGCCCTTGTTCACCACGATGTTGTGCAGGGTCTTATACTGTGCCGTGAGCGCCACGCCGTTCTTCGGCATTTCGAACTCAATGGGCGAGGCGGCTTTCTGCTCGTCGGTCAGGCCATCGACACCCACGACATTCCAGCCAGCAAACTTCTCACCCTCAGGTGCGGGGTTTGCGGTGGCAACGATCTTGTCGCCCTTGACGGCTTCGGTGGTCGTTTCGCCGTTCACGGTATAGGTACCGTCGTTCACGGTGATGGACTGCAGCGCCTTATACTTTGCTTCCACCTGAACTTCGCCTGCCGGCATATTGAAGGTAGTGGTGTTGCTGTTCTTGTTGGCCAGGGTCACCTTGTCGTTCAGCACATCCCAGCGTTCGAACTTGCGGCCCGGGATGGTGTCGGCGGTAATGGTGATCGGGGTGCCTTCCTTTGCAAAGGACGGCGTTGCGGTACCCTTGAGCACGGTCACATCATAGAGCTGATTGTAGCTGTTCTCCAGCTTCACGTCGCCATCCGGCATGGTGAAGGTGGCCGTGAGCTTATCTGCATCGGTCAGGGTCACGCTATCGGGGCTGATGGTCCAGCCTGCAAACTCAAAGTGGTCGCCCTTGTCCGGTGCCGTCACGGTGACGGTCTGGCCTGCGTGGGCGTTGAGGAGGTCTGCGCCGTCCACCTTGAAAGTGCAGCCTTCCGGCACAGTGATGCTGTGCAGTTTGCTGGGCACGATGTTGAGGTAGCTTGCATTTGCGGCAGTGGAGATCGGCGTAATGCGCGGGTCGTTTTGCTCACCATCTGCGGTAGTGAAGTAAACGTAATCCTTGCCATTGTAGGTGACACTGTGTGCGGCACCCTTGGTTGCATCCTTATTCTGGATGGTCACCTCGCCGGTATTGTTGAAAACAGCCGCACCGGTAACGGTACCGCCATTGTCGTTCTTGCCGATCAGCTCTACGCTGGAAGCATTATTCACAGTCAGATTGCCGTCTACTGCAATATTTTCACAGGTAATACGCAGCTTACCGGTGCAGGTGATATTTGTATCTCCGAAAATTGCTCTAGCCTCAGTGCTGGTAAGGGTCACATCCGCTGCGTCTTCAATGACCAGCTTACCTTGGAGCACCGAGTATGTGCCACCATCCAGAACGATATCCGTCCCCGGTGCATTGATGGTCAGCACGCCATTAACATTTTGGTCTTCATTCAGGCTCAGGGTCTTGGTGGCCGGGTCGTAGCGCAGGGCACCATTGAGGATCTTATCCTTGTTCAGGCTGTTGAATTCCTCACCGTTCACAGTGATGCCGTACTTCACAACGCTCTTGTCGGTATCCTGAGTTCCATTTTCATCCAGATAGGTAAGCGTGCCACTAAAGGTGTCTGCAACAGGTATCTCAATACCTTTGCCGCCAATTCCAATATCATCGGCGCCTGCTTTTTTCAAGGTAATATCGCCGCCGGTGATCTGAATATTTTCACCGTTGCCTCCCGCACTCCCGCCGCCGATTGCTGCGGTGCCGCCGTTTCCTCCGCCGGATTCTGCATGTACCGTACCGCCTTCAATGGAAATATCTGTGCCATTTCCCTTGAAGCCGCCGCCAATGCCAGCCGCTTCTGCACCGGGAATCGCTTTTACATTGCCGCCGCGGATAGTGATATTAGAACCGCCCTGTCCCTTGCCGCCGCCGATGCCTGCACCCCAGCCGTATCCAGCCTTGCCACTGGCAGTGATTGTACCTCCGTTGATGGTAATATTATTGCCAGGCTTTCCAGATGCACCGCCAATGCCTGCACCGCCTTCGCCACCGACAGACTCCAGCGAGCCGGTACCATCAATGGTCAGCTGTCCGTCATCCTCTTTCTGGATACCAGCGCAGTTTTTACCACTCTGCAAGACGCTGCTGCCCTCAATATACAGGTCCACATTTTCGCTTACAGAGACGGCCGCACCACTCGAAACAGTGATATGCAGGTCCTTCAGGTATACTTTCGCAGCCGTGCCGCTGCCGCCCTTGATGACCAGTTTGTTTGTAGTACTCGTACCGGTAACAACAAATACGCCCGTGTAGGTCTGGCCTCCCTGCGTGGCGGTCTGCACGCCCTCGGCACTGACCGACACTTCAATATCGCCGTCTGCAATATTCAGCGTCTTGGCGTCTTCCGGGATACTGTTCTGCTCGTTCAGCCGTGCAATGCTGCTGCGGCTGTTGATGCTCAGCTGCATCAGCGCATTGGTGCTTTCGGCCAATGCCGGGGCCGACAGCGTGAACATCATGCACGCTGCCAAAGCAGCGGATGCTGCGCGCTGGGCCAGTTTCTTTTGTCTCATTTGTATTCCCCCTTTACGTTCACTGCGAGGACCGGGCTGTAGGGCCCCCGGTATTGCCTAAATTTTAGCATAATTTTCCTCGATTTTGGGGGAAAGTGCGCGAAACGCCCCGAAAGCGGCGTGAATCGCAAAATCACGTCGAAAAAGTCATTTCCTTTTTGGTGAAAACAGAAAAAAGGGCCGCCGCACCGTTTGCCGTGCAGCAGCCCTTGGGTCCCTTATTGCGGGGAGTGGTTTACTTGGTGCCGTAGATGCGGTCGCCTGCATCGCCCAGGCCGGGCACGATGTAGCCGTTCTCGTTCAGGTGGTCGTCCTGTGCGCCGAGGTAGATGTCCACATCGGGGTGTGCCTCGTGCAGGGCCTTGATGCCTTCCGGGGCAGCGATCAGGCCGATGAACTTGATGCGCTTTGCGCCATGCTTCTTGATCTGGGTGATGGCGTCAATGGCGCTGCCGCCGGTGGCCAGCATGGGGTCCAGCACCAGCACGTCGCGCTCGTCGATATCCTGGGGCAGCTTGCAGAAGTACTCCACGGGCTGCAGGGTCTCCTCGTCGCGGTACAGGCCGATGAAGCCGACCTTTGCGGCGGGCAGCAGGGTCAGCATGCCGTCCAGCATGCCCATGCCGGCGCGCAGGATGGGCACCAGAGCCAGCTTACGGCCTGCCAGGACCTTGGTCTTTGCCATGGTAATGGGAGTTTCGATCTCCACTTCCTTGAGGGGGAGGTCACGGGTTGCTTCATAGCAGAGCAGCATGGTGATCTCTGCGATCAGTTCCCGGAATTCCTTGGAGCCGGTGTTCTTGTCCCGGAGCAGGGTCAGCTTGTGCTGGATCAGCGGATGGTCCGCGATGAAGGGGGTAATAGCCATATAAAAAACTCCTCTCGATATAGGTTTATCAGCAAAAGACGGAACCGCCTTTTCTCATACAGGAATCACTGTTCCAGGGCAGTGAGCTTATCCACACGGCGCTGATGCCGTCCGCCCTCAAAGGAAGCGGACAGGAACTCATCCACCATCTGGCAGGCCAGGCCAGGACCTACAACACGGCCGCCCATGCACAGTACATTGGCGTCATTGTGCATGCGGGTGGCACGGGCGCTGAAGCAGTCGGAGCAGCAGGCTGCCCGGATGCCCTTGTGCTTATTGGCGGCAATGGAGATGCCAATGCCAGTGCCGCAGAACAGCAGCGCAAAGGTGCACTCGCCGCTGGTTACCGCTTTGCAGGGGGCATCCGCCATATCGGGATAGTCACAGGATTCGGTGCTGTGGCAGCCGAAGTCCACATATTCGATGCCCTTTTCGTCCAGGTGTTTTTTTACTTCTTCCTTGAGCAGATAACCGCCATGGTCACAGCCAAGTGCCAATTTCATAAACCCTCACTCGCCTTTCTGCTGCCGGAGCTTGAGCTCCCGTTCAGCCTGGGGCAGCCGCAGATAGACCGGCGCCAGTTCCCCGGCAGAAACGGTCTTGCCCTCTGCCAGCAGCGATGCCGCCAGCTCTGCCATGGCTCCTGCCCGCTGATGCAGCAGATGGTCCGGCGCCATGGAGAGGTTCTCCAGCTGTCCTTCAAATTTATTATAACAGAGCATGGCTCCGTCGCCTACCAGAATTTTCGGTTCTGCCCCATATTCTGCCAGATGTTCCCGCAGCTCGTCCGCCGCAATGGCACAGTCATCCATCAGCCGGTGCATTTTCCCGTTTTCCCACCGGAACAGGGCGGTGTAGACCTGTCCCACCCGGGCATCCATCACCGGACAGATCAGACCGGGCCAGCCCCGGAGATTCCAGGCCAGCCCCTCCAGAGTGGAGAGGGGGATACAGGGCTTGCCCAGGGCAAAGCCCATGCCCTTGACCATCGCCATACCGATGCGCAGTCCGGTAAAGGACCCCGGTCCGGCTGTGACTGCCAGGGCATCCATCTCCTCCAGGGTGCGGGAACAGTCTGCCAGCAGATTTTCTGCCATGGGCAGGCTGGTGAACGAATGGGTGCGTCCGGTGTTCTGCCAGCAGTCCGCCAGCAGGTGACCGTCCTCCCATACCGCCGCCGAAGCCGCCTTGGAGGAGGTATCCAGTACAAAGATCTTCACTTTCCGGCACCTCCTTCAATGGTGATGGAACGGCTCTCGTCCCCGAGGCGTTCAAAGGTGATAGTAATGGTGCCCTCGGGCAGGGCGCCGTCGATATTTTCGCTCCACTCCAGCGCCAGGACGCCGCCGAGGTCGAGATAGTCGAAAAAGCCGGTGGAATAGAGGGCGTCAAAGCTCTCCACCCGGTACATATCAAAGTGCCAGAGCGGGAGCCGACCGCCCCGGTATTCATTGACCAGGGCAAAGGTGGGACTGGATACTTCGGCGGGGTCAATGCCCAGACCGGCGGCAAGTCCCCGTGTAAAACAGGTCTTGCCCATGCCCAGTCCGCCGCGGTAGGCCACCACTGTACCGGGGCGCAGCCGCCTGCCCAGCATTTCGCCGATATGCTCTGTCTCCTCCGGACTGTGGGACAAATATTCCATCGGCGCGGCCTCCTTTACCTCAAATCGACTTATTATAGCACACCGCCGCCGAAAAGGAAAGAGCGAAACCACCCAAGTCGAATAAAATGTTCCGCCGCGGGGCGGTCATGTTGGCACAGCAAGAGTGCCGCGCACAAAAAGAAGAGGTACACGTTTGTGTACCTCTTCTTTTTGTGAATGGGCTATAAAAAGATGTTCTTTCAAATTTACGTTATGGTTTTGATCTCTCACATTCTTATTTTCCTTATCGGATCAGCTACTCCTTTATATTGGTTAGTACTATTCCAAGTTGCGTTGCTAAAGTTTCAAGGTAATCGATATGGCAGCGATTCGCACAATTAGTAACAACATATCCGTCTTTGTCTGCTATGATTGTTTCGGTTTTTCCTGTTTTTGTGTTACGGTAGACCATTCTCTCACCCTTATGCAAATAAGTCTCTTTGCCGTTTTCAAGATCCACTTTATATTTGCTAAGTACATTTTGGTAGTATTTGTTAAACAACTCGCTTGCCTTTTCAATATCACCGCTTCTACCATAAATTATTGCTTCTTCAAGAGTAATTAAGTGATTTCCGAGTTGATCAAAGGACGGATAGTTTGCTCGATACAGCAAGATAGATTTGCGGCTATTTAGAACATCAAAAACAGGGATTACATATTTTTTAATTCGCTCAATAATGTCTGCCGCTATCATTTTTGGATTTTTTCGCAAGTCATAAAATGTATCTTCGCCATCTATTAAAGAACCAAGGCGAGTTCGTATATTACACTCGTATTCGTGATAATACTTTTTCATCGGTTCTGAAATTTTAAATTTCTTTTCTGCACATTCAGGAACGCGAATGCCTATATTGATCCACAGTTTTTCACGAATGCCTTTCTGCGGGCACCCATTCTGGAAATGAATTACTTGCGAAATATCTTCCTCAACAAATCGATGTATCGTTCTGCCGAATTTGTGAAAGCCTAAAGGTTTTAGATATTCGTATACGACCTCTTGAATTGTATCTACGCACTCTGTTGAGGATATCTTTTTTCTCCTTAAGGGATGTAACATTAAATCACTGCCTTTCAGCATATTATAACACGAAACCAAAGGTCGAAAAGCTTTGGGGTACATCCACCGTCGTCGGTCTAAGATTATAAATAAAAACACCATTGAACTTGAACTTAAGGGTTCAGATCTCAATGGTGTCTTTATTTGGTCGGAGTGGGGGGACTTGAACCCCCGGCCTCTTGGTCCCGAACCAAGCGCGCTACCAGCTGCGCTACACCCCGTCAGCCCTCCTATTATATTTCCTGGCGGCGCGGCTGTCAAGTATAATTTCCCAACTTTCACTTGTATGTCTAACGCCTTCGTCTATTGCATATAGTGCTCTGGAAAAGAAGGAGGTGTTCCGCCATGTCCCAGCGCCCCGTGTCCTACGCCGGTAAACGCATAGCCCCGTCCCGCCGCAGTGCCCCGCCCCGCAAAGCCCCGTCTCGCCCCGCGCCCCGCCCGGACCGGACGAAGTCCGCTGCGGCGCCCGTTCCCGGCGTCCGCCGCCGTATGGTCCAGTTGGTGATCTCCGCCGCGCTGCTGTTGGCGGTCATCGCCATGAAATTTCTCTTTCCGGCGGCGCTGGATCGCTGCCGCGCCACGCTGCTGGATCTGCTGGGCGCTGATACCGACTTCGTAGAGGTGTTCTCCGCTGCCGGCCGGGCCTTTGCGGACGGGTCCACCGTCTCTGACGCCCTCAACGACGCGTACACCGCTGTCTTCGGCACGTCGGAGATACCCGCCGCCCCCGCTGTCTCCCGGTCGGAGACGCTGCCGGACAATGTGGAGATGCTCCAGCGGGTCCTGGACTTCGACTACGTTGACCCGGTCGCGGCGGGTCAGATCACCTCGCTGTTCGGCTGCCGCAGCGACCCCCTGGAGGGCGGCGGCCGCTTCCACTACGGCCTGGACATCGCGGGGGAGGAGGGCGCGGTCATCCGCGCCTTTGCCGACGGAACGGTGACGGCTATCGGCAGCAGCACCGACTTGGGCAGCTACGTTACCGTTACCCACAAGGGCGGCTTTTCCACTCTCTACGCCCACTGCCGTAAGATCACCGCCTCCGACGGCCAGCAGGTGAGGGCCGGCGACCCCATCGCCGAGATGGGGGATACCGGCCGTGCCACCGGCTTTCACCTGCATTTTGAACTTCACCACGACGACACCTATCTGAACCCCATTTATTATGTTACATTTGCGTAAGCCATCCGCCGCCCTCACCGTCTCGCCCTCTGCGCTGGTGCTGCTGGCGGCGTTTCTGCTGCTCTCTCGAGGGTTGACCCTGCCTGCCGCGCTCCTATCCGCCGCCCTGTGCCACGAGCTGGCTCACGTCCTGACCCTCCATGCGCTCCACACGCCGCCCCGCCGCCTGACCCTCTCCGCCACCGGCGCGGAGCTGTACGTGCCGGACCTCCACCGCCTGTCCTACGGCGGCGAGCTGCTGGCCGTGGCCGCAGGCCCCGGCTGCAACCTCCTGCTCTGGGCGCTGCTGTCCCTGACCGGCTGGCCGCCCTTGGCCCCCTTTGCCGGTGCCCACCTGATCCTGGGCGCGCTGAATTTGCTGCCGGTCCGCCCTATGGACGGCGGCCGCCTCCTCTGGCTGCTGACGGCGCTCTGCACCGAGCCCTACACCGCCGACCGCGTGGCCTATGCGGTGGGCGCCGTTGCCTCCGCCGCCCTGCTGGTCCTGTGCCTGTACCTGACGCTGACCACCGGCGCGGGGCTGTTCCTGCTGCCCGGCGTCCTTTGGCTGGCCGTAAAAGGGGTCTTGCCAAACGGCGCAAAACCGGATAAAATAAACTGTTACAAGAAATAGCTCCCCGCCCACGCTCCGTCGGGCAGGGGAGGGGAGAGGACTATACCATGGATAAACGACTGGAACGCATCCTGCCCCGGGTGCAAAAGCCCGCCCGCTACGTGGGCGGCGAATACAACGCCATCCTCAAGGACAAGGCGGAGGTAGACACCCGCATCGCCTTCTGCTTCCCGGATACCTATGAGATCGGTATGTCCAACCTGGGTATGCGTATCCTCTACGGCGTAATGAACAATATCCCCGGCGTCTGGTGCGAGCGCGTGTTCGCTCCCTGGGGCGACATGGAGGCCGAGCTGCGTCAGGCGGAAATGCCCCTTTTTGCCCTGGAATCCGGCGATCCCATCACCGACTATGACATTGTGGCCTTCTCCGTTGGCTACGAGATGGCCTTTCCCGCCATCCTCAATATGCTGGACCTGGCCCACATTCCCCTCCACGCCGCGGACCGCACCGGCCTGACCCCGCTGGTCATCGCCGGCGGCACCGCCATGTACAACGCCGAGCCCCTGGCCGACTTCATCGATCTGGTCAGCCTGGGCGAGGGCGAGGACGTCACCGTGGAGCTGGTGGAGCTCCACCGCCGCGCCCGCCGCGAGGGCTGGAGCAAGGCCGATTTTCTCCGCGCCGCTGCCCGACTGGACGGTATCTATGTCCCGTCCCTTTACGATGTGACCTATCACGACGACGGCACCGTGGCGTCCATCACGCCCCGTGACGGCGCGCCCGCTGTTGTCACAAAGCGCATCGTCCACGATATGGACAAGTCCTATTTCCCGGTAAATACCATCGTCCCCTCCACCGAGATCGTCCAGGACCGCGTTACCCTGGAGCTGTTCCGGGGCTGCATCCGCGGCTGCCGCTTCTGTCAGGCGGGCTATGTCTACCGCCCGGTCCGTAATCGCAGCCGCGACCTCTGCGCCGACTACTGCGTCCGCTCCTGCGACGACACCGGCTATCAGGAGGTCACGCTCTCCAGCCTGTCCACCAGCGACTACCCGCCGCTGACGGACCTGTGCGACGAGCTGGAGCCCTTCTGCGATGCCCGTCATGTCAGCCTGTCCCTGCCCAGCCTCCGCGCCGACAACTTCTCCATGGACCTGATGCAGCGGCTGGCCAAGGGCCGCAAGACCGGTCTGACCTTCGCGCCGGAGGCCGGCACCCAGCGCCTGCGGGACGTCATCAACAAGAATGTCACGCTGGAGGACCTGCTGCAAAGCTGCCGCACGGCCTTCGCCGGCGGCTACAGCGCCGTGAAGCTCTACTTCATGCTGGGCCTGCCCACCGAGACGGATGAGGACGTCCTGGGCATTGCCGACGTAGCCGCCCGTGTCATGCACGCCTGGCGCGAGAGCGCCCAGAACAAGCAGCGGGGCGTCCGCATCACCGTCTCCACCAGCTGGTTCGTGCCCAAGCCCCATACCGCCTTCCAGTGGGAGCCGCAGATCTCCAAGGATGAGTACGAGCGCCGTGTGGCCCTGCTCCGCGACGCCATCAAGACAAAGACTGTCACCTACAACTGGCACGACTCCGACACCAGCTTCCTGGAGGCCGTCCTGGCCCGGGGCGACCGCCGTCTGGGAAAAGTGTTGGAAACAGCGTGGCGTAAAGGCGCTCACCTTGACGCCTGGGAGGAGTATTTCTCCCTGGATCGCTGGCTGGAGGCCTTCGACGCGTGCGGCCTGGACCCCCATTTCTACGCCAACCGCACCCGGTCCGAGGACGAGCTGCTCCCCTGGAGCATGATCTCCTCCGGCGTAACGCAGGACTATCTGAAGCGTGAGCGCCATCAGGCCTATGCGTCCCTGACCACCCCCGACTGCCGCACCCGCTGCAACGGCTGCGGTGCCAACAAATTAGTAGGAGGGAAGTGCGATGTCTAAGCTCCGTCTCCTGTTCATCAAGGAGGCCCAGGCCTCCTATATCTCCCACCTGGACCTGCTCCGCACCTTCCAGCGCGCCTTTCCCCGCACCGAGCTGGATATCAAGCACTCCCAGGGCTACCACCCCCATCCCATCATCTCCATCGTCCTGCCCCTGCCCGTGGGCCAGTCCAGCGACTGTGAGCTCCTGGACTTCGAGGTCACCCAGGACACCGACGGCCGCGGCATCGCCGAAAAGCTCAACACCGGTATGCCCTCCGGTCTGCGAGTGCTGGACTGCTATCCGGCGTCCCGCCCCGTCCGCGACCTGGCGTATCTCCGGGCGGATGTCACCTTTGAGTACGACGCCGGCGTCCCCGCCGGCGCTGCCGAGGCCCTGACTGCCCTGTTCACCCGCCCAGAGCTGGTCATTCAGAAGCGCACCAAGCGCAAGGACCTGGCCGACGTCGATATCGCTCCCATGATACAGGAAGTACACTTCCTGCCCGGCGCTCATGCCGTTACCGGCACCGTGGTGGTCCAGGCCCAGAACCCCGGCCTGAACCCTCAGCTGCTGGAGAAGGCCATCGCGGCCCACCTGCCGGCGCTGACCCCGGACTTCACTCGCATCCGCCGCCGCGAGCTGCTGGACGCATCCGGCAACATTTTTCGCTGATATAGTAAAAAACCCTTGCATTTCTCTGCTATCTATGCTATTCTATCATGGCGTGAAAAGGGCGGTCCTCTGTCGCCGATATCCCAAATGTGCGCGGATATCGTCAAATGGCGGCATGAACACCTATAATTTAGGAGGAAATATCCATGGATCTCATCAAAGCACTGAACGAGAAGCAGCTGAAGGAAGTCCCCCAGATCCTGGTGGGCGACACCGTTCGCGTCCACGTGAAGGTCAAGGAAGGCGCCCGTGAGCGTGTTCAGGTCTTCGAGGGCACCGTCATCGCCAAGAAGCACGGCGGCATCGAAGAGACCATCACCGTCCGCCGCCTGTCCTACGGCGTCGGCGTGGAAAAGGTCTTCCCCGTCCACTCTCCCTCTATCGAGAAGATCGAGACCGTGCGCCACGGCTATGTCCGCCGCGCCAAGCTGTACTACCTGCGCGACCGCGTCGGCAAGGCAGCCAAGGTCCGCGAGAAGCTGTAAGCATCGATCCAAAAGAGAGCATCCACCAAAAGTGGGTGCTTTTCTTTTTCTCCTGCGTATGCTATACTACCCTCGAGAAGAGAGGTGCCTCTATGCAAATCGACAATCTGAGCTGGTTCCCCGGTCACATGACCAAGACCAAGCGCATGATCTCCGCCGAGATCAAGAATATGGACGCCGTCTGCGAGATCGTGGACGCCCGCATCCCCCTGTCCTCCCGCAACCCGGACGTGGACGAGCTGACCGCCGGCAAGCCCCGGCTCATCGTCCTCAACCGCGCTGACCAGGCCGACCCGGCCGAGACCCGCCGCTGGACCCAGTATTTCCGCGCCCAGGGCTATGCCGTGCTGGAGGCAAACGCCAAAAACGGCGTGGGTACCGAGAAATTCTCCGCCGCCGTCCGCGAGCTGCTGCGGGATAAGCTGGCCGCCGCCGCGGCCAGAGGCCAGGTGGGCAAGGTGGTCCGCGTCATGGTCCTGGGTGTCCCCAATGTGGGCAAGTCCACCTTTATCAATAAGGTGGCCCACCGCAAGACCGCCCGGGCCGAGGACCGTCCCGGTGTCACCCGTTCCAAGCAGTGGGTGCCCGTGGACCCCACGCTGGAGCTGCTGGACACCCCCGGCATCCTCTGGCCGAAGTTCGACGACCCGGAGGTTGGCAAGCGTTTAGCCTTTACAGGAGCGGTGAAGGACGATGTGCTGGATATCGAGGAGCTGGCCTGCTATCTCATGGACTATTTGGCCGCCCACTACGCCGATACCCTCACCGAACGCTATAAAATAGAGGTGGAGCCCGGCGACACCGGCTACGAGCTGCTGGAGAAGGCCGGGCGCAAGCGCGGGTTTCTCATGCGCGGCGCCCAGGTGGACACCGAGCGCATGGCCCGCATCCTGCTGGACGAGTTCCGCGCCGGCAAGCTGGGCCGCTTCACCTTGGAGACGGCACCCACGGAGGAGGTAACGCCATGAATTGTCCCGTTTGCGGAAAAGAGATGGAGCAGGGTAAGCTCCTGGCCTGCGGCAGCCGCGGTCTGTACTTTCTGCCGCCGGACGGCGATGCCGATGCCCTGATCCTGACGAAGAAATACATCACCGGTCAGAACGGCATCGTGCTGGACGGCTGGCACTATTCGACGGGGGCTGCCTTCAGCGAAACGAAGCTCTCCGCCTCCGTCTGCCGCGCGTGCAGGAAGATAATAGTGGAGTATTGCTGATATGGAAGATCTGAGCTACGAACAGCAGGCCCATGACGCTGGCTATGCCCTTGTCTGTGGGGTGGATGAGGCCGGTGCCGGTCCGCTGATGGGACCTGTTTACGCCGCCGCCGTTATTCTCCCGGAGAAGTTCGAGCTTCCCGGCCTGAACGACTCCAAAAAGCTGACGGAAAAGAAGCGGGAGGCCCTTTTCCTGCGGATACAGCAGCAGGCCCTGACCTGGTCCGTGGCCTCCGTCTCCGCTGGGGAGATCGACGAGACGGATATCCTCTCCGCCCGCATGAAGGCCATGCAGCTGGCCATCGATGGTCTGGCACCGCGGCCGGACTTCGCCCTCATCGACGGCAACCGTGACCACGGTAAGTTCGCTGCTGTCACCACGCCCCACCGCTGTATCGTGGGCGGTGACGCGCACGCCGCCTCCATCGCCGCCGCCTCCATCCTGGCCAAGGTCAGCCGTGACCGCTATGTCATCGACGTGCTGGATAAGCAGTACCCGGAGTATCAGTTTGCAAGGCACAAGGGCTACGGTACAAAGCTGCATTACGAAATGCTGGATAAGTTCGGCCCATGCGCGGAACATCGTATGTCCTTCCTGAAAAAATGGTCCGCCGGTGGGCGGACATAAAGCGTTTTTCACGGCATGGTACAGAGCATCTACAGAATATTCACATAAGGTACAGCCCGGATACCGAGCAGATACAGATCAGGTATAAAATAAGTAGTGACAAGGTATCAGAAACGTTTAAACAAAATACAGGTATCTGCACAGAAAATAGCGGGATTTTTTCCTGTGCAGGCCGCGTCGAAAAGGGGAGGTTAACGATGAGCCGTTCAGAAGGTGTTTGGGGCGAGGCTCTGGTGGCCGACTATCTCCGGGAAAAAGGGTATAAGCTGGCGGCACACAGCTACCGCTGCCGCTTCGGCGAGATCGACCTGATCGCCTGGGATAAGAGCGTCCTCTGCTTCGTGGAGGTCAAGACCCGCACCAATACGCAGATGGGCCTGCCCCGGGAATACGTCACCGCCGGCAAACAGGCCCGTATCCGAAAAACCGCGCTCTTTTACCTCTGCGACAACGGCCTGGATTGCCCCGCCCGCTTTGATGTGGCCGAGGTCTACGCCGCCGCGCCCGGGGATGAAAAAAGCGTCCGTATCGTGTATGTAGAGGATGCCTTTCAGTGACAGAAATTGGAAAGAAAACCGAAAAAAACAGGGGGTACAGCCTGCCTTCACTGCTGTAAGAAAGGAATATTTTTGTGACGGAAATACAGAATATACCGTATTTTGACGGACATTGTGATACGATATGGCGCTGCATGAAAAGAGAGGCGGTGCCGGACTACGGCGCTACGGAGGACGAGTGCCGCGCCTACTTTTCCGCCTGCGCCGCCCTGCGGGAAAACAGGGGCCACGTGGACCTGCTCCGTGGTCAACACTACCGGAAACGCGCTCAGTTTTTTGCCCTGTACGACGATGTACGCGCGCTGCCCCCAAATACCGCGTGGACGAAACTTCGTGAAATGCACGATTGGTTCCTTTCCCAAATACAGGAAAATTCCGACCTGGTCTCACGCTGCAAAACCGGCGCGGAGGTGGACGCCGCAGCTGCCCGGCACCGAACCGCCGCGCTCTTGAGCGTCGAGGGGGCCGACCTGCTGGACTGTGCCCTGGATCACCTGGAAACCGTGGCCTCCTGGGGCGTCCGACTGATCAATCCGGTTTGGAACAACGCCAATGTCCTCTCAGGCTCCTGCGCCGATGAGCCTGACCGCGGATTGTCTGTCTATGGTCGTGAATTCGTTGCAAAAATGTATGAATACGGAATATTTGCAGATGTTTCTCACATATCTGATGCCGGTTTCTGGGACGTGATACAGGCAGCGAAAGGCCCTGTCGTGGCCTCTCATTCCAACGCCCGCGCCCCCGGCCTGTGCCCGCACAGACGAAATCTTACCGATGATATGTTCCGCGCCGTCCGCGATACCGGCGGCGTGGTCGGCATCAATCTCTACCTCGATTTCGTAGGCGGCGGCCACATGGACGATCTCATTGCCCATATCGAGCATTTTCTCTCACTTAGCGGCGAGTCGACAGTTGCCATCGGCGGCGACCTGGATGGCTGCGAGGCCCTGGCTGCTGGTATGACCGGCGTGCAGGACGTGGCTAAGCTCTATCAGGCGTTGGAGGAGAGGGGGTATCCCCAGTCACTGCTGGAGGATATTTTCTGGAACAACTGGCGAAGGATATTGTGAAGTGATATCGCATTACATATACTGAAAATAAAGAGAGGAGGGGACTTGTGGCACTCTATACCATCGGCGATCTGCACCTGTCCCTGGGCAGCGACAAGCCTATGGATATCTTCGGCGACCGCTGGCAGAATTATGTGGAGAAGATACAGCGCGGTTTCTCGGCGGTGACGGAAAATGACACCACCGTGCTCTGCGGCGATCTCAGTTGGGGTATGAGCCTGGAGGAGTCACTGAACGATTTAACGTTTATTCACAACCTCCCGGGCCGGAAGATTTTAATGAAGGGCAACCACGATTACTGGTGGAACACCGCCGCCAAAATGCAGCGCTTTTTTGACGAGCACGGCCTGTATTCCCTGGAGATACTGCACAACAACTGTCTGCATTATAACGATATATCGCTATGCGGCACCCGCGGCTGGTTTTACGAGCTGGACAACCAGGGCACACACAACGAAAAAATGTTGGCGCGAGAGGTAGGAAGACTGGAAATATCATTGAAAATGGCGGGAGAAAGTTGTGAAAAGATATGTTTTCTGCATTACCCGCCTTTGTATCAGGGCTATGAATGTCCGGAGATACTGCGCCTGCTGCAGCGCTACGGCGTTAAGGAGTGCTATTTCGGCCACCTCCACGGCGCCGCCCAGAAGCGTGCGCTGGAGGGCTGCCATTACAACACGGAATTCCATCTGGTGGCCGCTGACTACCTGGATTTTACCCCTGTCAGGATTTGCGATTGATCACTAATTGCTGCGGCATACAGAAATCTGAAAAAACAGGGAAAAAACTAAAAAAAATAGTGGAAATTTTCGTAGCTTTCTGCTATGATACTATATTGTATGGACATCGGCACGACAACCTGTCCATGCGGAACGGAGGAAATAACAAATGACTGTGAAAAGCTGCGAGAAACTGGAAAAGAGCAGGGTCGCACTGACCATCGAGACGAGCGCCGAGGAATTCGAGGCCGCCGTCAACAAAGCGTATCTGAAGATGCGCGGTAAGATCAACGTACCCGGCTTCCGCGTGGGTAAGGCCCCCCGTAAGATCATCGAGAAGATGTACGGCGCCGAGGTCTTTTATGAGGAAGCCGTGAATATCATTCTCCCCGACGCCTATGAGGCCGCCGTGAAGGAGCAGGAACTGAACGTCGTCGGCTATCCCGAGGTGGAGCTGGAGAGCTGTACCAAGGACGGTGTGGTGTTCAAGTGCACCGTGGCCATATACCCTGAGGTGAAGCTGGGCCAGTACAAGGGCCTGGAGGCGCCTAAGGCGGAGGTCAAGGTGGCTGCTGCCGATGTGAACGCTCGGCTGAAAGAGATGGCGGACCGCAACAGCCGTCTGGTCTCCGTGGACCGCGCCGTGAAGAAGGGCGACACCGCGGATATCGATTTTGAGGGCTTTGACAACGGCAAGGCGTTCGACGGCGGCAAGGGCGAGAATTTTGATCTGGAGATCGGCTCCGGCAGCTTTGTCCCCGGTTTCGAGGACCAGCTGATCGGCATGAAGGCCGGCGAGGAGAAGGATATCGACATCACCTTCCCCGAGAACTACACCCCTGAGCTGGCCGGCAAGCCCGTGATCTTCCATGTGAAGATCAACGAGGTCAAGGTCAAGGAGGTCCCCGCCATTGACGACGAGTTCGCCAAGGATGTGTCCGAGTTTGACACGCTGAAGGACCTGAAGGCCGATATTAAAAAGAAGATGACCGTCGAGCGCACCGAGGCTGCCCAGCGCGCCTTTGAGGACGTGCTGATGGCCAAGGTGGCCGAGAGCGTCGAGGCCGAGATCCCCACCGAGATGGTGGAGCTGCAGGCCGCCCAGATGACCGAGGGCTTCAAGCAGCAGCTGGCCTCTCAGGGCATCCCCTTCGACCAGTATCTGAAGATGACCAATACCACCGAGGCCGACTTTATCAAGCAGGCCTACGGCCCTGCCGAGCAGCAGGTGAAGATGGATCTGGCCGTCAAGGCGATCATCGATGCCGAGAAGTTGGATGCCACCGACGACGAGGTGGAGGCTGAGATGAAGAATGTGGCCGACAAATACGGTATGGATCTGGATACCGTGAAGAAGTATCTGCGCCCCGAGGAAGTGAAGGAGCAGGTCATCCGTGAGAAGGTCATCAAGGTCGTGGCGGACAGCGCCAAGGCTGTGGCCCCCGCTGAGGAGAAGGCCGAGCTGGAGGCCGAGGGCGAGATCGTGGAGAAGCCTGCCAAGAAGCCTGCCGCCAAGAAGACGACGAAGAAGACCGAGGGTGAGGAGAAGGCCGAGAAGGCCCCCGCCAAGAAGCCTGCGGCTAAGAAGACCGCCAAGAAGGACGCGGAGTAATTCGCTGTATACGAGAGAGAAAAGACGGCGCGGCGGGGTGAAAACATTTCCCCCGCCGCCGCGGGCTCTTATGAAAAACACAGTCGGGTGGGTATAATCAGGCATCTATCATACAGGAGGTATTTTTTATGAGCTTAGTCCCTTACGTTGTGGAGCAGACCAACCGCGGTGAGCGTTCCTATGACATTTTCTCCCGCTTGCTCAACGACCGTATCGTATTCCTGGGCGAAGAGGTGAATGATACCACCGCCAGCCTCGTCGTGGCACAGCTTCTCTATCTCGAGGCGCAGGACCCCGACAAGGATATTCAGATGTATATCAACAGCCCCGGCGGCAGCGTGACCGCCGGTATGGCCATTTATGACACCATGCAGTACATTAAGTGCGACGTGTCCACCATCTGCATCGGCATGGCCGCCAGCATGGGTGCGTTCCTGCTGTCCAGCGGTGCCAAGGGAAAGCGCATCGCGCTGCCCAACGCGGAGATCATGATCCACCAGCCCTCCGCCGGTACCCAGGGCAAGGTCACGGATATGGAGATCGATGTGGAGCATTTCCTGAAGATCAAGCAGCGCCTGAACAAGATCATGGCGGAGAATACCGGCAAGACGCCGGAGCAGATCAAGACGGATTCCGAGCGCGACAACTGGATGATCGCGGAGGAGGCCCGGGAATACGGTCTGGTGGATAAGGTCATATATAAGAGGTAAAAACGAATGGCAGAAGATAAGAAGGCCCTGCGCTGCTCGTTCTGCGGCAAGCCGGAGAGTCAGGTCCATCGCATGATTCAGGGTCCCGGTGTCCGAATTTGCGACGAGTGCGTCCAGCTGTGTATGGATATCCTGAACGACGGCTACACCACGGCCGCCGACGGTATAGACAGCATGGACGAGCTGCCTACGCCCAAGGAGATACACGACGTGCTGGACCAGTATGTTATCGGGCAGGAGGCAGCCAAGGTGGCGCTGTCCGTGTCGGTGTACAACCACTACAAGCGCATTTATTTCGGCGGCGACGAGGATGTGGAGCTGCAGAAAAGCAATATCCTGATGATCGGTCCTACCGGCTCCGGCAAGACGCTGTTTGCCCAGACGCTGGCGCGGGTGCTGAAGGTCCCCTTTGCCATTGCCGATGCCACCACACTGACCGAGGCCGGCTATGTGGGTGACGACGTAGAGAATATACTGCTGCGCCTTTTGCAGGCGGCGGATTTCGACGTAGAGCTGGCCGAGCGGGGCATCATCTACGTGGATGAGATCGACAAGATCGCTCGGAAGAGCGAGAATACGTCCATCACCCGCGATGTGTCCGGCGAGGGCGTGCAGCAGGCGCTGCTGAAGATATTGGAGGGTACCGTCGCCAATGTGCCGCCCCAGGGCGGGCGCAAGCACCCCCATCAGGAGTTCATCCAGCTGGATACCAGCAATATCCTGTTTATCTGCGGCGGCGCCTTCGACGGTCTGGAAAAGATCATCGAGGACCGCGTGGGCAAGCGCAGCATGGGGTTTGAGAATGCGGTGCAGAGCAAAAAAGAGCGCAACACCGGCGAGCTGTTCCAGCAGGTCCAGCCCCACGATCTGCTGAAGTTCGGCATCATCCCCGAGTTGGTAGGCCGTATGCCGGTCATCACCGCCCTGCAGGGGCTGACCCGGGAGGATCTGGTGCGTATCCTCACCGAGCCGAAGAACGCTCTGGTGAAGCAGTACCAGAAGCTGCTCAGCTACGATGGCGTGGAGCTGCATTTCGATCAGGACGCGCTGGAGGCGGTGGCGGACACCGCGCTGGCACGGAACATCGGCGCGCGCGGTCTGCGGGCGGTGATGGAGGGACTGCTGACCAGGGTCATGTACGATGTGCCCTCCGACCCCACCATCAGCGATGTGACCATTACAAAGGCGTGTGTGGACGGGAATGCCGAGCCCACGGTGCTGCACGACCCGGAAAAGGTGGCGCAGCGCGCTAAATTCAAGACCGGCACGGCGGAGAAGACCTCCACCGCCCCGGCGTCTTAACAGAGACTCAGACTGCCGGAAAAGCCAAGGCTTTTCCGGCAGTTCGGATACTACCCTTTTCCCAACGCCCGCCGTCCGGCGGGAGAAAGGAGGCAACTATGGAAACGATCACCCGGAACATTCCGGTGCTGGCCCTGCGCGGCCTGACGGCTTTCCCCGGGCAGACGGTGTCCTTTGACGCGGAGCGCGACATCTCTATCTTCGCTCTGGACAACGCCATGGAGAATGACCGCCGGCTGCTGGCGATGACGCAGAAGGACCTGTCCACGGCGGAGCCGGGAGAGGAGGATCTGTACACCATCGGCACGGTGTGTCATATTTTGCAGATCATCAAGACCTCGGACACTACGGTGCGTGTCATCGCGGAGGGTGAGAGCCGGGCACGGCTGCACCGCCTGTGGCAGAAAAAGCCGTTTTTACAGGCACAGGCCGAGCTGCTGCCCGAGATGGCGGCCCGCCATACGGCCCGCAGCGAGGCGCTGATACGCCGGACCTATGTGCTCTTCGGTGAATACCGCGAGCTGGCCAACGGCATCGGCGAAGACTTCGCCGCCGCGGTGCTGGACTGCGGCGATACCGGCCGTCTGGCCGACCTGATCGCCCAGAATATCACCCTGCGGCACCAGGACCGTCAGCGGGTGCTGGAGGAGCTGCACCCGGACAAGCGCCTGCGTATCGTCAACGATATCCTGACCCATGAGGTGGATGTCATCTCGCTGGAGAGCGAAATGGAGCAGAAGGTACGCCGCCGTGTGGCCCAGGTACAGAAGGACATGATCCTGCGGGAGCAGGTGAAGGTATTGCAGCACGAGTTGGGGGATGACGGCGACGAGGAACTGGAGGAGTACGCCGCCAGGATACAGGCGGCGGACCTGCCGGAGGAGATACATACCAAGCTGACAAAAGAGGTGGAGCGCCTGGGCAAGCAGCCCTTCGGCAGCGCCGAGGCCTCGGTGATACGCAACTATCTGGATGTGTGCCTGGAGCTGCCCTGGCACAAATTCACCCGGGAGAGGGCGGATGTGGCGCAGGCCCGAAAGATACTGGACAAGGACCACTACGGCCTGGATAAGGTCAAGCAGCGCATTTTGGAGTTTATCGCCGTGCGGCAGCTGAACCCGGACGCCAAGGGCAGGATACTCTGCCTGGTGGGGCCTCCCGGTGTGGGCAAGACCTCCGTGGCGTTGTCCGTGGCCAAGGCCATGAACCGCAAGTGCGCCCGGCTGAGTCTGGGCGGCGTGCGGGACGAGGCGGATATCCGCGGCCACCGCAAGACGTATATCGGCGCTATGCCCGGCCGCATTATCGAGGCCCTGACCCGCGCCGGTACCATGAACCCTCTGCTGGTGCTGGATGAGATCGACAAGCTGGCCAGCGATATGCGGGGCGACCCGGCTTCGGCCCTGCTGGAGGTACTGGATAGTGAGCAGAACGGGGCTTTCCGCGACCACTTCATCGAGCTGCCCGTGGACCTGAGCCGCGTGATGTTCATTACTACTGCCAACACCACGTCCACCATACCCCGTCCGCTGCTCGACCGCATGGAGGTCATCGAGCTGGGCAGCTACACCGACGAGGAAAAGCTGCACATCGCCCGCGAGCATCTGCTGCCCAAGCAGCTGAAGGAGAACGGCATCCGCCGCGGTCAGCTGCGCCTGGACGATGAAGCCCTGCGGGCCATCATTACCGACTATACCAAGGAGTCCGGCGTCCGCACGCTGGAGCGCCAGCTGGGCAAGCTGTGCCGCCGCGCCGCCATGCGTTTGGTGAAAACGGGTGTAAAGCGCATAGACGTTACAGATAAGAGCCTTCGTGAATTCCTGGATACGCCGCCCTATGCCGAGGATACCCGCAGCAAGATCGACCAGATCGGCGTGGTCAACGGCCTTGCGTGGACAGAGGTGGGCGGCGAGCTGTTAGAGGTGGAGGCCGGTGTGATGGACGGCACCGGCAAGCTGGAGCTTACCGGCAATCTGGGCCAGGTGATGCAGGAGTCCGTGAAGGCGGCCTATACCTGCCTGAGGAGCCGTGCCGCCGAGCTGGGCATTGTCCCGGATTTTTATAAGACCAAGGACATCCATGTCCACTTCCCGGAGGGCGCGGTGCCAAAGGACGGCCCCTCCGCCGGCATCGCTATCGCCACGGCTATGCTGTCGGCCCTGACGGGCCGCGCCGTGCGCCATGACGTGGCTATGACCGGCGAGGTGACGCTGCGGGGCCGCGTGCTGCCCATCGGCGGTCTGCGGGAGAAGACCATGGCGGCCAAGCGCAGCGGCATCCGGACCGTCATCATTCCCCGGGAAAACGAGAAGGATCTGGCGGACATCGATCCCGCCGTACGGGAGGCGTTGCGCTTTATCACTGCCGAGACGGTGGACGCCGTGTTTGCCCATGCACTGACCCTGCCGAAAAAAGAGGCGGCGGTGGAGCATCTGGCGGTGATGGGTAGTCCGGCTATGCAGGAGGTGCGTCATGGCGATCAACTTTAATAAGGCGGAGTTCGTGCTCTCGGCCGTAAGGGCGGAGACATTCATCCGCGACGGAAAGCCCCAGGTCACCTTCGCGGGGCGCAGCAACGTGGGCAAGTCCTCCGTCATTAACCGGCTGCTGGGCCGCAAGAATTTCGCCCGGGTGGGCGCTACCCCCGGCAAGACCAGCCAGATCAACTATTTTGACATCGACGGCAGGCTATACTTCACCGACCTGCCCGGCTACGGCTATGCCAAGGTCTCCAAGGAGGAGCGCGACCGCTGGGGCCGTCTGATGGAGCGTTACTTCGCCGAGGAGGGGCTCATTACCCTGGGCGTGCTGATCGTGGATGCGCGGCACAAGCCCACCGCCGATGACGTGACCATGTGCGACTGGTTCAAGGGCACCGGCTGCCCGGTCATCGTTGTAGCCAACAAGCTGGACAAGCTGAAAAAGAGCGAGATCGAGCCTAACCTGGCCCTGATCCGCCAGACGCTGACCCTGCCGGAGGAGGCACTGCTGATCCCCTTTTCCGCCGAGAAGGGCACCGGCAAAACGGAGCTCCTGGCAGCCATCAGCGAGATATGCGCCAAATAAAGCAAAACCTCCGGCTCAGCCGGAGGTTTTGCACTTTGCGCGGGGGAGGCGGGGAGATCGTTTCCGTTACTTTCGCGGATGTACGAATTCCGCCAGCATGGCACTGCCCAGCATCATAGCCGCGTCCAGCCAGCGGGCGGCGTCAGCGTTTCGCCCAGCAGCACGGAGAAAAACACGGCGCTCCGTGTACCGCCGGCAACGCCGTTGAGTATCACCACGCCGTTCAGGCCGAACAGCAGCAGGGGCGAGAGGTATTTCACATATGGGTATCTTGTGTGCCATAGTGCGGCGCTCCTCTTAGAAAATCGTGGTTTTCGCAAATTGACATTATCATAATACGGTGTTATCCTTGCGTAAAGAGAAAAGTATGCGATCGGGATCCGGCGGCGGAACGGTTTTTGTCACAGCTCTCCCGCCGGACGGAATGATAAAAAACTTTCAGCAATGCAGAAAAATTTTTAGGGGAAATGTAAAAAAGGACTGTTAATTGTCCTAAACGTATGGTATAATCCAAGATGAACAAGCAAGCAGCGCGCCGCCGGCGGCGGACGCGGTGACATTTCAAACAGGAGGTTTTGCAAATGGAAACTTACGGACTGGAAAAGCTGGGTATCATCAACGCCAAGGCGGTCTATCGTAATCTGACCCCCGCACAGCTGACCGAGCACGCGCTTTGCCGCGGCGAGGGTACGCTGTCCAACACCGGCGCCCTGGTGGTCAAGACCGGGAAATACACCGGCCGCAGCGCCAATGACAAGTTTATCGTGGACACCCCTGCCGTCCATGACGACATCGCCTGGGGCAAGGTGAACCGTCCTATCGAGAAGGCCAAGTTCGATGCCATCCGCGCCAAGGTCATCGCCTATCTGCAGGGCAAGGAGATCTTTATCTTTGACGGCTTTGCCGGCGCCGATCCCAAGTACACCAAGGCCTTCCGCATCGTCAACGAGCTGGCCAGCCAGAATCTCTTTATCCACCAGCTCCTGCGCCGCCCCACGGCCGAGCAGCTGAAGGATTTTAAGGAGGATTATACCATCATCGCCGCTCCCGGCTTCAAGTGCATCCCGGAGATCGACGGCACCCGCAGCGAGGCCGCCATTCTGGTGGACTACGAGGCCCACGAGGTGGTGATCTGCGGCACCCAGTACGCCGGCGAGATCAAGAAGTCCGTCTTCTCCGTGATGAACTATGTGTTGCCCAAGCAGGGCGTGTTCCCCATGCACTGCTCCGCCAACATCGGCAAGAACGGCGACAGCGCCGTGTTTTTCGGCCTGTCCGGCACCGGCAAGACCACGCTGTCCGCCGATCCCAACCGTATGCTCATCGGCGATGACGAGCACGGTTGGGCGGACGACTCCGTCTTCAACTTCGAGGGCGGCTGCTACGCCAAGTGCATCAACCTGAGCCCCGAGGGTGAGCCGGAGATCTACAATGCCATCAAGTTCGGCGCGCTGGTAGAGAACGTAGTCATGGATCCCGACACCCGTGAGTTCGACTTCGACGACGACTCCCTGGCCGTCAACTCCCGCGTGGGCTATCCCGTGGAGTATATCCCCAACGCCGAGCTGTCCGGCATGAGCCCCAGCGTTCCCAAGACGGTCATCTTCCTGACCGCCGATGCCTACGGTGTGTTGCCCCCCATCAGCAAGCTGGATAAGAACCAGGCCATGTACTACTTCGTCTCCGGCTTCACCTCCAAGGTAGCCGGCACGGAGATCGGCGTCACCGAGCCTGTGCCTACCTTCTCCACCTGCTTCGGCGAGCCCTTCCTGCCCCTGGATCCCTCTGTCTATGCCGCCATGCTGGCCGACAAGGTGGAGAAGGCCGGCGCGAAGGTTTATCTGGTCAACACCGGCTGGAACGGTACCGGCAAGCGCATGAAGCTCAGCTACACCCGCGCTATGGTCACCGCCGCCCTCACCGGCGAGATCGAGAAGAGCCAGTTCGTCACCGATCCCACCTTCGGCGTGCAGGTGCCCACCAGCATCGAGGGCGTGCCCAGTGAGCTGCTGATCCCCGAGAACACCTGGGAGGACAAGGCGGCCTATCAGGCGAGCTGCAAGAAGCTGGCCGCCAGCTTTGTGGAGAACTTCAAGAAGTACACCCACATGAGCGACGAGGTCGTGGCCGCCGGCCCCAAGGCGTAAGTACGCTATCGACAAAGGCACCCTGCGAGGGTGCCTTTGCTTTGCTAAAAAAATTCCCCGACATCGTCGGGGAATTTTTTTAAGTAACTTTAAGGTGCATTTCAGCTACCTGCGCTATGCTTATCTCACAGCAGAGGAACGCTTACTTCTTCAGCGCGTTCACAGCCGCCCGCAGGGCGTCCACGTGCTCCTGCTTTGTGGCCCAGCTGGCGCAGAAGCGCACGCCGGAGTGCGTCTCGTCCACACGCTCCCAGTACTCATAGCCGAAGCTTTTGCCCAGAATGGCCAGCTCGTCATCCGACATGATGGGATACTGCTGGTTGGTGGGGGAGTCAAACAGCAGGGGATAGCCCGCGGAGACGAAAATGTCCCGGATCTGATGAGCCATCTCAATGGCGTGGCGGGAGATCTTGAAATACAGGTCGTCGGTGAACAGCGTGTCGAACTGAACGCCCAGCAGTCGGCCCTTGGCCATGCGGCCGCCCCGCTGCTTCATAATAAAGCGGAAATCCTTTTTCAGATTTTCGTTCATGATGACAACGGCTTCGCCGAACAGGGCGCCCACCTTGGTGCCACCGATGTAGAACACATCGCACAGCCGCGCGATCTCTGGCAGCGTCATGTCGCTCTCCTCGGCCATCAGGCCATAGCCCAGCCGTGCGCCGTCAATGAACAGCGGCAGGCCGTACCGGCGGCAGGTGTCATACAGCGCCGTCAGCTCCGCCTTGGTATACAGCGTGCCGCCCTCAGTGGGGTGGGAGATGTACACCATACCGGGCTGGACGATGTGCTCCGTGGACTCATCGTTTCTGTGCCACTCCACATAGTCCTGCACCTGCTGCGCAGTGATCTTGCCGTTGGTGGTGGGCAGGGTGATGACCTTATGGCCCGTGGACTCGATGGCACCGGCCTCATGGCAGTTGATGTGACCGCTGACGGCGGAAATCACGCCCTGCCAGGGCCGCAGGATGGCGGCGATGACGGTGGTGTTGGTCTGGGTGCCGCCCACCAGAAAATGCACGTCGGCCTCCGGGGCCTGGCAGGCGGTCTTGATCTTCTCACGCGCCGCCTCACAGTATTCGTCCTCGCCGTAGCCCACGGTCTGTACCATGTTCGTCTCGGCCAGCCTGACCATGATAGAGGGGTGCGCGCCCTCCAGATAATCACTGTTGAAATAGATCATTGTGGTTCTCCTTTATCTTTTTGATGGAACGGAGCCGGCGGCTCCGCCGTCTATACGGCAGCCAACATTTCTATTGTAATCCCTGGTTTCTCAGAAGTAAAGAGAAACTGTTACAATTTCATTACATCTTGTCTATATCCCTTGCACCGAACGAAAAAACCTGTTACAATACCCAACGATAAGGAGGCGTGTACCCATGAACGATGCACCCAAGAGAAGATCCCGTGTGCAGCAGGAGCAGCCGGCCGAGCGTACCGGCAGTCGTCACCGCAGCAGAAGGAGCCGCGGCGGCAGAAAGAACGGAAAAGCCCTGTATTACGCCGTTTTGGTGATCCTGGTGGGCGTGCTGGTGTTCTCGTCCGTCAAGATCATTTCGTATCTGAAGGAACAGAAGGACACCGAGAGGATCAATGACAATATCAATCAGGACTTCATCAGTCCGGACGATACCGCCGGCGATACCGATACCGCCGGCGACGGCACCGACGGCGACAGCCAGGAGACGCAGAAGCCTGTCAAGAAGGATGAAGAGAGCATCAAGGTGGACTTCACCGCCATGCAGGCCAAGTACCCCGACGTGGTGGGCTATGTGTATAGCGCCAATACGACGCTGCAGCTGCCCATCGTGCAGTCCGCGGACGAGGGCGGCGAGTACTATCTGTACCGCGATATCGACGGCAAGGACAACAAGAACGGCACCGTCTTCCTGGATATCCGCTGCAACTCTGACTTCACCTCTCAGAACAACCTCATCTACGGCCACAATATGAAGACCGGCATGATGTTCGCGTCCCTGATGAACTACAAGAGCCAGAGCTATTACGAGGCGCATCCCTACTTCTATCTGTACACCCCCAACCAGACCTACAAGGTCAACCTGTTTGCCGGTTGTATTGTGGATCATGACGCCGATGTGTATGCCACTTCTCTCAGCGACAGCTATCTCCAGCAGTGTATCAACGAGTCCACCTTCAAGTCCGGCTCCGGTGTGCCCACGGGCAGCATCCTGACCCTGAGCACCTGCGACTACGATTTTGATAATGCCCGCTACGTCCTCATGGGCGAACTGATCCCCGTTAAAAATCCTGCCGACACCAGCAGCGAGGGTTAAAAAATGTCGTTATACGAAAAAGACCGCCGAAAGGCGGTCTTTTTTGCTCGCTACAGATAATGCTCTACTCCGTCAGCTCCAACACCACCGGACAGTGGTCACTGCCGGTGATTTCCGGCCAGATATCCGCATTCTTCACCCGGGGCATCAGCCGTGCTGACACGATAAAGTAGTCAATACGCCACCCCGCGTTGTTCTCCCGTGCGTGAAAGCGGTAGCTCCACCAGGAGTACGCCCCGGTCCGCTTTGGATACAGCGCCCGGAACGTGTCCACGAACCCGCTGCTCAGCAGCTGCGTCATTTTGTCCCGTTCCTCGTCGGAGAAGCCTGGGTTCATCCGGTTGGACTGGGGATTTTTCAGATCGATCTCCTGATGGGCCACGTTCAGGTCCCCGCAGTACACCACCGGCTTTTTGGCGTCCAGTTCCAAGAGGTATTCCCGCAGGTCGTCCTCCCACGCCATCCGGTAGTCCAGCCGTGCCAGCTGGTCCTTGGAATTGGGCGTGTAGCAGCACACCAGAAAGAAATCCTCGTACTCCGCCGTGATGACCCGTCCCTCATGCCGGTGGATATCCTCGCCAAAGTCGTATGTCACCGCCAGCGGCTTCCGTCGGGTGAAAACAGCCGTGCCGGAATATCCGGCCTTGTCGGCGCTGTTCCAGAATCGGTGATAGCCCTCCAGCTCAAACTGCGCCTGCTCCGGCCGCATCTTCGTCTCCTGCAGACAGATGACATCCGCGTCCGCAAGGGCGCAGAAGGCCAGGAAACCTTTATTCAGACAGGCCCGCAGCCCGTTCACGTTCCATGAGATCAGACGCATAGGTGTGTTCCTCCGCTGTTTTTCATCAGCATACCACAACTTTTGTCGTGGTACAACCAAAACCTCCGGCGAAGCCGGAGGTTTTGGCGTATTTGTAGTTTTTGGCCACCTTTGGTGTCGTATCATTCCCACTCCACCGTTGCCGGCGGCTTGGAGGTGATGTCATAGCAAATTCTGTTGATGTGCTTCACCTCACCCACGATCCGACCGGAGACCTTGTCCAGCAGCTCATAGGGCAGGCGGGACCAGGTGGCTGTCATAAAGTCCTGGCTCTGCACGGCCCGCAGCGCCAGCGTGTAGTCGTAGGTGCGCTCGTCGCCCATGACGCCCACGCTCCGCAGATCGGTCAGCACAGCGAAGAACTGGCTGGTGGTGCGGTCCAGACCGGCCAGCTTCATCTCCTCCCGGAAGATGGCGTCCGCCTCCCGCAGAATGGTCAGCTTTTCCTCGGTGATATCGCCGATAACGCGGATGGCCAGACCGGGACCAGGGAAGGGCTGCCGCCACACCAGCTCGTCCGGCAGACCCAGCTCGGTGCCCAGCTTCCGCACCTCATCCTTGAACAGCCGCCGCAGCGGCTCCACGATCTCCTTGAAATCCACGCAGTCCGGCAGGCCGCCCACGTTATGGTGGCTCTTGATGACCACGCTCTCTCCGCCCAGGCCGGACTCCACCACATCGGGATAGATGGTACCCTGAGCCAAGAAGTCCACCGCGCCGATTTTCTTGGCCTCTTCCTCAAAGACCCGGATGAATTCCTCGCCGATGATCTTCCGCTTGTGCTCCGGCTCGGTAACGCCCGCCAGCTTGCTCAGGAAGCGCGGTCCCGCGTTGACACGGCGTACATCCACATGGAACTGGTGTTTCATCACCTGCTCCACCTGGTCGCCCTCGTCCTTCCGCAGCAGTCCGTGGTCCACAAAAATGCACGTCAGCTGATCGCCAACCGCCCGCTGCAAAAGCGCTGCCGCCACCGAACTGTCCACGCCGCCGGACAGCGCCAGAAGCACGCGGCCGTCGCCGATCTGCCGCCGGCATTCCGCCACGGCCTCGTCCAGATAGGACGCCATGGTCCACTCGGCACTGAAGCCGCATACCTTGTACAGGAAGTTTTCCAGCACCTGCATACCGTACTCCGTGTGCTGCACCTCCGGGTGGAACTGCACGCCATACAGCTTCCGATCCGCGTTTTCCACAGCGGCGAAGCCGCAGCCGTCGGTGGTCGCGATGACCTTAAAGCCCGGCGCGATGCGTTCCACCTCCACGCCGTGGCTCATCCAGCACACGGACGCCTCCGGCACACCGGCAAACAGGGGGGAGGCCGTGTGGGTCAGCTGGATCTTGCCATACTCCCGCGTCTCCGCCTTGCGGCACTGACCGCCCAGCAGCTGCATCATCAGCTGCTGTCCGTAGCAGATGCCCAGCACGGGGATGCCCATTTCAAACAGCGCTCTGTCCACCATGGGGGCGTTGGGCTCGAACACGGTGGCGGGGCCGCCGGTGAGGATCAGCGCATCTGGCCCAAAGGCGCGGATATCCGCCATGCTCAGCCGATAGGACTTGATCTCGCAGTATACGCCGCACTCACGGACACGCCGTGCCACCAGCAGGTTATACTGCCCGCCGAAATCCAGAACCAGCACCTTTTTCATGTCAGTCGTCCTCCCGGAAGCGGATCACGCCGTTCTCGGCGCTGTCGATAACGGCCAGGGATTTGATGGGATAGCCCTCCCGGCGCAGGCTGTCGCCGCCGTCCTGAAAGCCCTTCTCCACCGCCACGCCGATGCCCGCCAGCTGCGCGCCGGCCTTGTTCACGATGTCGATCAGGCCGCGCATGGCGTAGCCCTTGGCCATGAAGTCGTCAATGATGAGAACCTTGTCGTCCTTGGTGATCCAGTCCTGGCTCACCAGCAGTGTGACCTTTTTCTTGTAGGTGTAAGAAAAAATATCACTCTGGTACAGACCGCCCTCGATGTTGTCGCTCTTGGCCTTCTTGGCAAAGACCATGGGTACACCATACCGTTCGGCGCAGATCGTCGCCAGCGCAATACCGCTGGCCTCTGCCGTAAGCACCATCGTGATATTTTTTACGTCAAAATACTTGGCAAACTCGTCCGCCAGATCCCGCATCAGCGCCGTGTCGACGCGATGGTTCAAAAAACCGTCCACCTTGATGATGTTACCGGGCAGGACGCGGCCCTCCCGCAGGATACGCTCCTTCAGCTGCTGCATGACCACCACTTCCTCTCATGAGATATAGTACACCTACTATACCTGATTTCGCAGGGAAAAGCGACAGGGAAAAACGGAGAACTATTTAGGCGTGTTTTGCTGTTTTTTGTGGGTTTTACCGGAGCGAAAAGCCCTGCTCATAGCTTGGATAAGCTGTCCTTGACAAAGTCCGTGAACCGCTCCGCGGCAGCGGACTGGGGCACATCGCTCAGCAGGCACATATCCACACTGCGGGCCGGTATCTCAAAGGAGGTCTTCAGCTTTTTCAACCGTCCGCTGTCCAGCTCCTTCCGGACGAACTCCTCCGTCACGCCGGCCACACCGAAGCCGATGGCCGCCAGGTCCACCAGCAGGCTCCGGGCGCCCAGCTCGATCTCCGGGTTCAGCTTCAGCCCATTCTGCAAAAAGAACCGTTCCAGATACAAACGGCTGGAGGCCTTGCGCTCCAGCAGGATCAGCGGGAACGCCGCGATCTCCTCCAGCGTGTATACGTGCCGGAAGTCACAGGGATACTCCGCCCCCGCCACAAAGATGGCGTGGGTATCGAAGCAGGGATATATCCGCAGTCCGGCATCGTCCGCCGGCGTGCTGGCGAAGGCGATGTCCACCTTGCCGGAGCGCAGCAGCCCCAGTACCTTGTGGCTTCGCCCGGATACGATCTGGATGTGGATGGCCGGGTGCCGCTTGTGGAACGCGTCCAGATACGGCAGCAGGAACTGGCTGGTCACGGTGTCGCTGGCGCCGATGGTCAGCTGTCCCATCTGCAATTCCCGGGTCTGGCTCAGCTTTTCCTCGCCCGTCTCCAGCAGGCCCATGGCACTGCGGACGTACTCATACAGCATCTGCCCCTCGGCGGTCAGCGTCACGCCACGGCTGTTCCGCGCGAATAGACGGGTCTGCAGGTCGCGCTCCAGCTGCT
>ERZ1107006.629-NODE-629-length-34121-cov-9.339987_pt1 | contig 34121 bp, 37 predicted proteins | sample MGYA00403696_ERZ1107006 | MGnify/ENA primary metagenome ERZ1107006 (study PRJEB35170, sample SAMEA104062441) | human gut metagenome | biome: human gut; feature: human-associated habitat; material: faeces | place: Denmark | collected 2012-08-13 ...
TCACACCGGAGGACGCGAACCGTTTGGGCTGTGAGCTGGCCAAGCGCTTCACCAAGGGCAATCACGCCTATATCGTCTGCACCCATATCGACAAAGCCCATATTCACAATCATGTGATCTGGAACTCCACCGCACTCAGCCAGACCCGGAAATTCAGAAACTTTTGGGGCAGCAGCCGCGCTGTGCGGCGGCTCAACGATACCATCTGCATCGAGAACGGCTACTCCATCGTGGAGAATCCGAAGCGCCACGGCAAGAGCTACAACAAGTGGCTGGGTGACAAGAAGAAGCCATCCCATCGGGAGCGGATCTGCGCGGCCATTGACGATGCGCTGGCACAAAATCCCGACAGCTTTGAAGCGCTGCTGGAGCTGCTGCGGCAGGCCGGATATGAGGTCAAGGGCAAAAAAGTCCCGTCCCTGTTGGGCGGCGAACAGAAAAAGTCCATTCGCATGGACACCCTCGGCGACGGTTATACTCCCACAGATCTCCGTGCGGTGATTGCCGGTGAAAAGACGCATACACCGCGAAAGAGCGCCGCCGCGCCGGTCAAACTGGAAAAGCGCAGCGGGAATCTGCTGGTGGACATTCAGGCCAAATTACGCGCTGGCAAGGGTGCCGGTTATGCGCGTTGGGCGACGTTGTTCAACCTGAAACAGATGGCACAGACGGTGGCCTATCTGCAAGACCATGAGCTTTTAGATTACGCCGTTCTCTCGGAGAAAGCGGCGGCAGCGTCCGCTCACTTTAACGAGCTTTCCGCAAGGATCAAGGCTGCGGAAAAGCGCATGGCCGAGATTGCCGTGCTGCGGGAGCATATCGTGGGTTATGCCAAGACCCGCGATACCTACGTTGCCTATCGCAAGGCCGGGTACTCCAAGAAATTTCTTGCAGAGCATGAAAGTGAGATCACGATCCACAAGGCCGCAAAGAACTATTTTGATGGACTGGGCCTCAAGAAGCTGCCCACCATCAAGGCGCTGAATACCGAGTACGCCGAGCTGCTGGCGGAGAAGAAAGCGGCCTACGCCGACTACCGAAAAGCCCGTGAGGAAATGAAAGAGCTGCTGACGGCCAAGGCCAATATCGACCGTATTCTGGAGTTGGATAAGGAGCAGGAGGAAGCGAATGAACGACGGGAAAAAGAGGCGGAGCAGCGCTGAGCTGCCCGCCCACAAGCGATTTGAAAAATCGCGCAGCCGATGGATTTATCCATCGTTCCAGAACACAGTTTTTGTGTTCTGCGGGGATTGGGGCAGCGCCCCAACAAGCATGAAACAGGCGGGCTCCGTGTAAACGGAATCCGCCTGTTTTCGCAAAGTGGGTACCGCTTTGCATTGCTTGCCGCTTTCTTGCCCCCGACATCTCACCGTGTCGATTCAATCCTTTCGCTGACGTTTGTTGTGCGCTGCGCACAACAAAAAATTTTCACCAGGTCTTGACAAGTAACCACTCGGTAACTATAATAGGAGTTACCGAGTGGTTACCTGCAAGGAGGAATATTATGGCTGGAGATACGAAAGAACGAATTTTGGAAACAGCGCTGGAATTGTTTGCTCAGAACGGCTACCTCGGAACATCTATGAATGATATTGCGGGGCGGTTGGGGTTCACGAAAGCCGCCCTGTATAAGCACTATACCAGCAAACAGGAGATTTTGGACAGGATTGTAGAACGCATGAATGAGATGGACTATGAACGTGCGGAAAGCTATGAAATGCCGGAGACGGAGCCGGACGGCTTTGCAGAGGCCTATCTGCACACGCCGGTGCAGAAGATCCGCGCATACAGCATGGCACAGTTTGACCATTGGACGAAGGAATCCTTTTCATCAAATTTCCGCAAGATGCTGACGCTGGAGCAATACCGTGATCCCAAACTGGCGCAGCTCCATCACGACTACCTGGCGGGCGGGCCTCTGGAGTACATGGCCGCAATTTTTCGTAAGCTGACAGATACTGACGAAGCCGCCATGCAGCTGGCGCTGGAATTCTATGGGCCAATGTACCTACTCTACAGCGTCTACGACGGTGCGCAGGATAAAGATTCCGTTGCTCCTTTGCTGGATGCACATATTGAGCAGTTCATTGCCAAGGTCGAATCCTGTTGCAGAAAGGAGAGGGAGACGATATGAAGGAACGTGAAGAGAAAAAACAGTGGGTTTTATGCCCTTGGTGCGGCTCGAAAACGCGGCTGCAAATATTTCGGGAAACTGAGTTGAAAGACTTCCCTTTGTTCTGCCCAAAGTGCAGACACGAAAGCATCATCAACGCAAAGAATTTCACGATTGAGACGAAAGAAGCCAGACGCTAAGACGCAGTGCTGATCGCAAAGCCGATCATGCGCTGCGTCTCACTTTTTTGAGAGGAATGTTTCTATGAACGCAATTATTTACACCACCAATACCGGTAGCACAGAACATTATGCTAAGTTGCTGGCGCAGAAAACCGGACTTCCGGTGTATTCCCTTGCGGAAGCGAAGAAGCGAGTCTTTGCCGGAGCGGAGGTTATTTACCTTGGCTGGATCATGGCAGGCTCTGTCAAGGGCTATGCCGAGGCCGCAAAGCGTTACCGGGTACGCGCCGCCTGCGGTATCGGCATGGGGCAAACCGGGACACAAACGGACAGCGTGCGGAAAAAGTCGGCGATATCTGCTGACATTCCGCTGTTCACCCTGCAAGGGAACTTTGATGTCAAAAAACTGCACGGTGTTTACCGCCCCATGATGGAGATCATGGTCAAAACGGCAGGCAAAGCTCTTGCCGAAAAGAAAGACCGCACGCCGGATGAGGATGATATGCTGGACATGATGCTTCATGGCGGTGAGCGAGTCAAAGCTGAAAATCTAAGTGCTGTTCTCGATTGGTTCAGCGCGCAACAATAAGAATCGGAGGAAATGTATCATGATGTGTCCGAAATGCGGAAAAGAAATGAGAAACGGCTATCTGTTCAGCAGTAAGGATGGCGCGTTCAGCTTTGCAAGCGAAGTGCCGAGCGCCTTGGAAAACGCCAAAAACGCGGAGGGATTTGTAAAGCTCACCGGGTTGAAGGTCGGTGGTCGCACGAGCGTGGAAGCCTGCTGCTGTGATGCGTGCAGGATGATTCTGATTTCATACGGAGAGGAAGCGGCAAAAATATGAAACTCTATTTTGGAAACGGAGTCACTACGGCAACAACGCTTATGATCCTTGCTATGCTTGGATTTATCGGTTACTCGGTCTTTCACCGTGCAAGTATTCAATATTGGGGGCGCAGGAGCGCAATTCTGCTTGTATTCGGACTTGTGGTCTGCTGTTTTGCGGCGGCGCGGGACGGGTTGGACAAGACTATCCAGCACACCATCGACGGCAGCTGCGCACCGGGGCTGTTCCCGCTCGTCAGTGTGCCCACCATCGTCGGCTGTGTCGGTGCGCTGCTGATCATCATTGCCGCCATTGCTACGCTGATCGCCAAAACGCAAAAGGTGTGCGAGGTTTGGTTCTATGTGATGTCCGGCGGTGCAGTCCTGAAGATCGTGACGATGGAGATCGCACGAATCATTCTCTGAGGCAAAGATAAAATGAAGAATTTAGTTGTATATGTTCATGGAAAAGGCGGCTCGGCGCAGGAAGCCGAGCACTATAAATCGCTATTTCCGAAGGACGAAGTAATTGGGTTTGATTACCGTTCGCAAACGCCATGGCAAGCCAAGAAAGAGTTTTTTGCGTTTTTTACCGAGCAGAGAGGCCGGTGTGAGCACCTCACCTTGGTTGCCAACAGCATCGGAGCTTTCTTTGCGCTGTCCTCGCTGGATGAAACACTGGTTGACCGGGCTTATTTCATCTCCCCAATCGTGGATATGGAGAACTTGATTTGCAATATGATGCAATGGTCGAATGTGACCGAACAGGAGCTTGCCGAGAAACGGGAAATCGCCACGAATTTCGGAGAAACGCTGTCTTGGGATTACCTTTGTTATGTGCGGCAGCATCCGATCATCTGGAATGTCCCCGCCTGTATTCTCTACGGTGAGCATGACAATCTGACATCGATTGAAACAGTATCGGCATTTGCCAAGCAGCACCATGCTGATCTGACCGTCATGCCCGGTGGCGAGCATTGGTTCCATACCGAGGAACAGATGCAGTTTTTGGACGATTGGATGAAAAAAGAAGAAAAACAGGCTGTGACGGTAAGATATGCGGAACTGCCTGAGCTGCCGCGCGTAAATGAGCTTCGCATGATGGTGAGTGAGCTGCATGCAGAGGGACGGCCGGATGTTTTTCGCGTCGGTTTTTGCGAGGAATTGCAGCACCGCGTTTATCAAGCGTTCGAGTCTCCTGGTGCCGATGTGATTGTGGCATGTGTGGAAAATGAACCTCGCGGTTTTGCCGTGGTGCAGTATATCGACAAGCCGGAATCGGCTTATATGCGCGCACAGCACTTTTACCACATTGAAGAGTTCGGCGTGGACGAGAGGTATCGCAGGTGCGGGATTGGGACAGCGTTGTTGTGCTTTTGCAAAGCGCAAGCAAAACATCGGGGCTTTGATCGGGTGACACTGGATGTCTGGACATTCAACGAGTCGGCGCAGAAATTCTATGCGGCAGCGGGCTTTCAGCCCTATCGGAGCTTTTTGGAAAGCCAAACTTGATAAGCACAGGGAGCGATAAAATGAAACGATCTTTGTCTCAAAAATTAGGATTGCTGGGCATTGTCAGCTTTCTGTCCTATACGGCAGCAGTGGTATTTGCGCCACTTGCTTATCCGGGTTACAACTGGCTGGCGCAGGCGGTCAGCGACCTGAGCGCAGCCAATGCGCCCTCTCTTTCCATTTGGAATCAGCTCAGCGCTTTTTACAATGTTTGCGAGGTTGTTTGCGTGACTGTGGTCTGCATCGGCATTCAGGGGCAGAAAACAAAGCTGCTGCGCATGGGAATCTATCTGTTTGCCGTGATGGAATGGATCTCGGCGGTGGGCTACCGGATGTTCCCACTCTCAGACAGCGGCTATGCCGGTGCCTTTCAGGATGTGATGCACATGGTAATTACGGCGCTGGTGGTTCTGCTATCCATCGTATCGCTGACCACTATTATTGTCGCCGGAGTCAAAAGCAAAGAGTGCTGTTCCTATGACGTTTGTGCCGCGATTGCTCTCGCTATGATGCTGGTCGGCGCAATGGGTATGAAAATCGTACCCACTGACTATTTCGGCGTAATCGAACGGTTCAGTGTGTTTGCCGCTACAGGCTTCAATGCCGCGCTGGGAATTCACCTGTTTTACAGGAAGCCAAAAGAAAGCAAGGAGTAAACTTGTATGAGCATTATCCCCTATGTGATCGAACAAACCAGTCGCGGCGAGCGGAGTTACAACATTTTTTCCCGGCTGTTATCCGACCGGATTGTTTTTCTCGGCGAGGAAGTTACGGACGCATCCGCCAGTTCCATCGTCGCGCAGATGCTGTTTCTGGAAGCGCAAGACCCGGATAAGGACATTCAGCTTTACATCAATAGTCCGGGCGGTTCGGTCACTGCCGGATTTGCAATCTATGATACGATGCAGTACATCAAATGCGACGTGTCCACCATCTGCATCGGTCTTGCCGCGAGCTTCGGCGCTTTCCTGTTAGCGGGCGGCGCAAAGGGCAAGCGGATTGCGCTTCCCAATGCGGAAATTATGATTCACCAGCCGCTGATCGGCGGGGGCGGTGTACGAGGCCCGGTTACGGATATTCAGATCGTCACCGAGCAGATGCAGAAAACCAAGCAGTGGCTGACCCGCATTCTTTCCGAGAATACGGGAAAATCCTTTGCAGAGGTTGCCGCTGATACGGAGCGCGACAACTACATGTCGGCGCAGGAAGCCCTTGCTTATGGGCTGATTGACAAAATTATTGACAAGAGATAAGGAGAACCACCATGTCAGAAAAGAAGATTACCATTCGTTTGGAAACCAAAGTTGTATGTCACGATCTCTACGGATGGCGTGACCTGCTCCACCTCCGATGCACCGGATGCCCCGGCAGATGTGCCGCCGGTGCTGACGCTGCCCATTCTGGATGAGATCGATCGGAATGTGACCATCGGAACCTCCGGGTCTTCGCTGCTGGCCGTACAGGAGGCGGCCAAGCTGCTGGACTGGGGCGAGAACACCGGCCTCGGTACGGATGAGATCAGCGACGCCGCCTCCACATGGCTGGCCGCAAAGAATAATGACCTGACTGACTGCCTGAAAAAGCTGGAGCTGGTGGACGAAGCCTACCGGAAACTTCTGACCGACGAAGCACGGGAACTGCTGGACAGCGCCGGGTGTGAAGTTGTGGAAGTTACTTGGGGCAGCGACCCGGTAGAGCCGGTCGAGACCATCATGCAGGCGGCGGGGCTTCGCGGATGATGCAGCCAGCCAATACGAAGAAAGGAAGTCCTGAAGATGAATAACAGCTTGTTTGCCATAGAGCGCGCACGGGCAGAGGATGCCGCGGCACTCTTGGATTATCTGAAAATCGTGGGCGGCGAAACCGAAAATCTCAGCTTCGGTGCGGAGGGAGTGCCGCTCGACCTTGAAACGGAACAAGACTATCTGCGTGCGCAGTGCGAATCAGCGGACAATGTGCAGTATCTCGCCAAGGTATATGGCGAGATCATCGGCACGGCAAGTCTGAACCGCAAGCCTCGGCGCATGAGCCATCGCGGAGAGTTTGGTATCAGCCTGAAAAAAGCGTGGTGGGGCTGCGGCGCGGCGTCTGCGCTGACGGAAGCAATTCTTGCCTTCGCCAAGGAAAACGGCTTTGAGCAGTTGAATCTGGAGGTGCGCAGCAGCAACGCCCGCGCCATCAGACTTTATGAAAAATATGGCTTTCGGAAGCTGTGTACGTTTCCCCATTTTTTCAAAATCAATGGAGAATATATTGATTTTGACCTGATGAATCTCGAACTGAACACAGCAGACGACCACATAGAGGGAAATATGAGATGAAAGCAATTACCGTAGAAGCATTATCAAAAACCTTTTCTGGAGGAACCGTTGCGGTTGATGGCATCAGGTTCTCATTGAATCAGGGAGAGATTTTCGGGTTCTTAGGGCCAAACGGAGCGGGAAAAACCACGACCGTGAAACTGCTTTGCGGTATGCTGACCCCATCGAGTGGCAAATGTCAGGTGCTGGGAATTGACCCCACTCAAAACCCGGAACAGCTGCATGAAAAGGTCGGCGTAGTAACAGAACATGCCCAAATGTACGATCACATGACGGCTTTGGAGAATCTGCAATTTTACGGCACTCTTTTTGGCATGAGCCGTTCGGAATGTGCAGATAGAGCAAAACTGCTCTTACAGCGACTGGAACTGGCAGACGTGATGGATCGCAAGCTGGCCACTTATTCTACTGGTATGCGCCAGCGGCTTTCTTTGGCCAGAGCATTACTTCACCGTCCGCAGATTTTGTTTCTGGATGAGCCTACTTCCGGCCTTGACCCTGAAAGCGCTCAGAATGTGAATTCTCTGATTCAGGAGCAGGCTGCCGAAGGGATCACAGTATTTCTTTGTACGCATCAGCTTCGGTATGCGCAGGAAATCTGTACGACATACGGACTTATGAATAAGGGACGCTTATTTGCCGCAGGAGATATTACAGAACTGCGATCTATGGCCTGCCAGAATACTAAGGTACGGATAAAAGCAAGCCGTATGCCAAAGGACATGATATATCAGGAAATTGGAGATCACGTCTATGATATGGAAGTGACCTCAGAGCATGACATCCCGCTCATTGTAAAAAGAATTGTAGAGGCCGGTGGCGATTTGTATCATGTATCGGAACAACAGATGTCATTGGAAGAAATCTACTTTTCTCTGATCGACCGGGAACATGCGGAAACGGAGCGTGAAAACACATGAATATTGGACAATTCGCCTTAATTAAAAAGGATATGCGAAGCGTTACATCAAATAAGCAGGTTTTCACGGTTCTTCTTATCGTACCGATTGTGCTTACCATTGCTTTGCCGTCCATTTTTGTGTTTGTAATATCATTTGCTCCCGATGCTGCCTCAGATTTTCAGAAACTACTGGATATGCTGCCTGCTCCCAATGGGGAGTACAGCCAGCAACAGCAAATTTTTAGCCTGATATTGAATCAAATCATGCCATCCTTCTTTCTGATCATCCCGATCATGGCATCGTCTGTCATGGCGGCAAGCTCCTTCGTGGGCGAAAAAGAAAAGCACACCTTAGAAACATTGTTGTATTCTCCGCTCTCGCTGGGGCAGTTATTCCAATCCAAAATACTGGCAGGCTTCTCGGTTGGAATGATGATTTCCTTTAGTTCGTTTGCTGCCATGCTGCTGGTAATGGAGCTGGAATCCTTTTTCCTGACCGGTAATCTGCTCCTTCCCGCAGCGAGTTGGCTGGCGATCATGCTTTTGATCGCACCGGCGATCTCTCTGGTTGCAATTGCTGTAACTGTGCGGAGTTCTGCAAAGGCACAGACTATCGAAGAAGCACAGCAGCGGGCAGTATTCCTGATTTTTCCGATCCTCGCTTTGCTCATTGGACAATTTACGGGCATTATTCTAATCAGCGCAGGACTTCTCTGGGGAGTGGGTATTGTTCTGGCAGCACTTGCTATATTGCTTGTGAAGAGGGCTGCTGGAAACTTCACTTACGAAAAACTGCTGAAATAAGGATACCGTCAAAATTCATTTCAAAAGAGCCAGACGCAAAGACGCAGAGCTTTACCGGAAGGTATAGCTTAACCTCCCTGTCGTGCCGGGGGCTTCGCTGTCGCCTTTGCTCTGTGATACCAGTCCCAGATTGCAGCGTCAGCTAGCGGTTGCCGCATTTTTCTTCTTTTACGCCGATACCTTCAAGATGCTGCCGGGTCAGACGGAGATCGGCCCCGGCGCTTTCCCCAAGGCCGTTTGCGTGGGTCTGGCAGTGTGCGGCGTCCTTCTGATCATCCAGGAGCTCCGCAAGGGCGGCAGTGAAAAAGCGGAGCTGTTCAGCAAGAAGCTGCTGATCGGCATTGCCGCCGCCGTGGTCTATTTTGTTCTGCTGAAAATTCTTGGCTTCGTGCTGGACAGCATCTGGGTCGTGTTCGTGATGATGGCCCTGCTGCTCAACGAGCCGTTCAAAAAGGCGTGGCCGCTGATGCTGGCCGTGTCGATCCTGGCGCCTGTGGTGCTGTATGCCATCTTCGGTATGTTCCTGAAGGTCCCTCTGCCCAACGGAATCCTTTCCGGCCTGTTGGGCTGATATGAGTTAGAACGGAGGTTTATATGGGAGTAATTACAGCGCTGGGTGAGCTGCTGTCTCCTCAGTATCTTCTGATGATGATCGCCGGTACTATGGGCGGCATCATGATCGGCGCAATGCCGGGCCTGACCTCGGTGATGGGCGTGACGCTGCTGCTGCCCTTTACCTATGGCATGGACCCCGCGGCCGGTATTTCCATGCTGCTGGCCATCTCCTTCGGCGCAATTTACGGCGGCTCCATCACCGCCATCCTGATCGGCACACCCGGCACGCCGGCCTCGGCCGCCACCATGATCGAGGGCCGGCAGTTCACCGCCCGGGGCGAGGGCGGCCGGGCCATCGGCCTGTCCACCTTTGCCTCCTGGATCGGCGGCACCATCAGCGCGCTGGTGCTGATCTGCGTGGCGCCCCAGCTGGCCAAGCTGGCGCTGAAGTTCGGCCCGCCGGAGTATTTCTGCCTGGCCGTGTTCGGCCTTACCATCATTGCCAGCATTTCCGGCAAAAACATGCTCAAGGGCATCATCGCGGGCCTGCTGGGCCTGCTGGGTGTGCGCCTGTTTATCAAGGTCATCCAGATCAAGCCCTATATCCTGCCCCCCATCATCTTTGTGCTGTGCATCCTGGGCTCCTATGCCCTGCGGAACAATATGTTCGACGTGGGCGCTATGCTGCTGATCGCCGTGGTGGGCTACTTCTTCCTGAAGCTGGAGATTCCCATTGCACCCATTGTGCTGGCGCTGATCCTGGGGCCCCTGGCGGAGAGCAATCTGCGCCGGTCCCTGCTGCTGAGCCAGGGAAGCGCGTCCATCTTCTTCACCCGTCCCATCTGCATTTTCTTCCTGGTGCTGGCTCTGGTGTCCCTGTGCTGGCCCCTGCTGCGCAAGCTGCCCAGCGGCCGGAAGAAGCAGGCATAAGGAGGAGCGTATGGCACGCATTCTCAGCTATGGCTCGCTGAATCTGGACCTTGTCTATCAGGTGCCCCATTTTGTGCAGGCGGGGGAGACCCTGAGCTCTGCCAGCCGCACCGTCCACTGCGGCGGCAAGGGGCTCAATCAGTCCATCGCCGCCGCCCGCGCCGGAGGCGCGGTCAGTCATGCCGGAAGGGTCGGCCGTGACGGAGCCGTTCTGACGGATGCCTTGCGGGACAGCGGCGTGGACACCGCCTTCGTGTCCGTCGGCGATGGTCCCAGCGGCCATGCCGTCATTCAGGTGGATCCCGCCGGGCAGAACTGCATTCTGCTTTTTGGCGGCAGCAATCAGGAGATCACCCATGAGGAGACAGACCGGGCGCTGGAGCACTTTCAGGCCGGGGACTATCTCATCCTGCAAAACGAGATCAACGGCCTGCCCTATATCATGGAGCAGGCGGCCCGGCGGGGGATGCGCATCGTGTTCAACCCCTCGCCCATTGACGAACACATCGGGGACCTTCCTCTGGACCAGGCGTGGCTGCTGATCTTCAACGAGATCGAGGGCGCGGCTCTGGCGGGCTGCTCCGATGAGACGGAGATCCTGGATGCCCTGCGGCGGAGATGGCCCCGGTGCCGTCTGCTGCTGACCCTGGGCAGCCGGGGCTGCGTGTATGACGACAGCCTGCGGCGGCTCCGGCAGGGGATTTATCGCACGAGGACGGTGGACACCACCGCTGCCGGGGACACCTTCACCGGTTACTTTGTGGCCTGCATGGCCCAGGGCCGTCCGGAGGAGGAATGCCTGGACCTGGCCTCCCGGGCGGCGGCCATCGCCGTGTCCCGTCCCGGCGCGGCGCCGTCTATTCCGGTGATAGCCGAGGTGCTCTCGTCCTCCCTTCAGCGGGCGGAGTGATGAAATCGAAAAAATGCTGCGGCTTTTGGCCGCAGCATTTTTTCGATTTCAGGGCGCTGCGGAACAATCCCTCTGCTCCAAATTCCTGAAATTTTATCCCCCCGGGAGGCTTCCGCAGCGGAACGGAATCCGCTACAATAGAGAAAAATGCGGCGCACCATAGCCACAAACGGAAACCAGAAAAGGAAGCATGGCCATGATTTCGGAATTGGAAAAGAGAGTGCAGCGCTACTGGACCCAGCGGTCCCACGACTTCGGAACCGTCCGGAGGAACGAATTGGAGGACGAGATGGGCCGGAAGTGGTTTCGGGAATTGGAAAAGCACTTACCGGAAAACGGAAAAATGAAGATTCTGGATGTCGGAACGGGGACGGGCTTTTTCGCGGTGCTGCTGGCCCAGGCCGGACACCGGGTGGAGGGGGTGGACCTGACCCCGGCCATGCTGGAGGAGGCCCGGGCCCTGGCGGCCCAGCGGGGGCTTGACATCACGTTCCGGGAGATGGACGCTCAGGCTCTGGACTATGAGGACGGATGCTTTGACGCCGTTATCAGCCGGAACCTCACCTGGACGCTGCCGGACCCGGAGCTGGCCTATGGCCAGTGGTTCCGGGTGCTGAAGCCCGGTGGGGTGCTGCTGAACTTCGACGCGGACTACGCCGCCAACGTCCGCAGCCGCAGCACTCAGAACCGCCGGGTGCCGGCGGACAGCCCCTATGGCCATGTGGGCATGACCGACCGGCTGCAGCGGGAAAACGACGAGATCACCCTGACCATGGACGTGGGCCGGGCCCGCCCGGCCTGGGACCGGGAGGTGCTGGAGGGCATCGGCTTTGCGGACTGCCGGGTGGACACCCGGGTGGGGCGGCGGATCCTGGGGCCCCTGGACCTGGAGCACGCGCCCATGTTCGGCATTGCGGCCCGGAAGCCCTGACGGAAAGAGAGGAGCACATCATGCGTACATTTGCCACCTATGAGGAAGAAAATATCCACTACTGGACCCATCGGGCCTCCGGCTACTCCGCCGTCAACCGGGAGGAGCTGGCCACCGATCAGAAGGCCGTGTGGCGGGGCGTGATCGCCGGGAAAATCGCCGGAAACCACCCCGGGAAGCGCCCGGATGAGATCCGGGTGCTGGACGTGGGCACCGGGCCGGGCTTTTTTGCCATCATTCTGGCGGAGCTGGGCTATCAGGTGACGGCGGTGGACTACACGGCCTCCATGCTGGAGGAGGCCCGGCGCAACGCCGGGGCTTTGGCCGGGTGCATCCGGTTCCGGCAGATGAACGCCGAGGAGCTGACCTTCCCGGCGGACTCCTTCGACGTGGTGGTCACCCGGAACGTGACCTGGAACCTCCGGGACCCGGAGCGGGCCTACGGTCAGTGGTCCCGGGTGCTGAAGCCCGGCGGGGTGCTGCTGAACTTCGACGCCAACTGGTACCGCTATCTGTGGGACCGGGGGGCGGAGCAGGCCCATGCCCGGGACCGGGAGAACCTGTGGGCCTCCGACGTCCGGGACGAGACGGCGGGAACGGATGTGTCCGCCATGGAGGCCATCGCCCGGCAGGCGCCGCTGTCGGCCCGTATGCGGCCGGGTTGGGACCTGGGGGTCCTGCGGGGCCTGGGGCTGCAGGCGGCGGCGGACACCGAGATCTGGCGGCAGGTCTGGACCCGGGAGGAGCGGATCAACAACGCCTCCACCCCCATGTTCCTGGTGGAGGCCCGGAAGTGTCCCCTGCCGCAGTAAGGTGGCGGCATGAGGCGATACATTCTCAAGCGGCTGCTGCAGCTGATCCCGGTGCTGCTGGGCGTCACGTTTCTGTCCTTCGCCATGATGCGCCTGGCCGGAAGCGACGCCATCACCGAGCTGTACGGCGACAAGGGGGCGGTATCCCAGGAGATCATCGACGCCAAGCGGGCGGAGCTGGGACTGGACCGGCCGTTTCTGAGCCAGTATTTCTCCTGGCTGGGGGGGCTGCTGACCGGCGACATGGGCACAAGCTATGTGTCCGGACGGGACGTGTTCGGCGCCTTCGTGTCCAGGCTGCCGGCCACCCTGCTGCTGACGGCCCTGTCCGTGGCGGCCACGGTGCTGCTGTCGGTGCCGCTGGGCATCCTGGCCGCCGTGCGCCATGACCGGTTCACGGACTATTTCCTGCGATTCTGCAGCTTCATCGGCAACGCCCTGCCCAATTTCTTCGTGGCTCTGCTGCTGATGCAGGTGTTTTCCATCCGGTGGAGGCTGCTGCCGGTGCTGTCGGAGGGGACCTCCCTGCGCAGCGCCGTTCTGCCCACTCTGACGCTGGCCATCGCCATGTCCGCCAAGTATATGCGCCAGGTCCGGGCCGCCGTGCTGGAGGAGCTGAACCGGGACTACGTCACCGGCGCCCGGGCCCGGGGCGTCCGGGAGGGAGTCATTCTGCGCGGAAGTGTGCTCCGGTGCGCCATGCTGACCATCCTCACCCTGCTGGCCCTGTCCGTAGGGAGTCTGCTGGGGGGCACGGCCATCATCGAGAGCATTTTCCAGTGGGACGGCGTGGGCAAGCTGGCGGTGGACGCCATCACCATGCGGGATTATCCCATGATCCAGGCCTATGTGGTGTGGATGGCGGTGATCTATGTGGCGGTGAATCTGGTCACGGACCTTTTATACCACGCGCTGGACCCGCGGATCCGACTGGGGGTGAGCCGGGAATGAGACAGCCATCCATCCGGCGCGGCGTCAGGACCCGGCTGGTGATTTTCGGGACCCTGGCCCTGCTGCTGATTCTGTTTTCGGCGTTTTCCGCGTATCTGACACCCTATGACCCCTATTTGCAGGACCTGAGCCAGGCCAAGGCCCCTCCCTCGGCGGAGCATCTGCTGGGGACGGACCGTTATGGCCGGGATATGCTGTCCCGGGTCATCGTGGGGAGCCGCACCAGCATTTTCTCCACGCTGCTGCTGGTGGCGGCAGTCACCGTGCTCGGCACCGTCGTGGGCCTTTGCGGCGGCTTTTTCGGCGGATGGGCGGACGCGGTGCTCATGCGCGTATCCGATATATTCCTGGCCTTTCCCGGGCTGGTGTTCGCCCTGGCGGTGGCCGGGGCCCTGGGGGGCGGGCTGCACAACGCCATTCTGGCGCTGGCCGCCGTGTCCTGGCCCAAATATGCCCGGCTGGCCCGCAGCCAGACCCTGGCCCGGAGGGAGGCCCCCTGGATGCGGGCGGCGCGGCTCTCCGGCAGCGGCACGGCGGGGCTTCTGCTGCGGCATATGCTGCCCAATATCCTGGGCCCCATTCTGGTGACGGCCGTGCTGGATATCGGCACCATGATGATGGAGCTGGCGGCTCTGAGCTTTCTGGGCCTGGGGGCCAAGCCTCCCATCGCCGAGTGGGGCAGCATGATGAGCGATGCCCGCAGCCTGATGACCACCTCGCCGTGGATCACCTTTTCCCCGGGAATCGCCATTTTCATGTCGGTGATGATCTTCAATCTGCTGGGGGACGCCGTCCGGGACTACGCGGACCCCAAAAACCGCGGGAGGTGAGGCCATGGAGGCGCTTTTGGAATACCGGCAGACGGACGTGTGCTACGGCGGCGTCCGGGCGGTGCGCGGCGTGAGCTTTACCCTCCATGCCGGGGAAATCCTGGGCGTGGTAGGGGAGAGCGGCTGCGGCAAATCCACCCTGCTCCGGGCCGCCATGGGTCTGCTGGGCCCCGGGGGCCTGGTGACCGGGGGAAAGATCCTCTATCGGGGGGAGAATCTTCCGGACCTGTCCCACCGGGCCCGGCGGCGGCTGAACGGCCCAGAGCTGGGCATGATCTTCCAGAGCGCGGGCAGCTCCTTCTGCCCGGTCCGCAGGGTGGGAGATCAGCTATACGAAATGATGCGGGCCCACGGCCCGATGGATAAGAGGGCCTTCCGGCAGCAGGCCGGGGCGCTGCTGGACCGGCTGGGCCTGGAGGACGGCCCCCGTATCCTGAATAGCTATCCCTTTGAGCTGTCTGGCGGGATGCAGCAGCGGGTGGGCATTGCGGCGGCCATGCTGCTGCGGCCCCGGGTGCTGCTGGCGGATGAGCCTACCGCTGCCCTGGACGTGTCCGCCCAGAAGCAGGTCCTGGAGGAGCTGCTTCTGGTGCGGGAGAGCTTCGGAACGGCCGTGGTGCTGGTGTCTCACAATCTGGGGCTGGTGGCCGCCATGGCGGACCGGGTGCTGGTGATGCACCGCGGTGAGATCGTGGAAGCCGGAGAGACCCGGCAGGTGCTGCGGCAGCCCCGGGCGGACTATACCCGGCGGCTGCTGGAGGCCGTGCCGAAACTGAGGAGGACGTGAAATGGAACCGATCCTGTCTGTTCGGGAGCTGACCAAAACCTTCTCCCGCCCGGGACAGGGGAAGCAGACGGCCGTAAACGGCGTCAGCTTCGACCTGCGGCCCGGGGAGCGCCTGGGGATCATCGGCGAAAGCGGCAGCGGGAAAACCACCGTGGCCAACCTCATCACCCGGCTGCTGGACACCGACGGAGGGCGCATCCTCCTGGACGGGGAGGACATCACCTCCGTCACCGGCCGGGACCTGCGCCGGGTGTACCGGAAGATACAGATGGTGTTCCAGACCCCGGCGGAGTCCTTCGACCCTCGCCGCACCTTAGGGGACGGGGTGGGGGAAAGCCTGCGCGGCCTGTCCCGCCGGGAGGCCCGGCAGGAGGCGGTGCGCCTTATGGAGCGCTGCGGCCTGCCGGGGGAGCTTGCCCGGCGCTATCCCCATGAGGTCAGCGGCGGGCAGTGCCAGCGGGCGGCCATCGCCCGGGCCCTGGCCATGGGGCCGAAGGTGCTGATCTGCGACGAGGCCACCTCGGCCCTGGATGTCACCGTTCAGAAGGAGATCCTGGACCTGCTGCGCGGCCTGGAGGGGGACCTGGCCATCCTGTTTATCTGCCACGACATCTCCCTGGTGCAGCAGTTCTGCCACCGGGTGCTGGTGATGCACCGGGGCGAAATCGTGGAGCAGGGGACGCCGGACGAGGTGATCTGCCGCCCGCAGCACGCGTATACCCGTCACCTGATCGACAGCGTGCTGTGATATAGAAAAACAGAAAGGAAACAAGAGAGATGAGAGGAAAAAGAGCGCTTCTGCTGCTGACGGCCCTGAGCCTGGTGCTGACGCTTCTGGCCGGCTGCGGGAATACCGCGCCGGATACCGGGGAGAAAACCATGGTCATCGGCGACACCACCTTCAACTCCGAAAACTGGGAGGAGACCGTGGATCCCCACCGGACCTATAACGGCTGGGCCTGCATCCGCTACGGCATCGGCGAGACCCTGGTGCGGTATACGGACTCCATGGAGCTGGAGCCGTGGCTGGCCAGGTCCTGGAGCAACGACGGCGACCGGACCTGGACCATCGTTCTGCAGGACAATGTTACCTTCTCCAGCGGCCGGAAGATGGATGCGGCGGCGGTGAAGCAGTGCCTGGAGCACCTGCTGGAAAACCACGACCGTGCCCCCGGCGATACCAAGATCGCCGATATGCAGGCGGAGGGCCAGACCCTGACCATCGTCACCAGTCAGCCCAATCCTGCCCTGATGAACTATCTGGGGGACCCCTACGGCTGCATCATCGACGTGGACGCCAGCGATTTTGAGAAGGGCATCGTGGCCGGTACCGGCCCCTATGTGGTGCAGGAGCTGGTCACGGACGACCACCTGACCCTCACCAAAAACGAAAACTACTGGAACGGCAGTCCCAAGCTGGACAAGCTGACCATCCGCACCATCTCCGACGGCGACACCCTGTCGGCGGCCCTGCAGGCCGGGAACATCGACGCGGCCTACGGCATGGCCTATGAGGCGTATCCAAACTTCGAAAACGACGACTATCAGTTCTCGGCCATCCAGACCTCCCGGGCCTTCTTTGCCTCCATGAACATGACCAGCCCCGTAATGCAGGACCCCGCCGTCCGCAAGGCCATCGCCATGGGCATTGACAAGCAGGGCTTCGTGACGGCTCTGCTGGACGGCCACGGGGTCGTGGGCACCGGCGCTTTCCCGGACGGCTTTTCCGGCTTCGGCGGCGAGCACGTGACCACCGAGAGCTATGACCCGGAGGGCGCACGGCAGGTGCTGGAGGCCGCCGGGTGGCGGGATACCGACGGCGACGGCATCCGGGAAAAGGACGGCGTGAAGCTGACCGTCCGCTGGCTGACCTATCCAAGCCGCCAGGAGCTTCCCCTGCTGGCGGAGTCCGCCCAGGCCACCCTGAAGGACATCGGCATGGAGGTGGACATCAACTGCACGGCCAACCGCCGGGAGTTCCTGGCGGACATGAACAGCTGGGACGTGTACGCCTCCGCCATGGTCACCGCCCCCTCCGGAGACCCCCAGTATTTCTTCACCTCCTGCTGTGTGCCGGGGATGAGCTATAACTTCGGCGGGTATGACAATGCGGAGGTGACCGGAATGGTCAGCCGGCTGGCCGGAGAGTTCGACACCGCCCGCCGGAGTGAGCTGGCCGTCCGGCTGCAGCAGGCCATTCTGGACGACAACGCCTATGTGTTCTGCTCCTTCCTGGAGATGAACATGATCTCCCGCAGCTATGTCACCGGCTATACCGCCCACGCCTGCGACTATTACCAGGTGACGGCGGACCTGGATATTCGGCGATAAGAAGAACAGCGCAGCGGCGGCACGAAAGTGCCGCCGCTGCTTTTTGCAGTGGCCCTCCGGCTTCATGTGCCGGTGCACTGCGCGGATTCATTTTTCAACGGAATTTCAGTCCGGGCGAATTGTGAAGTCCACGATACCGGACCCTTCGTAGCTGCGCAGGTGGGTGATCGTGATCCGGTAGGTCCGGCCATCCGCCGATGCGCGAAACTCGGCGGTGGTGTAGTGGTCCTTGTCCGATATCTCCGTCTCGTGGCCCGTCATACGCTCCAGCTGCCAGTCACCGCGCAGGGGGATACCCAGCTCAGACAGAAAGGCGTCCATGTCCCGCAGCTCATCCGCCGCCTTGGTGGGGTGGAGGCAGGACTGCCAGCGTTCCGCGTCCCGCTGGGTCAGAGCCTCCAGGGCCTCCTGGCAGACCGGCTGCATTTTGTTCTGCGCATTCCGGCCTGCAAATGCGATCGCCAGCATGGCCAGCACAAATACCGCGGAAAACAGAATGACATATCCCAGCTTCTTCCGGGAGTTGGGGGAGGTGTCCAGCAGCTGCTGCTGGATGCCGATGCCGATGCACGTCAGAACGTGGGCAAACACCGCACCAAGGAGCCACCCGGTTGATAAGCGGATCAGCAGACTGCCGATGGCCAGCAGAAGGACGGTCTCCAGAAAGAGGGCGAATCTGCGCCCTCTGGCTGTGATCAACGTCACAAGGTAATAGATCACGTTGAGGACGGGAATGAAGGCGATGGCCCCCACTTGGTTGTCCAGGTGGAAGATTTCGGTTTCCTTTCCCCCCAAAAGCCTGATTCTGTTTCTCATGGTGAAGCCTCCGTTCTTGGATGGAGCAGCTAACACTCCCCTACCAGCATAAACACCGCACCATCCGTTCTGCAACGCACATTTACGCGGGAATTACATATTTGGAGGATTTAACAGACTGAAAGCGCTGTTTTTGGGAGCTTTGCCGAAGAATGTCCGGGAGCCCGGCTGTGCATCAATCGACAGCCGGGCTCCTGGCGTATTCAGTTGGCAATGCCGTGGTGGACGGGCTTGGTGGCGGGGGTGATGGGCTGGATGCTGTAGCCATTGGCCAGGCAGTAGCGGATGATATCCGGCAGGGCGTCGGCGGTGGTGCCCTTGGCCCCGGCGTCGTGCATCAGCACCACGTTGCTGCGGTCATGGCGCAGGGCGGAGGTGACGTTGTTATAGATCTGGCCGGAGGAGGCGGGGGTACCGGCGGCATCGCCGCTGGACACATTCCAGTCGAAATAGGTGAAGCCCTCCGCCTGGACCCGCTGGGCCAGACGGCTCATGATGCCCACGCTGTACTGGCGGCTGACGGTGTTGGAGCTGCCGCCGGGGAAGCGGATGATGGCGGCTTCATACCCAAAATCCGAACGGAGCCGGTCCCGCAGACGGTAGATATTCTGCATGAAGGCCTCGTCGCTCTTATAAATGGCGGCGTAATCGTGGGAGTAGCCGTGGATGGCCACGGTGTGGCCCTCGTCGATCATCCGGCGGATCAGGGCCTTGCCGGACTCCCCGTAGTTGACGATGAAGAAGGTGGCGTGGACGTTATACGCCTTCAGGGTGTCCAGCACCCGGGGAGTTACCCGGTCGCTGGGGCCGTCGTCGAAGGTCAGGTACACGGGGCTTCCGCCGGAGGAGTTCTCATACACCGACACCTGCCGGGTGGCGGTGGCAGTGTTGCCGGCCTTGTCGGTGACGGTATAGGTCAGGGTATAGACCCCGGGGGAGGCGGTGTTCACCGTACCGGCCCGGGTGACGGAGGCGGTCAGATCGCCGTCGGCGTCGTCCTGGGCGGTGTAGCCCGGCTCCTGATAGGCGCCGCCCAGGGGAACGAACAGCTCCCGCTGGCCGGACAGGGTGATCACCGGGGCCACGATGTCCCGGACCGTCACCCGGCGGGTGGCGGTGGCGGCGTTTCCGGCCTTGTCGGTGACGGTGTAGGTCAGGGTGTGGACGTCGCCGGAGGCTTTGTCCGTTACCTGGATGGAGGCGGTCAGGTCGCCGTCACAGCGGTCCCGGGCGGCGGCTCCCGGGTCCTGGAACAGGTCATAGCGGGAGACGGTGACCTCCGCCTGGCCGGTGAGGGTCAGCTCCGGGGCCTCCCGGTCCTCCACATGGACCAGGCGCTTTGCGGTGTAGCTGCGGCCCCGGAAGTCCGCCTGATAGGTCAGGGTATAGTCCCCGGGAACGCCGGTGTTCACCTTGCCCTCCACGGTGACGGCGGCGTCGGTGGGGTCGCCGCCCCGCAGCAGCCGGGCCCCGGGGTCCGTGTAGGCGGCGAAGGCGGAGATGTGCTCCTCCGTCCGGCCGTTGAGCTGCATATGGGTGGGCGGCAGCAGAATAAAATAGCCCCGGACCAGGCTCAGCACGCCGATGACAACGGCGGCCAGCAGCAGGGCTCCCCCTGCGGCCAGGGCGGCAATGGTTTTCTTTTTCATGAGAAGGTCCCCCTAAATCAATTCTGTTTTATATTGTAGAAAACCGTCGGGGGAAATGCAAGAACGATTCGATTACAAGACGGTAACAAATGATTACGAAAAAATTTTATCCGCGAAAGTGCGGGGTCATCCCGGCAGTGCAGTAAAGCGGCGGGGGCCGGGGGTTCCGGATTTGGCCGGGATGGTGAGCCGGAGAAAACTTTTGGGGGAATATTATAAAAAAGCACAAAAGGAATTGGTAAAACCATTCTTTTTTTCGATGAATTGACAGATTTGCGGCAATCGAATATAATATTGAATTGGAATAATCGTAATACAAGACAGGAGGCAGCATATGGCATTTTATGATGTGGACAACGCGATGACGGTGAAGCTGGACTATGAACTGCCGAAGGTCCCCGCCTTTCGGGAGGGGATCCGCCGGGCCCCCCGGCGGGAGGCCCATCTGTCCCAGGCGGACAAGGCCCTGGCCATCCGCAACGCCCTGCGGTATATCCACCCGGACCACCATCTGCAGATGGCCCGGGAGTTTGCCCGGGAGCTGGAGGAGCACGGCCGGATCTACGGCTATCGCTTCCGGCCGGAGGGGGAGCTGCACGGCAAGCCCATCGACCAGTATCGGGGCAACTGCATAGAGGCCAAGGCCTTCCAGGTGATGATGGACAACAACCTGGACTTTGACGTGGCCCTGTACCCCTATGAGCTGGTGACCTACGGCGAGACGGGGCAGGTGTGTCAGAACTGGATGCAGTACCGGCTCATCAAGAAGTATCTGGAGGTCATGACGGACGAGCAGACCCTGGTGGTTATGTCCGGCCACCCGCTGGGTCTGTTCCACAGCCACAAGCTGGCGCCCCGGTGCATCATCACCAACGGCCTGATGGTGGGCGCCTTTGACGACCAGAAGAACTTCAACCGCGCCGCCGCCCTGGGCGTGGCCAACTACGGCCAGATGACGGCAGGCGGCTGGATGTACATCGGGCCCCAGGGCATCGTGCACGGGACCTTCAACACCCTGCTCAACGCCGGACGGCTGAAGCTGGGGATTCCCGCCGACGGGAACCTGGCGGGGCGGCTGTTCGTGTCGGCGGGCCTGGGCGGCATGAGCGGGGCCCAGGGCAAGGCGGCCGAGATCGCCGGGGCCGTGTCCATCATCGCAGAGGTGGACGACTCCCGCATCGAGACCCGCTATACCCAGGGATGGGTCAGCCAGCGCACCGACAGCCTGGAGCAGGCGCTGGCTATGGCCCGGCAGCATCTGGCGGACAAGACCCCCTGCGCCATCGCCTATCACGGAAATGTGGTGGACCTGCTGGAATACCTGTATGACAACAACGTGCATGTGGACCTGCTCAGCGACCAGACCTCCTGCCATGTGCCCTATGACGGCGGATACTGCCCCCAGGGGCTGACCTTTGCCCAGCGGACGGAGCTGCTGGACCGGGATCCGGAGAGATTCCGGCAGCTGGTGGATCAGTCGCTGCGGCGGCACTATGAGATGATCTGCAAATTCCACGACCGGGGGACGTATTTCTTCGACTACGGCAACAGCTTCCTGAAGGCCGTGTTTGACGCCGGAGTGCGGGAAGTGTGCCGCAACGGCGAAAACGACCTGGACGGATTCGTGTTCCCCTCCTATGTGGAGGACATTCTGGGGCCCTGCCTGTTCGACTTCGGCTACGGGCCCTTCCGGTGGTGCTGCCTGTCGGGAAAGCCCGAGGATCTGGACAAGACCGACGCCGCCGCTGCGGCGTATATCCTGGAAAACAACCGGCGGTATCAGGACTATGACAACTATGTGTGGGTGCGGGACGCCAAGCGCAACCGCATGGTGGTGGGCACCCAGTGCCGCATCCTCTATCAGGATGCCATGGGCCGCATGAATATCGCTCTGAAGTTCAACGAGATGGTGCGCAACGGCGAGATCGGCCCCGTGATGCTGGGCCGGGACCACCACGACACCGGCGGAACGGACTCCCCCTTCCGGGAGACATCCAACATCAAGGACGGCTCCAACATCATGGCGGACATGGCCACCCAGTGCTATGCCGGCAACGCCGCCCGGGGCATGAGCCTTATCGCCCTGCACAACGGCGGCGGCGTGGGCATCGGCAAGTCCATCAACGGCGGGTTCGGCATGGTGCTGGACGGCTCGGAGCGGGTGGACACCATCCTGCGTATGAGCATGCCCTGGGACACCATGGTGGGTGTGGCCCGGCGCAGCTGGGCCCGGAACGACAACGCCGTCACCACGGCCATGGAGTATAACCGGCTGTACGCCGGGCAGGACCATATCACCCTGCCCTATACCGCGCCGGAGGATGACGACATCATCGCCGCCGTGCTGCACGGGGCCCGGTAAGGAGGGACCATGGGTACCTACATTACGAACATCGGTCTGCTGGCCACGCCCCGGGGCCATTCCGCCCGGCGGGGCACGCAGCAGGGAGACGTGACGCTGCTGCGGAACGCCTGGGTGGAGCTATGCGGCGAGACCATTGCCGCCGTGGGGCAGGGGACCCCTGCTCCGGCGGAGGGCGACCGGGTCATCGACGCCGGGGGACGGCTGGTGACCCCGGGACTGGTGGACGCCCATACACACCTGATCTTCGGCGGGTGGCGGCAGAATGAGCTGGGGCAGAAGCTCCGCGGCGTGCCGTATCTGGATATTCTGGCCCAGGGCGGCGGCATTCTCTCCACCGTTCGGGCCACCCGGGCGGCTACGGAGGAGCAGCTGGCGCAGAAGGCGGCGGAAGCTCTGGCGGAGATGCTGCGGATGGGTGTTACCACCTGCGAGGCGAAAAGCGGATACGGTCTGGACCCGGAGCAGGAGATGAAGCAGCTGCGGGTCATCCGGCGGCTGAAGGAAACGCAGCCGGTGGAGCTGGCGGCCACATTTATGGGGGCCCACGCCCTGCCGGAGGAATACCGGGGACGGCGGGAGGCATACATCCGCCTGCTGTGCCGGGAGATGATCCCCCGGGCGGCCCGGGAGGGGCTGGCGGAGTTCTGCGATGTGTTCTGCGAGACGGGCGTGTTTACGGCGGAGGAGTCCCGGACCATTCTGGAGGCCGGACTGCGCCACGGGCTGCGGCCCAAGGTCCACGCCGACGAGATCGCCGCCATCGGCGGCTCCCAGCTGGCGGGAGAGATCGGGGCCATCAGCGCCGAGCACCTGATCGTGTGCCCGCCGGAGGGAATCCGGAGTCTGGCGGCGGGAGGCGCCGTGGCGTGCTGTCTGCCGGCCACCAGCTTCTATCTGGGGGCGGCCTATGCCCCGACCCGGGAGATGATCGGGGCCGGAGTGCCGGTGGCGGTGGCCACGGACTTCAATCCCGGGTCCTGCCCCGGCAGCAGTCTGCAGCTGGCCATGAACATTGCGTGCCTGAAATATCGCATGACGCCGGAGGAGGTGCTGACGGCGGTGACGCTGAATGCCGCCGCCGCCATCGGCCGGGCCGGAACCATCGGCTCCGTGGAGCCGGGGAAGCAGGCGGATCTGCTGCTGTGGAACGCGCCGGACCTGGACTATGTGTGCTATCGGTTCGGCAGCAACCTGGTGGGCACGGTGATGAAGAAGGGACGGATCGTGCATGAGGAGTAGGAGGAACGGAACATGATCTATATCAACGGACACGACCTGACCATTGAACAGGTCATCGCCGTCTCCCGGCAGGGGGAGACGGTGGCCATCGCGCCGGAGGCCAGAGAGCGCATCAACGCCGCCCGGGCCTATGTGGACCGGAAGCTGGCGGACAAGGCCGTGGTATACGGCCTGACCACCGGGTTCGGCAAGTTCTCCACGGTGTTTGTGCCGGAGGAGGAGACGGCCCAGCTGCAAAGAAATCTGATCATCTCCCACGCCTGCGGCATGGGGGAGCCTCTGGACACCCGGGTGGTGCGGGCGGCTATGCTGCTGCGGCTGAACGCCCTGGCCCGGGGCAATTCCGGCATCCGCCTGTCCACCATGGAGACGCTTTTGCAGATGCTGAACCGGGGGGTCCATCCGATCATCCCGGAGAAGGGGTCCCTGGGGGCCAGCGGCGACCTGGCGCCCCTGTCCCACATGGTGCTGGTGATGCTGGGCGAGGGCGAGGCGGAGTATCAGGGCCGGGTGATGCCGGGCCGGGAGGCTATGGCTGCCGCCGGCATCGAGACCATCCAGCTGGCCGCCAAGGAGGGCCTGGCCCTGATCAACGGCACCCAGATCATGACGGCCATCGCCTGCCAGGCGGTATATGACGCCCGGGACCTGGCCAAAACGGCGGACATCGCCGCCGCCATGACCTGCCAGGCCCTGCACGGCATCCGGAAGGCCTTCGATCCCAAGGTGCACGCCCTGCGGGGCCAGCCGGGGCAGATCACCACGGCGGAGAACCTGCGGCGGCTGCTGGAGGGCAGCGGGCTGTCCTTCGACCTGAATCCGGACAAGGTGCAGGACGCCTACGCCATCCGCTGCACGCCCCAGATTCACGGGGCCAGCCGGGACGCCATCGGCTATGTGTGGGGCGTGGTAAGCCGGGAGATCAACGCCGTCACCGACAACCCCCTGATCTTCCCGGAGGAGGATGAGGCCATCTCCGGCGGCAATTTCCACGGGCAACCGGTGGCCCTGGCCATGGACTTTCTGGGCATCGCCCTGGCGGAATACGCCAACGTGTCGGAGCGGCGGCTGGAGCGGCTGGTGAATCCGGCCCTGTCCGAGGGGCTGCCGGCCTTCCTGACCAGACACGGCGGGGTGCACTCGGGCTTCATGATCGCCCAGTACGCCGCGGCGTCCATGGTGTCGGAGAGCAAGGTATACGCCCATCCGGCGTCGGTGGACTCCATCCCGTCGTCGGCCAACCAGGAGGACCACGTCAGCATGGGCACCACCGCCGCCCGGAAGGCGCTGATGATCCTGGACAACAGCCAGAAGGTGCTGGGCATCGAGCTGTTTGCCGGGGCCCAGGCGGCGTGGCTGCGGGGCGAGGACGGACTGTCCCCGGCCACCCGGGCGGTGTACGACCGCATCCGCCAGGCGATCCCGCCGGTGGACCAGGACGTGGTGATGCACCCGCTGATGGTGCAGGCGGATGAGCTGGTGAAGGCCCACGCCATTTCTCAGGCGGCGGAGGCCGTCTGCGGAGAATTGCAGTAAATTTCCCCCAGGGCGGGGCCTGTGGGCCCCGTCCCGGGAAGCGCATAAAAAGAGAGGATAGGGAGGAAAAAACATATGATGAAGCTTGTGGAATGCATCCCCAATTTCAGCGTCAGCCGGGAGCGGGACGAGGCCGCCTTCAACGCCCTGGTGGAGACCGCCCAGGCCGTGGCCGGGTGCACGGTGCTGGACGTGCAGTCCGACGGCACCCACAACCGGTGCGTGTTCACGCTGGTGGGATCCCCGGAGGGCATCGGCGAGGCGGCGTTCCGGCTGGCCAAGCGGGCCATGGAGGTTATCGACATGACCAAACACCAGGGCGCTCATCCCCGGATGGGGGCCACGGACGTGATCCCCTTTGTGCCCACCATGGACATGACCGTGGAGGAGTGCGTGGAGCTTTCCCGGCAGGTGGCCCAGCGCATATGGGAGGAGCTGGGGATTCCCAGCTTCCTGTATGAGGAGTCGGCCACGGCGCCGGAGCGGGTGAACCTGGCCAAGATCCGGAAGGGGCAGTTCGAGGGAATGCCCGAGAAGCTGCTGGAGCCGGAATGGGCCCCGGATTTCGGCGAAAGGAAGGTCCACCCCACCGCCGGGATCATCGCCATCGGCGCACGGATGCCGCTGGTGGCCTTCAACGTGAACCTGGACACGGACAACGTGGAGATCGCCAAGTCCATTGCCAAGGCCATCCGGGGCTCCTCCGGCGGGTTCAGGTACTGCAAGGCCATCGGCCTGCTGCTGGAGGACCGGAACGTGGCCCAGGTGTCCATGAACATGGTGAACTATGAGGGGACGCCGCTGTACTACGCCTATGAGATGATCCGGGCCCTGGCGGACCGGTGGGGCGTGCGCATCATCGGCACGGAGCTGGTGGGCCTGACCCCGGCCAAGGCGCTGATCGACTGCGCGGAATACTATCTGAAGCTGGAAAACTTCGACTGCCACAAGCAGGTGATGGAGTATCACCTGGTGGGGATGGAATAAGGAGGACGCTATGCAGCTTGCTGAATTGACGGTGCGGGGGTTTGCGGACCTGCTGGGTTCCGATGCGCCCGCGCCCGGCGGCGGCTCCGCCGCCGCTCTGGCCGGGACCTTGGGGGCGGCGCTGACCGCCATGGTGGGGTCCCTGACTGTGGGACGGAAGAAGTACGCCGAGTTTGACGGCCTGGCCCGGGAGACCCTGGAAAAGGCCCGGGACCTGGAGCACCGGTTCCTGGACGTGATGGAGCGGGACACGGAGGCCTTCAACGCGGTGTCCGCCGTGTTTGCCATGCCCAAGGGCACGGATCAGGAGAAGGAGGCCCGGGCCGCCGCTATGCAGGAGGCCCTGCAGGGCTGCACAAAGACGCCCTTTGAGATGATGGAGCTGTCTCTGGAGGCGCTGCGGCTGACGGATGGGCTGGTGGACCGGTCCAACGCCAGCGCCGCCAGCGACCTGGGCTGCGCGGCCCTGCATCTGGGGTCCGCCGTGCAGGGGGCGTGGCTGAACGTGCTCATCAACCTGGGGGGCATCCGGGACGTGGCCTTTGCCGCCCAGTACCGCACCCGGGGGCAGATCCTGTTGGACGAGGCCCTGCCTCTGGCGCAGAGCATCTATGACCGGGTGCTGAAAGCAGTGCAGGGATAAGCATATAATAAGCCCTCCGGCCACGCCGGAGGGCTTTGGTAATCAGGGATTTACTTGCTTTCGCCGTACCAGCAGCGGACGAAGGCGGCCAGGCCCGGGATCAGGTCCTTAATCTGGTGGCCGGAGGTGTTGACGCACAGGTGGTACGTCTCCTTGGCGCCCCACTTGGAGTCGGCGAACATCTGACGGTACTGGGCGCGGTTCTTGTCCACCTGCTTCATGCGGCGGGCAATGTCATTGCGGGACAGGTGCTCCCCCTCCGGGGCCCGGTCGATGCAGCGTTGGATTTTGGACTCAGCGTTGGCATAGACGAACAGGTTCAGGGGGTGATAGTCCTTGAGGATCACGTCGGCGCAGCGGCCCACGATGACGCAGTCCCCCTGCTTGGCGAAGTTCTCAATGATCTGCTGCTGGGCGGCGGCAACCTGGAAGCCCTGGTCCATGATCTGCACCGGGGGCATGGCGAAACGGTGGCCGATGGTCGTGGGGTAGGCGGCCTCGATGCACTTTTCAGAGATGTTGGCCACATACCGCTCATCGAAGCCGTGCTCCTTGGCGATGAGCTCGATGATCTCGTGATCGTAGCAATGGATGCCCAGCTCCTCGGCCAGGCGCTTGCCCAGCTCGCGGCCGCCGGAGCCGAATTCACGGCTGATGGTGATGATTTTCATGATATTTCCACTCCTCTCAAAGCATCAAAAGGTGACAGGTTTAATACTCATAGCAGCTGCCGCCCACGAACTCGCGGACGATGGAGTTGCGGGGAACATAGTGGGTGTGCAGCGGAGGAACCCCGCCCACCACCTTCATCAGGTCCGTCAGGCCGTGCTTTTCCAGATATTCCGGCGTCAGCTCCTGGCGGAACTGGGGAATTTCGTTGAGGTATTTGGCCAGGATGCAGGGCTCGTAATCGTGGAAGGTGTCGATATGAATGGCGGCGTTGCCCTTGTGGGGCATGATGTAGTTGATCTCACCCCGGTCCACGCTTTCGGCCCGCTCCACGGTTTCCTGCAGGGAGTGGCCCCGGGTGTTATAGTCCCGGATCAGGCGGCGGGCCACCCGCAGCTGCTCGGGGCGGACGATTCTGTCGTCGTTGGTGATGATGCGGGTCCGGGGGGCCACATACACGCCGTTGGCGATGCCCCGGAGCTTGTCAAAGATCAGGGGATTGAGCATGTGGATGCCCTCGGCGATGACGATGCAGTCCTTTTCACCCTGCATCTTCCTGTAGCCGCCGGTGACGCCGTTTTTGAAGTCGTACCAGGGGATATCGGCCTCCATGCCGTCCAGCAGCTGGGAGATGCAGGTCAGCAGGGTGTCCACGTCCACGCAGTAGGGGGACTCCCAGTCCGTGGCCTCCGGGGGACGTTTGTCCAGCGGCAGGAAGAAATTGTCCATACTCAGCAGACACACCTTGACGCCCAGATTCTGCAGGTATTCCTGAAGCCGCATGGCGGTGGTGGTCTTGCCGGAGCCGGAGGGACCCGTCAGGGCAACCACGGGCTTTTCCTGGCGATTGGACAGGATCGCCGCCGCAGCGGCGCTGATCTTGTCGTGAAATACTTCCTCGCAGCGCAGAACGAACTGCGTCTCATTGCGCATGGCGTAATTGATGTTTTCCAGGTCGATGACGCGCATTAACAGATGCTCCTCTCGTAAAATACTACCTATCCATCCTATAATACAGCACATTATACCACGAAGCGGCGGCGGCTGCAAGGGGGAAAAACCCGCCGGCGGGCGGGGAATTCAATCCTGCCGGGTGAAGGACACGGAGTAGGCTCCCAGCACCTGGCGGCAGGGGATGGCGGCGGCGTTTTCCGCCGTCAGCGGCAGGCGGGGATAGGCGGTCCTGCTCCACGCCGTAGGCCATGACAAATTGCGTGATGTCCATGGGAGGATCTCCTCGTATAGCACAATTCCCCGGACGGCGCAACGGCTGCGCCGCCGGGGAGGCTTTTTCATTGGGGAAACTCCAGGTTGCGGCGGAAGCTGTTTTCTCCCAGGGATGTGATGTCCCCGGCTATGACCTGGTCGCCGCAGACAAACAGGTTTGCCTGGACCCCCTGGGGAGCATCGGGATAGTTCAGCACCGTGTAGGTATACCGGGTAACGGTCTTGCCGCCGCACCGGTCAAAGGGCAGGCCCAGGTCCTTTTGCAGGGCCGCATACTCCGCATGGGCGGACAGGTCCTCCGGCAGCAGGAGACTCAGCGTCTCCAGAGGCTCCGGCGTCACCTGCCAGCCCAGGCTCTCCAGATAGGCTACCCGGGCGGCGTTGTCGGCGGCCTGTACCGGCTCCGTCCCGCCGCTGTCCCGCTGACAACCGGGAATCACAAACAGTAGCGTCAGGGCCGCCAGGACCCCCAGGGCGGCGGCTGCCAGCTGCCGCCGCTTCATGAATACCACCATACCATCACCTCGTACATTTCTTATTCCATTTTGCCCAAAACTATGCTATGCTTACGGAAGAAATTGCAGGAGGTGCAGATATGGAGCGGCTGGACAAAATCCTGGCCGGGACCGGACGGTGGTCCCGGCGGGAGGTAAAGGAGCTGGTGCGCCAGGGCCGGGTGCGGGTGGACGGACAGACCGCCCGGACGGCGGAGGAGAAGGTGGCCCCGGAGGCGGCTGCCATCACCGTGGACGGCCAGCCGGTGGAGACGGAGCGGTTCACCTATGTGATGCTGCACAAGCCCGCCGGGGTGCTGTCCGCCACCGAGGACACCCACCAGCAGACGGTGCTGGACCTGCTGCCCCCGGAGCTGCGGCGGCGGGGCCTGTCGCCGGTGGGGCGGCTGGATAAGGACACGGAGGGCCTGCTGCTGCTGACCAACGATGGATTCCTGGCCCACCGGCTGCTCTCGCCCAGGTCCCATGTGGACAAGGTGTACTATGCCCGGGTAGAGGGGGCGCTGGAGCCTGCCGACGCCGCGGCCTTCGCCGCTGGGATGACCTTGGGCGACGGACTATGCTGCCTGCCCGCCGGGCTGGAGATCCTGTCGCCGGGAGAGTGCCTGGTGACCCTGCGGGAGGGGAAGTTCCACCAGGTAAAGCGGATGCTGGCGGCCCGGGGAAAGCCGGTGACGTACCTGAAGCGGCTGTCCATGGGCCCCCTGCGGCTGGACCCGGAGCTGGCTCCCGGGGCCTTCCGGATGCTGACGGCGGAGGAGAAAAAAGCTCTTGCGGACTGCCGGTAGAGGCGTTTATCGACATAACTGCAAAAAAATTTCCAGGAAATTTGTAGAAAAGATAAAAAAATACTTGCAAATCCGTGATTCTGACGATATAATAGGGGTAACGGCCTGACAGTTTGCACAAAATACCCACAGCCCAAATCATCGGCGGGAGGAACAAGAATGTCTGGAAGAATTTTTCAAAATGTTGTGCTGCAATTCAAGGAGACCACGGACCGCACCATCGGCGTTATCGACTCCGAGGGCACGGTGATCGCATGCAGCGAGCTCACCGGTATCGGCAAGAAGTGGACCAAATATGTGGAGCCTATCGCCGCGGCGGAGGGCAACTGCGTGACCATGGAGGGCAAGACCTTCAAGGCTATGCCCGGCTGGGGCACCCACTTTGACTATGCGGTTTTCACCAGCGGCGATGACAGCGTGGGACGCACCGTGTGCTCCATGGCCTGCGTGGCCCTGAACGCCGCCAAGGTCTATTATGAGGAAAAGCACGATAAGGGCTCCTTTATTAAGAACATCATCTCGGATAATATCCTGATCAGCGATATCTACATGCGGGCCAAGGAGCTGCATGTGGCGGCGGAGGTGCCCCGGGGCGTGTTTGTCATCCGCCCGGTGGACGACCGGGCCGAGGCCATTCCCGTGGACGTGGTGCAGAATATGTTCCCGGACCGGCAGAATGATTTCGTGCTGAGCGTGGGCGACGACGATGTGGCCCTGATCCACCAGATGCCCGAGGGCGCCTGCGGCAAGGACCTGGAAAAGGTGGCCGCCTCCATCGAGGAGGCCCTGCGGGTGGACGGCGAGAGCACCGTGTTTGTGGGCATCGGCACCCTGGCCCTGCACCTGCGGGATCTGGCCAAAGCCTATAAGGAGGCCCAGATCGCCATCGAGGTGGGCAAGGTCTTTGACACCGAGCGCTATGTCATCAACTATGAGAATCTGGGCATCGGCCGGCTGATCTATCAGCTGCCCACCACCCTGTGCGAGATGTTCCTGCAGGAGGTTTTCAAGAAGAATCCCATCGACGCCCTGGATCAGGAGACGCTGTTCACCATCTATAAGTTCTTTGAGAACAACCTGAACGTGTCCGAGACGGCCCGGAAGCTGTTTGTCCACCGGAACACCCTGGTGTACCGGCTGGAGAAGATCAAGAAGCTCACGGGGCTGGACCTGCGGGAGTTTGACGACGCCATCACCTTCAAGGTAGCCCTGATGGTGAAGAAGTACCTCACCAGCCGGGGAATCGACGCGTAAAATGCCATAAAAAATCCTGTCCCTGTGGGGACAGGATTTTTTGCGCCGTCTTACCGCCTCCAGGACGACAGAAGGTCCAGATGATCCCGCAGCTGCTCCTGGCCGCAGTAAATGTATACGGCCACCTGGCCGCCCCGGCCCAGGGCCGCCATCTGCCAGAGGCCCTCCGGCTCCCGGGCCAGAAGCACAAAGTCCAGCCCCGGATGCTCCAGGGTCTCATAGCTCCAGGACAGATTCACCAGCCGGTACTGCTCCATCTGGGCCTGGGCCACGGACCGGGCCATGGAGGGCAGCAGCAGGCGGAAATACATGGCCTCCAGCTGGGGCGCGTAGCAGCTTGCGCCGTTTTTCGGACTGCGGGCCTGCTGGGTGACGGAATACCAGGCCGGGGCCAGCAGGGAATGCTCCCTGTAAGCCCGGGAATCGTGTCCGGAGGATGGGTCAAACAGGACCACCGGGGTGCTCTCCAGCTCCTGCAGCTCCACATAGGGCTGCCGGAAGTCCTCCAGGGGGACGCCCCGGCGCTCCATCCACTGTCCCGCCAGCAGCAGTGCCAGCAGGAAAACCGCCGCCAGGGAGATCACATTTTCCCACACGATCCTTCTGCTGGGTCCGGCGGAGGGCGGCATATCCATCCCCAGCCGCAGGGCCTGACAGGCTCTGCGCAGCAGTCCCGCGTTCCGGCAGCTTCTGCCGAATGCCGCCCCCTGACACAGCAGCAGCACCAGAAACGTCGGGTCAAATACCCGCAGCCACACCAGCGGCAGACCGCCCCGGGCCGCCATGCCGCCGCTCCAGAACAGCAGCAGCCACACGGATACGGCAGCCAGGACCACCCCCAGCAGCAGGCTGCGCTGCCAGGCCCGGCGCGCGGCCCGCTCCAGCCGCTCCAGGGAAAGGCCCCGGCTTTCGTGGTCGGAGTACAGTTCCACGGCGGCGGGGTCCGCCGTGTAAAACAGCCAGCACCCGGCGGGGGCCACGTTCAGGGCATACGACCAGCCCGCCCTTCGATACAGCTCCTGCTGCTCCTCCGTGGGAGCCGTCCTGCCCCGGTCATAGGGCTCCAGGCGGAACCTGGTGCCGGGCACGCCGTCGGTGGTAAAGACCGCCCAGCTGCCGATGGACACCGGAAACAGCCCGGCGTTGGCCTGCTCCTCCAGCCAGGCCTCCAGGCCCCGGATGTCACAGGGGGACACCGGAAGTATTTTCCTCACTTTTTTTGCTCGGTCCATGCGCTCTCCTCCTCTCCGTCGTCCACGCAGGCCCTCAGCCGCGCCAGTTCCTCCCGGAAGGCGGCCCGGCCCGCGTCCGTAATCTGATAGCTGCGCTTGCGGCCCTGAATCTCCGTCTCCCGGATCAGGCCCTCCTCCTGGAACTTCCCCAGCAGGGTGTACAGGGTCCCGGGGCCCAGCCGTACCCGGCCATGGGTCTTCCGCTCCACAAACTCCGTGATCTCGATGCCGCACATCTGTCCCCGAAAAAAGGACATCAGCACATAGAACATGGACTCGGTCAGAGTCCCCCGCTCCTTCATGGCGGCGCTCCACCTCCTTCCAGCGTTTTTCCACTTAATATCGCGCCGCGATATTGTATGCTGCCATTATAATATCGCCACGCGATATTGTCAAGGGCCCCGGAGCGTAAAAAAAGCGTGCTGCCCGCAGGCAGCACGCTTTTTTGGGATTAAATCAGTCCTTGCGCAGGAGGTTGTTGTCCTCGAAATAGTCGATGCGCATGGCGTGGCGGACGTCGTGAAGGGTGGCGGCGGCGGTGCGGCGGGCCGTCTCGCTGCCGGTCCGGAGGATCTCATACACGTCGGGCAGACGCTTCTCCCAATCCTCCCGGCGCTGGCGGATGGGAGCCAGCTCCGCCTGGAGGACATTGTTCAGGAACTTCTTGACCTTCACATCCCCCAGGCCGCCCCGCTGATAGTGGGCCTTCAGCTCATCCAGCCCGCTGTATTCCGGCAGGAACTCCGGGAAATACTCCGGGCGGCAGAAGGCGTCCAGATAGATGAAGACGGGGTTCCCCTCGGTGTGGCCGGGGTCCTCCCGGCGCAGGTGGGTGGGGTCGGTGAACATGGACATGACCTTGGTGCGGATGTCCTCGGGACTGTCGGACAGGTAGATGCAGTTGCCCAGGGACTTGCTCATCTTGGCCTTGCCGTCGATGCCCGGCAGGCGCAGGCAGGCCTGGTTCTTGGGCAGGATGATCTGGGGGTCCACCAGGGTGTCGCCATAGACGGCGTTGAACTTGTGGACGATCTCCTTGCACTGCTCCAGCATGGGCAGCTGATCCTCGCCCACGGGAACGGCGGTGGCCCGGAAGGCGGTGATGTCCGCCGCCTGGCTGATGGGATAGCAGAAGAAGCCCACGGGGATGCTGGCCTCGAAGTTGCGCATCTGAATCTCCGCCTTGACGGTGGGGTTGCGCTGGACCCGGGACACGGTGACCAGGTTCATATAATAGAAGGTCAGCTCCGTCAGCTCCGGGATCATGGACTGGATGAACAGGGTGGACTTCTCCGGGTCCAGACCGCAGGCCAGATAGTCCAGAGCCACGTTCATGATGTTCTGGCGGACCTTTTCCGGATGCTCGGCGTTGTCGGTAAGGGCCTGGGCGTCGGCGATCATGATATAGATCTCGTCGAATTTGCCGGAGTTCTGAAGGGCCACGCGCTCCTTCAGGGAGCCCACATAGTGGCCCACGTGCAGGCGGCCGGTGGGCCGGTCGCCGG
>ERZ1107006.661-NODE-661-length-33078-cov-9.955183_pt1 | contig 33078 bp, 55 predicted proteins | sample MGYA00403696_ERZ1107006 | MGnify/ENA primary metagenome ERZ1107006 (study PRJEB35170, sample SAMEA104062441) | human gut metagenome | biome: human gut; feature: human-associated habitat; material: faeces | place: Denmark | collected 2012-08-13 ...
AAAGACATACCCCATTAAACTGGCAGACGGATTTTACATCATTCGCAAGCTGACCGTGACGGAATGTAAACGCCTCCAGACTGTGCCGGACATATACGCCTTTCCCGTCAGCGACACCCAGGCGTATAAAATGCTGGGCAACGGCTGGACCGTGGACGTAATTGCCCACATTATGAGCCATTTTACCGGACTGACGGAGGAGCCGGTGGAAGTGCTTTCTATGTACGACGGTATGAGCTGCGGCCATATCGCGCTGGACAAGCTGGGCGTACAGCCGTGGCTGCTCAGATACTACGCGACCGAGATCGACAAGTACGCCATCCAGACCACGCAGCACAATTTCCCGGACACCGTGCAGCTGGGCGACGCGTTTCAGGTGCGGAACGATGATTGGAGATTGGGGGATGAATTGTGAGAGATACAAACCTCGTAAATGCGCTGCGTGAGCACGCAGAATGGGCGCGGGCAAATGAGTGGGAAACGCCGATCACGCTGGGCGATGATCTGACAGAAGCCGCTGACCGGATTGAGGCGCAGACGAAAGAGATTGAGAAACTGCGGGGGCAGGTGCCCCACTGGATCCCGGTGGATGAGCGGCTACCGGAGAATTTCCGGAAAGTGCTGTGTTGGGGTGAGTATTTCCGCCATGGAGACTTTAATGGAATGTTTGTAAATTACGCACTCGGATATCAAAACAACGGGCGCTGGGGCGGTGAAGTTGCCAATGGAACAAATGCTCGTGCTTTGGCGTGGATGCCGCTGCCGGAACCGCCGAAGGAGGAAAGGTAAATGAAAAGACTGACAACTAATTGCCCGGATAACAACCTTGATGCCGCCCTGAATCTGTTTTACATCAAAGACTCCGAAACGTGGGTGCGGGGCGGAGGTGATGGCCCGGATTACCCAGACATCCGGCTCTACGATTTTATCCGCAAAGCCGCAAAGATTTTGCTGCCGGACTTGGACTTTTCAATGGATGATGATGGCGTAGACTATGCGATGGGTGAGCTTTTGCTGGACGGCCCTGATGAGCCGACAGGCCTGCTTGCCCTGCTTTATACCGCAGCATGGTCATACGCAGAACTGCGGGGCAGGCTCATGCAATATGAGGACACGGGCCTGGAACCTGCGATGTGCGCCAATTACAAGACCGTTGAGGATGAGGCTATCAGTAAGGGCGTGACATTTAAACGCATTGTCGCACTGATGGAGGCCGACAAGGACGGGCGCGTGGTGGTACTGCCGTGCCAATCTGGAGAGCATGTATTTGCACTGTTTGATGACCAAACACATGTATGGGAGTGTGAGGTTGAGCACGCTGTTTTGGACGGTTGGCGAAAGGTTTTTGCTATCAGGCCTTTGGGACACTCAAAAGACTCGTACTATGCGCCATTCGGAGCATTTGGCAAGACCGTATTCCTCACCCGCGAGGAGGCGAAGAAAGCATTGGAGGCGATGAAAAATGAGTAAAGCTGTTATGCTGAGCGTCCGCCCCAAGTGGGTGGAGAAGATCGCCAACGGTGAAAAAACTATTGAGGTGCGAAAAACCAGACCGAAGCTGGACGCGCCGTTTAAGTGCTATATCTACTGCACGCTGCCAAAATATCCGCACGAGGACTTTATTGCAACGGATTATCCAAAGCCACAGTTTTATGGCGGAGGCAAGGTCATTGGGGAGTTTACCTGTGACCGGATTTACAAGATTGACAAGGATAGTACGGATTTTCTTTTTAAGAGCGGGGGCCTATCCGTTTACAAGAAAGCTGCCGAAGAAAAGTGTGGCCTGTGTGTGGCTATGACAGACGATGAGTTGCACGGCTATCTTGGACATTGCCAGGGCTACGGCTGGCACATTTCTAAGTTGGAAATCTACGATACGCCGAAGGAACTGATAGAATTTCACACTTGGGAAAAATGCAAATCATGCAGCAAAAGCGGGTACGAAAGCACGGCCTGTATCTATGATGAAAATTGCATGATTCCAGCGGCGATTACTAAAGCACCGCAAAGCTGGTGCTATGTGGAGGTGACGGAAGATGTTTGAATTAAAACCGTGCCCGTTCTGCGGCGGAGAAGCAATACTTGAAACAGTAGATGGCAACAGCCAAGAAGAGTGCTATATATACTGCACAGAGTGTGATTTTGAAAGTGGCGTATATAGCGAACCCAAATTTATCGTCGAAAAGTGGAACAGGAGAGCTAATAATGGCAACGGTTAAGTGTGCGCTTGGTAAGCGTGGGCGTCCGTCCCACGAATGGAACGACGGCAAAAAAGACCACATCTACTGCCTCGGATGGGTTGACCCGATGACGGATGCCCCGTTGCCGGAGTGCGTAGCTTGCCCCGATTTTGTTGACAAGGCACAGGATGACTTAGAGGCGTTTTATGGGAGGAAGGAAAGGAACATGACGAAGCGTTTTTGCGATCTCTGTGGAAAAGAAATATTCAAGATTCAGGACACTTATAGGGTCTGCGTGGAGAGCAACGCAAGCATCTACGCAAGCAACCCGGACATAGTGGATGTCATAGTGGATGTGGGAGAAATATGCCCTGCCTGCGCGAAGCGTATCCACCAGACGGTGCAAGAGCTGAAACAGGAGGGCTGACCATGGCTGATATTAAGACAAAACTGAATGTTGGAGATACCGTTTGGTGGGTGAATTGCTCCAACAAAGTGTACAAAGGGACAATCAAAGAAATTGTATGCTGCGACTATCAGGGCGCACTCTATTGCGGCATTTACAGCCCATCTTACAGACGGAATACAAATCCGGTCGTTCACTATTCTTCTGTTTTCAAGTCCAGAGAAAAGGCACAAAAATTTGCAGATTATCAGGAAGAAAACCCTGACGATGTGTTTCCCAAGTGTATGGGGTGTCACTACAATGCGTTCAAGGAGGGCTGAAAATGGCAGAACTAAAACCGTGCCCGTTCTGTGGTTATAAGGGCGTAGAGATACTTGCAGATGATAACAAGTATTTGTACTATCGGTACTTCTCACAGTGTCAGAGATGTGGGGCCGGTGCAAAGCGAGGCCACACAAAAGAAGATGCTGTTAAAGAGTGGAACAGGAGGGCTAACAATGGTTGACCTAAAACCGTGCCCGTTTTGCGGCGGTAAAGCACGGCTGTTTGTAAATGGCGGTGTAAGAGTAATTTGCTCAAAATGTTATGTAGGCACAATGATTCTGACGGACAATATGGAGTACGAAAGCAACGCCGTAGAAACTGTAATCGAGGCATGGAACAGGAGGGCTTCTAACAATGGATGAATACATTGAGCGCAGCGCGGCGATTGAGGCCGCAAAGCACGCGTGGGCAAAGGGGCTTGAGCCGTCGCAGTATATTGAGGCCCTGCCCGCCGCTGACGTTGCCCCGGTGGTGCATGGGCGGTGGTCGGATGCCGGTTTTGGGGAACTGCCAAAACACGCACCGTATGGATGGGCTTGTTCCGTCTGCGGGGGCATTTCCTTTAACAACGAATATATCTACTGCCCCAACTGCGGGGCCAAGATGGACGGAGGTAACGAAAATGTATAAGCCGTTAGCCGACAGCACTCTACTTAGGATGCCCAAAAGGGAGATTATCGAACTGCTCCGCACCGCAGAACATAACGCAAAGGTATCTCAGGAATGGGTGAACCAGCAAGCGGAGAACCTCAAGGACTGGGAACCGGTGGTGCATGGGCGATGGATTCCGTTTCACAGCGAGATTGCGGGAGATATTCAGTATTGCTCCGCCTGCGAGATAGGGTTTGCAGCCAAAACAGACTATTGCCCCAACTGCGGGGCGATAATGGATGGAGGGGCTGACAATGAGGCTGATTGATGTTGATGATTTGGGCGTGGGGCGGTGCAGCAGAGATGTTGTTCCTGCGGTGTATTGTGCTGGTTGGAACGGCTTACTTGGCTTGATCGAAAAAGCCCCCACCGTGGATGCCGTGGTCGTGACGCGATGCAAGGACTGTAAGCACTTCAAGGACTACGGAAAGACGTCGCTACGCATAGATGGAAAGAACATTAAGGCTGGATGGTGTCATAGACGGGCTCGATACGACGAGGAGTACAGGATGCCACCGGACGGTTTCTGCTCCTACGGCGAGAGAAAGGACGGCGGGGATGGCTAAACAGTCCGCTTATTTGCAACGGCGGGACGCGCAGTTGGATGCGGTCTTTTGGGCCGGTGCTGCGATGGCAGCGCAGTTTGCAGTGGACACTCTGCAGATGACCATGCACCAGCAGGAAGGCTGGGGTTATGATCGCATCATGCGTGTCACGCATGAGTGGATGGAGACACAGCGGGAATACAGGCCTGCCTTAAACTGCAAGGACCCGGAGGCGGACGTCCGGCAAGTGCACATGGACCGAGTGCTGGCGCAGATTATCAACGGGAAGGCGGAGCTGATCCCCTTCCCGGACAGATACAAGGATTTGAAAAAGGTCCGTTATGGGAGGTAACTATGCAGAAGGAAGATATATCACTCCTGCGCATCTATGCGAAGAATGATATGAATTGCGTGAAAACAGCGAAGGAAATGGACATCCACCATAACAGCGTGATCTATCGGTTGGGCAAAATCAAGACGGAAACCGGGCTGGATGCGCGGAAGTTCTGGGACTTGGTGAAGCTGCTGGAAATGGAGGAATCATGAAACTTGGACAGGTGGTTCGGGCCAGATTCAAGTCCATACCGTCGCAGCTGGAACGGCAGCACCCGACGTATGAGCAGCTGTATCCGTTCCGGTGCGGAGAGGTAATTTACATCCACCCAAAGGGCCGGTTTGTCAGTGTGCGGACGGAAACGGCGGGTGGCCGCGTGGTAGAGAATTTCCGGCTATGTGAGGTGGTTATGTGAGTACATTCCCAGAACGGCTGCGGAAGTTAAGGGAATCTGAGCGGCCTGCTAAAAGCATGAGAGTGAAAGCGGAGCTGATTGGGATCGGGCATGATACGCTGCGGAAGTACGAAACCGGGGAGAACGAACCGGCTCTCAGCCAATTGAAGCTGATAGCGAATCATTACCACGTCAGCTTGGATGAGCTTGCATGGGACGAGGGCGAGCGAGAGGGTAAACCTTTATAGTATCGCAAAAAAAAATGGTCTTTGCCCCCAATTCGGGGCAAGCGCAGAAAAATATGTGTCAGAATGAGGGTGCGGGGTTATATCCGCATCCTCATTCTTTCCATCCATCCTTTCTTTCCTCCTGACCCCGGCGGATGCCGGGGGTATGCAGACGTAGCTCAGTTGGTAGAGCACCGCGCCGGGAGGTATGCGCTGGTTCAAGTCCAGCCGTCTGCACCAGATGTATGCTACCGCATTGCGGCGCCGTGGAAGGGTAAGACCGCTACAAGGGGCTTGCCTGTGCGCTGTATGAAAGCGGCAGGCCGAATAATCATTATTTTGCTGGCTCCGGCCTATGAATGAAGAAACGGATGCGACCGACATACCGGCGCAGGGCTGAAAAGTTCCGTGGGATACCGGCATTGCTACACTCTGTGCGAATGCCGAGGCGGTTAATGGATGTGGCGTGGTGGCGGCAATCGTATGATTAGGCCGCTGTGTAAGCAATTCAAACAGATCGCAATGCCGGGACCTGTGAAAAGAATAACGCCCAATGTGGGCGGCGTTGTAGCCCTTCGGGGCGGGTAAAGTCTGCTATGTAAGGCCAAGGGGTGGGGGCTGGTAGCAAAATAATGTTAAGAGGTTATGCAGAATGAAAAAGTATATTGGCGTGAAAATCATTGAGGCGGTCCCCGCTATTCGCAAGGGCTGCAGAGTTTATGAGAAGGACCAGCCCATTCCCAAGAGCATGGACCACGAGGAGGAGGGCTATAAGGTCCGCTACGCGGACGGCTACGAGAGCTTTAGCCCCAAGGATGTGTTTGAGGCCGCATATCGGGAAACAGGCTGCCTGAGCTTTGGCCTTGCCATTGAAGCGGCGAAGAAAGGGAAGAGGATTGCCCGCTGTGGTTGGAATGGCAAGAACCAGTATGTCGAGCTTGCGGAGCGCATCAGCTATGAGAATGCTGCGCATGAGGTGATCAATGCCAATCACGAAGCTATCGGCAACAAAGCGCTTGCTTTTGTTGGCACATCCGGTGTGCAGCTCGGCTGGCTGGCATCGCAGGCGGATATGCTGGCCGATGACTGGATGATAGTGGAGTAAATTATTACTGGTAGCAAAAAATTTAGGAGGAATTACCATGAAGAAGAATCCGGGTCGTAAAGAACGCCGTAATTTAATGTTTGCCAATCGCCGCGAGGCTGGTAAGCAAAGAGCAAAGCTCAACGAGCGCCGCATGAAGATTATGGCTCACAAAGGTTGACGATAAGCAAGTAAAACGGCGAGGTGGTGATGAGTGGCATTAACAGCAAAGCAAGAACGATTTGTGCAAGAATATCTTGTGGATTTAAATGCCACTCAGGCAGCCGCAAGAGCAGGGTATAAGAACGCCGAGAAAGGTAGGCAGTTGGTTACGAATAGTAACGTTTCGGCTGCTATTCAAAAAGCAAAGGCGGAAAGGCAGAAACGGACGGAAGTAACGCAGGATTATGTGATTGAAAAGCTCAAAGAAATCGCAGAAAAACCTGCGTCTGATTGCACGGAAAGCGACCTGAAATATGCGAACAAGCTAAAGGCCCTTGAGATGCTTGCAAAGCATACAGGCGTGTTTGATAAGCAAGATAATTCCAGCACCGATTCCGTCGTTAAGGTGATTATCGATGTCTGATATTTTCCTGTCCGAGAAAATCGGCCCTGCGTTTTATGAAATTGCACATGACATTTTCCATCATGGGCATACGCACTACGATTTTAGCGGCGGACGCGGTTCGCTGAAATCGTCCACAGTATCAATTATCGTTCCGCTTTTGCTGGTTGGCAATCCGGGAACGCATGCGCTTGTGTTGCGCAAGGTGGCAAATACAATCCGCGATAGCGTTTATGCACAGTATATCTGGGCAATCGGTGAGCTGGGCATGGCGGCGTGTTGGGAAGCGAAAGTATCCCCGATGGAGCTGATCTATAAGCCGACAGGCCAGAAGATCATGTTTCGCGGCGCCGATGACCCGATGAAGATCAAGTCTATCAAAGTCCCGTTTGGCTATATCGCCGTGACGCACTTTGAAGAAAAAGATCAGTTTGCCGGACGTGCGGAAATCCGAACCATTTTACAGTCCACCATGCGCGGTGGCTCAATGTTCTGGAATTTTGAAAGCTATAACCCACCTATCTCGCGTGACAATTGGGCGAACAAGGACAGCTTGGAGGAGCGGGCTGATCGCTTGTGTCATAAGTCTACGTATCTGCAAGCACCGCCGGAGTGGTTGGGAGAACAGTTTCTTGCAGAAGCGGAACACCTGAAAGAGACGGACGAGCGAGCATATCAGCACGAATATCTCGGTATCCCGGTAGGGACCGGCGGAAATGTGTTTGACAAGCTGGAACTGCGGGAGATTACCGATGAAGAAGTCAAGAGTTTCGACCGCATCTATCAGGGAGTGGACTTCGGCTGGTTCCCAGACCCGTTTGCTTTTATCCGGCTGCATTATGATCGGGCGCGAGAGACCATCTATCTGCTGGACGAGATTTACCAAAACAAATTATCCAACGAGCAAAGCGCGACCATGATTAAGCAGCGCGGATATAACAACATTAGGACAATCTGCGACAGCGCCGAGCCGAAGAGCGTTGCTGATCTCCGCGCAATGGCGCTACCTGCGTATGAAGCGGTCAAAGGCCCCGGTTCTGTGGAATATGGCATGAAGTTTTTGCAGCGGAGAACGATTGTTATTGATAGGCGACGCACACCGCACGCTTACGATGAATTTGTTGGATACGAATACGAACGAAACAAAGACGGTGACATTATCAGCGGATACCCAGACGCGAACAACCACCTGATTGACGCGACCCGGTATGCGTTGGAGCCTGTCAGCCGCAGAATGGGAGTTATTGCATGAGCAGTGCAGTTATCCAAAAGTTAAAAGAGCTTGGCTATACAACGATCTCTGAAGAGTTTTATGGGCAAGTTGATCTGTGGGAATCATGGTATGTCGGAAAAGTAAAGGGATTCCACCAGTACCGCAGATATAACGGCCACAAGTGGACTAAACACAATAGAGCAACGCTCAGCATGGGGAAAAAGGTCTGCGAGGACTGGGCGAACCTGCTCATGAACGAAAAAGTCAAAATCACGCTTGAGGGCAAAAAAGAACAGGATTTCATCGATCGCGTTTTGGCGGAGAACAATTTCACCGTCAAAGCTAATGAGATGCAGGAGATGAAATCCGCACTGGGGACGGTGGCATATATCCCCCGCGTGACGGGGCAGGGCGTGACGGATTCCGGAGAGATCATCCCCGGTGACGCGTCCAGCATTGTGATTGATTATGCCACGATGCATGACATTTACCCACTTGCATGGCAGAACGGTTTTATTTATGATTGCGCTTTTACTTCCAGGGTTACGCGAGACGGAAAGGATTATGTGTATTTCCAGATCCACCGCAGAGCGAATGATGGGACGTATGTAATCGAAAACCGAATTTACCGATACCAGAACGAGCAACTGTCCGATGAAGATTTGAAGAATGTTTCCGGGTTTGAGCGCATTCCCCCTGTGGTATACACCGGAAGCAATAAACGGCAGTTTGTAATTGACAAGCCGAACATTGCAAACAACTTCAATTATCTTCTGCCTGTTGGCATTTCCGTTTTTGCAAATTCCATTGATGTTCTTCGCGGCGTTGATACTGCGTACGACTGCTACGTCAATGAGTTTGAAAACGGCCCCATGATGATGATGGTTAAAATGCCAGCGACAAAGTATGAAGACGGTGAACCGACACTGGATGACGATGACAGGCGGTTTTACCTTCTACCGGAAGATACACAGCAGGGGAGCGTTGTTGAGACCGTTGCACCGGAACTTCGGACGGCTGCGCTGAATGTCGGCCTGCAAGACCAACTCAATATGCTTTCCAGCAAATGTGGGTTCGGTGAAACCTATTATCGATTCGATGGCGGCAGCATGGCAACGGCCACGCAGGTAATCAGCGAGAATAGTACCATGTTCCGCACGATCAAGAAGCATGAAATTATCCTTGAGCAGGCATTGACTGAGCTGTGCCGTGTTCTTCTCCGGCTTGGGAATACTGCAATGAATGCAGGGCTTGACGAAAATGTAGAAATCTCCATCGACTTCGATGACAGCATAATTGAGGACAAGCAAACCGATTTTTCCCGCGATATGCAGCTTTTGCAGGCGGGCATCATGAACGACTGGGAGTTCCGCATGAAGTGGATGAATGAGGACGAGGCGACCGCAAAGGCTGCGCTGCCGAAGATGCAGGACATGACAACCGAAGGACAACAGGAGGTAGAGTAATGGGCAGCAGAGGCGGAACTGGTGGCGGCATTGGAGCCGGAGAATTTGGGCGTGGGTGCGGTATGAGCCTTGCGCGGTTTTTGTCACAGCAGGATATTAACCGAGCAAACGCTGCGTCTGTCACTGATATGGGCGATATTATCAGGCGCACATTTGAGCGCAACGCTGCTGAAATCAATGGGCTTGAGCTGTCGGACGCTGAAAAGAAAGACGCCGTAAAGCAGATGGCAACTCTCGCAACAACGGCACTAAAAACGGCGGCAGGAGCAGTCAATCCTTATGCAAGCGGGCCTGCGCGTCTGACAACGGCGCAGAAAACAGGAAGCGCCGCAGACAGAGCTGCAAGAGCGCGCGGTGAAATGGATAGCTACATGCGGAAATTGCGTGACCAGTCCGGTAAAAACCGCAAAGCAGCAGAAAACAAGGCGTTTTCCAATGCCTTTGTAACAGCGCAAAAGTCCGGCGCGTTGGAAGTTACGGTAAACGGCAAGAAATACCGCAGAACTAACAAGCGCAGCGGTACATGGCGTCCGGTATGATTAACTTTGAAAATCTCGACAAGTTCACATTCCCCGGCGTTGGAAAGTACGACATTCCGCAGATCGAGCCGGTCAAGGCATATCCGCATGGCGAATTTATCCCTGTGAATTACCATTACACAGCAAAAGACCAGGCAAGCAAAATCGTTCATTTCTTTGTGGACGATTACCAATTCATTCGATATTGGAACACGCCGGACAAGTACATTCCGAAACTGTTGCAGTTTGCGGCGGTGTGTGCGCCGGACTTCTCCACATACACGGATATGCCGCTGGCGATGCAGATATACAACCATTACCGCAAGCATTGGTTGGCGGCATACTGGCAAATGCACGGCATGACGGTTTACCCAACGATTTCATGGAGCGACGAGCATAGCTATGATTGGTGCTTTGACGGTGAGCCTGTCGGCGGTGTGGTGGCTGTCAGCTCGGTAGGCACACAACAAAACAAGGAAAGCAAACGCCTGTTTCTGCGCGGCTACGAAGAAATGATGAAACGGCTATCCCCGGAATGGGTGATATTTTACGGCAAAGTGCCGGAAGAATGTGACTGGAACGTGATACGGGTAAAACCGCATTACGACGATATTGTGAAACGGAGGAAAGCGAAATGGGCGGAAGGGGCGGAAGCGGGAGCTTTGGTTTTGCATCAATAAATGCTACCCGATCGAAAATTGCCAACCTCAAAAAAGAACAGCTTTTCATTTTCTCTCCATCGGGCGATTTGCTCTATAAGGAGCAAGGAACAGCTCAACATACGGGATACGGAGATGCCGACTATAAAGGGAATATTGTTTTACACAACCACCCGGAGGGTGTTCTCCCTGTCCCGTCCCTGAAAGATATTGAAACGTGGCAAAAATCAGGAGCAAAAGCAATCATAATTGAAAGCCGGGATGTAACGTTTACATTATCAGGACCTCACAACAAGGGATATTATGAAACACTCGCATATAATCACAACGCCGTGCGCCGCGCCGTAAGGGAAGCGGCAAGTAAGGTATCGGCCGATTATAAGGCGGGAAAGTATAAAAGCGTGCAGGAAGCCAGAGAAGCAAGCAGAAGAGCACAAACGGAAGCGACAAATAACGCATACGCCAAGTTTGCAAAGGCTGCTGGCGTTAGGTATTCCTTTAAGTGGAAGAAAAAGTCATGAAAAAGTCATGAAAAATTATCCTTTTACTCCTGAGCTACTGGATGCGCTCCCCGAAGAGCTGGCTGAGCTGTTTCGCGACCTTGAAGATACCTTACTGGCGGAGATATGCTCCCGGCTGAAAGCTGCGGATGAACTGAACGAGGCAACGGTGCAGGACATCCGGGCGTTGCGGTCCCACGGCATCGACCTAAAGGAAATCAAGAAAGCAATCCGCGAGACTTCCGGCATCAGCAAAACTAAGCTGGACAAGCTGCTGGGAGATGTGGTCGCAAGGAACCAACAGTATTACACCGATATGATTGACCTTGCGCATATCACCCAGCCTGAGACACTGGTTGACGCTGCGGAAGTGGCGGCGATCAGGGCGCAGACACTTGATACATTCCACAATCTGACCGCATCCATGGGATTCTTGGTGGACGCTGGGCGTACGATGCTCCCACCTGCCAAAGCGTACCAATGGGCACTTGACAGCGCAACGTTGCATGTGCAAAGCGGTGCAATCAACTACAATCAGGCGATTAAAACGGCTGTGAAGGAACTTGCGGACAGCGGTCTAAAAGTGGTTGACTACGAAAGTGGTCATCGGGATCATGTCGATGTTGCCGTGCGAAGAGCAGTAATGACCGGCGTATCTCAAATCTGCGCCAAGTATACGGAGCAATCCGCAGAATATCTGGATACACCCTATTTTGAAGTTTCGGCCCATGTTGGCGCACGAGATAAGCCGGGACCGTCACCTTGGTCATCGCATAAGGATTGGCAAGGCCACGTTTACAGCGTACGTGCTGGGGACATTTACCCGAGCATTTATGACGTTTGCGGCCTGGGCGCTGTTGACGGTCTGGAAGGGGCCAACTGCCGCCACAGGCGGTTCCCGTGGGTTGAGGGCGTGTCCGAGCGCACTTACACGGATGAACAGTTGGAACACATCGATGATGGCCATGGATGCACATTTGATGGCAAGGATTACACGGCATACGAGGCAACCCAGATGCAACGCCGCATTGAGCGGACCGTTAGAAAGCTAAAGCGCGAAAAAGCCGCCTACAAGGCCGCAGGATTGCATGAAGATGAGACTGCGGTAAACATACGCCTACGGCGGTTAAACGCTAAATACAAGGCGTTCAGCGCGGAAGCTGGACTCCCGGAGCAACCGGAGCGGATGCGCGTCTATTTCACGGATGACGCAACGTTAAAAACGGCAAATGCCATGAAAACGCATCGGGCGGAAGTGGCAGCGGCTAACGCTAAAGACGATAGCGACACTCTTAAGTTTTTCGGCGCAGACGCAAGAGATAACTTGAATTCTATTGTGAAAAGACGTACAATGAAGCTGGAAAATGGCTTTGCCTGCTTCCCGGACGGCGACCCGCTAAACGAAAATGTTAAAATGGTAAAACCTCTCAAAACGTATTTTGACGTTGCTATGCACGGAAGCCAGACGGCAGTTGGATTCGGGTCAGTAGAAACGAATATGTCGCCGAGATTGCTTGCTTCTGTAATTCGACATAGTAACGGATGGAACGGGCAAAAAGTGAGGTTGCTGTCATGCGACACAGGCAAGCGCATTGAAAATGATTATTGTTTTGCAGAGGAACTTGCAAATGCGCTTGGCGTAAAAGTAAAAGCGCCAACCGATGTTCTATACATACCACCTAATGGGGAAATGTATGTGGGGGACAGCGGAGAGGGATATTTTGAAACGTATAAGCCAAACGAAAGGGGGCGGGTAAAATGATGCTGTTCGGGTATTTTAAAGGCATGAAATATAGCACTCATGGCGATGACTTTGAAAAGTATCGCACGTTTAGAAATACTATCAGCCGAGATAAAATCATTGAACATATAGAATCATTAACCCCAGCCCTTGCGTGTTTTGAAACGTTTGATATTTTTACGGGAGAAAGATTGCGAGCGGGTCAATACATTGATGGCGATTTCAGATTCCCACTTGATTTTCTGCATTACTACAAGAATTATGACATTGGCATCCCATATGAGTACGAGGCGTACTTGAAAGAAATTGGGGTGGGCTAATGGATGACAAATTGATGCAGGCCATCGAGGCTATTATCCGGCGCGGCAATGATGCGGAGATCCGGCGCAAGGGCGACGGGTACATCGTGTTAGAGGTCAAGAAAACAATCAAATATTCAACTCCTGCGTAATTGGGCGTGGGAAAGGGCAATAGGAGCCAGCTACTGAGGTTTTCTCGGTGGTTGGCTCTTTTGTTGTAATACGCAGTGGGGAATGACGCTGTGGAATAAAGGAGAATAAAAAAATGGCAGACGAAATTAGGACTTTTGATGAAATACTGGCTGACCCCACCTACAAGGCGGAGTTTGACAGGCGAATCACAAAGGCGCTTTCGACTGTTCAGAGCAAGCTGGACGCGGAAGTGGAAAAAAACAAGCAGTTTTTAGCAAACGGCAACGCGGAAACGGACGCACTCAAAAAGGAGATCGAGGGCTACAAGTCCAAGATTGCCGATTATGACTACGCAGACGTTATCCGTAAAACGCTTTCTGAGAAAGGCGTGAAGTTTAGCTCTAAAGCTGCCGAGAAGGCGTATTTGGCAGACCTGAAAGCAAAGCATCTTGAAATCAAAGACGGCGCGCTTGATGGGTTTGACAAATGGCACGAGGAACAAGTCAGCGCCGATCCGTCCGCGTTTCAGGATGGCGTAAAAATTGACTGGTCCGCTGCCGTTGGCGGCGGTGAAAAGAAAACTGACACCAATGCCGCGATGAACAATCTGATTCGCGGCGCACTCAAGTAACAAAAAGGAGAATATAACATGGCAAGTATTGATCGTTCCGCACTTTCTGGCCTGATCCCGGAACCCGTAACCCGCGAGATCATGCAGGGCGCTATCGCTGAATCTGCCGTTCTGCGCATGGGCCGCAGACTGGCAAATATGTCCAGCAAGACGCAGACCATCAACGTGCTTGACGCACTTCCCTCCGCGTATTTCGTCAACGGCGAGGCCACTGACGGCGGCGCCGGTGAGGCATTCAAGCAGACCACTAAGATGGCATGGGACAAGAAAAAGCTGTATGCCGAGGAAATCGCAGTTATCGTTCCCATCCCCGAGGCTGCACTCGATGACGCTGACTATGACATCTGGGGCGAGGTTAAGCCCAGACTGACCGAGGCATTCGGCAAGGTCATTGATTCCGCTATTTTGTTTGGCACGAACAAGCCCGGCACTTGGCGTGAAGGCGTTGTCCCTGCTGCTATCGCTGCCGGTAACGGGGTTCCCATCGGTACCAACGTGTTCGATGACATTATGGGCGAAGGCGGCTTGATTTCCAAGGTCGAGCTGGACGGCTTTAATCCTAACGGCGTAATGTCTGCAATCCAGATGCGCGGCAAGCTGCGCGGTCTGAAAGACACCACTGGCCAGCCCATCTTCAAGACCGATATGCAGGGCGCTACCAGATACGGCCTTGACGGCATGGATATGTACTTCCCCATGAACGGTGCGTTCGACCCTGCGCAGGCGCAGATGATCGTCGGCGATTGGAGCCAGCTCGTCTATGCCATTCGCCAGGATATGACCTTCAAGGTCTTTACCGAGGGCGTGATTCAGGACCCCGCCACGAAGGACATCGTTTACAACCTCATGCAGAACGATATGGTCGCCCTCCGTGCGGTCATGCGTCTTGGCTGGGAGATTGCAAACCCCATCAACGCCTACAACGCGGAAAAGGTGAACCCGTTCCCCTTCTCCGTTTACGGCAAGGGCGGTGCTATTTCCACCGTTGCTGTGTCCCCTGCTACCGCCACCGTAAAGAAGGGCGAAAGCAAGCTGTTTACCGCCAAGGTTGACGGTGAGGGCATCATCAACGGCGAGGTTGAGTGGTCTCAGGATGGCGCCAAGAGCAAGATCAGCGACGAGGGCGTCCTGACTGTCTCCGCTACCGAAACTAAGGGCAGTATTACCGTTACCGCCAAGTCCAAGCAGGACGGCACAAAGACCGGCACTGCCACTGTCACTGTTTCTGGTTGATTTGAAAGGAGCTGACCCAATTGACATACGCTGATTACACATACTACTCCGGTGTCTATATGGGCACTGTAAGCAGTGGGGATTTTCCGCGTCTGGCTGTCCGGGCCAGCTCCTTCCTCGATTATTTCACGCAGAACCGGGCCAAGGACAACGTGGATCTGGATGCGGTAAAGATGTGCTGCTGTGCGCTGGTTGACAAGTACGCGGTTATCGAAGCTGCGCAGGCGCTTGCAATGAAGAACCTTGCGACTGCTGCCGCTAATGACGCAGAAGTCAAAAGCGAAACGGTGGGCGGTTATTCCCGCACACTGGCGACCGGCGGCGAATCTGCCGTTTCTGCGCTGAACGCTACGGATGGGGCAAGAAAGCTGCTTGCAGAGACCTGCATGGAGTATCTCGCCCATACCGGCTTGCTGTACCGAGGGAGGGGGTGCGGATCATGTACGCTCCCCACACTGTAACGATCTACAATCCGGTCAAAGAAACCGACAAGGAGACGTTTCAGGAAACGCAAAAGCTGTATGTGACCGTACTTCGTGGCGTGATGCTGCAAGCGTCTAAGGCGGTTAACGTGCGCGAGAGCGGCCTTGCCGGAGCGGATGCGGTTGACCTCTACATTCCGTTTGACGTGGAAGCCGTGGACGGCTTTACCGGCAAGGAGAAAACCTATGCCGGTCCGCAGCGGTTTTACGCCGCAGAGGACAAAACCGAACTGTGGACGCTTTCTGTCAAAGGCAATGGTGGGACAACGTTTTTCATCAAAGGCGAGTTTGTGACAGACAACGAAACTGTGGCACTGGCTCAGGACAACTGCTACACCGTGACCAAGGTTGACGAGAAGGATTTCGGCAGCGTTGATATGCAGCACTGGCAGGTCGGAGGCGTGTGATATGGCGTTGAAATTTTCCGTTCAAACGGACGGCATGGACGCTGTAAAAGAGGCCGTTTCCAATGGCTGTGATCGCGCAGAACACGTTCTGGCGGTGCAGGTCGCAAAAGATACCGCTCCGTTCGTACCTATGCTCACAGGCTCTCTAAGGGCCCGTACAAGGGTAACTGGAAACACGGTTGTTTATCCCGGGCCGTATGCCAGGTATTTGTACTACGGCAAGCTGTACGTTGATCCGCTGACCGGGAGCTCTTATGCGCGGAAGGGCGTTACGAAGGTTCCGGCAGTGCCGGAGAAAGATTTGATTTTCCACAGAACCGGGACCTGTTCCCATTGGTTTGAAGCATCCAAGGCGCAGAACATGGAGAAGTGGGTGCGTGTAGCAGAAAAGGCGGTGAAGCGTGATCTCTAAAGAAAAACATGTGATGCTTGCGTCCAGTAGCGAAAAGGCGGATCTTGACCGCCTGATGCTGATTTGGGCGAACCGTTTTCCCGGTATCCCGGAGAATGTAGACCTTATCAAGTACGAGTATTTCGCGGCGAAAACGGTAGGTATGGCGCTTTCCTCCGTGCAGGGTGCTGTTATCACCAAGAAGTATATCTGCGGTGGGTATCAGGCGGAATATTCGTTTGAAGTCCATTACCAAATTGAGCCGCCCGGAACAAGCGACGACAAGCGCTTGAAAGCAGTCGAAACGCTGAACAAATTCGCGGATTGGGCGCAGACACAGCGCCCGAACATCGGAGAGGGCAGGCGTGCCCTCCGCGTTGAGACGTCTGCGTTTGCATCGTATCTCGGCGCGACAAGCGACCAATACGAGGACTACATGGTCCCGCTAAAACTGATTTACGAGGTGAATGTATAATGGCAGATTTAACTTTTGCGACGCCCGAAGGTCAGACCATTGACCGAGAGCTTTTGATCGCGTATCTAAATACCGGCTCTAAGGAAGCTCCCACTTGGAGCGCCATCGGTAAGCGCGTGGAAGATTCCAGCGAAGAGATGGACTGGGGTCAGGAGAGCAAACAAGACATCCTGGGCAACACCTTCACCACCATGAAGAAGCCCGTTATTTCCCAGACCTTTGATCCCATCCCTCTGGATGCCGGTGACGCTGCTGCGGTGAAGATGTGGAACCTTGCCGTCAAGGATCATGACGCGCAGGCTCTTGCCAATCAGGATATGATGATTGGACACTTCTACGCTACGTCCGGCGAGGCGAAGTTTGCCGAGCGGTATGATTCCTGCGCTATTGCCGTGACCAGCATCGGCGGCGATGGCGGCGGCACGCTTAACATCACGAGCGAGATTACCTACGGCGGCAATCGTACGCTGGGCACCATTACCAAGGATACCAGTGGCGTGACCTTTACGGCAGGGGCTTAAAAACAAAGGGGCGGGCGCAAACCCGCCCCAATTTCGGAGGCTATTATGAAAGACCTGATTTTCGATACCGGTTTAGTTACCTACAACATCAACGGCAAATGCGAATTCTCTTTTAACCCCACCGACAGCGCCTTTGTGGAAAAGCTGTTTAATGCCTTTGATATCCTCGACAAGAAGCAGGATGCATACAAGGCAGAGGTGGAAAAGACCGCCAACAAGCGGGAAGTTTTTGAAACCGCCCGGAAGATGGACGAGGAAATGCGCGAGATCATCAACGATGTGTTCGGCTTTGACATTTGCTCTGCCCTGTTTGGCGAGATGAACGTATATGCGCTGGCGGACGGCCTGCCTGTGTGGGCGAACCTGATGCTTGCCATCATGGATGAGGTTGACACCACCTTTGCCCGTGAGCAGAAAGCCACCAACCCCCGCGTGAGCAAGTATACGAAGAAGTACCACAAATGAGGTACGATCTGCCGACTGCCGTAGAGGTAAACGGCACTGAGTACCAGATACGCTCTGACTATCGCGATATCCTGACAATCATTGAGGCACTGTCTGACGCTGAGTTGTCGGAGGAAGAAAAGGCCGAGGCCATGCTTGACATTTTCTATCCAGACTTTGCGGAAATGCCGCAGAGCGACTACGAGGAAGCGATCAAGCAATGCGCAAAATTCATCAACTGCGGCGAAGAGCAGCGTGAGGAAAAGCGTGGACCGAAGCTGATGGACTGGCAGCAGGACTTCCCTCTGATCGTTGCCCCAGTCAACCGTGTTCTGGGGCAAGAAGTCAGATCCGTTGAGTATCTGCACTGGTGGACGTGGGTATCCGCATATCAGGAAATCGGGGATTGCACCTTTGCCCAGGTTGTGGGAATCCGCAATAAAAAGGCAAAGGGGAAGAAACTGGATAAAAGCGAACAGGAGTTTTACAAGCAGAACCGGCACTTGGTTGATTTCAAGCGGCAATATACGGAACAGGACGAGGACGTTATCAGCAAGTGGATATGAAAACCGCCCTCCGGAGAGGGCGGCGTGGGTCATGTGAGACCATAAGATATTTTGCTGTAAAGAACATAATCGTCAAAAGAAAGAACTGCTCTACCGGGGAATATACCCTCGCCATACCAGACGTAATTTTTGTAGACACCGATAATGCTACCAGAACTTCCAATCTCGGTATACAAGTCTCCCTCGCCGCCGATTATTTCGACAACTTGAGAGTATGTCATGCCCGGTGTTATCATATCAAATTCGTGCTGGGTAATTGTTCCTTTACTTTTCTTGTTGGAGTTATCTGTTTCTTTTTTGTCAAATGCATTGTATTTTACTTGACCATTGTAAACAGTAACTAAAATATCCCCAGACTCAGTTAATAATTGGCTGCAAATGTTCTGCGTACCATAGTCTTTTTCGAAAATTTCATTGCAAGCAGACACGGTGGCGTCACACAGGAGCTGCGTCATATCGTCCCATCCAACAGGCATTTCGTCTGCGCTATATCCATCGCACGTAACGTGAGTTTCTAACCAGTTTGTCATGTTTGATGTTCGGATTTCCCGATCTGGGAACGCAGCGGCGAAAATTGAGTTTACATCTTCGTATGTGTTTGGGTCTTTTGGCACGATGACATCTTTTGATTCTGCAATTGGAATCTTCGACTCGCTTGGCTCAGAAGCACACCCAGAACAAATTGAAGCCAAAAAGGCAACGAACAATAGCATTATAATTTTTGATTTCACGTTTATCCCTCCTTACGCTCTATATATATCACATTTAATCCGTAATGTCACGCAGAAAGCGAGGCGATTTAATGGCGGCAGACGGTTCCATTGTCATCAAAGCTGATGTCGATGATAAACAGGCACAAAACGAACTAAACCGGCTTACTAAAAAAATAGATTCGCTCAATGAAAAAATAAGCGATAAAAAGCAGCAGACAATGCCACTCGTGGAGCAATCAAGGCAGATCGCCGCAAATCTCGATGAAGCTAAATCTAAGCTGTCGCAAATGAAAAGCGGAAACGAATTTTTTACATCAAGTGCGATTAAAGACCAGGAACAAACCGTGGCAACGCTGCAAAAAGAATGGAATGGTGTGCAAAAAAGGGTTGAGGCTGCAGATGCGTTCATTGCCAAAGATACCAGAAGCCTTGAACGAATGAGTAACCGGGCGGGAGAACTTTCTGCGCAGATTGCTGGCACAAGTAAGAGTTCTACTGCGCTGGCCGCTGCAAGCAAAAAAGCAGATAAATATATGGACCGATTTTCTCGCAGAGTAAAAGGGCTTGTCCGCCGCGTGTTTGTGTTTGGCTTAATTGTGCAAGGACTCCGTTCCGTGCGCGAGTGGCTCGGGAAGGCGGTTAAAACCAACGATCAGGCCACAAAAGCGATATCGCGATTAAAAGGTGCTTTGCTAACACTCGCACAGCCGTTTGTAAATGTTTTGCTTCCGGCGTTTACATCATTCGTGAATTTGCTAACCCAATTTGTGACTGCTATGGCAAAAATTACAGCGGTTTTGTTTGGGTCGACGATTGATCAAACAAAAAAAGAAGCAGAGAACCTTTACAAAGAATCGGACGCTTTGAACGAAACGGGCAAATCTGCAAAAAAGGCTGGCAAAGCACTTGCCTCGTTTGATGAAATTAATAAATTAGGCGGAGACAATAAGGAAAAAACAGAACCGGACTTTAATTTTTCTGAAAATGAAAATTGGCTCGATAAAATGCTTGGAAGCGCAGCGGGAAAAGTTGCAAGCGCTTTGATCTTAGCGGGCATTGCCTTTATTGCCATCGGTGCATCGGTCGGCAGCATTAAGATGGTTATAACGGGACTGCTTCTCATTGGCGCTGGGCTTTTTGTCGCAGAGGAAACCGGAGTATTGCAATCCTGGGTGGATACACTTGGCCTCAATAATGTTGCGGAATTTATTGTGACGGCTGTGATCCTTGCTGGCATTGCAATGGTCGCAATCGGAGCGGCAACGGGAAACATCCTCCTTGTGATTGCTGGACTTCTGCTGATTGGACTTGCCGTTCTTTATGCAAAAAACAGCGGCATGATGGATGATTGGGCAGAAACGCTTGGGCTTAATCGCGCTGCATCTTTTATTACGGCAGCATTGTTGATCGCTGGCTTTGCGTTAATCGCCATTGGTGCGGCTACCGGAAATATTTTGATGGTGGTTGCCGGAATTGCTTTAATAGCTATTGGCATTTATGTCGGTGTAAAAAGCGAAACGTTTACAGACTGGGCAAGCGCGCTCAAATTAGATTCGGCTTTTGGATATGTGACAGCAGCTATGCAAATCGCCGGAATCGCTATGATCGCCATCGGCGCGGCAATGGGAAACATCGTGATCGTACTTGCGGGTGCGGCGCTATTAGGGTTTGGCATTGCGGCAGAAGCCATTGGGCAAGAAAGGCTTGAGGCATGGTGGGAGAAGTTAAAGCTGACCTCCGTTGCACAGTGGATATCTGTTGCGCTTCTTCTTGGCGGTATTGCATTGGTCGCATTTGCGGCGGCTACGGCAAACCCGATTCTTTTGGCAGTTGGACTTGGCATTCTTGGCATGGGAATAACTGCAGCAATAAATGAGGGCCACCTGAAGAATTGGGTTGAAACGCTCGGTTTGAATAAGGTTGTTGGCTGGGTATCTGTTGCCCTTATGCTTGCTGGAATTGCCCTTATTGCATTTGGCGCAATGACCATGAATATCTTTATGCTTTTGGCTGGTGCTGCTTTGCTTGTTAGTGGTTTCGCAGTAGGGACGACCACAAACAAATTTCAAAGCTGGGTTGAAACCTTGCATCTGAATGAAGTTTCCGGATGGGTGTCTACGGCAATGCTTTTGCTGGGCATCGCTCTTGTGGCTATTGGTGCTATGACGCTGAATGTCCCAATGCTTTTAGCTGGTGCGGCGCTGCTTGGCGTTGGGATTGCTTCAAAAGCAGGTGGGTTTAACTCTGCAAAATCTGTTTCTGGCGGAAATCCGGCGGCACGGTCCGCTATGCCTGCAATTAGCCCCGCATCCGTTCCCCGTTTGGCGACCGGCGCAGTGATTCCCCCGAACCGTGAGTTTTTGGCGGTGCTGGGTGACCAGAAGCAGGGGAACAACATTGAAGCCCCTGAATCTGCCATCGAGGCAGCAGTGGCCCGTGGCATGGCTCAGTATGGCGGCGGCAATCAGACGGCCATTCTCAAGATTGGCGAACAAGAATTGGGCCGCATCATCTTCAAGCTGAACAAAGACCAGACGCAACGCGTCGGTATTAAGGTGACCTAAAGGCGGTGGGTATGAATTACATCAAAATTAACGGGACTTCGTTTGATGTGAATGTCGCGATCTCCAAGTACAACGAAAATTTCAGCGTTCTCGATGGGGAGAACGCTGGGAGATCGAAAGACACAGGCCGGATGATCCGGGATGTTCTGGGAACGTACATTGGGCATAAGGTGACTGTTTTCCGCAGGGGGGACGATTACAGAAGCTATGATGCGTTCTGGAACTATCTCAAAGCCCATTCCATTGACGATTCCGTTTTGCTTGAAGCTGCGGACGGCAACACAACTATTTCCTATCGCGCATACTACACCAGCGCATCGCACGATATTGAAAAAGTTGAAAACGGGATCAATTATTGGGGAGAAATTGAAATCCATTTCATTCCCATCGCACCGCAAATCACGCGGTAAGGAGGGCTTATGGATTATGTAATGATCGGCCCTTATCAATTTGACCGGGATGCGTCTAAGGACGATATGCGGCTGGACTACTGCTCATCGTTTCAAGAAGTGGCATTGGATGAAAGCAGCCTTTCGTTTGATACGGTCAGCGTAGAAGTTTGCACCACAACAATAGGCGCACAGCTTTCTGCACTCCCCAATAACACCCCCATCATTGTTTACAGAGGCGGCGAAATCAAAGCAAGATTTGTAAGCAGCGGCGTTTCCCGTATCGGGCCTGTCACTTATCAACTTACAGGGCGGTCCCCTATGGGCGCGCTTACCGGCATGGTGCATACTGGCGGCCTTTACACAGGCCAGACCGTGGAAGATGTTGTAAAAGAAATCTGCGGCAACATCCCTTCGCTGATAAAAAGTGTATATGCCGGAGTTAAACTTTACGGCTGGCTTCCTTATGCGGATGGGAAAGAACGCTCTGCACGAGACAACCTCGCACAAGTGCTTTTTGCCATTGGGGCCTATCTCCGCACAGACCTGAACGGTGTTTTGAGAATTGAACCCTTGTGGGACGGTACGGCATCGTTGATTGATGTCGACCGATCTTACACCGGGGGAACCGTGAAATACGATTCACCCATCTCTGCTGTGACGGTAACGGAGCATCAATACGTTGCGGGAACGGAAGTAAAGGAGCTATTCTCCGGCACGGCGCAGAATGGCGATATCATCACATTCTCCGAGCCGATGCACTCCCTCTCTGCGAATGGCTTCACAATCTTGGAAAGCGGTGCGAACTACGCCAAGATCTCCGCTGGCGCTGGCGCACTGACTGGCAAGGCGTATATCCACAACACCCGCTTAATCACGCAGCCTGTGACGGCTGGCGCTGTGGAAAACATCAAATCAGTTACAGACGCCACGCTGGTATCTCTGGTGAATTCCTACACCGTGGCGAAGCGTCTTGCAAACTATTACCGATGCCGCGAAACTATCACCAATGACATTGTAAGCGGGCACGAGAAACCGGGCCACGTTGTAAGCGTATATCATCCGTATGACAAAAAAATGGTTTCCGCTTGCATCCAGTCTCTTGACACCACCATGAGCGCGACGCTTAAAAGCAGCATGGATGCATTGGTCGGCTTCACCCCGGCGCAGCCGGAAGCGGCGGAGTATCTGGACGAGCGGGTAGTCCTCACCGGCTCCGGCGAGTTCCAGATCCCGGAAGGCACCACAACGATCCACTATGTGATGATCTCCGCCGGGCAGGGCGGGCGCTGCGGCGAAAAGGGCGAAGATACCCAATCGGGGCCTAAGTTCTCGTGGACAAACCCGGTTTTTGAGGATCGGGTAGACGGCTACGCGTTGGCGCTGGGTGGCAAGGGCGGTCTCGGCGGTAAGGGCGGCATGGGCGGCAGAATCGTAGAAGGCGATCTCGACGTGTCCCAGTTGAAAAGCCTTGCCTATGATTGCGGAAAAAGCGGCAAGGGCGCCGAATTCAGCCCGGACGATCTCCCCGGTACGGACGGCACGGATACGGTGTTCCACGGCATGACTACGGCGGGCGCGTCTGCTCCCGATTTTGGCTTCACGGATCCCATCACCGGGGAGCAGTTCGGCGGCGTCGGCGAGGACGGCCTCCCTGGCGGAGACGGCGCCGGACGTGATCCGGCTGTAAGTGAGTACACAAATGATAGCGTCCAGCAATACGTCAATGGCACGATTGCTTATGACGAGGACGGGAACGCATTCACCCCCGGCCCTGTGGCTGGCAGCGAGGGGAAAATCAGCATGACCAGAATCGCATCAACAAGCACACCGCGCAGCTTCGGCTGGTACAGTTCCGGTCTGGGCGGCGGCCCGGCGGCGGGAGCCAACGGCAAAGCCGGATCCTCCGGACGCGGCCTGCCGGGCGAGACAACCGTTGATGTGACCGGCGGCTCCGGTGCGGACGGCATGACGGCCACGCTCACCCCCTCCAAGCCGAGGCGGTACGGCAGGGGCGGACGTGGCGGCTACGGAGGCGGCGGCGCAGGCTCCGGCGGCATTGCCGTGAAGAACGGAAACGGCACCATTACCCCCGGCACACCCGGATTCGGCGGTTTAGGCGGCCCGGGCGGCCCAAGCGCGAACGGCTGTGTTATTTTGTACTACCGCAAATTCGGGCAAGCAAAAGCAGGGCCGCTGGTCCAGCGTGGCGGCGGGCTGTTTTTTGACCGCTTGAACAAACTTTTTATCGTGTGAGGTGTGAAACATGACGCTTGAACAGAGAGTCGCAGTCTTGGAGGAGATCTTCGCTAAGCTGCAAGACTACTACACATCCGCCTACTCCGGCGAGGAGATCGACGCGCGGCTGGCCTCCGCCGGTGTGCCTATCGGCATCACCAAGGAGTACAAGAGCGTGACCGAGATGAACCAGGACTTCACCGGTACGGACGTCCAGCGCGGCCAGTTTGTCCTGATCCTGCCGGACAGCACGTCCTCCGCGGACTACGGCAAGGTGTACCTCAAAGGCACGGCCAACTGGGTGTATGCCTTTACCCTCACCACGCTTACCTCCATCAAAGGCCCCATTGGCCCTCCCGGTAAAAAGGGCGACAAGGGCGATCCCGGCGAGGCCGGTTCCAGCTTTGCCATTCTGGGCTATTTTGATACGCTGGACGCCCTCAAGGCAGCCGTCCCAAATCCAAAGGCCGGTGACGTGTACGGCGTTGGCACTGCGCCTCCGTACAACATCTACATCTGGGATTCCGTCCACGGCAAGTGGGTGGCCAACGGGAATTTGCAAGGCCCGCAGGGCAAGCAGGGTATTCAAGGCCCCGAGGGTAAACAGGGGCCTGAGGGTAAGCAAGGCCCAGCAGGACCTATGGGCGGTGTCGATAACTACGTGCGGTACGATGCTGCACAGGAGCTTACTAACGAGCAGAAAACACAGGCCCGAGAGAACATCGGTGCGAACACCTTGGAGGGTGCTGTCCGCTACGATGCGGCCCAAAACCTCACCGACGAGCAGAAAGCGCAGGCGCGTGGAAATATCGGGGCGAGCACCGTGCAGAGTGCAGTGCTCTATACATCGCAAAATCTTAATAACGTGCAGAAAAAGCAGGCGAGAGAAAATATTTTTGCTGCGCCAGCAGATAAGTTCCCATACTTTGCTGTTCCCACGGGGGCTACTAAGGAAAAAACATTTGAAGTGGAAACAAGTTGGAGAACATATCTTGTCGTCTCAACTTATTCTACCCAATTGGGGATGTGGATGGTTTTACCAAACGATAAAGTAGTCATTCCTGTGGTTGAAAATTCTGCGATCACGATAACTTGTGAAACAGGCAAAATCCACACAAAAGGCGCGCAAGTTATCACAATAATTTATCTCGGAAATTCTTGACCTGCTTAGCTTAGGTGACGGTTTAGCTTTAGCGAATGGAAAATGGGGGTGGCTGATTCGATGAACTTTTGTGCGTGCTGCGGGGCTATTATCCCGGAAGGTCGTCAGGTGTGCCCAATTTGTGAGCGAAAATGGCCTGAATTTTAACCTGCACGAAAGCAAGTCGGACTTTGATTTGCACGAAAGCAAGTCGGAGCTCTGACACTGACGCGGACAAGCTCTGTGCGTCAGGAGCCTAAAAAACCAATTGAACCCGGTTGAATTTCAACCGAAAAATTTGAAAGGGGTATACATTATGGAAAAGAAGTTTGCCGAGATCATCAACGAGGGCTGTAAGAGCGGCAAGACCATCGAGGCTATCAATGCCGAGCTGAAGGAGGCTGGTGCCAACTTCCACCTGAATTCTGACGGCGGCGTGGCCGGTTGGAGCGAAAAGGAGATGGCCGAGGGCTTTATCCCTGCCGAGGATGACGGCACGGACGGCATCTACAAGATCGCCAGCGACGGCAAGCCCGTCCGCTTTTCCCACAAGGCACTGGGCGGTGGGGTATACAGCACCGCCATCCCCGTGATGGATCGGGACGAAAGCCGCGCCGGTACTGTCATTACCGTTGACAGCTGGCAGCTCACTTACGACGAGCGCGGCTACTGCCGTGAGCGTGGCCGGGTGTGACCACCGAAAGGAGGTACACTATGAACGCTTTGCACATCAAAAACACGGTGTTGGCGGTGCTGGCTGCGGCTGGCTCTGCCATCGCGCAGGCTCTGGGGGGCTGGGATATGGCGCTGAAAGTGCTGATCTGTTTTATGGTGCTGGACTACGCCACCGGCTGGATGGTAGCGGCCATCTGGCATAAGTCCAGCAAGAGCGGCACCGGGGCGTTGAGTTCCGACGCCGGGTTCAAGGGGCTGGCGAAGAAGTGCGTCATGCTGGCGCTGGTATGGATGGGGGCATTATTGGATCAGGCCACATCCAGCGATTTTGTACGGGACGCAGTATGTATGTTTTTCATCGCAAACGAGGGACTGTCAATTTTGGAGAATACGGCAGTAATGGGGATCCCCTACCCCGCCTTTATTAAAAATATGCTGGATGCCATTCGTCAGGCCAGCGATCAGGGGAAACAGAATACGGAGGCTCACACATGAGCACGAGAGCGGGCACCGTCCCGCTCTCCGATCTCCAATTTTTGAAGATCTATTTCAACCGGAAACGTCTCCGCTCCACCCAGGCCAACCTGCGGAAAATGCTGGCGGAGACGGGCGGGGACGCTATCTGCAACGGCTCCATCTTCCTGCGGGATCTGTCCCCGGCCTGCCACCTGAAAGCAGACGGCAAGGTTCACAAAGCCCCGAACTACCGGGCGTGGGCCATCAGCTGGGACACCCCGGCGGACTTCGGCGTGAAAACCGTGCCCAACGGGGACCGGAATTATATGGAGTGCGTCCACCTCATCATCGGCGGGAAGAAGATCAACCCCGTCACCTGCGGAGCAGATATGCGCTACCGTGCGCCACGAACGGCCATCGGCACCAAGAACGGGCGGTTCGCCTATTATGTGAGCAAGGACCGGCGGTCGCCGGAACAGCTTCGTGACCTGCTGGCATCTTCCGGTTGGGACGACGCCATTATGATGGACGGCGGCGGGTCTACCTGCTTCATGGATTCGACAGGCAAGGGCTTTACCGGGGACGGGCGGGTGATCCCGTTCTTCCTCGTGTGGAAAAAGAAAAGTGGGGATGCGTGTGAGCCGAAAGGAGAGAAACCAATGGTAGAGATCAACGCCTATTCCAAGGCGAAGGACGGCGATAAGAAGCTGTCCACAAACTTTAAAGTGAAAGAATTTGCCAGCAAGGACGGCTCCGATGCCGTGCTGGTAGCGCCTCGGTTGGTAATGGTCTTGCAGAGCCTCCGCAGTCACTTTTGCGCGGCTGTGACTATCAACAGCGGGTATCGGACGCCCCAGTACAATACCAAGGTGGGCGGCGTGACGGACAGCCAGCACTGCTACGGCACGGCGGCTGACATTGTGGTACGGGGCAAGACCCCGGCGCAGGTGGCGGCTTATGCGCGGCAGCTCATGCCCGACTGGGGCGGCGTGGGGGTTTATGACAGCTTTTGCCATATCGACGTGAGAGAGGCCAAGGCAGACTGGAAAGGATAAAACCGAAAGGAGGGCCAGAAGATGGCAACATCCACGCGGAAACGCGCTCTGCAAGTCTGGGGAACCCATGGAAAAAACAAACCGAGAGATCCGGGCGCTGTTGTCATCCATGGCCCCGGCCCGGGCGGCGCAGGCCGTCCGGCTGGTAGGCCTCCCGCCTGACGAGGAAACAGCGGTGCTGGCGGTGGACGTCCACGGCCAGAGCTGCCTACAGGCGGCGGCGCTGCTCCACGTCAGCGTGGACGGGTTGGCCAAGATCCGGCGGCGTGCTTACGCCAAGATCGCGGATGATATGCAGGGGTAAAAAGGAAAGCCGTGTCCGAATCGGACACGGCTTTTTCTTTGGGCAGTTTAAGGGCAGAATACAGGCAGTTTCCGGGCAGTTTGGCTGCCCGGATTTTTTGTATCATAGAAGTGTAAAGGAGGCGCACACAATGTACGAGCGGCTTTTGGCCTGCGGGTATCCGGCGGAGTTGGCGCGAGATATTGTTGCGCAGACCGATCCGGCAGAGCTGGAACGCTGTGTGTGCATGATCGAGCTGCTCTACGATGACCGGAGGGAATATGTATAACCATTTCAACCCCAACCCCTGCGGGAAAAATGTAGGGGACTGCACCGTGCGGGCAATCGTAAAGGCTACCGGCAAGGATTGGGGCGAAATTTATTTGCGGCTCTGTATCCAAGGGTATCTGGATGGTGATATGCCATCGGCAAACGCTTGCTGGGGGCGGTATCTCCGCAGTATCGGATACCGGCGGTACATTGCGCCGGACACCTGCCCAGACTGCTACACGGTTGGGCAATTTGCGGAGGATCACCCAAAAGGCACCTATATTCTGGCTCTATCCGGCCATGTGGTCTGCGTCTGCGACGGCATGATCTGGGACAGCTGGGACAGCAGCAACGAGAACATCTTGTATTACTGGGTCAAGGAGGATGACTAAAATGGCTTACACACCTTACGGATGGCAAAACCCTTATTACGCACAGCCCATGCCGGATAATCTGGCACAACTCCGTCAACAGCAGATGCCTCCAATGATGGCACCGCAGCCCCCCCAGAATCCGGTGGCGCAGAGCGGCGTGCAGTGGGTCAGCGGCGAACAGGAGGCCCGGAACTGGATGATCGCACCCAATGCTGCCGTGGCTTTGTGGGACAGCTCCGCGCCTACGGTGTACCTCAAAAAGGCGGATGCCAGCGGTAAACCGTCCCTCACGATTTATGACCTCGTAGAACGCGCAGAAACGCCCCGTACAGCCCCGCAGGAAAATGGTGTGGAGTTTGTTACCAGAAAAGAATTCGACGCACTGGCGGCACTTGTGGGTGAATTAAAGGGCAAAAAGAAGCGCAGGGAGGATGATGACGATGAGTAATCCCTTTTTTAACGCTTTGGGTGGCGGGAACACGCCGGTAGGCCGGTTTCAACAGATGATGCAGCAATTCAACCAGTTCCGGTCCTCTTTTCAGGGGGACCCGAAGGCGGAGGTCGAGAAACTTTTGCAGTCCGGCAGAATGAACCAGCAGCAGTTGAACCAGTTACAAGAAATGGCGAAGCAGTTTCAGGGTTTGCTTAAATAAGCAAACAAAAAGCAAAATTTAAGCAAGTGTCTAAGCAAGGTGTCTGCAAAATTATTAGGTTAATCAACATCGTGGCCACGATTTGATAATAAAAAACTGAAAGGAGTTTTTCTATGTCTCTTTCTTCTGACGGCGCTCCCATGCTGACGATGCCTGTGGCTCCCACCAATGCTGGCGGTAATGGTGGTTTTGGCTGGGGCGACAACGGCGCTCTGTGGCTCATTGTTCTGTTCCTGTTTATCTTTGCAGGTGGTTGGGGCAATGGCTTTGGCAACAATGCTGGCAATTCCGGTGGCGTGGTCGACGGCTATGTGCTGACCTCTGACTTTGCCAATGTCGAGCGCAAGATCGACAGTGTAAATCAGGGCCTTTGCGACGGATTTTACCAGCAGGCGCAGCTTGTCAACGGCACCAACATGGCGATGGCCAACGGCTTTGGGCAGGCTGAACTTTCCCGCAGTAACCAGCAGGCGGCTCTCATGCAACAGTTGACTGCCATGCAGATGCAGGCCGCTGAGTGCTGCTGCAACACCCAGCGCAGCATCGAGGGCGTGCGCTATGACATGGCCGCTCAGGCTTGCGATACCCGGAACACGGTGCAGAACGCCACCCGGGACATTATCGACAATGCCAACAGCAACAGCCGCGCCATTTTGGATTTCCTGACCCAGAGCAAGCTGCAGGATCTCCAGAGCGAGAACCAGGGCTTGAAGCTGGCCGCATCTCAGGCGGCGCAGAACAGCTATCTGGTGTCTCAGCTCCGGCCTTCTCCCATTCCGGCCTACACGGTGCAGAACCCCTATTGCTGCAATCAGTTTGCTGGATGCGGCTGCTGACAACTGCATAACGTAGCTTTTCCTCCATGTCGGGGAAATGGTCGGCCCCATGCCGATACTGATGACAAAGCGGCGGGGCAGTAGCCCTGCCGCTGATTTTATGAAAGGAGATTTCTATGCCTGAATACACTGCCATTGCCGCACAGACCGTAGCGGCAAACCAGAACGTGCTTTTTACGGAAGCACCGATCCCCTGCACTAAGGGCCTTGTGACGCACCGCGCAGGCTCCGGCCTGTTTAACCTCCGTGGTAACTGCTCCCAGTGCCGCGTCCGCTACAAGGTGGACTTTATCGGCAATATTGCCGTAAGCACCGGCGGGACACCCGGTCCCATCTCCATTGCCATTGCGGTTGACGGTGAGCCGCTCCCGTCCTCCGTTGCGACGGTGACGCCCACGGTTGCGGGGGCATTTTTCAACGTGGCGGCGTCCGAGTACGTTGACGTTACAAAGGGCTGCTGCGCGTCGCTGTCCATCCGCAACGTTAGTGGCGAGGACATTGACGTGAGCAACGCGAACCTTATCATTACCAGAGTTTGCTGAGAAAGGAGAACACAATGGGAATGAAATCTATGTATGAACTGCGGGATATGCTCTGCAAGGAACTTGACGAGCTGATCCGCAAGGGCGAGCTGGGCGCCGGGGATCTGGACATTGCCCACAAGCTGACGGATACCATCAAAAACATCGACAAGATCGAGGCGATGGACGAGCGTGGATATTCCGGGCGCTATCTGGACGATGATATGCGCGGCTACAGCCGTGGCAGCTCCTATGCCCGTCGGCATTACGTCCGAGGTCATTACAGCCGCACGGACGCAACTGAGCATCTGCGCAGCCAGATCAACGATATGATGCGCGAGACCGACGATGACCGCATCAAGGATGCCCTGCGCCGTGCAATGGACATGATGGAGGAATAAGGGGGTAGGCCCCAATGATTGACGATCGAGAAGTGGCGCTATGGATCAAGCGGTTAGAGACGGAAGAATCCAGTTGGTCAAACTACGAAAAGCTGGCGGCGCTGTATACCATCCAAAACCAGAACCGGGCGCCGGTGAGGGAATCTCGCATGATCGAGGCGTATTCTGCGGCTCCCGCACCTGACAGCGAATTCCTCCGGGCAGTGTCCAACGTTGACCCAGCCCGTGCGTGGGAGGTCATGGACGAGCTGATGGACAGCTTGAAAGTGGTCAATGAGCGGGTTTACAATAGCGTCATGCGGAAATTGGAAAGCTAAACTTAACCCCCTCGGCAAATGCCGGGGGGTTAGTTATATTTTGACGTAGGCGTTTCCAAAGGTAAACCTACCAATTCGGAGTTCATCGCCATGATTGCGGACCGGCTGACACTGGAGCAGAAAAACGGAAAAGCCTGGCAGGATTGACGTCTCCGGTTCCGATGTTTGCAGAAAATTGGAAATCGGGCTTGGCAGAGAGAAAAAATTGTGTTATTCTGTTTTCCAAACGAATAAGGAAAGAAGGAAACACAATATGACATATACATTCCAGCCCCGGGGCGTCTGCTCCCGGGCCATGACGGTAGAGGTGGACGATCAGGGCGTGATCCGTGATCTCCAGGTGGTAGGCGGCTGCAACGGCAACCTCCAAGGTATTTCTGCGCTGGTGAAGGGCATGAAGGCAGAGGAGGCCATTGCCCGTCTGAAGGGCATCAACTGCGGCGGCAGAGGTACCTCCTGCCCCGACCAGTTTGCCCGCGGACTGGAAGCGGCCATGGCGCAGAAGTAAGCACCCATTTGTGACCGCATAGGAACCGGAACGGCTTTTGCCGTTCCGGTTTTTCTTTATTGCTGACGAGGGGAAGCACCTGCCGTCCACAGTCCGCATAGAATGGGCCAGCGAAACAGAATCGCGGACCGAACGCAACAGGGGATGATGAACGATGGCTTATTCCGACCGGGAGCTGCTGGCGCGGCTGATCCAATGCGAGGCGGGCGGGGAAGGGGATACGGGAATGAAGGCGGTGGCCGGCGTGGTGATGAACCGGGTCCACGCCCGGGGCGGGGAATACGCCCGGGTGGGCCGGGGCAGCATCCGCAACATCATTTTCCAGCCCTACCAGTTCGTGTGCGCCTCCGAAACGGAACGGGGCGCCTACAACCCCCAGAATATTTTCAATATGCGGCCGGAGCAGATCCACTTCGACATTGCCGACTGGGCCATCGCGGGGAACCGCATTCCCGATGTGGCAGAGTCTCTGTGGTTTTACAATCCCTTCGGCCCTCAGTGCCGGAGCAGGTTCCCCTCCGAGGTGGGCTACTGGCAGACCCGCATTGGAGATCATTGCTTTTATAATCCAACGGATGCCTATTATAGAACTTGAGAGGTGTTTTTATGCAGCGTTTCAATACTTACCAGACAGCGCCGGTCCCGTCCGGCGGGAGCGACTGGCAGGCGGAGATCAATGGCGGCGGACAAACGGAGGCAAGGAGCGTCGGTGATGCGCGCTCCTGGCAGTCACCGGAGGGATCGGAGTACGTCACCCTGCCCGGTGGACAGATGATGCCCATGGGCAATATGCCGGGGATGCGGACAGATCTGCCAGAGAACGTGATCCAGAACCCCCTCAGCGTGGAGGAGGCCCACAACGGCTCCATCAAGGCCATGCTGGCCAGAAATGAGGGAAACTATGTAGTGGCTACGTTTCTGGTGGGGACGCAGGGAACGGTTTCCTGGGAGGGAATCCTCTATGATGTGGGCAACGACTTCATCACCATTTACCAGCCGGGGCGGGAGCGGTATATCGTGACGGATATTTACGCCTTGAAGTATATCGAATTTTACGATACCCGCCGCCGAGAGCAGTGCGAGGCTATGCTGAAGCAGAACGGCCTTTGGAACCAGAGGTAAAAGTTTACAGAAGGGGATTGCGGAGAAAAAAGCACTGTGATACAATCAAATACTGTCGATAAAGTGGTAAATTCTCCGCAACGGAAAGGAAGAGTGTGCGCGGGAAACCCAAGAAGGGTGTCCTGCGCCATTGAAATCCTAAGTTTTCAGAACTTTTATAAAGTTCTGAAAACT
>ERZ1107006.694-NODE-694-length-32233-cov-9.281683_pt1 | contig 32233 bp, 20 predicted proteins | sample MGYA00403696_ERZ1107006 | MGnify/ENA primary metagenome ERZ1107006 (study PRJEB35170, sample SAMEA104062441) | human gut metagenome | biome: human gut; feature: human-associated habitat; material: faeces | place: Denmark | collected 2012-08-13 ...
TGGTCGAAATATCACTGTGCCCCAACCATTCCTGAATTTCTTTCAGGCTGACACCATTTGCATACAACAGACTTGCACAACTATGACGAAGATCATGGAAACGGATCTTCCGCATACCGTTCTTTTGCAGGATCAGTGGGAAATGCTGTGTGATATATCCGGGCTTCACAAGCTCACCGATTTCATTGACATAGATATAATCAGCAAACTTCCTGCAATAAGATTTTCCGCACAGCTTTCGGTTCAGCTCCTGTTCTGCTTTCAGGCGATGCAGCAATTCCTCAAATGGCGGCACAAGCGGCAGGCTGCGATAGCTGGCCTTTGTCTTTGTCCTGTCCTTTTGAATGATCTTGCTCTTGCCGTCTATTGTCGCCTGCGTAACGGTGTGCCGAATCGTAATGGTCTTTTTCTTGAAGTCGATGGCGTCCCATTTCAGGCCTACCGCCTCGCTTCGGCGCAAACCGTAAAATGCACCTAGGATCACGCCAAGCTCAATGGGATCACCACGGACAACTTCAAAAAGATGGTTCAGCTCATCCTCCTCATAGAAGCTGCCAACGAACTTTTCCTTCTTGGGCCGTTCAATCCGGTCTGCCGGATTCGAGTCAATCAGGCAGAGTTTGAAAGCGTGCTGCAAGGCTTTACGAATATTGGCGTGACGGTGTATGACCGTATTGGCAGAAACACCTCGCACCGTCAATTCGTAGGTGTAGTAGTCCTGTATGTGCTTGGGTGTAACATCCTGCAATGCAAGACCGGGGTGGTGTTCCTCAAAGTACGGGATGATTTTGCTTTTGATTCCCATGGAATACGCGCCATAGGTGGTTTCCTCCACATTCTTTTTTGTCATTTCCAGCCAGTCGAGCAGGAACGCAGTAAAAAGAATCGTGCCAACGGGGGCTTTATCCGTACTGCGTTCGATTGCTCTTGCTTCCAGCTCCGCTTCCTTGGCGGCACGAGCCTCAGAAAGCATCTTTTCAGCACGCTTTTTGTTTCCCTTTACCGTCAGACCTGTAGACTTGGACGGCGTGTGCCGTTTGCCGTATTCGTCCACATAGTTCAGTACCATATGATAGTACCCGTTTTTCTCTCGCAGATGTCCTGCTACCATAATAAAACCTCCTTTGAATGGTACAGCGTAGATCCATCTGCCATTGACATTCATAATGTAGCAGAAAGAACTTCATAGGCCAAATGTGCAAACGAGGTTTCACGCACTGGATTTATCTACAAGCTCCAAGTATTTCAGAATGTTCAGCTTCGGAATACAATAGTGACGGCCAATGACAAAGCTCCTGATCTCACCGGAGCGCAAGAGTTTATAGGCAGTTTTATCGCAGATGCCGCCGAGCATTTCACACATTTGCTCAACATTGACTACATCGGGATAGTCAGCAAATAACAGTTTGTAGGCTGTCTGTGATTCCATAGGCCGCCTCCTTACCGTTTTTTCGGCACAAGTTCATAGTCATACCCTTTCCGCTGATTACAGTAGGTGCAAGTGTCTTTTGCCGTTTGGTGCGGGTCGATCCTGCGCAAATAATAAGCACCCGTGCCGTAGAAATTGTCGGCGCAGGTGCTGCAAAGGCAGAGGATCAGTTTTTTCGGGACGCTTTCAATCAGACCGATGCTGACCGCCAGCGCATGATTGATGCCGCAAATGTGCTTTTCGGACAGATGCCCAATGAAGTTGCCCAAGCGGCGCTTATCGACGGTGCGCAGCTGTTCCAGCAGGACGATAGAGGGCAGCTTCAAGCCGTCCTCGGCGTCGATGTAGTAGTGGGTGGGAAGTTTGGCTTTCACGCCGGTTTTGCTCGTAATGGAAGCGATAATGACCGTGGGGCTGTGTTTGTTCCCGACATTATTCTGAATGATCACGACGGGACGGTAGCCCTCCTGCTCAGAGCCGATGCCCCGGCCCAGATCAGCGTAATACATATCGCCGCGCAAATATGTGTGGTTCATTCTGTGATGACCTCCTTTGTGTATTTAGGCGTTTCCGCCTATGTAGAGGTCAAGCGGCAGAACAGAATTGAGGTTGGTGAGAGATAAAACATTCTCTGTTTCGTCTGACCCGTCCCGCCGCTTGACCGTAGTATTTTGAAGAAAATCTATTTGTCCTCGACACCCCGATTTCCTATTGGGAAGTCATCAAGCGGCCGATGGCTGTCGGCTCCACGGGGATTTCACCCTCACGAGGTTCTCTCGCAACCGCCCCCATTGCCTGCGACGGCTTCACGGTCGAAATGCCGCTTATCACGCTCGGACTGTGGCTGGACGGGAGTATCGTTAGCCCTATTGCCGGTCGTCGCCGGGGCGGGAGCCACCCGCCCGTGATAGCCGACTGTATATCGCTCCCCGCAATGCGGGTTGTGGCGCAGCCGCTAATGTGGCTCATGCTTTCGCAATGGCAATAGGAATGTGCTTGATGAATGTTTATTCGGTTGTCAAAGATCATCCCTGCTTGCCGAAAAGGAAAACAGGCAGAGAGTTTTCGTACCTCTCCACCTGTTTCCTCACTTAAAGGCTATTTTTCAACCACCTATTCCAAAAAAATTTTTCAATCTTTTTTCGGCGGCCGCAACCGATTTTGCAACGGCCTGAAAAGTGCATCCCTCCATTCCTGCGATCTGCTCATAGGTCAAGCCTTGAAAATAGTAGAGGATCAACCTCCGCTTTTGTATTTCGGGCAGTTCGGAGATCGCTCTATGTAACTGCGCATATTCCATGCTCTGCAAAGCGCTTTCTTCGACCGTCGCCGGACGATGCATGGCCCGGTCATACAACGATGCCTCCGTAAGCTCCGATTGCTCATAGTGGCGATCCACTTCGTTCAGATAGGAGAGGTCGTCCAGCTCAAAGGAATCAAACAGCGCAAATACGGCAGCATTGATCTCAAGATGATGCCGATGTCTCTGTCCGTCCGAAAAGGTCAGCCAGTGGCGGCCGTCCCCGGTCGTGCCGATGGTATAGGGATTGTATTTGTCCTTCCTTCGTTTCGGATGGTTTCCATCCATGATATTTTCCTCCGTTTCGATTTGAATTTTGAAAATCCAAATCGTGCGGAGGACTGCGGCAGCCTACGCTGCAGACCGAAAAGCGCAGACATAGGAAAATGCATCTGCAGAAAGCGAAGGCCTACAAAACAAGTGAGTATAATCTATATGGGGTGGCTGTTTTTACTACATATTTCATTGCTCGGAGAGCGCTTCTTGAGGAACTCACCATTCGCAACGCAGGCTATAGAATGAAATAAAACTTGCTACTTTTTACAGGGAAGGCGGTTTGCAAACAAATAAACACAAAAAATCCCTCCAATCTAAAAAACTCAGATTGGAGGGATATACGCGCAATGAATCAGCCCGCCAACATTCGTTTTTTTATTTGGCGGGATATATGATTTCGTATTTGTTGCATCGCTTATTTGCCGATACTTGTACAGTTGACATGAATGGCGCTGCTATAACAATTACTTACTATAATGAAGCTCCATTAACAAAAGTCAAGCCAAAAAACAAAAAAAACATGCGAACATCTTAGCGGAGAGAAGGAGATCATTTTTCATGGTCATCTTTTGGAATTATATTTTCTAATAAATTCTATCAAAAATATAAAAACAGTATTGACAGAGGAAAATGGGTTTGTCATAATTACACCAATACGTTTCATTTTTTTACAGAAACGTACAAAATTTTACTTTGTGGGGTAAAGAAATATGAAAGAAGGCGTAAAGAAGAGCATATCCCTCATCCTTGTGCTGACGCTGCTGGTGCAGCTGCTGCCGGTGGTGGCATTCGGTGTCGGCGACGAAACAAACGATCTGGACATCAGTACAGACAGCGAAACGGTGTCCATGAAGGACGACGATGCGGAGATTGTCGGCGAGGAGGACGCGCTGCGCGAGGAATCCGTCAAGCATTTCCGGCTGCGGGACGGGGGCTACATGCTGGTGGAGTACGAGACGGCAGTGCACTACCAGACGGCGGACGGGTCCTGGGAGGAGATCGACAACACGCTGCAGAAAACCGGTCAGCAGTATGTTGCCCAGGCGGGAGACATGACGCGGAAATTTGCCGCGTCGCTCGACAGCGGCTTCCTGTTCGAGACGGCGTATCAGGGGCAGAGCGTGTCGATGTCGCTGGCGCGGCGCAGCAGCCGCGACGTTGTGGCGGTCGCGCCGGACGTTCCGGCAGCGGAGGAAACGGCAGCCCCCGAAGAAACAGCGGCACCGGAGACCGTCGACCAGCCGCAGGAGGCGGAGCAGACGGAGGCAGACCTTCCGCGAGCGCCCGCGGAAGCCGCGGCGGAGACGGATGCGCCGCAGCAGGAGACGGATGCGCCGCAGCAGGAGACGGATGCGCCGCAGCAGGAGACGGCAGAGGAGCTGCCGCTGCTGGACGACGCGGCGTATACGTTGGTCACGTCCACGGCGGCGGCCAGGATGGAAAACCCGGGGGCCAAAATGCGCACCTTCAGCAAGCTGGCGGAGAAAGACAAGATCCAGCCGCAGAAAATCCGCTCCAGCGTTGCGTTCGACAACGTGATGGACGGTGTCAGCCTGCTGTACCAGAACTATGGATATAACGTAAAAGAGAGCATCATCATTGACAAACAGCAGGAGCAGTATGCCTACTCGTTTGTGCTGAATATGCAGGGCCTGACACCGACGCTCGAGGCCGATGGTTCCGTGCTGCTGCGCAGCGCCGGCGGCGAGGTGATCTACGAGATCCCGGCGCCGTCTCTGGCGGATGCCAACAACGTCACATCGGTGGAGGACGCCGCCTATCGGCTCGAGCGCATCCAGGGCGGCTATCTGCTGACCGTGGAGGCGGATCCGGAGTGGATGAACGCGCCGGAGCGCGCCTATCCCGTAACGCTCGATCCGACGATCCTGCTGCACAACAAGGGCAATGTCCTGACGACGTATATCCGTTATGCAGCCCCGAACTCCGTTGCCCCGAATGCAGCGGATCAGTATTGCGGTTATATTGCGGATGATTCATACGGTGCGTGCGACATTTACATGAAATTGACTCTGCCCAAGATCCCCAGCGGTTGTGTTCCTGTGCGGGCAGAGATTGCGCTGTATCATGCAGGCTTCTTCGCTTCCAACCACTTTGGCGGAGCTGCACCCGACGGAAATCTAACAGTGGAAGCACATATATGTGACGGAACAGTGTCAAATGTGTCAAGCTTGACATGGAACGATGTATATGCTGGTGCATTATCTTTCGATCGCACGATATTGGATTACCAAAAGGTTAGTAAAGGCACACTCGGGGAATATATCACATGGGATATTTCACGAGCGATTGTTGAACGTTCCGTCACTGGTTCAGAGACAATCGGCCTAATACTCGAGACAATGGACTGCATCGAGAATTACCGTGTTGCCAACCTGATCGGCAGCGGATACCACGACTACAGCCCGTATTTTGCGGTGTACTACCGCAACCCGGTCGGGCTGGAGAGCTACTATACCTATCAGGAGGCCTCGGCAGCAAAAGCGGGTGATCTCTCCATCCAGAATTTCACGAACCAGTTCACGCTGGACCGCACGGATGTCTCGCTCTCTCTCGAGCCGGCATCCTACGCGCTGCGCCACATCTACAACAGCGCATATTCCGGAAGCTGGTTTTCGGAGAATGGATCGGTCGGCCTGCACACGCGGAATTTTTCTTCCATGCGCATCGGCATCGGCTGGAAGCTCTCCGCGCAGCAGACGGTGGTGGAGTGTAAGGTCGGCGACAAGACGTACCTGGTCTATAACGACGAGGATGGCACCGAGCATTACTTCAGCGAGACGGCAACTAACACGTATGAGGACGAGGACGGCCTCAGCCTGAAGATCGTCAGGTCCACCAGCGGCGGCAACACGATTTACACCATGACGGACATGGACAAGTACCGCACATGGGTGTTCCACAACGGCTACCTGATCTCCATCACGGACAACAACAGCAACACGATCTATTTTGCCTACAATGCGGCATACGGCAGCGGCAGCGCGTGGAAGCCGGTCAAGGACGCTTCCACCAACCGGCTCGTGCAGATCGTCATGGCCATTCACGACGGCGCAAGCCAGACGGTCGCAAACCTGACCTACAGCGGCGACCGGCTCTCCAGCGTGACGGACTACGCCGGCCGCACCACGAGCTATACCTACGACTCTGCCGGACACCTGACGCAGGTGACGTATGCGGACGGCACGTGTGCGTACTACCAGTACGATCCGGCGAACGGGACCATGATCACGCTGTATGACGGCGAGGCGCAGTACGGTCTGGAGATCTCGTACATTTTCAATTTCGGCGTCCGATCCACGTTCCGCGTGCGGGAATTCACCGCTGGCAGCGCGCCGGCGGACGGTCAGCGGCAGTATGGCAGTGCCTTCCACGCCTACCGCGACGGTGTGCGGCAGACATCGTACCGTTTCTACGGCCCGGATCATACCCGAGATACCGCGGACGACACGATCACCAGCTACATTCTCGACTATACCGGCAAGACGATCTGCGCCTTTGACAGCAACACGGACCGCTCGGAGCTGCTCGGCGTCAGCGCCGCCAACTACACGAGCAACAACGGCACCAGCAAAACGAACAACCGCCTGACCGGCGCAGCGGCCATGGGCACATCGTCGCCAAACCTGCTGTCCAACTCCGGCCTGGAGACCTGCACCGGCAACGCCGCAGACGGCTGGGCGCAGCTGCCGTTCAGCACGTCCGCCTCGGCGGGCACACAGTCCGGAAACCGGACGCACCTCGGCAGCGCCTCGATCCAGACCACGGCGCCCGGCAGCGGCATGTATCACGAGGCCGCGCTGCAGGCAGGCACGACCTACACCTTCTCCGGCTACGTGAACACGTGCGACATGACCGCGTTCGATTCGGGCGGCAGCGTGTATCTTGCGGCGCTCACGGCCGACCAGATCGCCGATCTGTCGCAGGCGAGCCGCTCGCCGTGGAAGAGCGAACGGGTGAACTACCAAACGGACGCCTCGGTCAGCCGCGGCTGGGAAAAGGTCAGCGTGACCTTCACGCCGGAAACGTCGGGCACATACTACATGGCCTTCCTGCAGGACAAGGCGGACGGCACGGCCTATTGCGATGACCTGCTGCTCGAAAAGGGCGAGGCCGCGTCCGAGATCAATCTGGTGCAAAACGGCAGATTCTCGCAGCTCGTCAACGGAAAACCGGACTTCTGGACTGCCAACAAATACACGATCACCAACGAGCACCCCACCGGCCAGCCGAACAGCAAGTCCATGCACATCGGCAGCACGATGACCGGCTACGCGCGCACGCATCAGGTCATCCCGCTCAATCTCCCGGCAGACGAGGCGACGTTCCTGCTCTCCGGCTGGGGCAAGGCGACGAGCGTCGGCGGCACGGCCCGCAAGCACGTCCACGGCTACGAGCGGTATTTTGGCCTTGTCGCAGAGATCGCCTATACCGACGGCACGACCGAAAACCAGTACGTGAGCTTCAACGGGGACTACGCGGGCTGGCAGTTTGCATCGGGCGTCATCGTGCCGGGCAAGCGCGACGAGTGGGTCAAAGACATCACGGTGCGCTGCGCCTATGACTACAACGCCAACGAAGCATATTTCACGGACATCAGCCTCGTGCTCGAACCGGCGGAGACCTACAGCTACGACAGCAAGGGCAACCCCGTCGCGGCGACGGACGGCAGCGCCAAAACGGCGAGCGAGTACTTCACGGACTCCCAGCGTCTCAAGAGCTATACCACGCCCGGCGGCGCAAAGCACACGCTGTGGTACGACGCAAGCAACAACCTGCAGGAGGATACGCTGGCCGGCCTGACGAATTACACCTACCACAACGGTTCCGGCAGCCCCACGACGAGCATGACGCGCAAGGGTTACAGCGGAGATTACCTCAAGTCCCAAAACGTCTACGACAGCACCCGCCGCTTCCGCACGCAGGCCGTGGACGTCAACGGCATCACAACGGGGTACGCATACGACACCGGCGCTGCGCGCCTGTACAGGACGACGGCGGCCAACGGCACGCAGCAGGATTACCGCTACTGCACCGGCAGCGACCGCACCGCCCTCACGTACATCAACGGTGTCGCCTCCATCCGCTATACCTACGACCGCGCGCAGCTGAGCGACCTCATCCGCAAAGGGTATCTGGGCTCGACGGGCTTCTGGCAGCACTACCTGCTGAACTATGATGCCTTCGGCAACATGACGCGCGTGCAGGTCTGCGCCTCGAGCGAGGAGCAGACGGGGTACTCCTCCCCCGTCACCCTCGCGTCGTATACATATGAGGGCAACGTCAATAACGGCCGGCTGGCCACGATGGCCTACGGCAACGGCGACAGCGTCAGCTACACCTATGACGCGTTTGACAGGCAGCGCACCGCCGCGTATAATGACGGTACAACATACCACTACGACTACAGCGGCGACAACGACCTTGCGCGGCAGTATGCCACGGACGGCAGCGGCGCGGTCACGGAGCAGTACAGCTACCAGTACGACAGCCTCGGCCGCCTCATCCATTCGCGCCAGTCGACGGCCAACGGCGCGCTCATCCAGTCCACGCAGCATATGTACGATGCCGCCAACCGCATGACGTCGCAGTCGTGGCAGTTCGGCACGGGCCTTTACCGGCAGCAGTATTCTTACACCGGCGTCAAGGCCGACGGCACGGCCGACAGCTCGGTCGACGGCACGATCAGCGCCATCACGACCACGATCCCGGGCCAGCTCGACGTCACGTCTAAGTACGAGTACAATGACCTGCGCCAGCTTGAGAAAAAGACGGTCACTGTGCCCAACCAGAACAGGGGCACGACCACGGTCTACACCCGCGGCTATACCTACTCGGTCATCGCGGAGGATAAGGACTGCAACCGCGTCGGCACACGGCTGGCGAGCACGGCCTACACGTTCGGCTCGAGCAGCCGCAGCTTCGACTATACCTACGACGCGGCCGGCAACATCCAGACGGTCACGACCGGCGGCACGAATGTGCCCGCGGCAGCCGCCTCGAAGACGTATACCTACGACGCGCAGGGCCAGCTTGCGACCGAGACCAACGGCGGCGCGTCCCGCGCCTACGCCTACGACACGGTGGGCAACATCCGCAGCGTCACGACCGACGGCGCGGTCATAAAGTCCTTTGGCTACACGAACCCCTCGTGGCCCGACCTGCTCACGAGCGTGACAGTCGGCGGCACGACGAAGGACATTCTCTACGAAGGCCAGACCCAGACGAGCGGCGTCCCGTCCTCCGGCAACCCGGTCACGTATTACAACGGCAAGGATTATTCCTTCACGTGGACGAAGGGCCGCCAGCTCACCTCCGCGACGGTGGACGGCGAGCAGGTGTCCTACACCTACGACATGTCCGGTGTCCGCAGCAACAAGCAGGTCGGCGATACGACCTACACCTACACCACGCTCTCCGGCAAGGTCATGCGGCAGACTTGGGGTGACAATAACGCCCTCGAGTTCGTCTATGACGACGGCAACCAGCCGTTCGCCGTGATCTACAAGCACGGCCAGACAACGGAGCTCTATTACTACGTCCTCAACGCGCAGGGCGATGTGTCCGCCATCCTCGATTCGGGCGGCAAGATCGCTGCATCCTACGACTATGATGCATGGGGCAACTGCACGGTGTACGACAGCAGCGACGCGGCGATCGGCGACCTCAACCCACTGCGCTACCGCGGCTATTACTACGACGCCGAGACCGGCTTCTACTATCTCCAGAGCCGCTACTATGACCCGGCCATCTGCCGGTTCATCAACGCGGATGGGCAGTTATCTATTACAGATTTTGTTGGTTCTAATCTGTTTGCATACTGCGGGAATGACCCGGTGAACAGAATTGACCCGACTGGTGAAGCATGGTGGCATTGGGCACTTGGAGCCTTAGTTGTAGCTGGCTGTGCAGTGGCAACAGTAGCAACTTGTGGAGGATTTGCAGCCGCTGCAACAGCGGTTGGTATGGTTAGTTGCGGTGTTGCAGCAGCAACTACTGCCTCTACGATTGCGGCTGGAGCGTTTATTGGTTCGGCTACGGCGTATGGGATGGCTGTGGCAACAGCGGCCTCAACTTCTAGTTCGATAAAAGAGTTTAATGACCGTGGAAGCTGGGGAACTGTTGCAGCAACCGCTGGTGGGGCTGTTTTTGGTGGAGTAAGCGGTTATGCAGTTTCGAAAGCAAGACCTCCAGCTGAGCTTGGAAAAGGAATGCAGAACCCACAAGTGCGAGCTGCTGTTCAGAGGGGACAAGCGATGCACAAACAAATGAATTACGGCCCCGGAGTTGTGAAGGAAGTAACGATAGCTCCGGGATGCAGAGTTGATGGGATAGACTTTTCCAATCATATTATCTATGAATTGAAGCCGAACAATCCTCAGGCAGTTGCTAGAGGGATGCGTCAACTTGAGAGATATGTTAATGCCGCTAATCAACAGTATGGTGGCGAATGGACTGGCGTGCTCAGGTTATATGATTAGAGGAAAACATATATGAACTTAACTTATTATGATTGTTTTCGATGCGAACTACCAATGGACTGGTTTGCAGAAGAAGTTGAAGATAATTTACTCCTATATGCTCCGAATGGTAACGGGGCGATGGTATTATCTTTTTTTAGCGCACTAGAAAATAAGGAAACGTTAGATGAGCAGATAAGCATTATGGCAAAAAAGTTTGTTGACCAAAACCAAATCGCGCTTCATAGACCCCTTGTTGTGTATGGATCAGGTAAGACTAAATTGACCTTATGCGGAGTAGGAACAACAGATGATAATTGGTATATAAAACTGTGGATCGTTTCCAAATTCCCCAAAATTATATTTATAACATATCAGGCACAAAAACAAAGTGCGGAAGTAAAAAAATGTGATGCCGTAGTGGAAAGCATAGAATTTGTTTTTTGATGTTTTACCATTAAGCGTGACTATAACTGAAGGGGTGATATAGAATATCACCAGTGCGTTGCTTCTACACGCATTTGAAGCTACGTCCGCGGGCGGTGCAACAGCACCGCCCGCATTTTAATGCCTGACGCCCACCGCTTCCGCGCGGCATCCGAGGATGCCAACGGCGTCAGGACGCAGTATGGCTACGATGCCGGCACCGCGCACCTGCTTTCGACGACGGCGGCCAACGGCACGCAGCAGGATTACCGCTACTGCACCGGCAGCGACCGCACCGCCCTCACGTACATCAACGGTGTCGCCTCCATCCGCTATACCTACGACCGCGCGCAGCTGAGCGACCTCATCCGCAAAGGGTATCTGGGCTCGACGGGCTTCTGGCAGCACTACCTGCTGAACTATGATGCCTTCGGCAACATGACGCGCGTGCAGGTCTGCGCCTCGAGCGAGGAGCAGACGGGGTACTCCTCCCCCGTCACCCTCGCGTCGTATACATATGAGGGCAACGTCAATAACGGCCGGCTGGCCACGATGGCCTACGGCAACGGCGACAGCGTCAGCTACACCTATGACGCGTTTGACAGGCAGCGCACCGCCGCGTATAATGACGGTACAACATACCACTACGACTACAGCGGCGACAACGACCTTGCGCGGCAGTATGCCACGGACGGCAGCGGCGCGGTCACGGAGCAGTACAGCTACCAGTACGACAGCCTCGGCCGCCTCATCCATTCGCGCCAGTCGACGGCCAACGGCGCGCTCATCCAGTCCACGCAGCATATGTACGATGCCGCCAACCGCATGACGTCGCAGTCGTGGCAGTTCGGCACGGGCCTTTACCGGCAGCAGTATTCTTACACCGGCGTCAAGGCCGACGGCACGGCCGACAGCTCGGTCGACGGCACGATCAGCGCCATCACGACCACGATCCCGGGCCAGCTCGACGTCACGTCTAAGTACGAGTACAATGACCTGCGCCAGCTTGAGAAAAAGACGGTCACTGTGCCCAACCAGAACAGGGGCACGACCACGGTCTACACCCGCGGCTATACCTACTCGGTCATCGCGGAGGATAAGGACTGCAACCGCGTCGGCACACGGCTGGCGAGCACGGCCTACACGTTCGGCTCGAGCAGCCGCAGCTTCGACTATACCTACGACGCGGCCGGCAACATCCAGACGGTCACGACCGGCGGCACGAATGTGCCCGCGGCAGCCGCCTCGAAGACGTATACCTACGACGCGCAGGGCCAGCTTGCGACCGAGACCAACGGCGGCGCGTCCCGCGCCTACGCCTACGACACGGTGGGCAACATCCGCAGCGTCACGACCGACGGCGCGGTCATAAAGTCCTTTGGCTACACGAACCCCTCGTGGCCCGACCTGCTCACGAGCGTGACAGTCGGCGGCACGACGAAGGACATTCTCTACGAAGGCCAGACCCAGACGAGCGGCGTCCCGTCCTCCGGCAACCCGGTCACGTATTACAACGGCAAGGATTATTCCTTCACGTGGACGAAGGGCCGCCAGCTCACCTCCGCGACGGTGGACGGCGAGCAGGTGTCCTACACCTACGACATGTCCGGTGTCCGCAGCAACAAGCAGGTCGGCGATACGACCTACACCTACACCACGCTCTCCGGCAAGGTCATGCGGCAGACTTGGGGTGACAATAACGCCCTCGAGTTCGTCTATGACGACGGCAACCAGCCGTTCGCCGTGATCTACAAGCACGGCCAGACAACGGAGCTCTATTACTACGTCCTCAACGCGCAGGGCGATGTGTCCGCCATCCTCGATTCGGGCGGCAAGATCGCTGCATCCTACGACTATGATGCATGGGGCAACTGCACGGTGTACGACAGCAGCGACGCGGCGATCGGCGACCTCAACCCACTGCGCTACCGCGGCTATTACTACGACGCCGAGACCGGCTTCTACTATCTCCAGAGCCGCTATTATGACCCGGCCATCTGCCGGTTCATCAATGCGGATGCATATGCTACGACGAATGCAGGGAGCTTTCTGAGTTGCAATATGTTCGCGTACTGTGGAAACAACCCGGTTAATCGCGCAGACCAAAGTGGAACGTTCTGGAAAGAAATCGGAAGTTTCTTCAATAAAGTTGGTACAGCAATTGCAGGTTTTGCAAAAGCAACATTTGGTGCAGGTAGTTCACTATCAGCAACTATTACAAAAACGGAAGTTGAATATTTGCCTGATCCTTTACCCATTACCGTAAAGTTAGGCACAAAAACTACGCAAACAATTTCAAAGCACGGCAATTCCTCAAAGCCCATTTCAGTTTATGCTAAGGGTAATGCTGAGCATCCAATTAAATCATCATCGGCAGGTATAAAAATAAACATAGCAAAATTCACATTGGATATCAGCATGGGACTTGATAATATTGGAATTTCAGGCTCGCTTTCAAATGGCAATACAACAAATAGTTTTGGCTTAAAAGCAAACCTGTCAGAATTAAAAGTTGGCTTTGAAGGATCAACTGCTGTCAAATGGGACAATAACACCGAAACCACTTATACCAATGTGAGCGTTAGCGGGTGGGCTATTGCTGCGGCGTATGTGTTTATTACAACAGGACAGTCAATGCCATCGCCGTTATATGCGTACGAATATTAGAAAGGAAAAATATGTTATTTGCAACAATAAGGCTTATATTTTTTGGTATAGCGTTCACTATAAGTTTCTTTTTCATAAGGAAATCTCACTTGGTTTATAAACGTCGGTGCTCGATAGTTGCGTTTGCGGCAACCGTAATACTGACAACGATTTCTGCATTGATACCAATAGAAAATGCTTTTGTAACATTTTCGTCGCCTAAATCAGCATACAACTACAACCATTCTGCAAGTGTAGAGCTAATCGTGGATGGTAATGAATCTGATTTTGTAGTTGGGGCAAAAGGTGAGACTGATGTTTATGCTATTGTTCCGAGATCAAATAATGCTTGGAAAATTGGAATGGGATTAGACACAAAGCGAATTGTTCAAACCATATCTGACGGAATCACAATTTATGTGTATCAGTGCCGTTTTCCGAGACGTATACGCTTTTGTATGCGCGCGCCGATCAGCTTGCGCAGTATTTCGGTCTCGCCTGGACCTATGACGCGGCACAGAGCCGCTACCAGGTCCGCGTCGGATAATGGCCACCACGAACCAAAACCATGCGTTTCGCGCGTGGTTTTGGTTTTTGTGATAAAATGGGCGAGCCTGCTGCTGGCGTTTCTGGCGCATTTTCTTCTGGATTTTTCGCTGCGTCTGTTTTACGGCTCGATGAGCAATGTGTCGCTTTGGGCATGGCAGCCGGCGAGCGCATTGCGGAGCTGGACGACTACTATGCGTCCCATCCAAAGCAGGCGGCTGATACATTCCATGCGGAATTCACGGCCAACGCCGGTCTCGCTGCGCCGCAGAGTGGTGTGCACAACTCGTTTTACGCCGAAAGCGACCTGCTGTATTCGCTGGCAAACCTGTTTCGAGACGCCGGCTATCGTGCGCCGACGATCGTGGACCTGTTCTCGCTGAACGCCGACCCGGCCGTGCTGGCCATGTGCGAGCAGGTGCATGAGCAGCTGGATGTCTCGTGGGACACGTTCCGCTATAACTACTTCGCGCATTGGGCGAAGGGGAAAAACTGAAGTCCTGCCTCCGGGCGCTGTCAAAAGTCCGGAGACGCAGAAAACGCCCCCGGATGCAGCCGCATCCGGGGGCGTTTTTCAGTTACTTTTATCCGTTCATGCCGGGGATCAGGTCGAGGATGGTCTTGCTCTCCTTGACGGTGACGGTGCAGGCGGCGGAGTGTGTCGTGCCGTCGGCGCCGGTGATCTGCAGGATCACGCTGGTGGAGCCGGCAGCGGCGGCCGTGGCCGTGACGCTGTAGGTATCGTCCGTGCCGTTGCCGGTGCGCACCGGCTGGCCGAGCGAGACGACGCTGCCGTCGGCCGCATAGACCTTCACGGTGCTTTGCAGGCTGTCCAGATTCTGCCCGTGGATGTGGAACGTGATGGTGCCGGTCTTCGTGCCGCCGAGATCGAGCGTGGCCGAAGCGGTCTCGGCCGTGACGCTGTCGACGCGCGACGGCGCCTGCACCGTGATCTGGCACGTGGCGGTGCAGCTGCCGGCAGAGGCCGTGATCGTTACGGCCCCGGAGCTCGTCGCCACGACGATGCCCTTTTTCACGGTGGCGATGTTCGGATCGCTGCTGGCCCAGGAGACGAGATCGTCCGGGGCGTTTGCGGGCTGCATGGTCGCCGTGAGCGTGAGCGAGTCGCCGATCTGCATTTCGGCCCGGTCCTTATCGAGCTTGAGGCTCTTGACCTCGATGGCGTCGTTCGTGACGGTGATCGTGCAGTCGGCCGAGCGCTTGCCGGCCTTGACGGTGATCTTGGCCTTGCCCTCGGTCACGCCGGTGACGACGCCGTCCTTCACGGTGGCGACGGCGGCGTTGCTGCTCGACCAGGTGAGCGTTTCGTCCGTCAGCTCCTGCCCGCTGGCGTCGAGCACGGTGGCCTTGAGCGTGAGGGTGTCCTGCGGAGCGATCTCGGCCGATTCGTGATCGAGCGTGATCGAGTCGACACCGGACTTTCCGCCCTGCAGCGCCATGACGATGATGAGCACGACGAGCGCCACGACGACGAGCGAGCCGAGCACGATGGCGATGGTTTTCTTTGCGTTGTGCGGTTTTTTCGCGCCCTCGGACTCGACCGGCACGGCCTTGCGCTGTGCCTTTGGTTTCGAGCCGGGGAACGTGTCCGCGGCGACGGCCTTGGGGGCGGGCGCTTCCCGGCGGACGGCCTGTGCCTGCTGCGGCTGGGCCGCTGCGGCGCGGCGCGCCACGGCGAGCAGGGCCGCGCGGAACTCCTCCACGGAGGCGTAGCGCTGGGCCGGATCGTCGGCGCAGGCGCGCATGACGACATTCTTCAGCGCCTGACTGCCGTGGAGCGGTTCGGGCAGCGGGTCGCCGCGCAGACGCTGCTCGCGCGCGATCGCAAGATCCGAGGCCTCCACCGCCGTCGGCGGCAGCGGCACGAACGGGATGCGCCGCTCGTTGAGCGCCCAGTAGAGCACCATGCCCACGGAATAGAGGTCGCTCTCGGGCGAGACCTCCGCGCCGCACAGCACCTCAGGCGCCATGAAATCGTTTGTGTTGTCCACGGCGGAAAACTGCGCCATGCCGAAGTCGCCGAGCTTATACGTGACCTGCTCGTCGAAGTTGCCGCCGCCGACAAAGACGTTGCGCGGCTTGATATCGCCGTGCACGATGCCGCGGCGATGGCACGTCTCCAGCGCGCTGCACAGACCGGCGCCGAGCCGGATGATGTCCGCCTCGCCGTGCGGATGGTTGCGCAGGTAGTCCGGCAGGGAGGGCAGCAGCTCCGTGCGCACATAGATGTCCCAGCCGCGGCCGTCCGGGTGCGCGCGGATGACGTGATCCTCGCACCGCAGCAGATTCGGCTCATCGCTGATGGCATCGACCGCCATGAGCTGCCGCGCGATCGTCTCCACCTGGCGGTGGAGCAGGGCGGTCACGTCCTCCGGCGTGCGGCCCTCGGCGACGAGGGCGTCAAAGTCCTCCGGCGCGGCGGGGATCGACAGCACCTTCAGCGCCGCGTGATCCACCATGCCGAAGCCGTCGTCGCGCGCGATCTCGTACACCGTCCCGTAGGAGTCAGTGCCGAGTGTACGTACAGGTTTCCAGTTTTGATAGTCCAGATTGCGGAATCGTTCTTCCATGTGCGATCTGCACCGCCTTCCATATCAGGGTGAAAATCTTGTTATCAAACCAATCTACATTATACTGAATCCGCCGGCAATCTGCAAGAGGTGCGCGCAGGGAAAATGACTGCATTTTCTCTTTGTGCGCGAAAACGGCGGAATTATGTACCTTTTTCTACCCAAACGCCGGGTATCCATGCTAATTTTGTAAAGTGAATCTTGACTTTCGTTTAAGATTTGACTATGATAAAGCAAGGAAACTAGGGACACAGTTGGTTCCGCCACAAACTGAAAGGGGATTTTTCACGATGATTGACGCGATTGTTTATTCTTCGCTCTCCGGTTCCTGTGAGGAGTACGCCCACCGCATGTCGGCAGCGCTGCATGTTCCGTTCTTTACGGAGCAGTCGCACATCTGCCCGACCGGCCGCAAGGTGGTCTACATCGGCTGGCTGCTGGCCGGCAAGGTTGTTGGCCTGAACAAGGCCAAGGAGCGTTACAACGTGGTCGGCGTGGTTTCGGTCGGCATGGGCGCTCCGGCTGCCAACGCGGAGGAAGTCTGCCGCAAGAAGAACGGCCTCGGCGCCGACATTGCGGTGTTCCCGCTGCAGGGCCGCTTTGACCTGAAGCGTCTGCCGCTGCCGTACCGCCTGATCATGAAGGTGAAGATCAAGGACATTGCCAAGCGCCTGAACGCGAAGGCTGCCAAGATCACGCTCACGCCCGCCGAGCAGGCCTGCCTGACCATGGCGACCGTCGGCCGCGGCGAGCCCGCTACCTGGGACGGCATTCAGGCCGCTATCGACTGGGTCGAGGCCAACAGCTTCCACTCCAAATTCCCGGAGCCGAAGGTCTGCTGAGCACCATATCATCCTAACCCTATGCGTTCCGCCGGACGGGAATGTCCGGCGGAACATGTTTGCGTGAAAAAGCCGCTGCCCGGCCGGGCAGCGGCTTTTTCTCATTTTTTCTTCTTTTTGTTTTTCTGTCCGGCGAGCGCCGCATCGGACGGGCCGGTCTCGGTCTTGCTCTCGCCGCCGCCGATGTGGTCGACGATCAGGATCATGGCGCCGAGCAGCGCCGGCACGAGATAGCCGATGAACATCGCGGCGCTGCTGGTCATGTCGCCGCGGACGATGCCCACGACCACGCTGATGACGCCGAGAATGATGAGAAAAATACCCATGAACTTCGTTCTGGACATGGTGAAAACTCCTTCTCCGGTTGGATTTCCGGTACGCTTACTGTGCGTAGTACCGGGTGAGGACGGTGGCGGCCTGCGCGCGGGTGGCATTGCCGCGCGGCTGCAGATAGACGGACTGCTCCAGGGTGATGCCGGCGATGAGCTTTTGCCCGACGGCCCAGCGCATGGCGTCCACGGCCCAGTCATTCACGCTGCCCGCGTCGGCAAAACCGCTCAGGTCTGCGGAGGCTTTGGCCTTGTCCGGGGCGGCCGTTTTCGTGTAGCGGAAGAGGATCGTGGCCATCTGCTCGCGCGTGACGTTGTTTATCGGGGCGAACGTGGTATCGGACATGCCGGTGACGATGCTGTTCTGATAGGCCCAGAGGACGGCGGCGGAGTACCACTCGTCGGTCCTCACGTCCGTGAACGGCGTCTTGCCGCTGACGCTCGGGCTGCCGTTCATGCGGTAGAGCACGGTCACGAGCATACCGCGCGTCATGGTGATGTTCGGGCTGAACTCGGTGGGGGACGTGCCGAGCATCAGGTTGTGGCTGCTGGCATAGAGCGCTGCGTCGAAGTACCAGCTGCCGGCGACGACATCCGTAAACGGAGACTTGGGCAGGGTGCTCATATCGAGCGAGAACGAGACGGTGAGCGACACGGCGCTGCTGCCGGTGGCGTAGGTGTAGCTCGGCTTTTCGACAGCGGCGCTGTAGCGCGCGATGCCGGTCTCTTTGTCGTAGCTGGCGCCCTTGACGGCGGTGATGCTGCCGATGTTGTCCTTGCCGACGATCTGGCTGAGGTCAAACAGGCCCACGCCGTTTTCCGTGCCGGTGAGCGCGTAGCTGCCGGGCAGGGTCTGCACATGACCGGTGTCGGTCTCGGCGTCCTTGATGGGCAGACCGGTCAGGTCGAGCGTGGCGAGCTGGTTGCCGCCGCAGTAGATCTCACTCAGGTGCGTGTTTTTCGACACGTCGAGCGCGGTGAGCTTGTTGTTCTCGCAGTTGAGCGCCACGAGCTCCGTGAAGTATTCGATGCCGGTCAGGTCGGCGATGCCGAGGTTGCTGCAGTTGAGCTCCGACACGTGGCGCAGCTCGAGCGCCGAGAGCCGGCTGTCGCCGTTGACGTCGGCGGTCTCGGCGAGCAGGGTGCGGAAGGCCGCATCCGGGAACGTGGCTTCATCGAGCGCGACGCCGGTCGTCATGTTCTGCATCTCAAAATACACGGCCATGGACGGCAGGCCCTTGCGCCCGGTGTCGTACTGATAGGTGAAATAGTCCGGCGTCTTGGCATACACGGCGGCGCTGGTCTGCTTGTCGTAGTTTGCGTCCGGCACGCGCGCAACGCTGCCGATGTTGTCCTTGCCGACGATGGCGTCCAGGTACACGGTGCACTGCTGCCCGTCCGTGACGGCGCCGGTCTGCTCCGGCAGGTACTGCGGGCTGAGGATCGGGTTTGCGGTCTTGCCGTCGCCCTGCGCGGTGGCATTGAGTGCGGTGCAGCCGCTCAGGTCGAGCGCGGCGAGCGCGTTGTCGCTGCAGTCGAGCGACTCGAGCGCGGTGCAGCCTGTCAGTTCAAGCGCAGCCAGATCGTTGAGACTGCACGTGAGCACCTTGAGCGCCTTGTGCCCGCTCAGATCGAGCGCGGTCAGGCGGTTGGCGCTGCACTCGAGCGTGGTCAGCTTTTCGGCGGCGGACACGTCGAGCGCGGTCAGGTCGTTATACGAGCACGCGACGGTTTTCAGCGCGGTGCAGCCCGTGAGATCGAGCGCCGTGAGCGCGCAGCTCGAGGCGTCGAGCGACGTGAGCGCGGTGCAGCCGGCGAGCTTCAGGCTCTGCAGCTTGTCGCAGCCGGACACGTCGAGCTTTTCGAGCTTGGTCATGCCGCTCAGGTCGAGCGTCGTGATCTGGTTGTTGCACGCGAGCAGCTCGCGCAGGTTCGTGAAGTGCTCGATACCGGTCATGTCGGCGACCTTCGTGATCTGTATTTCAAACAGGTCAATGCACTGCACGGCCGCACACTCGGCCGCAGAGAGCTTGTTGTCCTTGTTCGTGTCGCAGTAATCGGTCACGTACGTGCGTAGCGCCGCATCCGGGAAGTGCTCGGCATCGACCGGGATCTCGCCCGCTGCCATGACCGGCACGCCCAGCGCCAGCAGCATCACGGCCGCCAGCAGCAGGCAAAACGCCTTTTTGAGATGTTTCATTGCGGTTCCTCCTGTAAAAATTCCAGAAAACGCGGTATTTGTCATTGCCTTCATTGTATCAGGTCTGCCGCTGCGGGTCAATCTCCAGTTGCGGCGCAGTGGTTTCCCGCGCGCCGCGCGTGCACGGCGTGCTCGGCCACGAGCAGCATGGCGGCCATGCCCAGATAGCCGTAGACCGGGTAGACGGTGCCGATCAGGTCGCCGAAGCCGAACAGACTTCCGGCGAAGGCGGCGGCCGTGAGCACGAGCAGCAGGGCCGTGCGGTGCCCGGCCAGCCGCGCGGACTTCTGCCCGGCGTAGGTCAGCACGGCCACGAGCGAGGACACGCTCGTGCCGAACATGCCGAGAAACAGCAGCACGGCGTACACAACGCCGGCTGTGCCCAGCCGGCAGGCGAGGTCGAGCATGGGCAACTGTGCCCCGACGCTCTCCGGACTCACGGCCAGCGCGGCGAGCACGCCGAGCGCGACCGCCAGCAGCAGCACGCAGCCGAGCACCGTGCCCCAGACGGCGGTGCCGGGTTTCTTCAGGTGGCGCGTCAGCGGGGCGAGGATGCCCACGGTGGCGAAAAAGTTGTAGGCCGCGTAGTTCACGGCGCTCGTGGCCCAGTTGCCGAGCATGGGGTTCGTATCCCCGGCGGCAAAGGCCGCGGCGGTCAGCCCCGTGCGGTGCAGCCGGATGCCCGCGATGACGAGCGCGGCCACGATCATGCACGGCACGGCGACCGTGAACACCGACACCATGCCGCCGAGACCGAAATACGCCGCCGCCGCGATGAGCACGCACGCGATGGCCGCGCCCAGCCACACCGGCAGGCCGAGCATCTGCTCGCCGAGCGCGCCGATGCCGGCGGCCATGATGCACACGACGCCGAACAGCAGCGCCGCCGTCAGCACGCCGACGACCGTACGCAGCCATGGGATGTCCGCACGCACGATCAGCGCGTCCATCGTCTCGATGCCGGTGCGCGCGCTCAGCCGCAGGAGCAGCACTCCGGTGCCGCCGAGCAGCGCGACCGCGAGCACGAGCCCCAAAAGCCCCCGCGCACCGAACGCGCCGAAATACTGCCACAGCTCCTGCCCGGACACGTACCCCGCGCCGAGAAAGCACCCGGCAAACGTCAGTGCCAGCCGCAGCGTGCCGATCTTCTGGGACATGATGATCTCCTCCCGTCCAAACTGCCAAGATAGCAAGCAGTATACCATATTCTGCGCGGGAAGCCAAGATGACCGCGCGGCAAATTGACAAATTGTGACCCGCGGCCTATAATGGCACAGACCCGTTTGGAAATATGGAGGGAAAAACGATGAATCAACCCTGTCTGGTCATCATGGCCGCCGGCATGGGCAGCCGCTTCGGAGGGCCGAAGCAGACGACGCCCGTGGACGAGTACGGCCATTTTCTGCTGCACTATTCGCTCTTTGACGCTTACCGCGCGGGGTTCCGCAAGGTCGTGTTCGTCGTCAAGGAGGACACGGCCGAGGAGTTTCGTGAGAGCGTCGGCCCGGCCGTGGCTGCGGCGTTCGACGTGCGCTATGCCTATCAGAAGCTCGACACGCTGCCGGCGGGCTATGCCGTGCCGGCGGGCCGCACGAAGCCGTGGGGCACGGCCCATGCCGTGCTGTGCGCTGCGCCCGAGATCGACGGGCCGTTCGCCGTTATCAATTCCGATGATTATTACGGCATCGAGGCCTACCGCCTGCTGTATGATTTTCTCGCCGTGCCGCGCCCCGAGCGGTCGTATGCCATGGTGGGCTTCCGCCTGCGCAACACCGTCACGGCAAACGGCAGCGTGTCGCGCGGCGTCTGCACGGAGCGCAATGGCATGCTCGAGAGCATCACGGAGCGCACGCACATCGAGCAGCGCGGCGCGGACGCCGCCTACACCGAGGACGGTGAGCACTTCATCGACCTGCCGGGCGATACGACGGTGTCCATGAACTTCTGGGGCTTTTCGCCGCTGTACCTGCGCGAGCTTGCGCGCCGGTTTCCGGCGTTTCTGGACGAGAGCCTGCCGCGCAACCCGCTCAAGTGCGAGTATTTCGTCCCGTCGATCGTGGACGCGCAGCTGCGCGCCGGCACGGCGGACGTCACCATGCTGCACACGAACGACGCCTGGCACGGCGTAACGTATCACGACGACTTGCCGGATGTGGTCGCGGCGCTGCGCGCGCTGCGCGACGCGGGCAAGTACCCGGACAACATCTGGTGAGCGCCGCCCAACGAGAACCGCTTCGCCGGGTTCTCGCAGACACGCCCGCGGGGGACTTCCCCGCGGGCGCGTTTTTGTGATATACTGTTTTTATTCTTGCATTTTCACGAGGTGCTTATGAAGCAACTGGTTTTGGGTATCCTGGCGCACGTGGACGCCGGGAAGACGACGCTGTCCGAGGCGCTGCTCTACCGCACGGGCGCGATCCGCGACCTCGGGCGCGTGGACCACAAAAACGCGCACTTGGACACGCACGCGCTCGAGCGTGCGCGCGGCATCACGATCTTTTCGCGGCAGGCGCGCCTGACGCTGGGCGACACGGCGGTCACGCTGCTCGACACGCCGGGCCACGTGGACTTTTCCGCCGAGATGGAGCGCACGCTGCAGGTGCTCGACTATGCCGTGCTCGTCATCAGCGGCACGGACGGCGTGCAGGCGCACACGGAAACGCTCTGGCAGCTGCTGCGGCGCTACCGCGTGCCGGTGTTTGTGTTCGTGACGAAGATGGACCTGCCGGGCGCGGATCGCGCGGCGCTCATGGCCGACCTGCGCGCGCACCTGAGCGGCGCGTGTGTGGACTTCACCGACCCCGACCCGGAGCAGATCGCCCTGTGCGATGAGGCAGCGCTCGAGCAGTATCTTGACACCGGCGCGCTGCCGGACGAGACCGTGCGCGCGCTCATCCGCAGCCGTAAGCTCTTCCCGTGCCTGTTCGGCTCGGGGCTGAAGCTCACGGGCGTGGACGCCTTTCTCGCGGCGCTTGAACGTTACGCAGCGCCGCCGGAATATCCGGCGGAATTCGGCGCGCGGGTGTTCAAGATCATGCGCGATGCGCAGGGCAATCGCCTCACGTGCCTGAAGGTCACGGGCGGGCAGCTGCGTGTGCGCGCGCCGCTGACGTATTTCCCCCGCGGGGCGGACGCGCCCGTGCAGGAGAAGGTGAATGCCATCCGGCTCTACTCCGGCGAGAAATTTGACGCGGCGGAGACCGTGCCGGCCGGGGGCGTGTGCGCCGTGCAGGGCCTGACGCAGACGTATCCGGGGCAGGGGCTCGGCAGCGCGGCGGCGTCCATGCCGCCGTCGCTCGAGCCGGTGCTGACCTACCGCATCGGCCTGCCGCCGGATGTGGACGCGCGCGCGTTTCTGCCGCGCCTGCGCCAGCTCGAGGAGGAGGACCCGCAGCTGCACATCGTCTGGGACGAGACGCTGCGCGAGATCCATGTTCAGCTCATGGGCACGGTGCAGATCGAGGTGCTCAAAAGCCTCATCCGCGAGCGGTTCGACGTGGACGTGCAGGTCGATTCCGGCCGCATCCTCTATCAGGAGACGATCGCGGCGCCGGTCGAGGGCGTGGGCCATTTTGAGCCCCTGCGTCACTATGCCGAGGTGCACCTGCTGCTCGAGCCTGCCGAGCGCGGCACGGGCCTGACGTTTGACACCGCCTGCAGCGAGGACGTGCTCGACCGCAACTGGCAGCGCCTGATCCTCACGCATCTGGCCGAGAAGTGCCACCGCGGCGTGCTTACCGGCGCGCCGCTGACGGATGTGAAGATCACGCTGCTGGCCGGGCGCGCGCACGTCAAGCACACCGAGGGCGGCGACTTCCGGCAGGCGACGTGGCGCGCCGTGCGGCAGGGGCTCATGCAGGCGGAAAGCGTCCTGCTCGAGCCGTACTACGCCTTTCACATCGAGGTCCCGGCCGAGCAGATCGGCCGCGCGATCAGCGACGTGCGCCTCATGTCCGGCACGTTTTCCTCGCCCGAGACGCACGGCGACATGGCCGTGCTCACCGGCCGCGCGCCGGTGGCCACGATGCGCGATTACCCCGCTGAGGTCGCGGCCTACACCCGCGGGCGCGGGCGCATTTCGTGCAGCGTCGCGGGCTACGACACCTGCCACAACGCGCAGGAGGTCATCGCCGAGAGCGGTTACGACCCCACGCGCGACCTGGACAACACGCCGGACAGCGTGTTCTGCGCGCACGGTGCGGGCACAGTCATCCCGTGGGATCGCGTGCGCGATTATATGCACATCGACACCGGCTTCGGCAAGGCGGAGACGCAGACGCCCCCGCCCGCGCCGCGCATGTTCCGCCGGCGCTTCGATCTCGACGACCGGGAGTTGGAGGAGATTCTGCAGCGCGAGTTCGGCCCGATCCGCCGCGCGCAGTATGCCGCCCCCGTGCGCAACGCCGCGCCCGACGCGGACGAGACCGAGCGCGCGGAGCTGTTCCATCCCCGGCGCGAGCGCGTGATCGTGGACGGCTACAACGTCATTTTCGCGTGGGACGAGCTGCGCGCCCTGGCCGACAGCGGCCACATCGACGCCGCGCGCGAGCGGCTCATGGACGCGCTGAGCAACTACGCCGCCTTCACGCGCCGCGAGGTCGTGGTCGTGTTTGACGGCTACCGCGTGCCCGGCGGGCAGGGGGAGAAGTTCGACCGCAGCGGCCTGCACGTGGTCTTCACGCGCCAGGGTGAGACGGCGGACGCCTACATGGAAAAGCTCGCCGACGAGATCGGCAAAAACGAGTCCGTACGCGTCGTCACGTCCGACGCGCTCATCCAGCTCACGGCACTGCGCGCGGGCGTGCTGCGCATGAGCGCGCGCGAGTTCCGGCAGGAGCTGGCGCAGGTGGCGCAGCAGCTCGAGGCCGCCATCCGCGACATCAACGGGAGGTGAGGGCAATGGAGGAAGATCTTCTGCGCCGCGCGGCCGATCTGGCCGAGCGCTGCGAGCGCACGGCGACGGTCACGTCCACGGCGTTTCTGACGCCGGCGGAGCAGTACGCGCTCACGAACTGGGCCCGTCACCGTGACTGCACGCTCGTGCTGCACGGCGGCGGCGCGGGCTGTGAGCGGCGGGCGGCATTTTTCCTGCCGTTTTACCTCGCGGCCGAGGACTTTGACCCAGCAGAGCACCTGTGCGCCGTGCACTTTTCGGCGCCGTTCGGCGCACCCGGCCACCGGGACTATCTCGGCGCGATCCTCGGTCTCGGCATCCGGCGTGAGTGGGTCGGCGACATTCTCGTGCAGGAGCACGGCGCGTATGTGTTCTGCCTGCCGAGCGTCGCGCCGGCGTTGCTGGAGCTGGAACAGGTGGGCCGCACGGGCGTGAAGGCGGCGGCTGTGGAGCTGGCCGCCGTGCCGGTGCCGGAGCGGAAGGTGCGTCCCGTGACGTTTACGGTGCAGTCGGCGCGGCTGGACGCCGTCGTGAGCGGGATGTTCCGTCTTTCGCGCACGAGCGCCGCGGCGCAGATCCGCGCGGGCGCGGTGCACCTGAATTATACCGAGTGCCTGCGGCCGGATGCGCCGGTCGCGCCCGGCGACGTGCTGTCGCTGCGCGGCGCGGGCAAGGGCAGCGTCACGGAAGTGGGCGGCATGTCGCGCAAGGGGCGGCAGTTCGTCACGGCAGAGCTCTGGCAGTGAACCTGTTTTTCAGACAAACAAAATGTCCGCACCGGGAACGCCGGTCCGGACAATACAGAAAAAAATCTCCGGAGTCAGACTCCGGAGATTTTTTGTTGATGCTGTGGTTTACTCAGCGGTCTTGTCGTCCGCAGCAGGAGCGGCGACCGGCTCAGCGACCGGAGCGGCCACGGGAGCGGCAGCGGCGGCAGCCTGAGCGGTGACAGCCTTCTGAGAGCGCTTGTAGGCGCCGGAGACGACACACGCGATGATCGCAAACAGGATCGCAACGATGGCCAGAATGACGATCGCGACGAACTGGGTGTGACCCGTGAACTCGTAGGTGACAGGGTCGGGAGCCTCGCCGTAGCGGCAGGCGAACGTGTAGCCGGTGTAGCCGGTGAGCATACCGAGCACGTTGCCGGCAGCGGCGATGACGGCGGAGATGATGCCGCAGACGGAAGCGGTCACGATCTTGCCCTTGCTGATGCGGATCACGGACAGGATGCCGAACAGGCCGGCGATGAGGCCGAGGACGGACGCGATGAGCATCGCGACGACGACGCCGAGTCTGCTCATGACTTCCTTCGTGACGGCAGCGGTCTGGTAGACGGAGATGTAGTCACGGCCGGCCTGACCAACGGCGCGGCAGTTTTCGAGGTTCAGGTACTGGCAACCGTTGACGACGCGGATCTCACCGTTGTCGTCAAGATCCCAGATGGAGAAGTTGTCGCCGTAGCGCTCTTTGAGAATGTCGGCAACGCTCGGGCACATTTTCTTGTCGCCGTTGCCTTCGTCGTTCATGTAAGCGGGCTGGCTGAGCAGAAGCTCGCAGCCGGCAGCGACCTGCGCGCAGCCGTCTTCAAAGGTGTTGAGCTGCTTTTTGCCGTCAGCCAGCTTGTTGCCGCCTGCGGCAAGATCCACTTCGCCCTGAGCGAGCTGCTTTTCAGCGTCTTTGAGCTGCGCTTCGCCGGCGGCGATGGTCTTTTCGGCCTCGGCCAGCTGGGCCAGACCGTCTTCATACTGCTTGAGCTGGGCTTTGCCGTCCGCGACCATCTGCTGGACGTAAGCCGGCAGGTCGGTGACATTGTCCGGAATGTTCAGGCCCAGGTTGGCCGCGATCGGACGCACGACGGAGACAAACCATGCCTGCGCGGTCGCAAAACCGGCGAGGTTGGAGATCGTACCGTTGCGGAACTCCACGTACTGGTCGACGTAGGGCATGAGCGGCTCGATCTTGGCGAGGGTCGCTTTGCCTTCGTTGTAGGCCGCGGTGTTGTCCTCGATCTGCTTCTTGCCGGCGGCATAGGCGGCTTTGCCTTCCTCGAGCTGCTTCTTGCCGGCGTAGTAAGCGGCGTAGCCCGCGGAGAGCGTCGATTTGCCTTCGGAGTAAGAGATCAGGCCGGCGGTGTAGGTGTCCACACCGGCGAGGTACGTGCCCTCGTTCTCCTGCAGCTGGTCAAGGCCGGCATCGAGCGTGTCGATGGACTCCAGACCCTCTTTGGCGTCCTTTTCCTTGTACTCTTTGACATTCATGATGTCGCTGAAGCTGCTCACTCCGGCGAACAGGCCGAAGATACTCGCAGCGATCAGGCAGACGCTGATGATCGTGAGTAATACTTTTTTCATGTCGTTCCTCCACTCATTTAAGCATTTTTCAGTCTAATACCGAACGCTTGACCTAAACTATATCTTAAATTTCACAAAATCGCAAGAGAAACCGGCCAAATCTTTTTCCGGCGTAAAAAAATTGCCTTTTTCAACAAATGTGAAAGGAATTGTTGTGCAGATTTTCCGTTTTCTACTTCCCTGAATTGGAGGATTTTTGCTGCTGATTCAACATATTCGCGCGGGTGTGAAAACTTGTCTCCAAACGCACAAAGCGTGAAAAAACTCCACAATCCGGGCAGGATCGTGGAGTAAAAAGGGCCTTTTTTACAAAACACCGAGGTGCTCGAGCAGGATCTTCGTGCCGAGCAGGGTGAGGATCACGCCGCCGGCAAACTCGGCCTTGCTCTTGTAGCGCAGGCCGAACACGTTGCCGAGCCGGATGCCGGCCGCGGAAAAGACGAAGGTGATCGAGCCGATGAGCGCCACGGCGGGCACGATGCGCGTGCCGGGCAGGAACGCGAACGTGATGCCGACGGCGAGCGCGTCGATGCTCGTTGCGATCGCCAGCAGGAGCATGGTCTTGAACGCCAGCGAGCCGTCGAGCTTATCCTCGTCCTTTGACAGCGCCTCGCGGATCATGTTGCCGCCGATGATGCCCAGCAGCACGAACGCGATCCAGTGATCGACGGAGGTGACAAACTGCTCAAACTGCGTGCCGAGCAGATAGCCCAGCAGCGGCATGAGCGCCTGAAAACCGCCGAACCACGCCCCGGCGATGCAGCATTCCTTCCATGATACGCGCTGCAATGCCAGCCCCTTGCAGATGGACACGGCGAACGCATCCATCGACAGGCCGACGGCCAGCACGACCAGTTCCCAAAACCCCATATCTTCACGTCCCTTTTTCCGCAGATTCCCCATACTATAAAGGAAAGGACAGGAAAATGCAAGGAAAACTTGCTTCCCGCGCATAGAAAAAACCGACGCCCGGATCTTCCGGGCGCCGGCTGGCAGCTTCGTTTCAGCAGGGCTCGATGAGGATGACGTTGCTCATCAGGTCCACTTTTTTGAGTTTGCCGGGGACGATCTTGCGGATCCCCATCAGGTCGGTCAGTGTGACGTTCTCGCCGTCGGCGGACACGTTGCACACGCGCGAGCAGACAAGGTTCTGTTTGCCGTCCTTGATCTCATATGCATCAGAAAGACACATGGTCGTTCGCTCCTTTTTACCCGTTATGCCTGTTTGGCAAGCTCGAGGGCTTTTTCGAGCTTGTCGTTGCCGTGGTCAAATGCATGCAGCGCCTCGGCCAGAGCCGCGGCCGCCTCGGCCTTGCCCTCATCTTCCAGCGCGTGGCAGATGTCGTGCAGCTCGTCGGCGTGGTGGCGGTTGTGGTCGAGCATATAGTTCAGCAGCGCCAGCACTTCCTCAGGGCTCATCGGCTTGTCGCCGGTGTGCTCGTGGCTGTGCGGGTGGCAGTGATGTGCATGATCGTGATCGTGTTCATGTTCGTGCATGGGGAACACTCCTTTCTAAGTGGGGCAGGGTCGCCGTGCGGAAAAAGCACCCTGCTCTGAATGGATTAACAAAAGTTTATCATATCCTCTTGTAAGAATCAACAATTTTTTGCCCCCATATGTGATAAAAGACTTGTAAATTATGCGCGAATATGTTAATCTGTTGACGTGATAACGGAAGCTATCCTTGCGTTTTTGGACGGAATGCTTTGAAGTGTTACATAAGGGTGGTACGCTTTGAAGAACCGCACGTTTCGGCCGGAGACACAGCGACGGTTTCCATGTCCGTGACCACCATGGGGGAACGCCCCCGGCGAGCCCAATCAAACGAAAACCATAAAAAAGGGAAGAAGAGGTGTAACATTTGAAGGATTTAAAGCATCTGATCTACTTTGAGAACCTTCTTGACAGCGCCAACAACGAGCTCGTGCAGCAGGCCAAGGATGAGGGTATGCACCCCATCGCTTACACTTGCTATCACATGCCCGAAGTGGTCCTCAACGTAGACAACTGTTTCTCGGTTAGACTTCGTGCGCCGAAAACGGGTTCATTCGACATCGCATCCTACTACATGTCCAACTACACCTGCGAGTACTGCAGAGCACTCGTGGAGCGTGCGATCGAGGGCGGCTATAACTTCCTCGACGCCATCGCTGGTGTGGACGCCTGCGCGGAGATGAACCGCTGCATGGAGAACATCGAGCTGGTCGCTGCCCCCGACATGCCCAACAAGAAGATGTTCGTTACCCACTGCGACATCCCGTACAAAGTCAAGGACTACACCCTCAAGCACTACGTCAAGCAGATCCGCAACCGCTTCCTGAACGTGCTGGCCGAGACCTACGGCGTGGATACGTCCGACAAGGCGCTGCGCAAGGCCGTCAAGGAGCACAACGAGGTCTGCAAGATCATCACCGAGATCGGCGATATGCGCAAGCTGGAGAACCCGCCCATCACCGGTTATGAATTCCACGTCCTCAACCTGGTTACTTACTGCTGCCCGAAGAGCAAGATCCTCCCGTACCTGAAGGAGACGCTGGCAGAGATCAAGAAGAGAAAAGTCGACGCCAAGCCGTGGTACCGCTGCCGCGTGGCCCTCATCGGCTCCGAGATCGACGACCTCGACATGACCCGCATGGTCGAAGACGCCGGCGCGATGATCGTTGCCGACCGTTTCTGCTTCGGCAGCACGCCGGGCCGTGAAGTCATCGAGCTCAACGACACGGACGACGTCCTCACGCAGATCTGCGCCCACTACCTGAAGACCACGCAGTGCCCGCGCTACATGAGCCAGGAGAAGATCCAGGAGCGCCGCGACACGATCAACCGTCTCGCCACCGAGAACGGTGCCGAAGGCATCATCTACGAATCCATGAAGTTCTGCGATTTCTGGGCATTCGAGCGCGCGCTGGCAAGCCACATCATGAACGAAGAGTATGGCTGGCCGGTCCTGTCCATCGACCGCCCGTACATGGCTCGCTCCTCCGGTCAGCTCCGCACGAGACTGCAGGCCTTTGTCGAGAGCCTTGAGATCAAGCAGATTCATAAGGCTGCGAAGGAGGACAAATAAATGCTGAAAAGTAACATTGCATGGATGAAGAAAAATGTCCCCTCCGACCTGAAGGTCTGGAAGGGCATGATCCAGGATATCGACTGGTCCCAGGTCGCAGCGAAGACCAAGCTGAGCCTCCAGCGCGATAAGGACCGCATCACGGCCGAGTTCAAGGAATTCGCCGCCATGGACACCAACGCCAAGATCGATTGGCTCATGAACGGCGACCGTCACCTCGGTTATCTGTATAAGAAAGACGCCATCGCGTTTGCCCGCCGTGAGTGGAAGGGCCTCAAGAGCGTCGGCTACGACTTCGTCGGCTGGCTGAAGATTTGGGGCGGCATGCTCAACATGGTCATGAAGGACCCCGTGTCCATTATGCTGGCCGTGTTCGAGTATCACTGGTTCGCTTCCTACCTGGCCACCCCGGCTGTGGTCGACCGCAGCGTGTTCGGCCGCCGCGGCAAGCTGCTGCAGGCTGACTTTGATATGTGGGTCGCCATTACCCACTGGGCCGAGGATCTGATCGCCAACCTCATCATGGCGGACGCGAAGATCGGCGGCAACCAGAAGATCAACAAGCGCATCATCATGTTCGACGAAATGACGATGGCGCAGATGATGGCCGGCTTCCCGAACCTGCTCGGCATCCCGTACCAGATGATCCCGGTCTTCATGGTCTCCGAAATGGACCAGCTGACCCTCATCCCGTACATCGACGCCATCGAGAGCTACGGCCTCCCGTCCGATACCTGCCCGCTGCCGACGGCTGAGTGCGGCTGCGCGGTCAAGGACGAGTACCCGATGTGCGGCCAGGGCTTCATCGCCTCCTCCATGCCGTGCGACGGTTCCGTCATGGCGACGTCCTTCCAGGATCGCCGCTTCAGCAAGTTCATGCCGAGCTACCCGCTGTGCATGCCCGTCCGTTACGACGACGAGGACACCACCGAGATGGCGGCTGCCGACATGAAGGACTGCATCCACTGGGTCGAGGGTCTCACCGGCGAGACCTGGAACTGGGACACTTACTTCGCCACCATGGAGAAGATGAACGAGTGCACCCGGCTCGAGATGGAGAAGTGGGAGATCAACAAGACCCACTATCCGCAGCTGGTCGGTTCTTCCTTCGAGCTGTTCCGTAAGTGGAACTACGAGATGGACGGCGGCCTGTTCCCCGAAGGCCTGAAGACGCAGCGCAAGATCTGCAAGACCATGATGGAGACCTACGAGAAGAAGCTGCCCGCTTACGTCGGCGGCTATGAGAAGTACCGTGCGCTCATCTGGAGCTGCCCGGCTCACTTCTATGCCAACTTCTCCAACTGGCTGGCCAACTGCTGGGGCATTTACGCGCTGACCGAGATGGAAGCGCTGAACATGACCAAGATGCTCAACACCACCGACAAGGACGAGGCCATCAACGACCTCTGCCGTCTGTACGAGCGCATGGTCATGCGTCGCCACACCAACGGCGGCCACGATCACGTTCTGGGCGAGCTGTGGAGACAGTGCGAGAACTTCAACGCGAACGTCGTCATCATGTATCAGCACGTCTGCTGCAAGACGATGGCCGGCCTGCAGGGCCTGTTCGACGATCAGGCTCGTGAGCTTGGTATCCACCTGATCTGGGTCGAGCACGACCTGATGGATCCGCGTACCGTTTCCCGTAAGGACATGCGCGGCCGTGTGAACAACTACATGGTCAACGTCATGCACGCGGAGCCGGTCGACCCGACGCTCATCGACATCGATGACGAGGTCACCTGGTAATTTGGATCATTTGAACGTATATCGGACATAAAAAAACATTCAGGAGGAAGTAATACTATGAAATACTTTGGCGGATGCGACGTAGGTTCCACCTACACGAAGGCAG